>Ga0209805_1001725_pt1 | contig 13011 bp, 10 predicted proteins | sample GraSoiAngelo_148_FD_185905 | JGI IMG/M metagenome (GOLD analysis project Ga0209805, IMG submission 185905) | Grasslands soil microbial communities from the Angelo Coastal Reserve, California, USA - 14_1009_09_20cm (SPAdes) (version 2) | ecosystem: Environmental > Terrestrial > Soil > Grasslands ... | reverse complement strand
CAGCTCCCGATCGATCACGCGCGTGGTCGCCGTGGTCGCCTCTTTGACCGCCTGCTCGTCTTCGGCGCGCCCGCACCAGGGGGTAATGACGAAGCCGATGGACTCTTCAAAGAAGCGCACCATCGCCGCCAGGGAGTCGAGCCGAACGGTATGGGCCTTGCGGAACTCCAGCGCCCGCGTGAAGAGCGCTTCTTGAATGTGCTCCAACATCGCGGGGATGGTTGTCTGCAGCTCGGCGAGGGGGACCGGCTTCTTCGCCCGGTCAAGCCGACGGACGATGGTGACTTGCCCGCTCGCCAGGTCGCGAGGCCCGATCTCGATACGCACCGGCACCCCTTTCAGCTCCCATTCATTGAACTTGAAGCCGGGGCGCTCGTCACGCCAGTCGACTTTGACGCGGATATCGTCGAGCGCATTGAGGATCCCCGTCAGCGCCGAGGCGATCTGCGCCCGCTCGACGTCGCTCCGGAAAATCGGAACCACGATGACCTGCACGGGCGCGATCCGCGGCGGCAGCTGCAACCCGGAGTCGTCGCCGTGCGCCATCACCACCGCGCCGACCATGCGCGTGGACATGCCCCAACTGGTCGAATGGGGGTACTGCTGCTCGTTGCTGCGCCCCGTATACGTGAGGTCGTAGGCGCGGCTGAAGTTCTCCCCGAAGTAATGCGAGGTGCCCATCTGCAGCGCCTTGCCGTCCATCATCATGCCCTCGATCGCGGTCGAGTACTGGGCACCGGCAAACTTCTCGCTCTCAGACTTGCGACCGGTCAGGACCGGGATCGCGCACCACTCCTCGGCGATCCGGCGGTAGCAGTCGAGCATTTTCGCGACTTCTTGCTCGGCCTCCGGTGCGGTTTCATGAAACGTATGTCCCTCTTGCCAGAGAAACTCTCGAGTCCGCAAGAAGAAGCGGGGTTTCAGCTCCCAACGAAAGACGTTGTTCCATTGGTTGGTGAGCACTGGTAGGTCCCGATAGGACTGGACGTAATCGCGCAGGACGGTCGCAATCATCGTCTCCGAGGTGGGCCGTAAGACCAGCGCTTCCTCGAGGTCTTTGCCGCCACCTTTGGTGACGAGTTGAAATTCTGGGGCGAAGCCCGCGACGTGGTCCTTCTCCTTTTGAAGAAAACTGAGCGGAATCAGCGCGGGAAAGTACCAGTTCTCGTGCCCGGTTTGCTTGATGAGACCGTCGAGAGGATCGCGAATGTTTTCCCATAGGGCATAGCCATAGGGGCGAACGATCATCGTGCCGGCAACCGGAGAATTGTCCGCTAACTGGGCCTTCCGGACGACGTCGTTGTACCAGCCCGGGAAATCCCCAGCCTGCTTGCGAATCTCCTTGACGAAACCCGTCTCTTTTTCGTCGACCGCCATGGCCTGTGAGTATAAGTGGGGAATTAGGCCGGAGGCGGGGGCGGCCGCTGGCCTGGGCATGCCGCTCCCACGCCGACTCGGACCGTCTGTTCCGTCTGGCCCGCCTTGACCACGAGTGAGACGCAGGCAGGTTCGGGCACGGTATATCCACCGGCGTAGACCAGCCAGGCATCTTCGTCACGGATCGGGTTGACGGTTCGCGTCGGTCGGCAGCCTGGTACCCGAAGGTGGTGCGTCGCGTCGCCGGGAAAGCCCCAGTTGATACTGAGCCGGTCCCGCGAATCATGGGGAACGATGAGATCGAAGGACGCGCCACGGCGGATGTAGAGTCCGTCCTTCGCGAAGAGGCGCGCGCCGGGATCTCCGGTTCGGTTGGCCTGCAGAGCGCGGCCCGTCGGGAGCGCGACCCGATCGAGCACTATGGAGTCACCTTCCGCGGGGACCGACTCCGACCCGATCACGGCCTGGCAGTCAAGCAGGCTGATCGGATCCGAAGGACTTGCCGGGACTTGCGCTGGGGTGGACACGCAGGCGGTGGCAGTGATCACAAGCAGGCCGCCTGCAACCATGTGCATCAGCGTCATGCTCTATCTACACCGGTCGAGGCGCGCCAGTTCCCGCCAGCTCGTGAGCTAGCTGGCGAGTTTTTGCTCGTCCTCGCGGGCGATGGCGTCCAGCTCGCGAAGTAGCGCCGGCACGAGTTCCTTCTCAGGGAAGGTGCCAACGATCTTGCCGTGCTTGAAGAGGATGCCCTTTCCCTTACCGCCAGCGATGCCGATATCCGCGTGCTGCCCTTCACCCGGGCCGTTGACGACGCAGCCCATCACCGAGACGTTGATCGGCCGCTTGATTTTCTTCAGAGCCTTTTCGACCTCCGCCACCATCGGCAGCATGTCGATTTCGAGGCGGCCGCACATGGGGCAGGCGATCAGGTTCGGCCCGGTCAGCTTTTCGGCGAGGGCGTTCACGATGCCGTAGGCGACCTCGACTTCCTCCACTGAGTCGCCAGCGAGCGAGACCCGGATCGTGTCGCCGATGCCCTCCTCGAGCAACACCCCGATCCCGACGGCGCTCTTGACCGCGCCGGTGCGCGGCGGCCCCGCCTCGGTGACGCCCAGGTGCAGCGGGTAGGAGATCTTGTCGGCGAGCGCTCGGTTGGCCGCGATCATGGTCGGCGGATCGGAGGCCTTCATCGAGACCTTGATCAGGTTGAAGTCAAGAGATTCCAGGATGTGGATGTGGCCGAGGGCCGCGCTGACCATCGCTGCCACCACTTCCTCGGTCGGCGGCCGCACGCCCGCGCCCTCTTTGGGACGGCCGGGCAGCGACCCGGCGTTGACCCCGATGCGGATCGGAATCTCGCGCTCCTTCGCCCGGCGCGTGATCTCCTTGACCTTTTCCGGGTCCTTGATATTGCCCGGGTTGAGCCGCAGTCCGTCTACGCCCGCCTGGAGCGCCATCAGCGCCAGCGGCGCGTCGTAGTGGATGTCCGCGATGATCGGCAGCGGTGACGCCTTTTTGATCTCGACCATTGCCTGCGCCGCTTCTCGGGTCGGCACCGCGACCCGAACGATGCGGCAATTGGCATCTTTGAGACGGGCGATCTCATTGAGCGTCGCCTTAACGTCGCGGGTGTCCGCCTTCGTCATCGATTGCACGACGATCTCCGCGGCGCCCCCGATCACCACATCGCCGACGCGGACCGGGACGGATTTGCGGCGTGGTCTCATGGCCTCATCTCAACACATCGTTATATGTCACAAGTCCGATCAAGCCAAACAACAGAGCGAGACCGACATAGTGCACCACCTGTTCGCGGGCGGGGTCCACCGGACGGCCTCGGATCAGCTCCAAAACGAGAAACGCCGCTCGGCCGCCGTCGAGGGCTGGGAACGGCAGGATGTTGGCCAGACCCAGGCTGAGACTCAGAAGGGCGGCCACCTCGAGCACGGGAAGGATTCCGGCCTGCGCCGCGCGGGCGGTGGTCTTGACGATACCCACCGGCCCTTCGAGGCCCCGCGGCCCGAGCAGACCTCCGAGACTCTTATCCGTGATCAGCAGATAAATGCCGCCCACGATACCCGTAATCGAGTCGCCGGTATCGCGGACCGCGCGACCGGCCGATTCGACCGGGCCCGGCTTCCACGACCTGATGGCCGGATGAAAACCAAGGATGTAGGCGCCGGTGCTCGGGTCCAGCTTCGGCGTGACGGTGAGCGTCAGCGGCTGACCGCCGCGCTCGACGACGACGGTGACCGGGGCATTCTTGGCGGCATCCAGCGCGTTTCGAAGATCCTCGAACTGACTGATGGCATGCCCGTTGATCGACTTGATCACGTCGCCGTCACGCAGGCCGGCCGTGCTGGCCGGAGTGCCGGCATCGATCGAGCTGACCTGGATCGGCGTCTTGACCTCGGCCGCGCCGACCGTGGTGTAGATGCTGAAGAAAATCAGGACGGGGAGGGCGAGGTTGAAGGCAGAGCCGGCCACGATGACGATGAACCGCTGCCATAGTGGATGGGCATTGAAGCTGCGTGGCCCGGCATCCATGCTGCCGTCCATGCCGGCCAGCTTGACGAAGCCACCCAGCGGGATTGTCCGGACGGCGTAGAGCGTCTCGCCGCGTTGCCAGCCAAGCAACTGGGGGCCGAACCCAACGCTGAACTGTTCGACCTTGATGCCGGCGAGCTTGGCCGTCAGGAAGTGACCCGATTCGTGCACGATCACCAGCCCGCTGAAAATCAGGATCACGAGGGGGACGAGGATGACGGGACTCATGCCGGCAGCTCGCTCCGTACTCGGCTGGTCCCGCCGGCCGACGCCCGTACCCGGGCACGTGCCCACCGGTCGGCCGCGATCACCGCGTCAAGCGTGAGCTCCTCACTGGGTTCGGCGCTCTCGAGGGCGTGCCGCACCGCCGGCACGATCTCGACAAATCGCCGCTGGCCCTTGAGGAAGAGCGCCACGGCCTCCTCGTTCGCCGCGTTCAGCACCGCCGGGGCCGTCCCGCCCCGCTCGCCGGCTTCGCGAGCCAGGGCCACGGCCGGGTAGCGGATTGCGTCCAGCGCCTCGAAGGAGAGCTGGCCCAGGGCGGCCAGGTCGGGTGCCGTCGTGATCCCCTCCAGCCGCTCGGGAAATCCCAACGCGATGGCGATCGGTAGGTGCATATCCGGAACACCAAGTTGGGCTTTGATGCTGCCGTCGACGAATTCGACCATCGAATGCACAACACTCTGCGGATGCACGATGACGTCGATCGCGCTATAGGCGACGTCGAAGAGGAAGTGCGCCTCGATCACCTCGAGACCCTTATTCATCATCGTCGCCGAGTCAACGGTGATCTTTGGTCCCATCTTCCAGCGCGGATGGGTGAGCGCCTCGGCGATCGTCACGCTCTCCAGGGTTTCGAGTGGACGCCGCAAGAACGGGCCGCCGGACCCAGTCAGGATCAGCCGGCGGACGGCATGGTCCTTCTCGCCCCACAGGCATTGCCAGATTGCGCTGTGCTCACTGTCGATTGGGAAGATCTGCGATCCGTGGCGTCGCATCCGCTCCCGCACCAGTTCCCCGGCCATCACCAGCACTTCCTTGGTTGCCAGCGCGATGTCCTTCCCGGCATCGAGGGCCGACAGGGTGGGCGCCAGTGCGGCGGCCCCGGCCGCTGCCACGACGACCATGTCGATGTCTGGGTCGCAAACGGCCTCGTCGATGGCCCGCGCCGCGCGACCGGCGTCGGCCCCGCCCGGGTTGGCCAGCAGCGCGTGGGCTTCTGGATGACGCCGGGCCACCACCTCGAGGGCGGCGGCGTCCGTTCCGGCGATCACGGCGTGCAGCGCGAAGCGATCGGGATGTCGCTCGACCAGGTCGCAGACCTGGCGGCCGATGGAGCCGGTCGCACCGAGCAGCGCCAGGCGCCGGGGCGACGGACGGGGGGATCTCATCTCTTTGGGCTGAAACGCGGTGTCACCGTGAGTCATTGCGCCCGGCCGCTCAGCCGAGGTGCAGCGACGTCACGTAATAGTACACGACCACTCCCACGAGCAACAGCGAATCAATCCGGTCGAGAATGCCGCCGTGGCCCGGAATCAGCTGACTCGCGTCCTTGACGCCAGCGGTGCGCTTGATCTGTGATTCCACCAGGTCACCGACCTGCGCAAAGATACCGATCAGCAGTCCGATGATGACGTTGTGCGGGAAGCTGATGTTGAGCAGCAGTCCCACGATGGCGAAAAAGATGGTGCTCGCCAGCAGCTCCGCCACGGCCCCCTCCACCGTCTTTTTTGGACTGATCCGCGCGAAGAAGTGGTGCCGCCCGAATCGCAGGCCGGCCACCATGGCCGCGGTATCGCCAACCCAGATGGCGCCGAAGACGGCGATCACGTAACCAAAGCCAAGGTGGTTTGGATCGGGTTGGTGCAGGAAGTACAGCGAGAGATAGAAGCTCAACATGAAGGCCAGGTAGAGACTCCCACCGACGGCCAGCGCCCAGCGCGTCAGGCTACCCCGCCAGTCACGGACCAGCACCATGGTGGTGAGACCGATCACCGTGGCCACCGCCAGCAATACGGTCACGCTTGCCCAGGGGGGCAGACGGTCGCGCAGCAGGAGCGCGTAGCTGAGGGGGAACAACAGCCAGAGCGGCGCCGGGGTGCCCATGGCCCGCGTCAACTGCCAGTACTCGATGAGCCCAGCGCCCAGGACGACGGCCATGGCCGCATACACCCAGACGGAGCCCGCGATCAGCGCCGCCAGCACAAGCGCGATCAGCACCGCGGCCGTGCCGATGCGGACCACCATATTGGACCGGCGGGCCGCGTTCAGCGCAGTTTGGTCGGAGGGCGCGTCAGCGACCTCGATTGGAGACCTCCTCCGGTCGTGCGCCAAAGCGACGCTGCCGCCGCTGATATGAGGCGATCGCCTCATCGAAATCGGCCTGTCCGAAATCGGGCCAGAGGGTTTGGGTGCTGTAGAACTCGGAATAGGCGGCCTGCCAGAGCAGGAAGTTACTGAGCCGCATTTCGCCGGCGGTCCGAATGACGAGGTCAGGGTCGGGCAGCCCTCGGGTGTAGAGATGGTCGGCGAGACTGGACTCGTCGAGCTGGGTCAGGTCGGCGCCGGCGTGCGCCAGGTCTCTGACCGCGTCGACGATCTCGCGGCGGCCGCCGTAGTTGATGGCAATGTTGAGCACGGCCCGGGCGCCGACGCGAGTGTGTTCGCTGGCCTGCCGCATCTGGTCCTGCAAGGCCGGCGACAGCTCGTGGATGCGGCCGGAGAACCGTAGCTCGATTCCGCGGCGTGCCAGCTCGTCAACCTCTCGACGGATAGTCTCGGAGAAGAGGCTCATCAAGGCGTCCACCTCATCGCGCGGGCGCGACCAGTTTTCAGTCGAGAAGGCGTAGAGCGTCAGCACGCGGACGCCGCGGCGGTCGGCCGCCTCAGCTACCCGGCGGATCGCCTCGATCCCGGCCTTGTGCCCCATGACGCGTGGGAGCAGGCGCTCGCGGGCCCAGCGGCTGTTGCCATCCATGATGATTGCGACGTGTTCGGGCGAGGGCACCTGGCTCACCGGTAGTTCTTGAGCGTCAGACCTCCATGATCTCGGCTTCTTTGCGAGCCGCCACCTGGTCGACCAGACCGATGTAGCGATCGGCAAGCTTCTGCAGCTGCTCGCCGCCTCGCCGAGCCTCGTCGGCCGAGATCTTTTTCTCCTTCTCGAGCGTCTTGATCCGATCCATCTGCTCACGCCGGATATTGCGCACCGCCACATGGGCGCCTTCCGCGTATCGCTTGACCAGCCGGGCGTATTCACGGCGCCGCTCCTCATTGAGCGGTGGAATCGGCACCCGGATCAGCTGACCGTCGTTGCCGGGGTTGAGACCAAGCTCGGATTTCTGGATCGCCTTCTCCACAGCACTCATGATGCTGCGGTCCCAGGGCTGGATGACGATCATGCGCGCTTCGGGGACCGTGATGGTGGCAAGCTGATTCAACGGCGTTGGGTTGCCGTAGTACTCGACCTGGATCTTGTCCACCAGGGCCGGACTGGCCCGCCCGGTGCGGATGGTCAGGATCTCCTTGGCCAGCGCATCAAGACTCTTTTGCATCTTGGTCTCGGCCTCTTTGAGGTTGGCCTCGATCATGCCGGCGGTCCAACCAACGTCCCGATCTGTTTCCCTGCCACCACGCCCTCCAGGTTGCCGGCATGGGAAAGGTCGAAGACGATGATCGGGATTTTGTTCTCGCGGCAGAGCGTGACCGCGGTGTGGTCCATTACGCGAAGATCTTTGTTGATCAGGTCAAGATAGTCGAGACGACTGAACCGCTTGGCCTTCGGGTTATCCTTAGGATCGGCGTCATAGATACCGTCCACCTTCGTCGCCTTCAGTACCACCTCCGCCTCGATCTCGACTGCGCGCAGGGCGGCCGTCGTGTCGGTGCTGAAGTAGGGATTGCCGCTGCCGGCCGCGAGGATAACTACCCGGCCCTTCTCCAGGTGACGGACGGCGCGGCGGCGAATATAGGGTTCGGCAATCTGGTGCATGCTGATGGCGGTTTGCACCCGGGTCGGTTGGCCCATGTTTTCCAACGCATCCTGGAGGGCGAGCGCGTTGATGACGGTGCCGAGCATCCCCATGTAATCCGCCGTCACCCGGTCCATGCCTCGCTTACTCGCGGCATCGCCACGGATGATGTTGCCACCACCGACGACGATCGCGAACTGGGTGTCGTACGCATTCTTCACCCGGACGATGTCTTCAGCGATGTCGTGCACAATGTCCGGGTCGATGCCGAAGGCCGCCTTGCCAGCGAGGCCTTCGCCGCCCAGCTTGAGCAGCACCCGTTTGTAGCGCGGCAACGCCGACGGCTTGATCACAGCATGAGTGGGTTCGACTAGCTGGCCTCTCCGACCTTGAAACGGGCGAACCGCGCAATGGTTATGTTCTCGTTGAGCTTGGCGATCGCCTCTTTGAGCATCTGATCAACAGTGCGCTTGTCATCCTTCGCCCAGGCCTGGTCCAGCAGGACCTCGCGCTTGTAGAAGTCGTTGACCTTGCCCTGGATGATCTTCTCGATCACCTGGGGCGGCTTCTTCTGGTCGCTGGCCTGGGCCTCAAAGATGGCCCGCTCCCGCTCCAGCACGTCCTTCGGAACGTCCTCACGCCGCAAATAGCGCGGTTCCGCGGCGGCGATGTGCACCGCGATCTCATGGGCCAGGTGGCGAAACTCGTCGTTCCGGGCAACGAAGTCGGTCTCACTGTTCAGCTCGACGAGCACGCCCAGCTGGTGGTTGTGATGGACATAGGTCGCGATGATGCCTTCCTTCGCGGTGCGGGCGGCCTTGGCGCCCGCCTTCGCGATCCCCTTCTGGCGCAGCCAATCCTTGGCCTTCTCGATGTCCCCGTTGGTCGCTTCGAGGGCGCGCTTGGAGTCCATCATCCCGGCGCCGGTGGCGTCGCGGAGCGCTTTGACCTGATCCGCAGAGATGGCCATGCTTATTTCTCGTCGTCCAGGGCCTCGTCCTCGTAGAACTCGGCCTCGTCGATGGTCGGCATGCCGGCGAATCCTTTTTCTTCCTCTTCCTCTTCCGCTTCACCGATCGCAAACTCGGTCACCGGGGCTTCGGGCGCGGCCGCAAGCTCCTCCGGACTGATCAGCTGGCGCGCTTCGAGGGCCGCGTCGGCGATTTTCGAGGTGATCAGCTTGACGGCACGGATCGCGTCGTCGTTCCCGGGGATGACGTGATCGATCTCATCGGGGTCGCAGTTGGAGTCGGTGATGGCGACGATCGGGATCGCGAGCTTGCGGGCCTCGGTGACGGCGATGTGCTCCTTGCGTGGGTCGACGACATAGACCGCGCCCGGCAAGCGCTTCATCTCCGCCATGCCGCCGAAGAAGCGCTCCAGTCGCTGGTACTCCTCCTCCAGCTGAGTGATCGCCTTCTTGCTGCCGGTGAACCCGCCGTCGTTGCGGATCGCACGCAGGCTGTTCAGCCGTTCGATCTGGCGTCGCATCACGGTGAAGTTCGTCAGCATCCCGCCCATCCAGCGATGGTTGACGAAGGGCATCCCCGAACGGCGCGCCTCCAGCTCGATGGATTCCTGCGCCTGTTTCTTGGTCCCGATGAAGAGCACCATCCGGCCGCTGCCGACGACGTCCTTCACCCAGGTGGAGGCGTCATCCAGCAGTTTGACCGTTTGCTGAAGATCGATGATGTGGATCCCGTTGCGAGCGGTGAAGATGTACCGCTTCATCTTCGGATTCCACCGACTGGTCTGGTGCCCGAAGTGGACGCCGGCCTCGAGGAGCTGCTTGAGCGTGACGAGTGGCATGCGAAACGAACCTCCTGTTTCTACTTCCGCCCTCGTCATCCGACGCGCGGACCTCTTGCGAGGCAACCCGGCGCCGTCAGAAGGCGTGCTTAATGCTCGGGAAAGTATAGCCGCTCAGTCCGAATTTGAAACCGGCGCTACGCGGCCGGGACGGTGGGCTTCCGGGACCTTGGGCCGCGACCGCGGCCGGCCGTCGTTCGGGCGGCGCGCTCGGGCTTGCAGGTCGGATAGTCACTGCAGCTCTTGAACTCGCCATAGCGACCGGTGCGCATCACCTGTGGCTTGCCGCAACGCGGGCAGGGATCGTCGAGGAGGAGCTCACTGGCGGCCGGTGGGGTGACGGTTCGCTTGCCACCCTCGATGTAGCGGCAATCGGGGTAACCGGAGCAGCCGATGAAACTGCCGAAGCGGCCTTTGCGGTTGAGGAGGGCTTTGCCACACGTCGGACAGACTCGGTCCGGGACGATGTCGGCCGGATCGATCTCACGCTTGACGTAGCGGCATTTCGGATAGCCGGAGCAAGCGACGAACGGACCGCGCTTTCCGGTGCGCTTCACCAGCGGCTTGCCGCAGCGGGGACACGGCTCGCCGGTCGGCTCCGGTGGCGGCGCCTTTTCCTGACCTTCGCGCCCCTTGATGTAGTCACATTCCGGGTAGAGGGAGCAGCCGATGAACTCGCCCAACCGGCTCATGCGATAGACGAGCCGGCCGTTTCGCCCCTCCTCCTTGCACTTCGGGCAGTCCTCGCCGGTTTCGCGCATCGGGACCTTGACCCGGGCGGTGGCCTCGGCTTTGGTCAGGGTCCTGGAGAACGGCTTGAAAAACTCGCGGACGATGGGCACCCATTTGCGCCGGCCTTCTTCGACATCATCAAGCTCCTCCTCCATTCCGGCGGTGAACTTGACGTCGACAATGTCGGGGAAATGTTCGATCAGCCAGCCATTCACCGTCTTGCCCAGTTCGGTGGGGAACAGCCGACGCTCTTCCTGCCTGACGTAGTGTCGGGTCTGAATCACCTCGACCGTCGGCGCAAACGTGCTCGGCCTGCCAACTCCGAACTCCTCGAGCGCCTTGATCAACGAGGCTTCGGTGTAGCGCGGCGGCGGTTGGGTGAAGTGCTGCTCCGGCTTCAGGTCCTGCAAATTCAGCAGCTCGTCGACCGCCAGGGCAGGCAGTTCCTTGTCCTCATCGTTGTCCGAGTCCCGCTCCCACACCCGAGTGAAGCCGTCGAAGACGAGCACCGAGCCGTTCGCCCGGAACACGTAATCGGCGGCGCCGATATCGACGCGGGTTTGCGCGAAGCGCGCGGCGGTCATCTGGCTGGCGGTGAAGCGCTGCCAGATGAGGCGATAGAGCTTGAGCTGATCCGGCGTCAGGAACGACCGCATCGAGTCCGGTGTGCGCTCCACGTCGGTCGGCCGAATCGCCTCGTGCGCATCCTGCACCGGACCCTTCGCTTTGAATTCCACCTTGTCGCGGCGCGCGTAGGTGGGGCCGTACTGCTCGGTGATGAAATGCCGCGTCGCAGTGGCCGCCTCGTCCGAGATGCGGAATGAGTCGGTACGCATGTAGGTGATCAGGCCCACGGGACCCTGCGTGCCGAGCTCCACGCCTTCGTAGAGTTGCTGCGCCAGGCTCATCGTCCGGTTCGGCTTCAGCCGCAACCGGTTGGATGCGTCCTGCTGCAGGGTGCTGGTCTTGTAGGGCGGCGGCGCGTTCCGGGTGCTGTCCTTCGTCTCGATCGAGAGCACTTTGTAGCTGGCGCCCTCGAGCTGCCCGATGATCTCTCGCACCTGGCTCTCCTGCGTCAGCTCGAGCTTGTCCTCGCTGCCCTGCTTGCTCAGCAGCCGGGCGGCGAAGACCCGTTGCGGAAGATCGAGCTTCGAGAGCATCGCGTCGAGCGTCCAGGATTCGACCGGGACGAACTTCTCGATCTCCTCTTCACGCTCGCACACCAGTCGCACCGCGACCGACTGCACCCGGCCGGCACTCAGGCCTTTGCGGATCTTCTTCCAGAGCAATGGACTGAGCTTGTAGCCGACCAGTCGATCGATCACCCGTCGCGCCTGCTGGGCGTCGACCAGGTCTTGGTTCATTGGTCGCAGCGCGTTGAGCGCCTTCTCGACCGCGCCGGGCGTGATCTCGTGCAATTCGATGCGCCGGGGATCCTTCAAATGCAACACGTGCGCCAGATGCCAGGCGATCGCTTCGCCTTCGCGGTCCGGGTCCGATGCCAGCAGGATGTCAGACGCGCCTTTGGCGGCGGCCTTCAATTCCTTGATCGTCGATTCCTTTCCCGGAATGGTGACGTACTCGGGCTTGAACGAGTGCTCGATGTCGATCCCCAGCGTGCTCTTCGGCAAGTCACGCACATGCCCCATCGAGGCACGGATGTCGTACTTGCCGCCGAGGAAACGGCCAAGCGTCTTTGCCTTTGCTGGCGATTCAACGATGATCAGTGGATTTGCCATTTCAGTTTTAGTCGTGAGCGCGGCGCGTGACCGCACCGCAGTCGCCGATTATATAGCCGCCAATTTCCAACAACGTCAAGCGCCGACTCACTTCCTTGATGTCCAGGTTCATCAGGACCGCCAGGTCATCATGATGGCGCGGTTCTACCCAATCAAGCAATTCCCAAACGGCAGATAGCTCCGGATCTTGCGGCCCCGAATCCGCGCGCGCACGCGCACGCGTACGCGCGTATGTATGCGCGCGCGCATGTGCGCGCGCGAGGTCCGGAAATTCATCGAGGACGTCCTCGACGCTTTGCACCAGCTTCGCGCCGTCCTTGATCAACTGGTGGCCACCGATCGCCAGTGGATTCTCGATGCTGCCCGGGACGCAGAACACGTCTCGGCCCTGTTCGGCGGCCATCCGTGCGGTGATCAGCGCGCCACTTCGTTCGGCCGCCTCGACCACAACCACGCCGAGGCTGAGGCCGCTGATGATCCGGTTGCGGATGGGAAAGCGGCCGGGTAGTGGCAGGGTCCCGTCCTCGGCCTCTGTGACGAGCGCGCCAGTCCTCGCGATTGTCTGCGCCAGCTCGGCATGCTCAGGCGGGTAGATGCGATCCAGTCCAGTGGCCATCACGGCAACGGTCGGCGTGGGACCCTCCAGCGCGCCGCGGTGCGCCGCGGCATCGATGCCACGCGCCAGCCCGCTGACTACTACGATGCCGGCGCTCGAGAGCTCACGCGCCAGCCGGTGCGCGGCGCGGCAGCCATACGGAGTGGCCCGGCGCGATCCGACGATCGCGATCATGGGCTCCGACGGGAGCCGGCCGCGGAGGTGGAGCCGCGGCGGC
>Ga0209805_1001722_pt1 | contig 13031 bp, 10 predicted proteins | sample GraSoiAngelo_148_FD_185905 | JGI IMG/M metagenome (GOLD analysis project Ga0209805, IMG submission 185905) | Grasslands soil microbial communities from the Angelo Coastal Reserve, California, USA - 14_1009_09_20cm (SPAdes) (version 2) | ecosystem: Environmental > Terrestrial > Soil > Grasslands ... | reverse complement strand
GAGTCCAAAATTGGAGATTCACTTCCAATTTTCCTTAGACTTTTTGAATGGTTTCCGGCGTTGCGTTCGGTTCCTGCGCGCTTCATCGGCATCGGGCCGCGACCCGAACACATTCATTCGCCAGCGGCAGAATAACAGCGCCATATCTCAAACCGCGACGCTGGCTTGAGCATTCGGAAGGTATTCTTCAATGCGCTCGCATTCCAAACAGTTGCGATGTTTCTGCCCGGCAGATAACAATTCTACGGTCAGTGCTACCCTGCCATAACCGTTAAGCCGCTGCCGATGATCATTTCTCACACGCACAAGTTCATTTTTGTTAAGACCGTCAAAACCGCCGGCACCAGTATTGAGGGTTTTCTCTCACCGCACTGCGGACCGGACGATGTGCTTACTCCGATTTTCCCACCACTTGAAGGACACGAGCCACGCAACTACGAAGGGGCAGTTCGTCCGATATCTGAAATCCTCCGTCTCCCGTTCGGGCCTGTTTCCGCTTGGCGACACATTCTCTCACAACGCCAACGTTTCTACCGACACATGCCGGCATGGCTTATCCGCGTGCGTGTTCCCGCAACGATTTGGAAGAATTACTTCAAATTCTGCGTCGATCGCAACCCCTGGGATAAGGTCTTGTCCCATTATCACATGACCGCTCACCGTCAGGGCGGCCAATTGTCGCTGGATCAATACCTCCTCCGAGGAAAATTGCCGATCAATTACCCGCGTTACACCGATTCGTTTGGGTCACGGATCATCGTCGATCGCGTTCTTCGTTATGAAAATCTAATCGATGAGCTGGCCGAGGTCTTCGCGCGCTTGAACATTCCATTCGAAGGAACTCTGGGCATCCGGGCAAAAGGAGAATACCGGGCCGATCGAACACCGTACCAGTCTGTATTTACTTCGGAAGAGCGCCAATTGGTGCAGCGAATATTTGCCCGTGAAATTGAACTGCACGGTTACCGTTTTTGAACGTAGGCTATTGCACCAAATCTTGCTCGCCCTGATTAATTCAACGATGGATCGTCCGGCGCGGCCGCGAGCAATTTAAACCAGGGACCAAGCCCGTTCATGATGTCGAACCAAAGCCTCGATAACCGATCGAGCTTCATCGTGGCCCGATCTGGCTTGCGAATTACCCAGGCATTTTGCTTCATCTCCGCTTCCAGCTGGCCCGCGCCCCAACCGGCGTAGCCGATGAACGCGCGGATCGAACCAGGATTCTTCCCAATCTGCTGGTTAGCTTCGTCCACATCCACATCGTGATTTAACTTGAGTCCTTCTCCGGTCTTCCACTCCAGCGAAGCAAATATCAAACGATCGCGCCCGACTGGTCCGCCAAAAAACACCGGCACCTTGTCCAAGGCATTCAACGGCGCTTCTGAAACAACTTCACTTACCTGTTTTTCCAGAGGTCGATTCAAAATTATCCCGAGCGCGCCATCATCCGGCGTGTGCGCGGAAATGAACAAAACCGCGCGCCGAAAATTCGGATCGAGCATGTTCGGATGGGCCACCAGCAACGAACCGGCGTAACTTTCTCCTTTATTCTGAGGTAATTCGCGCACGTTTTTGTCTAAAAGCACGGTTCGCTATCCGCAAGCGCAAGTCCGAGCTCTCCACAGCGAGTCTTCGACCGGACTGGCGGATTCGCTCGCGATGACAAGGGGCTCACAACCTTCGCAACCGTCGATCACACAGTTCATAAATGATATCGGCAATAATTTCATCGCGCCACGGCATCGCCGTGGCCGTGACCAGCTTTTGCGAAGCAGGCGGTAAATTGTCCAGCAAAGCATTTCGGCGTTCAGGATCCAGCTCGCCAAAAATGTCATCGATCAAAAGTAATGGCGCTTTCTTGTCGCCCGATTTCTTCAGCACGTCCGCCTGCGCAATTTTCATCGCCAGCGCGATGCCGCGCTGTTGTCCTTCCGATGCAAACTGGGCCGCCGGGAAATCGTCGATGCGTAATTCGAGATCGTCACGATGAGGACCAACGATCGTTTGCCGCAAGCGAATGGACTCGCGATGCGACCGCTCGAGATCGCCTTCGAAATCGGCGCTAGCACCGGGGACAAATCGGAGCGTGAATTTTTCGCGGGCTGCGCTGATACGCTCATAGGCTTGGCCCGCGAGCGGGGCCAGCGATTCGGTTAATTCCGCACGCTGTCGCAGCAAAACCTGGCCGTGTTGAATTAGCGGCGCGTCATACGCTGCTACTTCTCGTGGACGCGCCGTCGGCGATTTCAACAGTGCGTTACGTGCACGCAAGGCGCGCTCATAAGCACGCAAAGCCGGGCGATAAGCGTTATCAATTTGTAGTCCGAGAAAATCCAGATAGCGACGCCGCGTGTCCGACCCACCGCGGACAAGTTCAATGTCGACATTCGCAAGTGACACTACTCGCCCAAGCCGCAGGTATTCACCAACCGTTCGCTGTTCGACGCCGTCGAATCTTACCTGGCGCCGGAGCGCGCGGTAACGAAATTCCAACTCGTGCTCCTCGAACCTGCCGCGCACGCCAAACGATTTCTTTCCAGTTTGGACGACTGGCGCGAGCGATGCGGAACGCTGCGATTGCAATCGCAACAGCACACAAACGCCTTCCAAAATGGTCGTTTTCCCCTCCCCGTTTCCGCCGAGAAACAAATTCAGACCGGGTCCGATATCGACCGACAGGCCCTCGAAACAGCGAAAATTGTGCAACCTTAAACTCGTTAGCATTTTGGGAATCTGAAACAACAACAACGAAATGTCGGAACATAGGCTTATAGCCTGTGCGCCAAGCGGCCATTCTGTCCGCTTTTCCGAAGCAGCGAAGTCTAACTCCGCTAGGCCGCTTTGGTAGCATAGCCATCTTACGCCAGTCCGGTCGAAGACTCGCCGTAGAGAGCTCGGACCTTTGGGGGCCAGCGGGCATCTTGCCCGCTCATTTCATCCGCCCCGGCAAAACGGGCAGGATGCCGTTTGCTCCGCAGACTGAAGGCCTGCGCTACAAGATAATCAGTTCGATCCGGCTTTGCATTTCTGCAGGCACACGGTCGCGATGATAAAAACTTCCGCTGATCGGCGTGATATCCGCTGGCCGCAATCCAACAGCCGCAGCAATGAAATTATCATTGCAAAGGATGCCGTTGGTCGGATCCAGTCCGACCCAGCCGGCGCCGGGCAAAAAGACTTCCGTCCATGCATGCAACGAACCCTCCGCGCGGCGAATTTCTTCGTCCGCCTCACGCAAATATCCCGAGACGACTCGCGCCGCCAAGCCCGCGTCCCGCAGGATTTCCGCCAGCAACACAGCCGTGTCACGACAAGCCCCACTTCGCAGACGCACTGTTTCAGCCGGCGCTTGGGCCGCTCCCTCTTCGCGCCGTTGGTAGGAAATCGTCCGATGCAGAAGCTTGGTTAATTCGACTAGTGTCGCCACTGTTTCGCGTGGCAGTTCCTGCGTTGGTGGCGTCCAGCCCGGCAACGAAAGGGCGTCGCTGGTTTGCCGTTGGCAATACGCGCAAATAATCGAGGCGATATCTTCCTCGTAGGCAAATGGCATTTGGACCGCGCGGCGCGCCAGAACAAAATCGAAGGGATTCTTCTTCGCTATCTCCACATCGATCGCGAGGCGCAGTTCCAGCGCCTCCGCCGCCTTTTCAAAAAAACAGGACGCGACAATGTTATCGAAAACATCGCGTCCGAACCGCACTGCCGTTTCCGGCTTGGTTTTAAAATCGAGCCGCGCTATTTGGACAAAGCGGTCGCTACGGGGAAAAAGCCGCACGTCGTGCGGAGAAAACCTGACCGCCCGATCGTAGCGGTAAACTGTTTCGTATCGAATCCCGATTTTCATCTGAGCCGTCGGTGACTGTCAGTCGTTGGGAGAATCAGGGCAAAAAGAAAGATTAACGACCGCGGAGCGCTTTCCGGTTCTTTTGGTAGGCGACGCGTGCGGAGCCACCGTCTTTATGCCGGTTCGACGGAGTTCGGCCTACCGATCAGGACTATGTTAGTCAAAGGACAATTATGGCATCTGGACAAAAACAATGTATTTAAACTAAAATTCTCTTGCCGCCCGCGCCAAGTTCATCTACTGGACTCTCAGTTTTCAAGATTGTTCTGGGGGGAACAGCCGCCCTTCGCGTCCTTTCGGGCGTGGGGGGCGGTACCGCCTTCTGATGACGGCGCCGCCATCTTTTTCCCGACGTTTAAACTGGCCCCTGGCCTTCACAGTTCTCGGACTAAGTGCCATCGCAGCCGGGGTTTTCCTATTTAACCGCTGTGCCGCATTGCCGGGACGCGCGACGCGGGAAACCGTCGATCAAATGGAGCGTGTCGGGCGCGATTTACGTGACGCAATTGTTCAGATCACGCAATTGCAGCCGCGGGTCACGATCAATAATCGCGTCTACTTTGAACAAACGTCACCGATTGCTGAATTGGCCCTGATTTCTCGAAAACTCGAAGTCGAGCACGAATTTCTGCACACCTGGGCTGGAAGCACGAAACGGCTGCGTTTGTATGGAACCTATACGGCGAAGGCGGGATTCGATCTGCGCCAGGAATTCAGTGTCACCATCTCGCCGGACACGATAATCGTTCGGCTGCCGCATGCACAACTCCTCGGCGTGGAACAAAACGCGGTTGAACTGCTGGCCTACGAAAATGGCTTTTGGAATCCAATCTCCGGTGCTGACGTCCAGTCGGAGCTGGCGGCGCTTGGCAAACTCGCGAGCGAGCGCGCCGCCGAACAAAATCTGGCAGGGCAAGCCGAAGAGTCATTGCGAACACAATTGAAATCCCGCGTCGGAAATCCTCCGCCTCTGCACGTAGTCTTTTACGACGCCGCGAAGGCAGAGTGATGCAGCTTTCCGCCGGCATGATTGCGCGCTAGAAGACTCGTATGTCACCACGGAAGAAACCATTGCTCACGCTTGGTTTTGTTCTGCTTGCGTTTGTCGTTCTGAGTTTTTTTGCGCCACCCGTTTTGGAACGCACCATCGCAGCGTGGCTTCGCTACGAAGCCCGACGGTCCGGGTTTGTTCTCACCTTCTCCGAAATTCATGCCCCACTTTTTCGCCCGCTTACAATCACCGACCTGAAAATTATCGGTGCCGGCCTCGACGCCGATCATCTTGAGTTTGACGCCACACGCATCGAAGCCGGACTAAGGTTGGCGGGAATTTTCGGCCGGTCGGAAAAATCACACCTGCTCTCTTCGCTTCGGATTGAGCATGCAAAGTTCTTCGTTCGCGGCCGTGCACCGCTTTCCGCCGGTCCCGTCGATTGGATCGCGCTGGACAAACTTTTGCCGGAAAATTTTGAGATCTTTGCCGACCAGATCCGTTTCGAACAATCCTTTTCTTTTCTCGCTTTCCACGACGCAAGAGTTTCCGGTAGTAAAGGTAACAGCGGGCTGTTATCCATCGGCACAGTGGAAATCCGCGCGCCATTTTTGGAAAAACGTTTCCCCCGCGTTCGCGGTGTTACGCGCTGGCAGGACGACCGCTTTTCCATTGGTTCGCTTAACCTGCTGGAAGGTTTCACCATCGACTCATTGGTGATCGATCTCACGGCTCTGCGAACGGGACGAGTCGGCACCGATCTCGGCGTTTCCCTTTTGGGCGGTAAAATGCGCGCGAACATTGCGACGGAACGCCCTGACAAGACACGAATCTGGGAAGCCGCCGGCACCGCTTCCGGCATTTCGCTGCCGCAACTTGCCAATGCCCTTGGGCTGACCGTTCCGGTGCAGGGGATGGTGCACGGGTCGAAGTTTACGTTTCGCGGCGATCCGCGCGATTTCTTGAACGCCACCGCTTCAATCTGGACCGAGTTAACCGGCTTTAGTTGGCGCGAGCGCAAAGCCGACGTCATCATGCTCGGCGCAAACTTTTACCGACACACCATTCAACTGCAGCAGCTCTTTATTAAACAACGCCGCAATGAATTGACGCTTAGCGGTGAAAGCGCAATCAACACCGAATGGCTAAATCCGGATTTTCGCGGCGACATCTCCGCGTCGATTAACGATTTGGGTCAATTCGCGGAACTCTTTGGCGCCCGACCGGAAGCGTTCGCCGGTAAAGTGGCGGCGCGCGGCCGCATGCATACGCATGAGCGAACGGTTGACGGTGAACTCGCTGTCACGGGCGACGCGCTGAAAATCTTTCAGCTTCCGGTTGATTCTTTAACAGCCCGCATCGGTCTGGAATCGGGTGGAGCGCAGGTCGATCAGTTGGAATTAAAGCGTGGCGAAGATTTTCTGCGCGCGCAGGGCAAGATTGATTTGGCGCAGAAGAAATCATTTACGCTCTCGGCCGAAAGCTGGTGCCACGAATTGGGCGATTACGCTTTGGAGTTTCCCGTGATCGGAAAATTAGTCGGCACGCTTTCGGCCAAGCTTACCGGCGCCGGCGACGAGAATAGTTTCAGCAGTACAGTTTCCGGACAGACCGATCAATTCTCCTTTTCTGCACAAACTAACTGGCGCAGCGACGCCATCGCCGTGAATTCACTCAAGCTTAAAGTTAGTGCGAATGTGGAGGCCGAACTCAAAGGGACAATCGACCTGACCGACCGCAAACATCTTCGCGCCAATCTTTCTTCAGCGGGCGAGCTGCACTGCAATGGACCATTCGCCAATCAGGCTTGCGCACATGGTTTTGAATTACACGAGGGCGACGTCGGAGCGCCTTTTTCCGAAGTTACGCTCGATGGACGTGATCTAACCCTGCGCCGATCTTCCATGATCGCCGCAACACAATCGATCACCCTTTGTGACGAAGCCGAATCAGGTCAGTCGTTGCAAATCAATATTCCACCGCGCGCGCCACCGTCACCGACTTCGTCGCCATCGCCTGCTCCGACTCTCTCGCCCGCTCCTCCACCGCCGCAACCAGCCAGCGCTGCAATCGCTTTTCGAGCTCGGCCGTGACCGAAACGTGAAAATTGGAACCGGCATCAACACGCACCGTTTCGCCTTCCGCAGTTTCAAAAAATAAACGCACCGGTTGTTGGCCCGGCGAAGCGGCCAGTAGCGCCTGCACTTCGCGCAGTTCATCGCTGCCCGCGTTCGCGGAAAAACGCAGGCAGAGTGGAGGCATCTTGCTCCCGTTTCCGTTCGAATTCCGCGAAACCTCTGAAGAAAGCAGGCCCAATTTCTCGGCCGTCGCCCGCAGCGAGTCGTCGCGCAGATCGAGTTTGCCACGAACCCCGACGACGTTTCCCGGCACCACTTCCTCGGCGCACTCCAGATAAAGCTCATTCCAAATTACGAGTTCAAGCGTGCCGGTTAAATCTTCCAGCCAAACCACCGCAAACGGTTTCCCTTCTTTTCGAGTGAACTTCTTATCCACCTGCGTGATTGCACCGGCTACCCGAAAAGTGGCGCGATCAGAAAGCTCTGTGAGCGACGCAATCGTTTGATATTTTCCGTTCGCAATCACTTCCGTATATGCGTCGAGGGGATGTCCAGTCACGTAAAAGCCGAGCAACTCTTTTTCGTAACTCACCTTCTCGCGATCGCTCCAGGGTGAGACGCTTCGCTTCCGTGGCGGCGCAACATGTTCGTGTTCGTCGCCGAAAAGCGAAACCTGCCCGGCCATTCGATCACGAAATGCCGACACCGACGCCGCAAGCGCATCATCAATGCAGGCGAATAGTTCCGCACGTTCGCGTTGCAGGAAATCAAACGCGCCGCATTTCACGAGTGACTCGAGCATTTTCCGATTCGCGACACGGGAATCGAGCCGGCTGCAAAAATCTTCCAGCGATTTGAACTCGCCGCCCCGTTCGCGTTCGCGGATGGCAAGCTCCATCGCCCCTTGCCCGACATTCTTGATCGCAGCCAGTCCAAAACGAATAGCCCTGTAGCCGCGGTCGTCGACCGCAGTCGTCGCTCCTTGTCCTTCGCCGAGGCCAGCGACCGCGGCTACGGTTTCTGGCACAAATTTTAACCCGCTCCGATTCACATCCGGCGGCAGAATGGTAATCCCCATGCGTTTGCATTCGCTCACCAACACCGAAATTTTTTCGGTGTTATTGATTTCGTTCGAGAGCAGGCCCGCCATGAACTTCACCGGGTGGTTCGCTTTCAAATACGCCGTCTCATAACTGATGAGGGCGTAGGCCGCACTGTGGCTTTTGTTGAACCCGTAGCCGGCGAATTTCTCCAGCAAATCAAAAATCGCATTTGCCTTTCTCTCCCCGATCTTGTTCGTGTGCGCGCAACCGGCAATAAAGTTAGCCCGCTCTTTCGCCATCTTTTCCTTGTCCTTTTTGCCCATCGCGCGCCGGAGCAAATCGGCCTGGCCCATCGAATAGCCGCCCAGTTTGCTCGCCGCGGCCATCACCTGCTCCTGATAAATCATTACTCCATAAGTGTCTGCGCAGATTTCCTCCAGTAGCGGATGTTCGTATCTAATTTTCGTTAGCCCCTTCTTGCGTTTGATGTAGTCGCCGATCAGTTCCATCGGCCCTGGTCGATAGAGCGCGATCAATGCGATAATATCGTCCAATTTCCGCACATCGAACTGCTTCGAGACCGAGGTGATTCCACCCGATTCCATTTGGAACAAGCCAATCGTTTCGCCTCGATTGTAAAGATCGAATGCTTTCTGGTCGTTGAGTGGAATGTCCTTGATCTCAAATTTCGGCTGGGTCTTTCGGATTAGATTCGCCGTGTCCTCAATCACGGTCAGCGTCTTCAATCCCAAGAAATCCATTTTCAGAAGCCCGAGATCGTTCAGCGGATTCATCGAGTACTGGCTGACAATGTCGTTTCCTTTGACGTCGCGACACAGCGGCACGTACTCGGCAAGGTCGCGATCGCTGATAACAACGCCTGCGGCGTGCACGCCGGCACTGCGCGACAGCCCTTCCAATGCCATCGCGTGCTGCATCAGCTGTTTTGTCTGCAGTTCAGTTGCAACTGCTCTTTTCAACTCAGGATTTCTCTCGGCCGCGGAACTCAACGTAATATTCAACTCATTTGGAATCATCTTGGCGATGCGATCGCCATCTCGTACGCTCAGTCCCATCACGCGTGCCACATCACGCACCACACTGCGCGCTTTCAGGCGGCCAAACGTGATGATCTGCGCCACGCGACGCTCGCCGTATTTTTGCCGAACGTATTCGAGAACCTCGCCGCGGCGCGCTTCGCAGAAGTCCACATCGATATCGGGCGGAGAAATACGATCGGGATTAAGGAACCGCTCAAAGATCAATCCGTATTGCAACGGATCGATGTCAGTAATGCCGAGGACGTAAGCGACAATGGAACCGGCAGCAGAGCCGCGCCCGGGCCCAACCGGAATTCCACGCTGCTTGGCAAAATGAATAAAGTCCCAGACAATAAGGATATAACTAACAAAACCCGTCCTTTTCAGAACATCGATCTCGTAGTCTAGTCGCTTGATTAATTCCCTGTCCCGTTCTGCCCGTTCGCCGTAACGCTCGCTTAGTCCTTTGTAACAAAGCTCGCACAAATATCCGTCGCGCGTTTTTCCCTCAGGCACGGGATACTCCGGATACTTCGACTTCCCGAATTCAATTTCGAGATTGCAACGATCGGCAATCTCAAGCGTGTTGGTAATCGCGTCCGGAAAATCGCAAAAGATTTTCCGCATCTCGTCCGGTGATTTGAAATACAGCTCGGGCTCGTACCGCATCCGCTGTTCCTCTTCAATTTTGGTGGCGGTGTTGATGCACAGCAACACGTCGTGCGCCTGGTGATCGCTTCGCCGCAAAAAATGAACATCGTTGGCCGCGGCCAGACCGAGCCCGAACTCGCGCGCAAATTTCGGCAGATTCGTGTTGCATTTTTTCTGCTCGGCGATCCCGTGGTCGTGCAATTCAATGAAAAAGTTTTTTGATCCAAAAATATCGCGATACTCAGCGGTAAGACTTCGCGCTTTCTGAATGTTGTCGGACTGAAGCGCGCTGTTGATTTCGCTGGCGAGACATCCGCTCAGGCCGATCAAACCCTGCGCATGTGCTGCGAGTAATGCCTTGTCGATCCGCGGGCGATAATAAAAACCGTCGAGATGCGCCGCGGAAATTAGCTTCACCAGATTGCGATAACCCGATTCATTTTCCGCCAGCAAAGTGAGATGATAGGTCGTTTCGCGTGACGGTTTTTCCTTGTGCGAGCCGCTGGTGATATAGGCCTCGCACCCGATGATCGGTTTAATTCCCGCAGCTTTGGCGCACTGATAAAAATCGATCGCCCCGAAAAGATTGCCGTGATCGGTAATCGCCACCGCCGGCATTTTCATTTTCAGCGCCTCATTCATTAGCTCCCGCATCCGCACGGCACCGTCGAGAAGCGAGTATTCCGTATGGAGATGGAGGTGAACAAAAGAATCGCGAGACATCCGCAATGAGTATTAAAGGCAAAAATTTCGTTGGCAAATTTACCAAGCATCGCACCGCGCATTTCTCGCGCGTGCCGCTTTTTTTGTCGTCCGGAGGGGTGGATGCGCTGGTCGTGTCCCGAAATTTCGAGCGCCGACACCGCGGTGCCCCTTCCACTGTAGCCGCGGTCGTTGGCCGCGGCCCGTTATTTCTCGCAAATTCTAAAAACCAAAATTATTCACACAAAAACGATACTTGCTTCTCCGCAATCGCGTTGCTAAGAGAGCCGGTGCTGCAATCCATTTTGGTTTGCAAAGGGACAGGCACACGCAAGTTTACCCGCAATGAAAAAACTCGAAGCGATCATCAAGCCTTTCAAACTTGAGGAAGTGAAAGAGGCTCTGGCCGAGCTCGGCATCGAAGGAATGACCGTGACGGAAGTGAAAGGCTTTGGCCGCCAGAAAGGACACACCGAAATTTATCGTGGCAGCGAATACACCGTTGATTTTCTGCCCAAGGTGAAAGTCGAAGTCGTGCTCGCAGACGACATGGTCGAGAAAGCGGTCACGGTGGTGGTGGGCGCGGCCAAAACCGGCAAGATCGGCGACGGCAAAGTGTTTGTCCTTCCAGTCGAACATGCCGTTCGCATCCGAACGGAAGAGATCGGCGAAAAAGCAGTGTGAGGCGTGACGCCTCGCGCGTTGAAGCGTTAAAACGGAGTGAGCGACTTAATTTTTTTTGACAATGTAACTCTATTTTTCACGTCTCCCACTTTGCCTGTTTCTCCATCAACTCTTAACCATCAACCATCAACCGCTTAAAATGGCTAAAGATAAAACGACTCCATCCGACGTTTCCAAAATGATCAAGGATCGCGAGGTGAAACTCGTGGACTTTAAATTCGCTGATCTGCCAGGCACGTGGCAGCATTTCACCACCACCCTCACCGAGTACAACGAGGACATCTTCACCGACGGTCTTGGCTTCGATGGTTCGAGTATTCGCGGTTGGAAGGTGATCAACGCCTCCGACATGCTCGTCATTCCCGATCCGAGCACGGCTTGGATCGATATTTTTAATGCCGAACCGACGCTGTCGCTCATTTGCACTATCGTTGATCCAATTACACGCGAGCCGTACGATCGCGACCCGCGCGGAATTGCAGAGAAAGCCGAGGCCTATTTAAAAAGCACCGGTATCGCCGACACCGCCTTCTTCGGGCCGGAAGCGGAATTTTTCATCTTCGATGATGTGCGTTTTTCCGCGAGCGCGAATTCCGCCTTTTACCAGATCGAGAGCGGCGAAGGTCATTGGAACAGTGCGCGGGAAGAATTTCCGAATCTCGGTTACAAAATTCGCGCGAAAGAGGGCTACTTCCCGGTACCACCGGCTGACACGTTACAGGACATTCGCAATGAAATGTGTCTCGAGTTGGAGAAAGCTGGCGTTCCCATCGAGAAGCAGCATCATGAGGTGGCCACCGCCGGCCAGGCCGAGATCGATATTCGTTTCGCCCCGCTGAAGGAAATGGCCGACCACATGCAGTACTACAAATATATCGTCCGCAATGTGGCCAGGCGGCATAACAAGACCGTCACTTTCATGCCAAAGCCGCTTTTTGCAGACAACGGCTCGGGCATGCATACCCACATCTCGCTTTGGAAGAGTGATAAACCGCTCTTCGCTGGCAATGGTTACGCGGGATTGTCCGACACCGCGTTATTTTTCGTTGGCGGAATTTTGAAGCATGCGCCTGCACTTACCTGCTTCACCAATCCTACGACCAACAGCTACAAACGGCTCGTTCCCGGATTCGAGGCACCGGTTAACCTCGCCTATTCCGCACGTAATCGTTCCGCCGCGATTCGCATTCCTACTTACTCCGCCAATCCGAAATCGAAACGTATCGAGTTCCGCACACCCGATCCCGCGGCCAATCCGTATCTTGCCTTCAGTGCGCTCCTTCTCGCAGGCTTGGATGGAATTCAAAGCCGCATCGATCCCGGTGATCCGCTCGACAAAAATCTCTACGATCTGCCGCCTGAGGAACTCGCCAACGTCCCGAGTGTGCCCGATTCCCTCCGAGGTGCGATGGAAGCGTTGGAAAAGGACCACGATTTCCTCCTCAAAGGCGACGTCTTTAATTCCGATTTCATCGCGAACTGGCTGGAGATGAAACAAAAGGAATACGACGCCATACGATTGCGCCCCCACCCGTACGAATTCAGCATGTATTACGACGTGTAAAGGCGCCGTTAGCGCTGCGCGGCTCTTGTTCTTGGGAGCGCACTCGCCCCCGCGGACTTTTCTTCTTGCCGAAGCATTGCGGCCAGGCGACGCAATGAGGGCGCGAAGCGCTTGCCCTCGCGGAAAGAATGCAACCGAATCGTGTAGATACTTGGAATTTCGGTTCTCAAGCAAAAGTTGAGAACGAGAACTGAGGGAACCTTTGCCTAACGAAAATATTTTCGCGCCGGTAAAATGGCGACCACCATATTTTCTACCGGCAATAGTTGCAGCCTTTCTCCTGATGATGTTTTGCACGAGGTTTCCAGATCAGTTGATTCTCTTTCCCAGCACGCAACTCATCGACGCGCACGACGCCGTGCGAGAAACAATTCCATTCCATAAGGGTGAGCTGGAAATCTGGACTGCGCGTTCGTATCTCGCGAAACAAC
>Ga0209805_1001721_pt1 | contig 13036 bp, 17 predicted proteins | sample GraSoiAngelo_148_FD_185905 | JGI IMG/M metagenome (GOLD analysis project Ga0209805, IMG submission 185905) | Grasslands soil microbial communities from the Angelo Coastal Reserve, California, USA - 14_1009_09_20cm (SPAdes) (version 2) | ecosystem: Environmental > Terrestrial > Soil > Grasslands ... | reverse complement strand
AACTTGGGCTCGAGCGCGCCAAGGCTCAGGTGGCGGCCGTCCGCGCAGCGGTAGACGCGGTAGCAGGGCAAGCCACCTCCAAGCCGCGTGCGGCCGGGCTCCGCCCGCTCGCCGCCCGCCGCCTCTTCGGCAACCAGGAGCCGCATCCAGCTCAGCGCGCCATCGGTCATCGAGACGTCGAGATGGCGGCCCGGCGCCCCGTGGGCAACGGCCAGGAGCGCGCCCAGGATCGCGGTGGCTGCTCCCTGGGCGCCGGCCCCGACGTCGGCGACCTGGACCGGGAGCGGGTGGGGCGACTCGGCGGCCCAGGAGTTGAGGCCCAGGGCTCCCGCGATCGCCATGTAGTTGATGTCGTGCCCGGCCCGGCTCGCGAAGGGGCCGGTCTGCCCGTAGCCGGTGATCGAGCAGAGGACAAGGCTCGGCTTCAAGCCCTGCAGGGTGGACCAGCCCAGTCCGAGCCGGTCCATCACGCCTGGCCGGTTGCCCTCGACGACGGCGTCCGCCCGCGCCGTCAGCTGCTTGAAGAGTTCCCGGCCGGCCTCGCTCTTGAGGTTCAACGTGACCGAGCGCTTGTTGCGGTTGATGGCGTTGAAGGCCGCGGCGGCCCCCTTCACCTGCGTGCCCATCCAGCGCCCGTAGTCGCCGGTCCCGGGCTCCTCGATCTTGATCACGTCCGCGCCCATGTCGGCCAGGAGCATCGTGCAGAACGCCCCGGGCAGCAGGCGCGTTAGATCGAGTACCCGAATTTGGTGCAGCATGAATAGAATCCGGGGGCAGATTCAAAACGAATCTTATAGACGCCATGGATGAGCTCACGATCAAAGTGCCGGCGCCCTTTGCGGGCGTCAGCGACCTGGGCTTCACCGCGCGGTACCCGACTCAGGAGCCGTACACCCCGCCTGCTGACGTCCCGCTCGTAATCGAGGGACCGCCCGATCCCATGCGGAAGCTGCTCGAGCGCCTCAGGATGCTGCGATCAGGCAACGCCCGGTCCGGCTATCTCTGGACCGACCCTGTGATGCTGAGTGACGAGGTGGTGGTCATGGCGTTCCGGGATCGGAGCCTGGAGGGTGCCACCCTGGCGGACGGCCATGTCCGAGCGGGCGAGTACATCGCCAACTGGGTCCGTCCGGTTGTCTTCCCGTTCCTCGAGGACTGCGCGCGGGTCGCCGGCCTTCGCCTGGCGGAGCTGATCGAGATCCGGGTGCAGGCGTCGCAGCGCCAGATCGCGGAGCTGCACCTGAGGCTGGAGCAGATCGTCCAGCCGAACGGCCAGGACGTCCTCTGGTCGCCGTAATCCGGGCCGCTTAAGGCGAGGGGCTCGCCTTCGGAGAGGTTGTCGGGGAAGGCGACGGGCTGGTGCCGGCCGCGCTGGCGACGCTCGGCGTGGGTGTCGGTGTCGACGGCACGTTGACCGGCCCCGGCGCCTGGTGGAAGAAGTAGAAGGCGATCGGCACGGCGATCATGCCCGCGATCACGGTCAGGACGAAGGTGACCGCCCCCCACTCGCGCCGGAACAGCTCAGACCAGCTCACGAGTTAGCGATTCTAGAGACCGTCAGGTGGACGCCGTCAGCGCGGCCGACGGTCAGAGCTCGATCTCGTGCTCCTGCTCCTGCTCCTGCTTTCCCTTGTTCCGCTGGTTCAGGAGCCGGATGAAGTCCTGCGCTCGCGCCAGGGCCTTCCACCGCTCCGGGAAGAAATCTTGCGCCAGGATGTCCCGGTCGGGCAGCTGGTAGACGGTGACGCACCACTTGTTGAGGGTGCGCGTGACTTCCACCTCGAAGTCGTTCTCGGCAGTGAGGTAGCGGACGACCTTGTCGTCGTCGTCGTAGCGCCTTCTTCCAGAAACAGCCATAGCAATGAATAGATGCGGGGACAGGAGCTCATCGAGCCAGGGCTAGATTATAGTCCTCGGTCCGGGTTCTGCCCGCTCAGCAGCTCCCTGATGTAGGGGGCCAGCTGCTCCCTCAGGTCGGGCCTTTTTAAGGCCAGGCTGATGTTTGCTCGCAGATAACCGGGGACCTCGCCGGTGTCGTAGTAATCGCCTGTGAACTCGACCGCGACCACCCGGTTCGTTGCAATCGTGGCGCGGATCGCGTCGGTGAGCTGGATCTCGCCGCCGGCCCCCGGCTTGGAACCGTCGAGGGCCTTGAAAACATCGGCCGCCAGGACGTAGCGGCCGAGGATCGCGAGGTCGGACGGGGCTTCCGCCGGATCAGGCTTCTCGACCACGTCGAGAACCTCATGTACCCGGCCCTGGCTCTTGCCCGTGGCGATGATGCCGTAGCGGCCGACCTGGCTCTGGGGGACGCTTCGGGTGGCCAGGACCGTGGCCCCGCCTTCGTCGAGGTGGACGTCTATCAGCTGCTTCAGGACCGGCGGGTCGCCCAGGATCACGTCGTCCGCCAGGAGGACTGCGCAGGGCTCACCACCCACCAGCCGCCGCGCCGTCCAGACCGCGTGGCCAAGGCCGAGTGGCCGCTTTTGCTGGATGTACGTGATGTCGACCCGGTCGGAGAGCGAGTCGAGGCCGGCCAGAACCTCCAGGAGGTCGTCCTTGCCCCGGTCGCGCAGGTAGAACTCCAGCTCCAGGTTGCGGTCGAAGTGGTCCACGATCGACCGCTTGCCGCTCCCGGTCACCATGATGACCTCTTCGATTCCCGAGGCGGCCGCCTCCTCCACCCCGTACTGGATGGTGGGCTTGTCGACTAGAGGCAGCATCTCCTTCGGCTGGGCTTTGGTGACCGGGAGGAAGCGGGTTCCCAGGCCGGCGGCCGGGAAGACGGCCTTGCGAACCAGGCGGGACGGCATCCCTGAGAATGTACCCCGTGCCCGATTTCCCGGCGGTCCAGCCCGGGATCGAGAAGACCATCGAGCGGACCGTCGACTCCAACCTCGTCACCCGCCACGTGGGCGGGGCCGGCACCTTCGCGACGCCCGCCATGATCGGGCTCATGGAGCAGTGCAGCCACAAGCTGATCGAACCCCTGTTGGGCGATGCCTACACCACGGTGGGCTTCGAAGTCTGCGTCAAGCACCTGAAGCCATCCGAGCCGGGCAGTCGGGTCTCCGTGACCAGCCGGCTGGCCGAGGTGACCGACGGGCGCAAGCTGCTCTTCGATGTCGAATGTCGGGAGGGCGACAAGCTCTGCGGGACGGGCACGCACCGGCGCACGATCGTGGCGGCCTTCGGGCCGAAGCCCGGCGCTGGTTAGCGGGGTGAGCGCGTGCGGGCGGAGCGGCGCCGGAGCGCCTGCTGAAGCGCCAGTTTCTTGAGGCCCGGGTTGTCCACCACGACCTTGGGACCGCTCACCTTGCGGTCGCGCGACTTGACCCGCGCTTTCTCTCGCGCGGTCAACTGCTCGATGTCTTCACTCATGTCGTAATCGATGCTACCCGGCGCTGGCGGATCACAATCCAGCCGACCGTGATCGCGGCCGCCGCCCCGAGGCCGATTGCGGCGCCGAGAGCCGGGACTCGAGCGCGTTCCGGGAGCCGTCGCCGCAACCCCATGAGCTCTTCCCACCAGCGCTGCTGGCGCGGCTGCTCCAGCCACTCCAGGAGGTCCGAGCGGAAGGGCTCTGGCGCCGGGATCGAAGGGAGCGACTCTCGTAGGTAGGCCGCGGTGCGAAGGTACGGCTGGAGCTCATCGTCGGGCTCAACCTGCTCGCCCGACAGCATCCGGTCGAGCGCCCGCGAGAGCCTGTCGTCGAGCGGGCTCACAGCGCGACCTCGTCCGGTTGCAGGCGGCCCCGAAGCGTCGAGATCCCCCGAAACGTGAGCGCTTTGATCGCTCCCTCGCTGCGTCGCATGACGCGCGCGATCTCCTGGTTACGGAGGCCGGCCTCGAAGCGGAGCAGCAAGACAGTGCGCTGGTCCTCGGGCAGGCCGGCCAGCGCTGATCGCAGGCGGCGTCCCGACTCGGCATGGAGCCATTGCTCCTCAGGCCCGATGTCGCTGGACGCGTGCCCGGGCAGAAGCTCGACGAACGGCGCCCGCCGCCGTCCGCGCGAGATGACGCTGGCCGCGATCCGGTAGAGGAGGGCGCCATAGGGGACGCCTCGCCAGCGGTAGCCGGGCAGGTGCTTCAGCGCGCGCTCGAAAGTCTCGGCAGTGACCTCTTCGGCCTGGGTTGCCGACCCCGTGTGGTGATAGGCGAATGAGTAGATGGCGTCCACGTACCTCTCGTAGAGCTCCCCGAAACGCGCGCTGTCTCGCTGGGCGGCTTCGATCAGCCGCCGTTCCGCCTCCAGCTCAGCGGGGCCAAGCCTTCGCATCTCGAGTGCATGAAAGCCTAAGCCTCGGGTTGGGCGTTGGTTACTTCCTTTTTGATTTGGAGCGGACCACTCGGCCCGCCTGCCGCGCGCTGCGGCGCGCGTGCCTAAAAGGAACGGCCTTTAAGTTCTTAAACCGGTCCGACGCCTAGAGCACGTGCCGCCGGACTTGATCTAGTTCTGTTTGGAGTGGCGCACTCGCCCCGCTTGCCGCGCGCTGCGGCGCGCGAGTCTGCAAAGAAGGGCCTTTAAGGTCTGATTCCGGTTCCCCCGGTACTAGGCCACTCGGTAACCTAGTTCCGATTTGGAGGAGGAGGTCGGCCAGGAGTCAGCCCCGGTCACTCCGGAGGCAGTCGAGGAAGCGGCTCGTGACCTTGCCCGCTACTTGCCCCCCACTCCGCTCCAGTACTCGCGCGCATTCACGGACAAGGCCCGCTGCCACGTCCACCTGAAGCTGGAAGGCATCCAGCCGATTCGCGCCTTCAAAGTCCGGGGCGCCCTCAACAAGATCATCCGCATGAACCCGGAGGAGCGGGCCCGGGGCGTCATGACGGCGTCGGCCGGCAATCACGGCATGGGCGTCGCCTACGGTGCGCAGGCCTTCGCGATCCCGGCAACGGTGTTCGTTCCCACCAATGCAAACCAGCTGAAGGTCGGGGCCATCAAGCGGTTGGGCGCGCGCGTCATCCAGGGCGGCGCCAACTATCAGGCGGCCTACGCCGAGGCGCAGTCGGCCCAGTCAGCGACCGGGCAGACCTTCGTCCACGCCTACGACGACGCCGACGTGATCGCCGGCCAGGGTTCCATCGGCGTCGAGATCGCGGACGAGCTGGAGGACTTCGACACGGTCATCGTTCCGGTCGGCGGCGGCGGGCTGATTAGCGGGATCGCAACTTACTTGAAGGCGGTCCGTCCCGCCGTGCGCGTCATCGGTGTCGAACCCGCCGGGGCCGCCTGCCTGAAGCGGTCGCTCGATGCCGGTGAGCTGGTCACGCTGGAGCGGGTCGACACCATCGCCGACGGCCTCGCGGCCAGTCGTCCGGGCGTCCTCTGCTTCGAGATCGCCCGCCGCCTCGTGGACGACGTCCTCATCGTCCAGGAAGCGGAGATGCTGCGCGCGATCCGCCTCTACTTCGAATGGGAGCACCTGCTCGCCGAACCCGCGGGCGCTGCGGCCCTGGCCGCTCTCCTCTATCACTACCCCGCCGCGCCCGGCGAGCGCGTCGTGCTGCTGCTGAGCGGCGCCAACGTAGCGGACGAGGTGATGATCCGGGCGTTAAAGTCTCGTTGAACCCGGCCGCAATTCGCAGGGGGGACTTCGACATGAAGGCGTACGTACTCATCAACGCCTCACCTGGGCATGCCCTCGACGTCGCCCAAGCACTGCAGGGAGTACAGGGCATTACCGCGGCCGACGCGATCACCGGTGAGTACGACGTGATCGCCGTATGCGAAGCGAAAGACGTCGCCTCGATCGGCAACCTGATCGTCGAGCAGGTCCAGAAAGTGGAAGGCGTCTTCAAGACGGTGACCTGCCTCGCCATGAGGTGAGCCGGCGCAGGCGATCCCGCACCCCGGCTCCGAGCCGGGCCAGCAGCCGCCTTCGCTGACGAGGCGGCCGGTCGAAAGCGCGCAGGATGCCGCGGCGTACCCGGTCGACGATCTCCAAGACGCGGCGCGAGGGTATCCACCAGGCCGGCGGGTCCGGCCAGATCGGCTTCCCGACCGAGACGACGACGCGCGTGAAGGGACGCAGGCGGTCGACCCCTTCGAGCGCTACCGGAACGATCGGCACGCCGGCCTGCAGCGCGAAGTGAGCAACTCCCTTGCGCAGCGGCAGCAGCCGCCGGCCGCGTGAATAGCGGCCTTCCGGAAAGATCAGGACGATCCCGCCTCGGGCGAGGATCTGGTAGACGGTGACGACGCCGCTCTCGTCCAGCTCGCCGTGCTGCGGCGAGATGGGAAAGACGCCCAAACGGGGCACGATCGCGCGCTTCCAGGCGCGGTTGAAGACGGTTTCCCGCCTGGCCATCGAATAGACCATCGGGCGGCGCGGCAGAGCGAGCGCCAGGAAGGCCGGGTCGTACCAGCGCTGGTGATTGCTGGCCAAGATGAAAGGCGGCCGCGGCAGGTTCTCGAGGCCTTCGAGGCGGACCCGGAAGAGCCGGGGCAGCAGCCAGTGGATCAGAGCCAGGGCGACCCGGTAGAGGGCGGGTGGACGGTAGGGGTCCGGGTGGAGAAGCGGGTCTGGCAGGCCCAGCTCGCCCGCCAGCGCGGCCCGGTAGTCCGGGCCCGTGTAGCGGGGCAGCTCAGGCGCTGTTCTTGAGGAATCCAGCGAGATGGCGATTGAACTCATCCGGCCGCTCGGCCTGGGGAGTGTGGCCGGCGCCCTCGATCACAACCAGGCGGGAGCCCGGCAGGCGGCCGTGGGCGCGGATCGCCTGCTCGACCGGGAAGAGTGGGTCGTTGGCTCCCCAGATGATCAGAAGCGGCACCTTGAGGCCCTCGAGCTTGCGCGCGACGTCGAGCTCGCCAACCATCCAGCGAAAGTTCGCCATGGAGCGGACCGTCGCCAGGTACGCCTCCGGGTAGCCACGCTCCTGGTACATCTCGCGGAGGTCCCGCAGATAGTCGTCGTCCATGGTCTTCTCGAGGTCGCCGCGGGCGCCGATGTACCGGCTCGCCACTCGGCGGATGAGCGGGCCGGGCGCCCAGCGCAGGGCTTCCCGCATGCCGCCGAGGACAGTCTCGCCGACGCGCGGCAGTAGCATCAGCGGGTAGTAGAACTGAACGCTCGGCCGGCCCAGACCGAGGGCGTCGACGAGCACCAGGCGGCGGACGCGCTCCGGGTATTTGAGGGCCATCTCCAGAGCCACCCGCCCGCCCATCGAAGTCCCCACCAGATCCACTCCCTTGAGCCGCCGGCCCTCCAGGTAGCGGTCGAGCGTGCGAGCGAAGAAAGGGATGCCGTAGGACTCGCCACGCGGCTTGTCGCTCCGGCCGAAGCCGGGCAGGTCGGGAGCAAAGACGCGATGGCTCCGCGCGAAGCGGGGCAGCGTAAAGCGCCACTCGATGTAACCGGAGCTGCCGAGGCCGTGGACGAAGACGATCGGCCGGCCGGCGCCGCCGTAGGTGTGGTGGAGCCGCAGCTTGCCGACGTCGACGAGGGCCGATTTGAGTTGCGACTCAGGCAACGCGCGGCTCCGGTAAGCCGGCGACTGCGCTGCCCGCCTGGAAATCCCTGGTCTGCCCGTCCCTGATGACGGTGATCCGACCCGGCCCAGCAGCCCGCCACCCGCCTGCATCCCAAAGAGCCGCGGAGCGCTCATCGATTCCCAGTAGGGTCACGTGCGGGCGCGGGGCGGCGGCGGTGGCCGATTCGACCCATTTCTGCCCGAACTTCTCGAAATGCGGCAGCACGGTTAGGTCGGGCACGAGGCCGAGCGCCTCTCGGTAGGCGCGCGTCACGTGGTCTGGCCAGCGCGCCCTGATCAGCGTCCACTCGCCGAGCGCCATGGCGCCCGCGGAGGAGCCGGCCAATGCAGCACCGGCCTGCCAGGCGCCCAGGATCGCCTCCCACACGCGGCTGCCACGGAGCGTTTGGGCCACATGGCCCGGGTCGCCGCCGACCAGATAGAAGAGCCTGCCCTTCGCCGCCTCGGCCGCGAGCTGCTCCGAGCCGGCGTCCGTCCGCGTCAGCACGCGCAGCTCGTGCAGCTCCACGCCCAGGCCGCGGAACCAGCTCGAGGCGTGCTCGACCGCCAGGTCGGGCCGCTGCCGTGCCGCTGCGGTGGGCACGACGAAAGCGATCCCGCCGGCGGCAGCCGCCGCCAGTTCGCGGTCCTGCTGCTCGTTGCCGGCGGTGAACTCGACGCCCCCGACCAGAGCTAGGAGGCCAGCCATGACGTGATGGGTAGCATATGGGTCGTGCCGCAGACCCCGGTCAGGGTGCGGATGGCTCCGAGCCCGACGGGACCACTCCACGTCGGCAACGCCAGGACCGCCCTCTACAACTTCCTCTTCGCCCGCCGCCAGGGCGGTGTGTTCATCCTGCGCATCGACGACACCGACCTGGAGCGCTCGACCGCGGAGGACGAGGCCTACATCTTCGACGGCTTCCAGTGGCTCGGGCTGGGCTGGGACGAAGGGCCTTTTCGCCAGAGCGAGCGCCTCGACATCTACAAGGAGCACGCGGCGCGATTGCTCTCCGAGGGGCATGCCTACCGCTGCTACTGCACACCCGAGGAGCTGGCCGAGGAGCGCCGCCTGGCGGAGGCCGAGAAGCGCCCTTACCGATATTCCCGCCGCTGCCTTCGGAACCCGCCCGCCGGCCGCGACTCGTTCACGGTCCGGCTCCAGATGCCCGAGACCCGGCTCTCCATCGAAGACTTGATCCGGGGCACCGTCAGCTGGGACACCGCACTTATCGGCGACCCGGTGATCGTCAAGTCCGACGGCTGGCCCGTATACAACTTCGCCAGTCCGCTCGATGACGCGCTGATGAAGGTCACGCATGTGATCCGGGCGGAGGAACACCTTTCCAACACGCCAGTGCAGATCGTCCTCCTCGACCTTCTCGGCTACGCTCGGCCGGAGGCTTACGCGCACCTGCCCTGGGTACTGGCGCCAGACCGCACGAAGCTCAGCAAGCGGCGGCATCGCGTCCTCTTGACGCACTTCCGTGACGCGGGCTACCTGCCCGAGGCGGTAGTCAACTACCTGGCTCTGCTGGGCTGGAACCCGGGGACCGAAGAGGAGATCTTCACGCTCGATGAGCTGGTCGGCCTCTTCGACCTGCCCCGGGTCCAGAAGGCAGGCGCGATCTTCGACCAGGACAAGCTGGACTGGATCAATGGGATCTGGATTCGCCGGCTCCCGGTCGATGAGCTGGCCCGGCGCCTGGCACCATTTCTCCCCGAGCTGGACGAGGCAACGCGGAAGCGGGCCGCGCCGGCGCTCCAGGAGAGGATGCGGACCCTGGCCGATGCCCGAGAGCTCTTGACCTACCTCTGGGAGCTGCCCGGTCCGCCGGAGCTGGACCAGGAGTCAGCCGAGCGGCTGCGGTCCGCCGCGGCCGCACTCGCAGACACGGACTGGACGCCATCCGCGATCGAATCCACCCTGGAGCGGCTGCGCGAGGAGCAGGGCTGGACGCGCAACCAGCTGTTCAAACCGATCCGATCGGCGGTGGCCGGCGGCAATTCTCCGCCCATCCACGACACGCTGGCTCTGCTAAACAAGCAAGAAGCCTTGGATCGCATGCTGCGAGCTGTCGCATGAACCACTTCGCCGTCATCACGATCGACCTGAACCCGAACCTGCTCCAGGTCGGGCCGATCACGTTGACCTGGCACGGCATCTTCAGCGTGCTCGGCATCCTGGCCACGATCCGGCTCGCCGCCTGGATCGCAACGCGGGATGGCTTCACGCCGGAGCAGATCTACGACGGAGCTTTCTGGGCTGTGGTCGTCGGGCTGATCGGAGCACGGCTCCATTTCGTGCTCGAGAACTACCGGCTCTTCGCCGGCCACCTGATCAGGGTCCTCTACGTGAACGAGGGCGGCATCAGCCAGTGGGGCGGCGTCTTCGGGGCGATGGTCGGCCTGCTGATCTGGGCCCGCTGGAAGAAGTACAGCTTCTGGAAGCTGCTCGACGCGGCCGGGCCTGGCGCCTTGCTCGGACTCGGTATCGGGCGGATCGGCGACATCATCAACGGCGAGCACCACGGGACGCCCACGAACCTGCCCTGGGCGGTCAATTACGTGAACCCGCGCACGCTGGGCCAGCCGGGGCTGCCGGTCCATCCCGAGGTCGCCTACGAGATGATCCTCTGCGGCCTGATCGTGGCGGCCCTGCTGCCTTTCCACTTCCGCCTCATGCGGCGGCTGCCGCCCGGGGTACTCGGGTTGATCTACCTCGGCGTCTACGCCTTCGGCAGGTTCTTCCTCAGCTACTTCCGCGCCGACCAGATCGAGTTCGGGCTGCGCCAGGCCCAGTGGGCGTCGGCGCTGATGGTGCTGCTGGCGATCGTCTTTGTCCCGATCCTTCTGCGCCGGCGAGACGAGCGAGGCCCAACGCTCGCGCCGGTGCCTTTGGGTGGTGGCGGAGAAACACGTACACCGCCTCCCGAGCCTCCACTTCAGCCTGAATCTGAGCCGGCCAGCGACCCAGGCCGTCGTAATCACGTCGAAGGCGGTAGTAGGCGAAACCCGAAAGCTCGCGGCGAGGAGCCATCGGCCAGTCCTCCTGGTCAGTGACCACCAGCGCGCCGCCGTGTGACCTGATCACGCTATAGACGTCCTCGTCCAGCCAGCCGGGGTCGCGAAACTCGACGGCGGTGGGGACGCCCAGGTTGCCGAGCAGCGTGTCCAGCAAGTCCGGGTCGCGCTTGACGGCCGGCGGCAGCTGGAGGAGGAGTGGTCCGAGGCGGTCGCCAAGAGGCTTCACCGACCGGCCGAAGCTGGCGGCCGCCTCCCCGCGCGGGAACCTGGGGTTGGAGTAGGTGAGGCTGCGCTGAGCCTTGAGGCAGAACCGGAAGCCGTCAGGAGTGCTCCGGAGCCAGGCCGCAACGGCGGTTTCCCGGGGGAACCGGTAGAAGGTGTTGTTGAGCTCGACAGCATTGAGCTGCGTCGAGTAGAACTCCAGAAAGCGCCCGGCCGGCAGCTCCGCCGGGTAGAAGTCGCCCTTCCACTCCGGGTATGAAAAGCCCGAAACCCCGACATACAGACTTCCCACCGGCGTCGAGGCTACTGCCTGGCGCTTTAACTGGGGGGCTCCGCACCCTTCGGGCGCCACCCAGCGCCGCCACTGGCCTTCGGCCGGGGCCCCAAATCCTGCCTCCGCGGGCCGGGTGTGGCCGCTGAGCGTGAGTGAAGCGGTATTCAGGCGGTGGCCGCGCCTTCCCGGATGGCGCGCGCTCGAAGCTGCCCGCAGGCGGCGTCCGCCTCGCGGCCGCGCGTAGCCCGGATCGTCACGTTCAGGCCGTGAGAGCGGATTCGTTCGGCGAAGGCTTTGACCGAGCGTCGATCGGGCGCTTGGTAAGGCGTTCCGTTGACCGGGTTGAACGGGATCAGGTTGACGTGGGCGAGACGCGGCTCGAGCAAGCGCCCCAGCTCCTCGGCGTCCCGGTCTGTGTCGTTCACGCCCGCCAGCACGACCCATTCGTAGCTGACCCGCCGGCCGCTCCTGGCGGCGAAATCGCGCGCCGCCGGGACCAGCTCGCCGAGCGGGTATTTGCGGTTGATCGGCACCAGCACGTCGCGAAGCTCGTCCCGCGCCGCGTGCAGGGAGATGGCCAGCGTTACCGGCAAACCCTCGCCTGCCAGCTGCCCGATCCGCGGCACCAGGCCGGCCGTGGAAATGACCACTCGCCGCGGGCTGATGCCGAGCAGGTCAGCGTCGGCCAGCGCCCGCACCGAGTCGACCACCGCCGCGTAGTTGGCCATCGGCTCGCCCATCCCCATGAAAACCACGTGGGACAGCCGGCGCCCCTCTTCGGTCAGGCGCCGAGCCGCGTCCACCGCCTGGTCCACGATCTCCCAGGACTTCAAGTTGCGCCCGAAGGGGCCCTGGCCGGTCGCGCAAAAAGGACAGCCGACCGGGCAGCCGACCTGAGACGAGATGCAGAGCGTCGAGCGGCCCGGGTATCGCATGACGACCGCTTCGACCGTGTACCCGCCGTCCAGCTGATAGAGGACCTTGGTCGTCGCGCCGCCATCGGCGGAAGACTGGAGCACCGGGTCCAGCGAGCTCAAGCGGAAGCTTCCCGCGAGCTCCGCGCGGAGCGCCGCGGGGAGGTCGTGCATGTCCGCGAAGCTGCCGGCGCCGCGGCCGAGCCAACCCTTGACCTGCGCAGCCCGGTAGCCCGGCTGGCTCCGCTCGGCGAGCCAGGCGGCCAGGTCGGACCGGGAGAGTGAAGAGATCGGCGTCACGAGGCTACGATACCCACCCGATGGCCCGCCGACTGCTCTTGGTCCTGGCTCCGCTGCTACTTGTGGCAGCCTCTGGGCCGCCCCGCGCGGCAGCAGACCAACCAGCGCCCCAGGTCGACCTCCAAACGCAATTCTCGTTGGCACCGAGCGTCTGGCTGCCGCTGCTCGCGGCGCCCGCCACCGGGCCTGACTGGAGGCCTCCCGACGGACCCCGGCTGGCCTGGCCGGTGCGCGCTCGGTTGAGCCAGCCATTCGGCTGCACGGGCTTCGGCCTGGAGCCGTCCACCGACGCCTGCGCAGTCGGGTTCCACTACGGGATCGACCTCGCCGCGCCGATGTGGACGCCCGTCCAAGCCGCGGCGGACGGCCTCGCCTACCCGTTCCCGGACACGCAGCTGTACGGCAACCACGTCCTGATCCAGCACCAGGCGGGCCTGGCCACCGTTTACGGGCACCTGGTCGGCCTCAACGTCGGCTGGGGGCAGGCCGTCCGCCAGGGAGACGTGATCGGCTGGGTCGGCTCGACCGGGAACTCGACCGGACCCCACCTCCACTTTGAGGTCCGGTTCGCGGCCAATCCTTATGACCCGATGCCGTACCTGGCCGGCAGCCCGCCCGACCCCTTCGCCTTACCCGCCGGCTGGCCCGGAATGCCGCCCGACGACTTCTACGGCCGGTCCTGACGGCTCTCCTTCAGCTGCGGAGCGAGTAGCGGGACCCTTCGAGCTCGACGCGGCCCTCCTGGACGAGCTTGTGAAGGTGCGCTTTCAACGTCATCTCGGCGGCCTGCAAAAGCGCCTCGCCCGAAACCTCGGCGCCATAGACCCGC
>Ga0209805_1001718_pt1 | contig 13053 bp, 12 predicted proteins | sample GraSoiAngelo_148_FD_185905 | JGI IMG/M metagenome (GOLD analysis project Ga0209805, IMG submission 185905) | Grasslands soil microbial communities from the Angelo Coastal Reserve, California, USA - 14_1009_09_20cm (SPAdes) (version 2) | ecosystem: Environmental > Terrestrial > Soil > Grasslands ... | reverse complement strand
CCGTCAATTCACGCGCGCCAGCGAAATTGCAATCCCCAATTGGGCAAAAAAAAACCTGGGAGCTCATTCCATTTCTGTCATCCCGAGCGAAAACGCCAGTCCGGCTCGGACCGAGGGATCTCTAACAATCCTGGTTTCCCATCCACCTTCACGAGCGGCTACGCCTTAACTGTTCTCCTTATCGATGCCACAATTTACCTCGATTACCTGGCCAACCGGTTCCGCACCGCCGGTGGCACAATCCAATCCGCCCATATTAGTAAGATGGACGAAATTCCGCGCGATTTTGATGTGATCATCAATTGCGCCGGTATTGGCGCGCGTGAACTGGTTCACGATTCGGATTTGGAACCGCACCGCGGTCAGGTCGCGATTGTGCCAAAGATCGATCTGGCGCAGGCAATTATCTGCAACGATGCCCCATTGATGTACGCCATTCCGCGCGCGCACGATTGCGTTTTTGGCGGCACCAATTCGATCAGCGAAAATCGCGAGCCCTCATCCGCCGACACCACCGCGATCGTTTCCGAATGCAGCCGCGTCCTCGGGATCGACCCGCCGCCGGTGATCGCCATGAAGGTCGGACTGCGCCCGTTCCGAAAAATCCGGCGTGCGCCTCGAGTCGGAAAAATTAGGCGACGGCCGCACCATCATTCACAACTACGGCCACGGCGGTGCCGGCTTCACTCTCTCGTGGGCCTGCGCCGAAGAAGTGAGGGCGATTGCCTAACGCGCAAACCAAGAACGTTGATCGCGCTTTAAAATGGAGGGGCGAGCTCCTGCGAGACCACGAATGTAGCACAGCCATCTTGGCTGTGGGGCCAGCGCGCGTCTTGCCCGTTGATGAAAATGAATACGAACATAGGGTCGATCGGCGGGTCAGGTTTGTGTTTGCGAACCACATATCCGCGCTGTCAGTGCGATCACCTCTTGCTCCATCGGAGCTTCAGGGTAGCCGATAGTAAGACATTCAAAAAGATACCGCCGCAGAAACGGCTCGAACCCGCCCAGGCGTTCATACTGCGCGGTGTGCCCTAGTTCGTGGATAACCATCGTTCGGTCGAATCTGCAATCGGAACGGATAAAGATGCCGTAGCGCAGGGTCAGACCGCGGGTGAGCGGTGAGAGAAATTGTGTTTCCAGGATAGCAGCGCGTAACGTCGGATTATCGGGGATGGGAATCTCAGGGACGTATAGCAGGCGGACCCGCTCCGGGGCGGCGACGCCGACAAGACGCGCATCGGCAAGCATCTTGTCCGATAATGGTTCGCCGGTCGCGAGGATGCGCTGCTCCTGTGCGGCTGCCCATTCACAGGCAAGCGGAAGGAGGATCTCGAATTGCTCAGGCGTGATCGTGGAATTCACGAAACGTGGTTAATCGATTTCTAATCGTCGCACACCAGCGACCCACAACGGTCGGACCATTAGAAATATCAAATATTGGGATCTGACCCCGCTATCTTTTTGGTTGCTGGGCCTAACGAGAAGAAGCTCAGCTACCACTGGCGGGAGCGAGCTTTCGCGACATCAGCATTGTGTTTCATAAATTCAAACTACTCATCGCGTCGGCCAGCGGTTAGTAACTGTCTTGCGATCAAGCATAAATTAGATCGGGTTTGAGAGAGCTGTTAAGGACGATCAAAAGCTTTCGCATCGTCGCGGTGAGCGCAACTTTGGCCGGTTTACCGGAAGCGCGCAATCGTAGGTAAAAGATCGAGATCCAGGCGAAGAATGTATTCTTCCGTGTCTTCGCCTCTGCCATTGGCGAAATCTTTGTTTTTTCCGATGATTTTAAAACCGCATTTCTGCAGCACTCTTATCGACCCGATGTTGTCCCTTGCTGCCCTGGCGAAAATCGGCCGATCTACAACAAGATGGAGCATCCTATTGAGCGCTTGAGTCGCTAATCCTCTTCCCCATTACTCCCTTCCTAGCCAATAGGTGACTTCTATGTTTTCTCCATGCGGATAGCACGATATGTGACCAGCGACTTGTCCCTCTGCAACGATCGTCCTCTTTGTGATTTGTGACGAATTCAAAATTTTATCCCAATGGGCGTCGAAAGCTACCCTGTCCTTTGGGTCTTCACAGACGAATGCTGCCATCCTAATCGCTTCCGGGTCGAGTTGATGCTCATAGAAAGTTTCGAGATCGGAAGACTCGACTTCCCTAATCGTGATACTCTCAAATCTACTCATTGTTTTTTGCCTAACGAGATATAGGCGAAAGTTCGCAATTAAAGGCGAACATTTTTCGCATAACATTGCGGGAACGAGCCATTATGGCGCACCGCCGTGCACCGCTCCCGACTTGATCGGCCTTTACGTCAGCGCGATGGCTTGGAAGGAGCTCACGACGTCGTCGGGGCCGGCTTCGGTGAAGAAGGATTCGTAAAAGCCGGGGCCCAGATCCCAGTAATCACCCTTGTAATATTCGTCGCGATAAAAACGCCAGACGCCGCTGACAACAATGACGCAGCTGATGCGATCGTTCCAAAAGTCGCCCAGATAATGGAAGCTGAGATTAGTGCGAGCGTAGGCGCCTTTGAAGCCGGTGTGATCGTAAACGATGATCTCAGGCAGCCGCAAATTTCCTTCAAGCGGTTTGCCGTGGGCGTCTTTTGGCGTGGCGGCGCAGGCGTGATAACTCAACGGCCCCACTTTCCATTTGGTGTCGATGACGCAGCCGTTGTCGGGTGAAAGTTCAGTCTTGGGTATTTGTCTCATAAGCGAAGGATTTTTTTTATTTCAACAAAGGGAAAGTTGCGTGTCGAGCAAGGAAAGTTTGTTCGGGCGGCGCCTTATTTGCAGCCGAAGGCTCAGAACCGGCGTCACTGACCCCGGCTACCGGGGAGGGCTCGATCATGAGCATCAGCAGTATGAGTATCGAGGATTAAATGCGGGCTTCGCGGTTGGTGGTGCGGAGGCGGATGGTTTTTTGCGAAAGATCGTGGCTGGCCCGGATGAAACGGACAGTGCGGCTTTTTGCCCGCATCAAAATCGAATGGGTGATGGCGGTCGCGCCCTGGGAGCGGACCCCGCGCAGGAGCGCGCTATCGCTGATGCCGGTGGCGCAGAAGACGATGTTTTTTCCGTTGGCCAGATCATCGGCGGAATAAATGCGATCGATTTCTTTTTCGTAACCCTCCTCGACCAATTTTTTGCGTTCTTTCTCATCGCGCGGCCACATTTTGCATTGCATATCCCCCCCGAGACACTTGATCCCCGCCGCCGCTAGCACCGCTTCAGGCGAGCCACCGATCCCCATGTAAAGATCAACTCCGCTGTCCGGAATGGCTGGCGCCATTGCCGCCGCGATGTCGCCGTCCCCAATCATGCGAAGCGACGCCCCCGCGCCGCGAATTTCATCCACCATTTCCTTGTGCCGCGGGCGGTCGAGCATCATGACGACGACGTCCTGCACGCGTTTGTCCACCGCGCGCGCGACGATGGCCAGCGTCTCAGGAATGGGCGCTTCCAGTTTCAAACTATCGCCCCGGCGTTGCATGTATTGGATGACGCGCGGGCCGTAGGAAAGTTTCGTCATATAAAATGAAGGCACATCGCGGAGGGCGACCTTGACTCCTTCCTCCGGGCTCGCGGCCGCGATACAACTGATCGAGTTGGGTGCGCCTTTGGAGATGTTGGTCGTGCCATCGATCGGATCAATTGCGATGTCGAACTGTGGCGTCCCCGGCAGCCACGTGCCCAGCTGTTCGCCCTTGAAAATTCCGGGCGCGTTATCCTTGATCCCTTCGCCGATAACGACCTCGCCACAGATGTTCATGAGATCGAACATGCCGCGAATGGCGTCGCTGGCGGCGGCATCGGCCGCTTCCTTGTCGCCGCGTCCGAGCCATTTCAACGAATTGAGCGCCGCGGCTTCGGTCGCGCGCAGGAAATCCATTTCGATGATGCGCTCGATGTCGTGATAATTCTGCTTCGGCAGGCGCGGCATGAGGAGCAATTACTTTGCGCGCGCATCGGGTGGCTGACAAGTGGGGAGACCTTTCCGGGCAGCGCACGCGGCTCCCGTATTTGCGCCAAAGGCGCAGGCTCATATCAGACTAAGGCAACGCCCCAGGAATTGGTGTGATACCAAGCCCCAGCGCTGAAAGCGCGATTCATCCCGGTTGACCTGAGTCGCGCCTTTAGCGCATTTTGAGGATTCGGTTCGAAGTCCTGGGGCGATGCCCCAGGCTTCAATGAGGAGCGCCGTTGGCGCTAAACAGCGATCTGGAGAGCGCCGTTCCTTGTTGGCGCTGCTGCCGCGCCCTAGGATTTTTGGGACACGACAGCGCGTGTTCCTCCAAGCGGAATGAAGGCAGGGACTTCGCGCGCGTACTCTTCGTAGGCGCTACCGAATTGTTGGCGCAAAAGTTTTTCTTCGCTGCGGATGCGGATGATGGTGCCGACACAGTAAACAACTGACGCAATCAGGAGACTGAGCCAATGTCCGCAGGCGAGGCTGCCGGCCACGAGCATGCCAAACATGCCGGTGTAAATTGGATGGCGGACGATTCGGTAGGGTCCGTGGCGGATCAGCTCGTGATGCTCGAGAACACGCGCTTGCAGGCTCCATTGTTTCCCGAGCGTGCGTACGGCGGCGGCGACGAAAATCAGAGATGCGAGCACGAGGACAACCATCAGCGTCGCGACGATATATTGCGCACGCCAATCGACGGGCAGAAACGGAGTGAACGGTTTGCGTGGGATCATCCAGGCAATCGCAAACGCGAGTGCCTGAATGAAGATTGCGATGATAGAACGGCGATCAGCTTTTCTGGTTTGGCCGCGTGATCGCTTGCGCATAAACCGAAAGATCGCGCCGAATGCGAGGTAACCGATGGTGACAAGATTCAGCGGCAAAAGATAAAGCCAGCGAGGCATCAGATGGGATTGAAACGAAACACTTGGGCCGCCGCGATCTATTTCATCGCGTCAGCCATCTCGTGGTGCCGATGAAGCGACGGACGGATTCGAAGAAAAACTTCCAGGCCATAACCAACCTCGTCGCCGTAATAACGATCCAATTCATCCGGCCGATGATCGATGGTGAATTGCGCGCCGAGTCCGACATCAATGCCGTCGCCATATGCAAAATCGTGCACGTAACCGAATGACGCAGCGTAGATCGGAAATATTTTTTCCAGATCCGCGCCGTCGAGCACGAGCTCGTGTCCCGATTTTTCCACGCGCTCGAGCCGGGTATAAAAGGTGTCGCGTCCGTGCTGAAAATCGGATTCGAGCAGGAACGATTGCGTTTTGCCTTCGTGGGTGTCGTCGTTCTGTCCCCAGACAAAGGTCGTGGCCCAATTCGCGTCGTGGCCCAGCGCCTTATTATATATGATCGAAGCGGTGGTGCGGTGGCGGTTCACCGTAGGCTCGAGTCCCTCCGGGCTTTTCAAGTAGCCGTGCGAAAATTGCAGAGCAAGATCTGGCGTCGGGTTCCAGGAAATGCGTCCGCTGGCGGAATCGAAGCGCGGCCGATCAAAATCGTAGCGGTCTTCGTCCGGCTCGCGTCCGGTGAAAACGCTGCCCTCGATTTTCACGGTGCGCCAGACCAGCCCGCCGGTGGCAACACCAAATGTGACGTGAGACGAGTCCTGCCAGTGATGGCCAAGCGGCGCATCGGGATCGTCCATTGCCGAAATGCGATGCATGAATGTGGGCGGCCCGAGAGCGGGCTCGCCGGGATAGCCAAAATAGATGTAGCTCGAAAGATCGGGCGTGAATTTTTGCGAGTAGGTCAACGATAATTCGCTGAACAAATCGTGCGGATGTTGCCGGTCGTGCAGCGGTTGATCGTGCCATGATTCGCCTGATTGAAAAAGCAGCGGATAACCGCGGCCGCCTTCGGTCAGCGGATCGAGACTCATCATCAAGCGCACGCCGAGTTGCGCATTGTCGCTTAGCGGATGCGAGAACATTCCCATCAGCCAATTCGGCGCGTCGATGCGATCGTCGCCGCGCCGGGTGCGGACATTGGTGTAACGCGGAAAAGCCGCGCCATGGAGCATGAGCATGTCCTGGCCCAGCATGAACATGCGGCCGTACATCGGCGAGGAATCGGGCAGCCAACTTGTACCCGACCCTTCGCGCGACATCGGGTCGGTTAGATTCACCGAGGATTGCATTTTCATTTCATGCATCGCGTGCCCTTCCTCCATGTGAGGATGATGCGTCGAGTGAGCCGTCTCTGTCTTGGACGTGGGATCTTCGGTGTTGGGTGTTGGATGTCTCCTATCCTTCTTAACCGGCACCAATTTCATCCCGCATTTCGGACATCTGCCGGGGTGATCCTGAATCACTTCCGGATGCATTACACAGGTGTATTGGGTGGCTTCCGGTTTCGGGGCCTGCGCCAGGAGCGCGGATGTGATCGCGACTAAAATAAAAGTTAAAAGGAATCTAAGCATTATTGAGAATGCAGAATACCTCCGCCGGTTTTCACCAGCGGAGGCTTCCGTTTAGTTAGCCCATGGGCTTATCTAGCGCAGCAGTGGCTCCCGGAGCAGCACTTGCCGCCACCACAGCAATCAGCGCTCCGCGAAGTCGCGGTCGCTGTGCCGATCATGGCCAGGGTGGTAATAATCGTCAAAAGGTACTTCATTGAGTCCCTCCTGTTGAATTCGATTACATCTCGCTCACGCGTGAGCGAGCCGACGCGAACCGAAGATCAAACGCGCGGGGGTGGAACAGGAGGACGGTCGGACCGTGATGACGAGGTGGCTCGCCGACAAGCTTTTCGCCTCGGTCAGGCGAAAAGACAAAAAGGTAATTGGAAACGGCGATGAGCGAGAAGCAGAGATTACAGGGCGCGCAACATTGGCGATCTTGCGATTTCACCGGCTCGGTGCGGCCGCAGTGACCGGATTCACCTGGCATGTGTGCGCAGCAACTCGTCCGATGTCGCGGCGGTTTCGGCACTTCAGCGCGAGTGGGGAGGGTCACGGCAAAGATCGATGCAGCAACGATCAAGACAATGCAGCGCGACAACGCCGTGATCACGATGTCGACGTTAACACGCGTGTGAGGCGAATCAACGCGAACGACGGCACGATAAGATGTTTGTGTGTTAAGCTCCGGTAGCGGCGGTCTATGACCGCCGGAACCGGCGGGGTATATGTCTAGCGCCAAAGGCGCGATATTCACTTTAGCCATGCAACGGCGCAGGGATTTGTGTGATGTCCCCCTGATGTTAGGCGGCATTTTGGAGTGCGGTGGGAAGCGCCGCGCCACACCGCTTTGCTTAGCTCAGCCTCGCGGGAATCGCGAAGCGCGTGACGCTCTCTGCGCTCGAAGGATCACAGCGGCGCGAAAAAAGCGCCGTCGCTGCTTCGCTTTGCCGGCGCAGTCCAAAATGCTGGCTTAATGGGTTGCGCTTTCGTCAGAATAAATTCATGCGAAATTAAGTGGATGAAATTGTTCCTCGCTTTACTCGCGTTAGCAGTTCCGGTCGCGTCCGGACAAAGCGTCGAAATCGTTAGCCCGAATCACGCCTACACCTTCGCCTACGGCGACGCGATTTTGCATCAGATCGAACGCGACCATTTAACTAACGAAATGATCGCACGAGTAACCTTCAGCAATTATCCCTATGCCGGTGACCGCGAGTCTCGTTGCGACGAGACATTCGACTTTGTTTTCCCGGGTCTGCATTTCGACGCGCCACGAAATGAATTTGTCGCCCGCACCCGTCATCAAGTGCGCATTCCGATCGCCGCGTTACACCCGAATTTTCCATACGCCGGTTACAAGCTCGAGCCGAACGCGAAAATCTTTCTGGCTAAGCGCAGCGGTCGCGTCACTGCGGTCTTGAATGCCACGCCGCAGCCGCGGGACGGCGGACGTTGGGTGCAAATCGACGACAATTGGTCATTGCAGAATTTGCTTGCGCTCGGTTTCGAAAGATTGACGCATTAAAGGCTGCGTGAGTGTCGAGTGCCGAAGCATCTTCTCGCAGCGAGTGCCATCCCTCATTAACATCGGCCTTTAGGGCCGGTGTATATCGTGCATTCATCGCACTTAAGCCGTTTTCAACGGCTTTCTCGTCCCGACAACGCAAGCCACTGTGTTCAATGGACCTCGGCCTCGGTGCCAAGCCGTTAAAACGGCTCACTACCAGCTGCCCGGAGAATCACCGGCCTGAAGGCCGGTATTAATAGGAGCGCGACTGACAGATCCCTCACCTTCATCCTCTCCCTTTTGGAAAGGGAGAAGGCGGAATAATCTTAGCGGACGCTAGACAGATACCCGTTAAACGTCATCGGGCCTCAAAGCATCGGAGATCGGCGCGACATCTCCGGAAGTGACACCTTCGGGCGGCACGACATCAGGAACGCGACTTGGCGCCACGGATTTTGCGGCAGAAAAATCCGGTTGTTTGATCCCCGTTGCCATCAGCATGGCGGTGAACAGGAGCGCGGCTGCCAAATAATATCCCGCGGCGGGGACGTGGAAGGAATGTCTCGGGTCGATGAACCAGGCGAAGGTCCACGAGAACAAAAATGGGCCGATGACGAAAGCGATCGAGCGCAAGCTGCTGATTGCGCCCTGCAATTCGCCTTGTTCTCGTTCGCCCACATGATGGGTCATGATTCCTTGCGCGGCGGGAAAGGAAATATTCCACATCGAAATTACGGGAATTGACGCCACGTACATCGCGCCGTTGCGCGCGAGCCCCGCGATCAACATTCCGAGCGCCCCGAAAAACTGGCCAATGTAAAGAGTGCGGCGCTCGCCGAGCCAGGCGACGATTCGACCGGTCAGACCGCCGGAAATTACCGCCGTACAGACGCCGACAACGAAGAGTGATTTGGCGATGCTCCACGGATCCCAGGCGAAGCGATAAATGGCGTAGAGCGCCCAAATTGCGAAAATTTCATGCGAGACGTAGGCAAGAAATTGAATCGTCGCCAGTTTCCACAAATCCGGGTGCGAGCGTAGCAAAACGAGCGAGCCAACTGGGTTGGCGCGGCGCCAGGTAAATTCTTTGCGTTGATCGTGGGGTAACGATTCCGGGACGAAGAAAAATCCGTAGAGCCAATTCGCCAGGCTAAACGTGGACGCGACCCAAAATGCCATGCGCGGATTAGTGTTGCCAACAAATCCGCCGACGACCGGGCCGAGGGTAAACCCGATGCCAAAGGCAGCGCCGATTAATCCGAAAGCTCCGGCGCGTTTTTCTCGCGGGGTTACATCGGCGATGTAGGCCATCGCGGTCGGAATACTCGAAGCGGTGATTCCGGAAATGATGCGGCCGAGAAAGAGCCAGCCGATAGTTGGCGCAAGCGCCATCACCACGTAATCGAGACCAAGTCCAAGGCTTGAAAGGAGAAGCACTGGTCGCCGCCCGATCCGATCGGACAAAACCCCGATCACGGGCGAGAAGAAAAACTGCATCGCCGCGAAAACCGTCAGGAAGATGCCGTTCCAATCGGCGGCGCGTTTCATGTCGTTGTTCAAAAAACTCAGCACCAATTTCGGCAGCACCGGTGCGATCAGGCCGAGGGCGAGCATGTCGAGCACGACAGTGACAAAAACGAAAATGACGGCGGCCTGACGCGATTTCATCGCAGATTGAAAGAGACTATTGCGTCGGCGCGTCGGCGCGGGCCTCGATTTGCGACAGCGATGGATTCGCGTTCTCGATCCAGCTTCGGGTTTCCTCGATTTCCTCCTCGCTCACAGGTAGCGCACGGGGGACGACTTGCTCATCGCGCGCGATAGCGCCGGCAGATTCGCGCGGGCGTTTCCAATGCCTGCCATGGCGATACAAAGCATAATACATTGTCTTGGCCTCGGTCGCGCCCACTCCGCTGCAACGCATCGCGTTGTAAAACATGCGATCGCATTGTTTCCAAGGCCGCGTCTTTTCATCATAAGAGACATCGTGCAGGACGGAGGCGTTGCGATATTTTCCGTCGAAGGGCCCGCCCATGAATGACCAGAGGACGCGCGGGATTGAGGCGCCATCGACGACCGACCCGGCTGGCGCGATCCAGACGACGCCATCCGGGTCAGTGTAATGCAGTTCGCTCAGCAGCGTCATGTGCCGGCCATCGTTTTCCCAGCGCGCTTCGACCTGCCCGCTATAATAACCCCACGGATGTTTCGGCCGTACCGCGGCAATATCCCAGGCTGGCGATCGATGCCCGCCGCAGCCGGTGAAGAGCAGGAGCGAGATAATTAGAAGAAACCTGTTCATTATTAATGTCGGAAAGTTGCAATGCGCTCACGCTGCTCAGGTTCCGGTTTCGCGCAAGTCGCCTCGCAGTGTCTAACGAGAACCAGGCACATTCGGGGAGACGCACGGGCCTGGCGTGCAAAACCAGTCCGGCCACCGCTACAAACCAGAAGAATTCGGATGAAATGCGCGCCGCTACGAGACCGCGACTTCACGCGCTTCCGCCGCCGGAGAAGGCGCAACGATCCGTTTGGTTTTCGCGGTGGCGTACTGCCGGCGAAATTTTTTCACATAAAACAACAGGAATACGCCGGTCACGACCAGGAGCGAACCGATCCATTTCAAAAGCCAACCGGGGTCGCGCAAAATTTGAATCGTGCTTTGCCCGAGGTTTTCCGGATTCCAGGACGCCTGCGACATCTTGAAAGTCTGGCCGCTCCAGGTTCGCCACCAACTGCCGGGAAAACTGAAGGGATGATTCATCGAGCACTGGCCGGTGGCGCTTTCGCCATCGGCGGTCGAGATCTGCAATGTGCTCTTGAATCCAGCGGGCGCATCGTTGCCTTCATTGCGCGTGACCTCGAAATCCAGCAGCTCAAGCGCGATTGGCAATGGCGTCGAACGCCAACCGTAGGAAATGCCAATTGGATTTGGCGACGTCGGAACGGTGATTTGCCAACCCGCTGAAATCCATTGCTCATAAGTTTCGCCATTCTGTTCCACTCGAACGCGGATGCCGTCGGGCAATTGGTTTGCGCTATCATTTTTCGCGGGTCTGAAATCCATCCATTCTTCCGCGTGCGGTAGGATGCGATCGACTACCAGTTGCCAATCGGCCCAGCCAGTCACGAGCGGTTTATTTAATTCCAGCGGGCCCGAGGAATGGCCGAGTTTGCGTGAATCCAACTCGTAGGAAATCGCGCCGTCGTTAGCGACAAAAAGCGTGAGATGATTTTCCGCAGCGTTCGCTTCGTTCATCGCCGGCGCAATGTTCGGAATGGTTGAAGGCCCGCCATTGGTTGAAACAGCCTGCTCGTTTCCATGCGCAGTTGGCGCCAACGCCGCAACTGGAACTCCGCGGCCGCGAATGGTTACCACTACCGCACGATTGTCCGGCGAATCGCTGAGCGAGACCGGTTTCCCATCCTGGATCCGAAAATCGGCCCAATAGTTTTCAATGCGAACGGTGAATTGCGTTCCCGCAATCGCGACATCCTTTTTTAGATTTTGCGCGACATCGAGCGTCTGCGTCTTTCCAGCGAGCGAAATGGTGAGCTGACCTTTGTCGCCATCTTGCGGCGGTGAGAACGAAATTTTTGCGCCGGTGCCGCCACCCTTGGTGACGTGACGGATCTGGTCCGGCATTTTGGCAAAGACGAAGATTGATTCCTCCAGGTCCATGTCGCCTGTCGTCATCCCGAGCGAAGCCGAGGGATCCCGTGGTGTAAGCTGTGAGGTAACTTCCCCGGGATCCCTCGACGTCGCTTCGCCCTGCTCGGGATGACCGGCGGTCGGGATCTGCGCCTGGCCGCGTTTTAATTCGATGTTGGCCAGGCCCATCGCGAAATTTCCGTTTTGAGCATTATCGGCCAGTAACCAACTTTCCAATTGTTGCCCCATCATCGCGGTTTTGATCGTGAAATGGAGCGCTGGCGTTCCGCCTGCATCCAATGGCCGCGGATTCAGTTTGGCATCAATTGCTTCGGCATAACCAATCACGCTCAACCGCGCACCGCTGGCTAGCCTTCCCAAATCGCGCGGATGCTTCGGCGTTGGCGGGCGATGCAAGAATTCCGCGTGATAACCTTTCAACACGCCATCGGAATCATGAACGCGCAGTTGATGTTCATCGATGAGCAACCGATTGGCAGGCGGATCGCCTTTAAATAAAGTGATTGTCCCTTCGATTCCGAAAATGCGACCGATGAGCGAGCCGGTTAGCAGAGTGATGATGCCGAGATGGGTGACGAGAAAGGCAACGTGATGCTTGCGCCACGGCCAGCGCGAGAGAGCGGAGACGGTGAGATTAGCGCCGAGTAAGACGAGCCAGAGATTGAACCAGGGCGCACGATAAACATACGCGCGTGCGACTTTGGCATCGAAGCTCGATTCCCAAATCGTGCCGGCAATGGCGGCAACGATCAGGACCGCGAGCAGAACGACCGCCAGCTTGAGCGACGCGAAAAATTTGAAGCTCGGGCCGCGCTGCCAGGAGGGACGCACTGAGGAAATAGTCGCCATGATCTGCGCGCAGTTTCCACAAGAAAGGCGCGCGGTTCAACTCTCCAGCTCGTCATCCCGAGCGTCAGTCGAGGGACCCCGTCGCGAAAGCTTTAAGGTTACTTCAGCGGGATTCCTCGACTCCGCTCGGAATGACGGGAAAATTAGCGCGGATTGCTCCGCAATGCCTTCGCTGTTTTCACTGGCGTCTGGCCTAGCGCGCTGGCGCGCGGATTTTTTCGCGCCATCACCGACCGGCGCCGAAACTCAAATTCATTTCCCGACACTCTTGCTTTTCGCCGCGCGCATACTGTGCCGTCGCGCGTCAGCCATTACTTCGTCCAGGCCTTCCAGCGTTTGCGGATGGGTTTGGTATAACGTGAAACCTTCACGTTCTTCAGACGATCGACGCCTTCCTTGAGCGCGTCAGCCGAATCTTCCGCCTTGGCTTTGACCGATTTCAGCATCGGCCACAGAAACGGCAGCGAGAGGAAACCTAATGCGCCGTCGCTTATCTTTTCCTCCGGCTCGATCTTCCTTTCGGCCGTGCTGGAAGCGTAGCGAATCGCCAGTCCGATTGCGATGCCAACGCCGAGTGCGCTAAGCAGGATCGGAATGGGATTGCTGCGTACAAAAATCTCGGTG
>Ga0209805_1001712_pt1 | contig 13067 bp, 15 predicted proteins | sample GraSoiAngelo_148_FD_185905 | JGI IMG/M metagenome (GOLD analysis project Ga0209805, IMG submission 185905) | Grasslands soil microbial communities from the Angelo Coastal Reserve, California, USA - 14_1009_09_20cm (SPAdes) (version 2) | ecosystem: Environmental > Terrestrial > Soil > Grasslands ... | reverse complement strand
GGTTCCCGGTTGAGCGAATACGTGACTGAACGATCCTCCTTGCGATAGAGGTCCCGAGCTGAACGAGTCGGGAACTAGGTTAGCTGTGTCATTCGAAACTATCGAGTGGGTGAGCCGCCCGGAATTCTGCCATACAACGGTGGTTCCGGCTGAAACGAACAGCGACGGTTGACTGAAGCCGCAGCTGAAATTTGCTGCTGTGCAGGTCAGGTTATCGTATATTGTGACGAAGGAGACGGACGGGTAGATGCCCAAGCAGGCCTGGTTGTAATAATTGGCGGGACTAGCTGAGCAGCTCTGCGTCGCTAATACGGACGATGCAAGGCTGTAGGAGGCTGTTGAGCCTACTTTGAGATTAGGCGCCGCATAGACGGGCGCGATTGCTAGAATCAATGTGAGAGCGGCCGCTAGCGTCACATAGCGTATTCTGAACAATTCTATACTCAACCTGCCGCCGATGAACATGGATAAAACAATTGCTCTCAATCTCTATGAATAATCCTCAGAATGGGCATGATCCATCGCCCTCGGTAGCCGGGAGGATTGTACTATCTCGCCGAGAGTGTTTCGAAAAACTTCATCAACTCTCCGTTGAAACTTCGGGCTCAATCTGCGTGTACGGATTGAAGATTCCTCGTCCGGACAAGGAGTCAGTGGATCTCTTCCAGTCTCTTGTACCGAAAGATGATCGAGTAGCGGTCCGGCCGATGTTCGGCAATATTTCCGCTTTCGTTAATGGGAACATGTTTTTCGGAGTATTCGGAAACGACCTATTCGTACGACTGTCAAGCGAAGATCAATTGGAGCTTCTCAAGAACAAGGGATCGTCAATGCTGGAACCGATGAAGGGAAAGCCCATGAAGGACTACGTCGTCCTGCCAAACACCTGGAGAACCAGGCCTGAGACTCTTCGTACCTGGATTTCGAAATCACTTGAATGGTCGAGCAAGTTACCGCCTAAGAAGGCAAAAAAATAGTCAAGTCTTGCTGATAGCCATTCTCAGAGTGGCGTCTCGGGATTTGGATCTGATAACGACTCTTAAGTCAGGAAGAGAATAGAAGTATAGCTATGCAAACGATAGAAGAGCAGACGTCTCACACCGACCCGGAGTTTCATCGAAAAGTCGCTGCCAAATGTTTCAACAGAACTTGGGACTATCTCAAGTAGAAGAACAGAACTCTCGACGACGACCAGATGATGCTGAATCTAGCACACGCTTCAAGATATCACTGGAGCCTCATTGGGAAGCCCTGGAACTTCGCAGCTGGCGACTGGCAGATCTCTCGGGTCTACGCTGCACTAAACGAATCGGACCTCGCGCTCGGCTTTGCAAAGAAAGCCCTTGAAATTTCTCAGAATCACAATCTCTCGGAAGGTCTCATCTTTGCATATGAGGGCATGGCACGGGCTCATGCGGTGGCAAGGGAGTATCCCCTCGCCAGGGAGTTCGTTAGCAAGGCTCGCGAGCAGCTGCGCTCCGTGAGTCTAGACGATGAGGACCGAAAGATCTACTCGGTTCAGATCGATGATACAGAGCGGATGATACCCAAGTAGCTCTAACAATACTCTGATCATTTTCGCTGTGAGATCTTTTCGACTAGGCGTCTTTCTTGGGAGGTCTGGATGGTTTCTTGATTGTCTCCCTCGGAAGTCGGAGGGTTCGAGGCTTGTAGGGTTTGATCGGACCCTTCTTCCCTCGTCCCAGTCCCGCTGGTTCGATATTCCCCTCCTCCTCAAGCTTCTTCATGATCCCAGAGATGGATTCCTCTCGCCTGTCGAATACCCACGCAACTTCGTAGGGATAGGAGGCTCTGCGGTCCCTGATCCAGCGGGACCGTATCATTTCCTGCACGAGGAGCTGGAGTCCGCTCGGTCCGACTTTCTTCATTCCCTTGATTACGTCTTGCAGATTCTTCTTGTAGTCTGCCAGGAAGGGGTCTTTTGCCTCTAGCCCTTCGGCTCGACTCACTTACTCAGCCTCGTTACCAGTTTTCTCTTGAATGTGATCAGTTTCGCTCAGCTCCGCAGTGTTACTTACGGTCTACCTCTTGTTATTATTCGTCGAATAGCTACTTTGCTCAATATCAAAGCTCTTCGGGGGCTCAGTGTCGGGAAGAACAATTCCTTCATGGCGAATGGTCGTGGAAGCAGAGATCGCTAAGCTGAGAAAGTTCCAAGAGTTTCTTCGGACCGACGATAAGCTGGTGTTCCAGGACCTTCTGAACCAGTGCAAGCTCTACGCCCCCTACGCCAGCACCATGGTCTCTACTATCAAGGAAGTGCCACTGTTCATTTCGATGCTGTTTGGCCAGCACAAGAAGATCATCGAACTGGAAAAAAAGATCCTGATGCTTGAAACACTAGCAACAAAGACTGAGACAACAGTTTCCGAGCGGACAGTTCAAGGACCCGTCGAAAAGGTAGAGGATAGCATAGTTCAGACGAACAGATCCTCTTGCTAGGATCTCTCCTTCCTCCTATGTTCACTCAACCAGTCGGGAATTATTACAGTCCTGAGAAGTTCTTGTATCGAAGCTCCTCTAATCTTAGCCTCTTTCTGAAGGACACGATAGGTCTGAGAATCAAGCATCTGCATGAACTTCATCTTATTGCTCACTTTCGCTTTCACACTTAGAGCCGCACCTCTTTCCAAGACCCTCTAAAAACCATGCGGACGCAATTGAACATGCTGAAAACAACTCCGAGGGCCGGGGTCGGCTCAGTTACGGAGCTTGAGTCATGCTACTCGCCGTCCTCCTTGAAACACGGCCGCGATCAATCTCAGTGCGCTAACATTCTCTAGGGGGTTCGCGTCCAACAAGACTAGGTCCGCGATTTTTCCTTTCTCTATCGTTCCGCGTTGATCTTCTCCGATCAACTTCGATGCGCTTGAGGTTGCTGCTATTAGCGCGTCGCGTGGCTCCAGCCCGCATTCAACCATCAACTCAGCCTCTCTCGCGATTCGACCATGACGGGCGGCTCCGCCGCCGGCGTCCGTCCCCAGCGCTATCTGCACGCCTGCTCTGACCGCACCTATGACTGCTGCACGCGATCCCTGTCTTAGATCTTCAGCCCGTTTCTTACGGGCCTCGGGCCAATCAACCGCGTGGGCATAGTAGAGCATTGCATCCCAGACTGACATGGTTGGCACGAGGAAGGTCTTGTTGTTCGCCATGGCTTCAAGATCGCCTTGCTCGAGAAACATTCCGTGTTCAAGTGAATCAACACCGGCATGAGCGGCTATTCGACAGCTAGCTGGATCATTGGCGTGGCATGCAATCTTGAACCCAGCCATGTGAGCCTCTTCAACCGCTACCGAGAGCAATTTCTCGCTGAACGGAATCTCCGCCGCGTCTTGGGGACGGGCACCTTCATTCCAGCCTGAGAGCGCAACCTTGATCAGCTCTGCGCCTGCCTCAATCTCCATCCGAATCGCATCTCGTAGCTCGTTTGCCTCGCCAAAGTGTCTGGCGAAGGAAACGTAAGTGCCGCGGTGGGCTATCCAGGTCCCGGCTGCATGAATGTTTGGGGCTTTGATTTCGCCTGCCCGTGCCATATGCACTAGCCTTATGCTGACCCCCTGAGGTGCGCCTACGTCTCTTGCGGTCGTAACGCCGCTTCGTAAACTGGCCTCGGCGAGTTCGATTGCACGAATCGAGATTTCAGGGAGAGGATCGCTAAATCGCGCGATCCAGTCAGGCCCTCCTGGGCTACTGTAGTGAACGTGGCAATCCATGAGCCCAGGGATCAAAGTACGCGCCCTTCCATCAACGATTTGAACGGTAGGCCGGCTACCTTGCCACTGTGATGCAGGCCCTATCCAATGGATCAGTCCATCGCGAATCTCTACGGACATTCTGGCCTGAGCAGGCGAACCGGTCCCATCCCAAAGCTGAACGTCGTCAATCAAAACGTGCAATTTTCACACCGCTCTCCCTTTGCTGGTCCGGTAAACAGAAAAAGCCGATCCACTGGATCAGAAAATAACTTTATGTGAACTGCGGCAATACCTTTCCCGGTCTCGCCTTGTAGGCAGGAACCCCGAGTCCGACTGCTATCATCGTGCTCTTCTCCTTCGCGTGAGGTGAGAATAACTCGGTTACGGCGTCATCGTAGAATGTGGAGCCTGAAGCGCCTAGACCGAGCGCATAGGCTGACAGGTATATCTTTCCAGCCACTATTCCACCTTCAAGCTGAGCCGTGCGATATCCACGGTTGCCAAGCGCTCCAAGGACCTCTCGAAGTTCGGTCATCAGAAAGAACACCACGCTTGCATCTCCGAAGAGTGGTTGTCCGAGGCATAAGTATGCAGACATTTGCCTCAGCTCGCCCCGTTTCAATTCCTCGAGAGATTTCTGTTCCCCTGAGTAGAAATATGAGCCGGGAGCGAGTCCCTCAACCGCATTCGCTATCAAGTATGTTTCTACTAAATTCTCGCCTTCTAGAAGGTAGTCGCGTGGAATCGGTCCGGTCGAAGTTCTCAATATTGTTGATAGTTGTGGGAATGTGATCGTTGAGCGAGCGAACCTTCGAGTTGAGCCTCGTTGGAGAATAACGTCTCTGAGCTTCCTAGACCTCGTAATCTCAATCATTGGAGGCGGTAGGGGAATCTTCGGGTAGGTCGTGCGTTGCGAATTCAAGGTCTCTAGGCGTACTTTGGTCCAGTTGTCAACCTCTTCCTTGCTGTGGAGAAAAGAGGCTAGATGCGCCTCCCAGATACTAGCGTATTTCGTCTCCTCCCCTGAGAGAGACTGGACCTTCGGTAGAATAGGGTCGATTCTTTTCAGCTGGCGATCTGTGGACCGGTGTCCTTCTGGACCTACGGGTGAGAGACAGATGGTTGCCTCTTCCTCGTCTTGCAGGCCCAAGAGTTCGTTGACGGTTTGATCTACAAAGCCTTGGACTATTCTTGTCGGTGAGCCCATGGACGCTGACAGCGACATTAGATTCGCGGCGATTACTCCGCCGTCCCAGAACCAGTGCCTGTACGATCGGGCTTCGTATTTCCATGCGTTCTTCCAGGCCATCGAGGTGAAGGCAATGGTCGCCGGAGCCAGTGCAATGCTCTCGTTGCTTACAGCGGCCAGTTCTGCTCGGTAGTCGCCTTTCCTTATTCGTGAGAGTTGAAAGCCTAGAGGATCAAAATGGTAGACCCCAGCTTCTAATCCCGCAACATCCCCAGCGACCACGTACAGCTCGATTGGATAGAGCGCACCCGTAGCCGATGCGGCACGCATATAGTGAAGTTCGCTCCCGAACCGATACTTTCTGGTAAGTCCAGCAGAGAAGTAGAGCAGTTCGGTAAGTTCGGTGAGTCCAAGATTCAGCGGTTCTGTCTTTGACGTCCATCCAGAGATCGCCATCAGCGGTTCCGCTTCCGGCTGTGGAAAATTCTTTGGAAGAGATGTTGAAGAAGGATCCTGGTAGAGCTTGAATTGTGATGGCTTGTTTTCCCAGTCGAGATAGTGTCCCGATGTTCGCAGGCTAATTTCAGAATGCTTCGTAGACTCGTGATAGTTCAAGGCGTAGGCCGTGTGGTGATTTTGTGAGGATCGAGTAGACGCAGAGGCTGTTCCAGATTTCAAAACGGGCAAGCTCTGTTATACATCCCAGACTCTGGCTAACCAAGGACGCTTAGACATGAGCGGCTCAGGAGAGGTCAAGGCTGTCGAAGTACGGAGTCCATCTGATATCGACTTTGTCTTCCCAAATGGTTTCTCATTCTTTGAACCTTATCTTCAATATTTCATCAGAGAGACTATTGGGGCCGGTGGTGAGGCTTACGTGTCCAGAACTTCCGAGGGAAATATCTCGGGCATATTCGTCTACGACGGCTCTGAGAAGACTGAAACAATTTACACGAGATCAAATAGAGTATTTGACTACTTTTACGAACTGAGACCCGCTAATTTCCTCTTCGCGGAACTGAAGACCGAGCACGAAAGCGAAGTTTACGATATTTACACCATAGACCTTGAGAATCTTTCTGTTGTTCATCGGTTCAGCTATGAAATCTCGATAGCTGAAGAGGGAGATGTTGACGAGATAGGACAATTCATGGCTTCAACACATCCAGGAATAAACAAGAGGTGGGTGAATGTCGCGCTCAAAGAGGGAGAAAGATGCTTCTTCGTCAAGTTGGGCAAGGAAATTGCCGGCTTAGGGTGGCTTTCAATCGTGAATGGTATCGGAAGACTGCACTCTCTACATGTGAAGCCTCAGTTCAGAAGAATCGGGATAGGTGAGGATATTCTGTTTGCCAGACATCTCTGGCTCAGGTCGAAGCGTGCGCGTTCAGCATTCTCGGAGATTTCCCGTAATAACTCTCCATCTTCAAGAATTGTAGTGAAGGGGATAGAAGGCTCCAACCCAGTCCTGAAATGACCAGCCGCTATGGCCGATATGAAGGCGTTTAGAGTCAGGAAACAAGAACCGCATCGAACATCGCCTATCTTGAGTAAAAGGATCGCTTTTGCGCAGTGAAAATGGACCGTCTCTGGGGATCTTTTAGGGGACGATACGTTCAAAAGCTGTTCTTTCCGACTCTTCTGCCACTAAGCCAAGTTTTGAGGGGACGCCATAAGAGCGGGAGTGGACTGGCCGCCAACAGGGCGATGCCGGTTGCCAAAAGGAATTGTGCTGAATCCGCGTCACTCGGGTCTCGCCAGTCGACTGTAGAAGTGAGAAGGGGCTGGCTGATCGAGGCCGTGTCTGATTTGATGTACATGTAGAGCTTTATGTTGTAATAGTGAGTTGCCGTGAAATTGAGCATGAAGATTCCATCTGCATGATTCTTCCACTGCGACCATGTAATGTTCCACGTCTGGAGCAGTCCAACGGTTTGCAGGGTGGTCGGGGCAATTCCCTGAAGTATAGAGATGTTGAAGAATACGTCCAGCGGGTTTAGTCTTGGGTCGAGCTGCATTGACAGTTGAACATGGTCGCTCGGGGCGAGTGTCCACCAGAGGGACAGACCATCAATCCATGTATAGCTCGGATAATTAAGTGGCTCCGAACTCGTAACCATGGACATCCTAGTGGACAGCCAGTTGCCGTACCCTAAAGGGACCGCCGCGAAACCAAGAATAACTAAGAACAATACTATCGAGCTGAAACCCAGACGACCCTTCAAGCCCTCATTCCCTGCTACTCGACACTGCCCCCCCGATTAAGAAGCTGACTAACAGACTTCTCCAGACCATCTGGTTCTTCAAGCAGGTCGAAAAAAAAGGGGGTTTGAAGACTTTGGGCGGATTCCACTAGTAGCTGTATGTGGCTGAATAGTAGACTGTTTGGCTCGAAAGCGTTGCATCGCCCGTTGAACCGTTGGAAAATCCAACAACCCAGTGAATTGACGTGGTGGTCTGCGCGTGAATTGTATAGGTCCCAGGGGACGGCATATTAATTGTGACCTGTAGGAGGTCGCTGAGATCGTTTGTGGCTCCATTGTGATCGCTCAGAAACGCGCCTCCTGGTCCGGTCAAGTCTTTGCCAAAGCTGAAGGTCGCTGGCAGGTACTTAATCAGTACTGCCGCTATGGAGGCTGGAACCGCAGCGGATTGACCTCCCGGTACAGCGGCTGCGACAGCGGCTATGATATTGAGGATGTCGCTTCCTGTGCCTATATCGTCTCCTCCGCTGTTGTTGGGGCTCGCGTATCCGTTCACGACATTGTACGCACTGGAGGGAAGAGTTGCGCCGCTTGGGTCTGTTATCGACACGTGAATGTCATTTGTTATGTACATGTACTCGTCCCAGCAGAAGCACGACGCGGAGAGACTATTCTTGTAGTCGCTATGCACCCAGTCGGGGATGTGGCTCGTGACACCAAGTTCAATGATGGGGTAGGGCTGGTGTTCCTTCGTCTTGACTTCCATGCTTGGAGCTGATAGGAAATGGTTCTCGAGATTGTTGGTAGTGTCGTAGAGGTTCATGTGAGCCTGGACCAGAGGATGGTTCGTCGATCCCCAATTGGCATCGCCGTCCGGCCAGCCCTCGTATCGAGCACTCATACTGAGGAATGCCCAGACAGTCCACGAGCCAACGAACGTAGTGATCTTAATGCCTACTTGCACATAGTTGTTATTGGCCACTATTCCAGTAATGTCATTGGAGATCCACGGTCGCTCCCCAGGTCCTATGCACATGCCCTGACTGTTACTAGCGCACCCGGTGTTTGGTGTTATCTCGTTTCCGTTTACTAAGACGTCGAAGACGCGTGTGTACTGGTCACCGTTGTCTGTGAACTGAACAGTTATTGTAGCAGATCTGATACTAGGGGCTACGTAAGCGTTGAAGTATATGTAGCTCTGACCAGTACCCTGAAAGATGTAGTTGGTTGCAAAGACACTTACACCTGGTTCAATGTTTTGGAAATAAGTGCACGCAGGACATAGCGAGGCGGTGAGGGTGGCGTATGCGGTGGCTGAACTCGTACCGGAAGGCTGCACGGGACCAGGGCTAAAGCCCCTCCATGAAATTTCCCACGTCACACTGAACTGTGCTCCCTGTGGGTAGGCTGCCTCGCCAGCTACGATGGCACCCCCTCCGTTCAAAGACCATGTGAAGTTCATCCAAGAGCCAGTGCTTGTGGAAACAATGCTGACTCGTTGTGCTCCGGTCGGACAACCTGCATCGCTACATGTCTGTAGAGGATATGTTGGTCCAGATCCACATCCGCTGGTACATTGAATAACGATCACGCTACCCCATTGGTTCCCTGGAGTTGTGAACGGGATTACGCACGACTGAGTGTCCAACGAGACTTTGGTTGACAGCACTTGCCCATTATTGTTACCCCAGGAGTCAGGTGATCCCGACGATACCGAGTTAGGATTTACCGTGTTGAACGTGACACATGTGGCGTTGACCGTGCTCCCAAAGACCTCGACAATCGAGTGTAGTCCTAACATGAGAATTGTCAGGCAGATTGCGATAGCATAGATTTGCCTTGTATTTCTCAATATTTTTCGTCATAATTTACCTTCCTTCTGAGTTAAGGGGCCGCGAAACTATCTTTAGCGAAATACAGATCAGGTGGTCGCTGACACTGCATCGTGCGATCGGAACGCTCCAGCGCTTAACATTGTTCAGAGCTAGATGTGCTCAATTGTGCTGTTTCTTTCAATTCTGAGAGCAGTTGTAAACGGATTCCAATTAAGCAAATAAGGAGGTAGTCTTTGAAGCGCATTGTCAGAGACCGTTCTTGTCTTATCGCAAAGGAGAGATGCCACAAGGTTGATCTACGACATCCTATGCTTAGCCCGGAATGGCATATCAAAAACCCAGATAGTAAGCAGGGCCAATCTTAACTTTCAGTTGACAGGCAGGTACATCAGGTTCCTCCTCGCAAAGGGTCTTATCAAAGAGAACTTTGCAAACCGCGGCTTCGTTGCCTACGACCTCACCGATCGCGGCGAACGTCTTCGTAGTTTGCTGAAATCTGTAGAGGATGAACTCTTTGTTCCTGTAGCCAGATTCAGCGACGTGAACTCGGCGACAAAGTGGGAGTCGTCACCAAAGATTTCCCTGACAACCGAGCGTATCCCGACCTGTTAATGGTTGGCAGACGAATTGTGCACGATAGTATGGTGAGATACTTCCGAATCGTCAAATTCGGGAATTCTAGGTTGGCGCAGATAATTGGACGGACTAGAGCCGCTACTGAGACTGCTCGTAAATGAGAGGGAGTGGACAATTCCAGACCTCGCTAGAAATTTTAGGTGTTCGGAGCAGGCTATGAGGAGAATTTGTGAACTACTCTCAGATTCAGGCTTGGTGTTTTTCAGACGAGGCAACCATATAGTTCGGATAGACCCCAAGCTCAGGGAACTGATGCTAGAACTGGAAAAGTTGCCATACTGATAGTGTTTGTTCGAGAGTGTTTCGAAGGCTTCATACATATTCAGATTGAGAGGCAGACCCTCGAGCTTCAGGAGGGTTCGACGCTTCTCGGAAGTTTCGCGACGAGTCTCGAAGCGGGTTTCTTGACTCGTCAACTAGTCGACCTAGGACCCGGCTGCTTCTGATTATTCTATTTGATTGGTCGTAGGGTCTTCACTGAAAAACTATGGCTCTATCTAGCTTCGGGGTCGCTTGTCGTACTGGCTCTTCAATAGACCAAGAACGACGCTGTCATGAAACTGGTTGTTGAAGAAAACCTGATCTTGTAGCCGACCTTCTTCTTTGAATCCGAGCTTCTTCGCCAGGGCGATGCTCGCTTTGTTCTCGGCGAAGGTCCACCATCCGACCTTGTGGAGGTTCAGTTGTTCGAACGCTTCCTCGAGTAGGAGCTTGGTAACTTCTGTCCCGTATCCTTTGTCCCACTTGTCCTTCTCTCCAATGCACAAGCCGAGGTCGGCGTTGTGGTATCTGCGAGCCCAAGTGTGGAATCTTATCGAAGACCATCCTATAGCCTTCCCGCTGGATTTCTCCTGGATCATGTACCGTCGTACTTCTGGGTCTTCTCCCTTCAGATCCTTCTCCATCTCTGCCTCAATAGACACCATTGACTTCACGTGGTCGGGCATGGATCGCGCAAGCGTCATGACCGCCTCATCATTCTGCCACTTGTGAAACGACTTGAGATCCTCCCGTTCTGGAGCTCGGAGAATGATGTGTTTCCCTGTTAGCATTATTGAACCAATCTGGCTAAACTAGACAACGGATAATAGATTTCTCCCAATTCGTCTAAACCTAAGCCGTCACCGTGGCCTTTAGAAACCCGGCATTATCGTTTGGAGTTGTAACATTTCGAGTGATTGAAATTTGGCGACAGGACAGTCTTATTGTCCGAATTGTGGCGCACCTCTTCAACTGAACGCGGCTTTCTGCCCTAACTGTGGCACCAAGATTATCTCTCTACAACCTCAACAGCAGGTGCCACCTGGTCGCTATCCGCTCGTAACACCTTCCCAAGCGCCCGTATCCACAGGTGCCTACAAGGCGGTAATTGGCGTCTTACTGATCATCATCATACTCTTAGGTGTCGGACTGTATGGGGCTACCTCAGGGCACCTCTTCACTGGTTATCGGTATCATCTCGCGAACCCGCCTAACATTCAGAGCATTCAGCCCTTTCCAGCTCCCGCTACATTGCCATCCTCTGCTAAGACAATCTGGAACGCTTGCGGAGCCAGTCCGAGCCAGGGTTGCAGCATGACGGCAAATGGCTGGAGGGAGGGAACCATACCCGACACCTACGACTATTACGTCTATTTTACGAGTAATGTATCCATCACGGTATACTTCTTCACGCTCGGACAGTTCGTACAATACACGGTCTGCAACGGTGACCTAACCTGTGTAGCTGGATCTTACGACTCTCTCCCGGCAACGATTTCTCAGTCGACTACTGTGTTCAGGCTAGCGGAAGGATGTGGAGATTATGTCGCGATATACGTCGCCTCGGCCGTTGGCATAATGAAACCCATCGTCAGTGTGGATCAGAACTCTGCATCGTCTCCGACGGGGTACTGCGCTCAGGTGGGCGCGGGCTAGATCGGCCCGAGGTTCTCGCTTAGTCGAATATGATTGTATCCAAGACCCGAACCGGTGGGGTAAAGCTCTCTTTTTTTGCGAGCTAAGCATTCTTCAGATCCCAGTAGCGACCAATGAAAAAGCGCCGCATGATCAAACCTGGTGGATATCATAGTGGACCTGGATTTCGCAGAACACTGACCGTTCATGGTCGAGTCAGTCCGAGGATTTGTGCGCGTTGTGGAAAGAGGACGGATAGTGCAAAGCACGGTTTTTGTCCTGAATGTAGAAGAATGCTTGGAAGATGGGCTTAGCTTTCTACCACAATTAGGGCGACTATTCTTCGCTGATGGCTTAGAGTTGGCCGATCTTGTCGTAGATAAGGACGTATAGTGATACGATGAAAATTACTGCCATGATCATCCCGAACGCCAGGTATCCGTATGCCCGTTTGGGACGGTAAGCGTAGCGTGTGCTCATGAACATCATGTAGAGACCTAGGATTCCCATCGAGTAGATCAGCGTTGTAAACACTGCCTCCTGGGTCGTCTGGTTGTTGATGTCTCCTGGATAGACGAATGAGTAGCCTTGTTGCACGTTCAACAGTCCCTGGCCTCCCTGGGTGAGCACGAATAATCCGCCTGCCAGCACGAATACGGTGAACCCGACAATCAGGAACTCCGCGATCGGTAACAAGGGTCTGCTGGATCCTGGTGCGAGTCTGATGAAGCTCATTCTGAAGGCCAGATTGTTCAATGATCTCTTCAGCTTCCAGAGACTCGTTTTCATGCCCATGAATGACCAGTCCTCGTTTCTCGGTTCTGCTTGTGTGACTCTTGAGATGTCCCAATAATAAGCCCTGCTTTCCCACGGTTTGTCTTCGCGCGTCTTCTGGAACTGTTTTAATACCGGATCCGAGAATTCACGCTCATCGTCAGGTCCTGCGACTATTTGTCCCCTCAGAGAATAATATGTTCCAAGTGCGGCGATCTCCTCTACACTGGGCTTGAACTAGAAACGCCGAGTGAGATCATCCAGCGCAACGGTGGCTACTGTCCCAAGTGTGGAAAGAAACTCGGATTCACGATTGAGACTTTGAAGATAGGCCCGCAGACAGCTCCGCCCCCGCAATAAACTTCCTTTTCTACCTAGCTCCGAGCCTGCGAAGCAGGCCTGACGATGCCAAAAAGAACGCAGGTGTACGATTATCACAAAAAACACGGCAACATTGTCGACTACGCCGGCTACGAGTTACCCGTATGGTTCGAGGGAATAATTCCCGAGTGCAAGGCTGTCCGGACGCACGCGGGGTTGTTCGATGTCTCGCATATGGGTAGAATTACGGTTGAAGGCAAGAACGCGGAGACATTTCTCAACAGCCTAGTAACAAATGATGTTTCCACACTTTCAATCGGCCAGGGACACTATTCCCTCCTCTGCAATCCAAGCGCGGGAATAATCGACGATCTTACGATCTTCAGAACGAGTCAGACAAAGTATCTGGTTGTCTACAATGCTGCTAATCGAGACAAAAACTGGGCCTGGCTTGAAAAACATCGAGATCCCGGAGCAGGGTTGAGAGACGTCT
>Ga0209805_1001711_pt1 | contig 13074 bp, 7 predicted proteins | sample GraSoiAngelo_148_FD_185905 | JGI IMG/M metagenome (GOLD analysis project Ga0209805, IMG submission 185905) | Grasslands soil microbial communities from the Angelo Coastal Reserve, California, USA - 14_1009_09_20cm (SPAdes) (version 2) | ecosystem: Environmental > Terrestrial > Soil > Grasslands ... | reverse complement strand
AACCCACTCGCAATCGGGTCGCGATCAGTGGCGTTGAAATGCAGGCTAACGAAAATTGAATCGCGGGTAGCGTTAGCGATTTGCGCGCGCACTTCCAAAGGGACAAAGACATCGCTCTCCCGGGTCATGATCACGCGAAAACCCCTTGCCTGAAGCAAAGGGCGAAGCAGCCGCCCCAAATCCAGCGCGTAATCCTTTTCGTAACCATAACCGCTAATCGCACCTTTATCGAAACCGCCATGACCGGGATCGAGCACGATCGTTTGCACGCGGCCGAGATTTTTGATCATGTTCGGCCGCAACTGCGGCTCGAGTGTTTTTGCCAGGTCGATGCGGGAAACAAGAACCTTTCCCTCGTGGACGAACACGGGAAAGCTCAGCCAATTCCGCACGCCATTGAGCAGCATCTCGCGGCTATCGACGCGAAATTGCAATTCGTTTTTCTCGGTGCTGAGCTTGATATTCTTGCCATCAACTACGGCACCGGAGAAACCGTAGAACTTCGCGACGTTGTCGACGCTGAGGAAATCGCGCCCATTGACCTTGATGACCTGCCATTCTACAGCCGCGATCAGCCGGCTGGCCAAAACCAAGCCACAGATCGTGCATATAGTAAGGCGGCGCAGGTTCATCATTCTGAAAAAGGTGCAGGATAGATGCCATTGATTTGACATCCGGGTGTCATTTTAACATCAAATTTTGACTATACCGTAGCCATTTTCCAAGCAACAGCCATGGGAGTTGCCCCCCATCGTCGTCATCCCCCTTAATAATAATCGGTTCGTCGGTGATTTTCGCGCGGTCGGTTGTTAGCGATCGGCACGCAAGATGCCTATCCTCCGATGTCCGAGACGGACTGGCGGATAGCAGAACGCTGACCTTCGCTACCTCGCGTTGGACAACGTAGGCGTTCTCGCCTTTCGTTGCCGGATGCGAAACATCCTTTTTCTGAGCTTGTTCACGGTTGCCAGCGTTCTCGCGCAAACCGAATCACCGGGTGCCAGTCCCGCAGCCAAGACTCAGGGCGAGACGACCACGCCGACATCAGACGACAAAAATGCGCTGCCGTTCGATACCGCAAACATGGATACCTCGGTCAAGCCGTCAGACGATTTCTTCATGTATGCCAATGGCGGTTGGATCAAACGCACGCCGATTCCGCCGGAATACTCGCGCTGGGGAAGCTTTAATCAGTTGATCGAAAAGAATAACGACGCGCTCCATGAAATCGCCGAGAAAGCATCCAAGACAAAGGTCGATCCCAAGACTGCGCCGGAAGTAGAGAAAGTTGGTGACTACTACGCCAGCGGCATGGATGAGAAGAAGATTGATCAGATGCGAATAAAGCCGTTGCAAGACGAGCTAGCCAAAATCGACAGCATCAAGGATCGAAAAGATCTGCTCAGGCAAATCGCGCATCTCCATTCAATGGGCGTGACTGCGCTTTTCGGTTTCGGTTCCGGGATTGACGATAAGAACAGCACGATGACGATCGCGAACGCGGTGCAGGGCGGGCTCGGTATGCCCGATCGTGATTACTACACGAAGCCGGACGCCGACATGAAGGATAAGCGCGAGAAGTACGTCGCGCATGTGACCAGGATGTTAACATTGTTAGGCGAGCCGGCGGCAAAGGCGGCCGAAGACGCCAAAAAAATCATGGCGCTCGAAACGAAACTCGCCGAAGCGTCCCGTACCCGCGTGGAATTGCGCGATCCGCAGAAGAATTACAACAAGATGCCGCAGGCGGACCTGCAGAAGCTCATGCCCGACTGGGATTGGGTTGAGTATTTCAAGGAAATCAAACTGGACGAGCCGGGGGAAATCAACGTACATCAGCCCGATTTCTTCAAAGCAGCCAACGAGGTGTTCAAGTCCATTTCAATCGATGATTGGAAGACGTATCTGCGCTGGCACCTGATTAACGCGGTCGCGTCCGAACTCTCGAAAGATTTCGTCGACGAAGACTTCAACTTCAAAGAGATGACATTACGCGGAACCAAGGAAATCAAGCCGCGCTGGAAGCGCGTTGTTATTGCGACGGACGCTGAAATTGGCGAAGCACTCGGGAAACTTTACGTCGCCGATTATTTCCCGCCGGACGCGAAAGCGCGCGCGCTCGAGCTAATCAACAACTTGAAGGCAGCGTTGAGCGATCGGATCAAGACGCTGGAGTGGATGGACGAGGCCACCAAACAGGAAGCGTTGAAAAAACTGGCGGCGATGACAGTGAAGATTGGTTACCCCGACAAGTGGCGCGATTATTCCCTGCTCAAGATCGATCGAGGCCCGTACGCACTCAACACCCTGCGGTCGGAAAATTTCGAATTCAACCGAGACCTGAAAAAGATCAACAAACCGACCGATCGCACGGAGTGGGGTATGACCCCTCCGACAGTGAACGCGTATTACAATCCGGTGAACAACGAGATCGTTTTTCCGGCCGGGATCTTACAGCCGCCATTCTTTAACGCAAAGGCAGACGACGCGATAAATTATGGCGGTATCGGCGCCGTCATCGGCCACGAAATGACGCACGGCTTCGATGATCAGGGCCGGCAGTACGATGCGGTCGGTAATTTACGCGATTGGTGGTCCAAACAATCAGCCGAAGAATACGACAAGCGTCGGAAAGCTGTCGTGGATCAGTATTCTGAATACGAACCGCTCCCCGGCATGCACGTCAATGGCGAGCTCACCCAGGGCGAGAACATTGCCGACATTGGCGGGGTCAAGCTCGCGTATGCGGCGTTGCAGAAAGCACTCGATAAAAATCCAGAGGCGCGAGACAAGAAGATCGACGGTTTCACCCCGGAGCAACGATTTTTTCTCGGTTTCGCGCAGATCTGGCGCTCCGTACAGCGCGATGAAGATTTGAAATTGCAGGTGAACACGAATCCGCATTCGCCCGCGCGCTACCGCGTCAACGGTCCACTTTCCGACCTGGTGGAATTCCAAAAGGCCTTCGACATTCCCGACGGCTCGCCCATGGTGCGTCCCGCCGACAAGAAGGTGAACATTTGGTGAGTCCGAGCCGGACTGGCAGTCTGTAGCCACCTCCCCCAAGGCGCAATCCACCGCGACAGAGCGCCGTGGCTACAATCGTCACGCGATGCTGCACGCGACCAATTCTGCGCGCACACGCGAAACTCGGTTAAACCAACGGAGGAAAAACGTTATGGCGAAGTGCGATGTGTGCGGAAACGATTACGACAAATCATTTCAAATTACTTCAGCCGGAAAGACTCGAACCTTTGACAGCTTCGAGTGTGCGATTCATATGCTGGCGCCGACCTGTCCGCATTGTAATTGCAAGGTGATCGGGCATGGTGTTGAAGCCGGCGGCCGGATTTATTGTTGCGTACATTGTGCCGAAGAATCCGGCGCGCATGGATTGAAGGATCGGGGCTAAACAATGGTAGGGCGACCATTTCTGGTCGCCACTTAATTAGGACGGCGGGCAACATGCCCGCCCTACAATATTGGCTCGTCTCCATCATGGCTGCGCAATCGTCAGGCTGCGCCGTCGGCGATGTCGCAAACGAGAACGCGCGGCGTGATTCCGTTTTCCGTCGCGTATCGTTCGGACAATTCCGTCGCAATTTCCTGCGCAAGTTCGCGCTGGCACAAGGTCACGGTGGCGCCGCCGAACCCTGCACCGGTAAGCCGCGCGCCGAGAACGCCGGGCAATTCCTGCGCGATCGAAACAAGAAGATCGAGCTCGGGCGTGCTGTTTTCGAAATTTTGACGCGAGCTTTCGTGCGATTCGCTCATCAGCTTGCCCAAGCCGATACCATCGCCCGCTTCGAGCAACTTTACTGCTCGCCAGACGCGCTCGTTTTCTCCCACAACGTGCGCGGCCCGGCGGCGAACGAGATTGGGCAGATCGCTCCGGCGAGCGAGATCAGCTGACATGACGTCGCGTAGAGCGGGCACAGCAAGAACGCGAGCAGCCGCGTGCGTTTCTTCTCTGCGCAAATTGTATTCGCCACTCGCCAGGGCACGTTCTTTTCCGGATTCCGTCACGATGAGCGCAAGATCGGGCGGAAATGGAATTAGGCGGATTTCCTCGCTGCGGCAATCAAAGAAAACGGCGTGATTTGCCTGGCCAAAAAGTACAATTACCTGATCGAGTACTCCCGATTGCACGCCGACATAACGATGCTCGGCGCGCTGACACGCTTTCGCGATTTCCAATGGTGCCAACTCCCGTGGAAACAGTTTGAGGAGAAAAAGCGCAGTCGCGAGCTCAAACGCCGCCGAGCTGGACAACCCCGCGCCGATCGGGACATCGCCGGTGACTTCCGCGTGAAATCCGCTCACCGGCACACCTAAATCGATCAGCTCACGAACAACACCGAGCGCGTAATTCACCCAACGGGCTTCGTTGCGCGGACGCAATTCAGAAAGCGGAATCTCAACTTTCCCGAAGCCATGCGAGTGAATTTGAATCATCCCATCATCACGACAGCTCCCGGCGACGTTAATCCCGCGATCAATTGCGGCGCCCAGCACTACGCCTTCATTGTAATCAGTGTGATTGCCGAGAAGCTCGACCCGGCCTGGCGCATGCGTGAAAAGTCGGGACACTAAGGTCCCTCCCACATTCCACTATTCCCGTTCACTGATCCTCTTTTGCAATCTTTCCGCCCCAGCCCAGAATCTTGGCCTTCGTTCCCGCGGCTTCGGCTTCCTTGATGTCGCCGTTGCGATTATAGAATAGGGAAAGGCTGGTCCAGGCGATCTGATCATTTGGACGCAACTCGGTGGCGCGTTTTCCCGCCGCAATTGCCTCAGGAAAACGGCCAGTTTTCATGAGTGCCATCCCGAGTGCGTGCCAGCCATCGAAAAACTCCGGATCCATCTCGACGCAGCGCCGATACTTTTGGACTGCGTTCTCCAATTCACCGACGGCGAGGTCACCATTCGCGTCGTCGAATAGTTCGTCGCGCGATTCCATCCTCAGCTCAACTCGCGGCGGTGGGCTGAATTCCCGCGGCCTGCCGACGTTCCCGCAACCATTCGGAAAAGATTATCTCTCGTTTGCCTCGCAGGAGGCGTTCATCGAGCGACGCTCGATTCGCTGCGGCTTGTGCCGAATCCGGCGGATCGCGCTTTTCCACCACTGCAACCACGGCCCCATCCGCTGTTGGAAGCGGATCGCTCACTTCATTCGCATGCAAATCGGCGATTGCACTCTTAATCCTGGGAAGATCAGGGCTTTGCTCGGGCGCGGGAGAGGCCTTCGGCTCTAGTTCATCGGCTAGGGTAAACGGCGACAGCTTTTCCAGCTTTATCTTCAATTTTTCCGCCGCCTTCGGAATGGGGTCGCCCGCTTTCAAAGCCTCGCCCAAATCGTGCGCGACATTCGCGGCACGAATGGTAACCAATTCACGCTCCTTTCTCGCCTTGAGCGATTCGGTAATCTTCGGCTTCGCTTCTTCCAATGTCAGCGGTCTTGCCGCAGTGATTGCAGCCAGATGCAAAATGTAAAATCCGTCCGCGACCTGGATTGGTTCGCTGGTTGGTTCTTCATTGGAAAGCTGAAACGCGCTCTGGCTCAATTGCGGATCCTGTTTTACCGCCGGATCAGGCGCCGCCTGTGTGAACTCGCCAGTCACCTTCACCGGCAACTGGAACTTACTCGCGATTGCGCCAAAATCTGCTCCTTTCTCCGCCAGCGCCTGCGCAACGTCGTTTGCCTTGTCCGAAAGCTTTTGCAACGCGTCAACCCGTTCTTTCCCCGTTAGTTTCTTCTCCGGCTCCGATAAGGTGAGGGCAACGAATTGCACTTTGCGCTTTTCCTCGCTCTTCAGCTGTTCCTTGGCGCTTTCGTAGGACTTGGCGATCTCGTCGTCGGAAATTTTGACCTCACTGGCGAAATCGCTCGTCTTAAAACGCACCACACCCACTTCAAATTTCGCATAGACCTGGTCGAAATTCCTTTTGCTCTCTGAGGGCGAGACGACTACTCCGGTGCTAATCAGTTCTTTTACTCGCTCGAGACGAATCTGATCTGCGGCCAATTCCTCAATCTGCGCCTCGCCAAACCCCCGCGGTCCCAATGCATTCTCCACAATGTCGTTGTATTTTTTTGGATCGAACCCACCGGCATCGCCGCGGAAGGCACGCATCTGACTGATAACTGACGCGATCTCGCTTGTGGTTGGGCGGATACCGAGGGCATTGGCTTCATGGCGCAGAATCATCAAATCGATGGCAAATTCCTGGCCGGCCTCGCGCTCCGCTTCCGATTGTGTTTTCGCCCGTTGGGGACGCCATTGCGCCAGAATGTCGTTAAGAAAATCATTCATTCCCAGAAGGCGAGCGAGGTCGAACAAGCGTCCGCCCCGATCGAGTTCCAGACGAGGTATTGTTTGGCCATAAAGTCTTGTCCCTTCTCCTTCTCCGCGAAGCGCGGTCCACCAATCGGTCCTGACAAAATAGAGACAGAATGGCATCGCCAAGATCGCGATTACGATCATGAGCCATTTTTGATGTTTACGGAATACGTTGATCATTGCAGCGCTCGAGTGGCCGCAAACTTACGGTGACTTGCCATGTCGCCAAACGGTTTTTGGCAGGGCTGACGGAAGTTAGGTTTCCAGCCATTCGCCAGTCCGCCTCGGACCTAGGTCAGCCAGGATGGCTAACGTCCATTGAGCGAGTGCGCGGTTTCCCGAATCAAGTCCCAAGCCACTCGCAAATGTCTCTCAGTCGTTAGGACGTTACCCAGGCCGATGCGGATTACGGTACGCCCACGCAGCTTAGTTTGAGTGAGGTAAGCGTTGCCGGATTCGTTGACCTGTTCCACGATTTTCGAATTCAACCTGTCTACTTTTGTATCCGGGATTGACGATCCCGGCGCGGCGACAAATCGAAAACAGACCACGCCCATGCTAATGGGCGCGGACAATTCAAAATCGCTCGATCCCTTCACCCATCCCCCGAATAAACGTGCCAGCCGCAAATGCTCGCGCATGAATGCGACCATTCCTTCGCGCCCGAATGACCGCCAAATCACCCACGCCTTCAGCGCGCGGAACCTGCGGCCAAGCTGGATGCCGTAGTCCATGTAATTCTTCTCCGCCTCGATGGTATCGCCGCGCAAATATTCCGGCACCAGAGTAAACACCTTTCGCAGCCGTTCGATATTACGGACATAGAGAACACTGAAATCCAACGGCACAAAAAGAGTCTTGTGCGGATTGATCACGATCGAATCGGCTTCCGCCCATCCTTCGGTCAGGCTCTTGAATTCCGGGAGCAGGGCAAACCCACCGCCATAGGCGCCGTCAATGTGCAGCCAGATATTATTTTCGCGGCAAACTTTCGCGATTTCAGGAATCGGATCGACACTGGCGGTGGAGGTCGTGCCGACGGTGGCGATCACGGCCAGTGGTTTCAGATTTTGAGCAAGGTCCCGGGCCATCGCTTCGCGCAGCGCACGAACATTCATGCGAAAATCAGAATCGCTTGCTACCCGGACCACATTTTCTTCGCCCAATCCCAGCGCGATCGCAGCTTTCTCCGCAGAGCTATGCGCTTGATCGGAGGTATAAACACGGAAGCGCGGTAGTCCACGACTCGTTAGACCAAATTTGCGGGTAGAAGGTGCCGCTTCTTCACGGGCGACGGCGAGCGCGTGCATCACCCCAACCGAAGCCGTGTCATAAATCACACCCCCAAATTCCGTGGACAAGTCCAGCCATTGGCGAAGCCAGTCGATCACCACCGCTTCCAATTCCGTGGCCGCGGGCGATGTGCGCCACGTCATCGCATTGACGTTGAGCGGCGCGGTTATGATCTCACCCAAAATGGACGGACCGGTCACTGTCCATCCGAAATACGCCAGAAAGTTGGGGTGGCCCCAATGCACCATTCCCGGGACAATTATGCGATCAATATCGGCAAGAATTTTTTCGAACGATTCTGCCGTATTCGGTGGCTCAGAAGGTAGCGCTCGCTGAATCGACCCGGGTAGGGCATTTGGCGCCACGCGCAATTGTTCAAGGTTCGCGCGGTAATCAGCGACCCAATCGGCCAGCCGATGCAATTGCTCGCGGAATTCTTCCGGTGGCGTGTCCCTGGGATTATCGTGTCGATCTTTCATGTCTGGATCTCATTACCGCCGCGCTTTAGCGCGGTGTGAGCAAACAGCCAAGTATAAACCGCTTTAGCGGTTTCTCTGCCCGCGACAAAACCGCTGAAGCGGTTGCCATTGCAGCGTTGGCAGATACACCGCGCTGAAGCGCGGTGTCAACTAGAGTACGTGATCTAGCCAACGCACGCTTCAAAACGCAAATCCAAAGCTGAAATGAAATGCCCCGAAGTCTTCGTGTTCACGTCGATCCGGGTTCACGCCGTAATCCAGTCGAATCGGACCGATGGGTAGTTTGTAACGTAAACCCACCCCGATTCCATAGCGCATGTCGTCAAAGCCGGGGTTGTCTGCGTCAGGCAACAAATTGCCGGCATCGAAAAAAACCGCACCCTGCAATTCGCCGTAAAGCGGAAAGGTATATTCGACATTGAAAACGGTATAGAACTCGCCGCCCAGTGGGTGACGACGGTGATCGTGCGGGCCGAGGTCGCGTTCCGCAAAACTTCGCACCGTAGTGCTGCCGCCGTTGAAGAAACGTTCGTCGATCGGAATCGCGTTGATGTCGCTAGTGCTTTCCGTGAGCGGGCGAATCAAACCAGCGCGCGCCCCGAGTTCCAGCAACGTTTTACCGAAGGAAATGAAGTAGCTCGCGCGCGCCGTCGTGCGAAAGAACTCGATCTCGCTCCCAATGGCATTGTTCGCGAGCTCGAAAGTTTGGTCAAAGACGAAGCCACGACTCGGTACCACCGGACTGTCGCGCAAATCGAGGGTGTGAAACAAGCCAATCGAACTGACAAAATACTTGGGATCGCCGATGAACTTGTCCTTGATGTCGCTACTGACAATTTCGACCCGTCGCTCCGATCCAAAGACACCGACCTTATATTTCTTGGTAAGACTGTAGGAGAATTCTGTCCGGTTTCCGATTTCAAACTTCGAATAACCGTCGAAATCGAACGTAAACGCACTCAATCGAACCTTCAGTTCCACGTCGCTTTCGAGAAAATGCGGATCGTCCCACAAAATTTCGCCCTTATAGCCGCGTTCGGAAATCTCGATCGATGTGAACAGTGGCCTGCCATAGCCAAACAAATCTCGGTCGGCAAAGCTCACCCCGAAAATTGCGCCGGTGTAGGTCCCATAGCCTATCGAAAAACCGAATTCCTTGGCTTTGGCTTCTTCAGCGGAAACATCGAGCCGCAAATAATCGTCGCCCACCGGTTGTGGATTAATTTGAAGGACATTAAAGAGGCCGGTGCGCATCAGTTCGCGGAATTTTTCGTCGAGTACGTCCGGGCTGTAGTTTTTTCCTTCGAGTGAGGCAAAACGATTACGGACATAACTCGGCCGCAAACGCCGCAGCCCGGTAATATTGACGCCATCAAATTTGTAAACTGGACCTGGTGAAAGCGTGACAATCACCGGCACATGGCCGGCGGCGGCACGCTCCGGCTCGCCGGCGGCCTCAACTTTTACCGCGTAGTAACCACGCGCCTTGTAGTAAGCCTGGAGCCGACGCGAAATATCGTCCACGCGACGATCGGTGTACGGTTGCGAAAGCAAGTCGATCATCTGGCCGCGCAACGTTGCGGGATCGTAAATGGTGTGCCCGTGAAAAACCAAATCGCCGAAAAAATACTGGCGACCTTCGTGGACGGGAATGATTACCTCCCCCCGCTTTCCGTCGGCGCTGAAATCGTATTGTGGGGGATCAACCACCGCATCCAAATATCCCTCGCTTACGTAATAGCGGTGCACCAAGTCCGCCCCTTCCTGCACGTCTGTTGCGACAAAAGGCAATTCCTTTTGCAAACGCGAATAACGCTCCCGTGTTGGACCGACGGCGTACTCAAAAAGTGTTTTCGCTGGAACGTGATTGTTACCGGAAAAATTGATCGCGCTCAAAATCACTTGCGGCCCTTCCGTAATCTCCAGCACCAATCGGGAGCCGCCCTCGATCCGGTAGTGCACGTCGACTCTGGCGTAGCCGTGTTTCCGGTAAAACAATTGCAGAAAAAATGCGGCATCATCGGCCCGGGCCGCGGTTAATCCGAAATCGTGAATGGTCGCAATCTGTTCCTTCAAGACGGTACGCAATTCATCCTCCTTGAAGGCAGCCGCGCCGCGAATTTCCAGATCCGTGCTTTTCGCTTTTTTCTTCTCCTCGCGCTCCTCAATTTTATGTTCGCGGGCACGTTCTTCCGGCCGTTTCACATCCACGGCGGTTTGTCCCCAAAGATTCGGTGCGGCGATAAGCGCGGTCAGGCCGAGCAGAAAATTCGCGCGCCGCATCTCAATGGAATCGAATGAGGTATTTCACCTGGCCGCGAAATTCTCCCCCAACTCCAATGTCACCGACAAGTACCCAATTCTCGTTAACTTTGAATCGCGCCGTTGCTTGCTCGCGCCCGGTGCGCGGATCCACGGTACCGAGATCGACCTGCAAACGATCGAAAACTGAGTTGCTCTGCGTGGGCTGACCTTTCTTGAAAATTTTGCGATATAGTTGCTGCACCACGAGCATGGCAGCGCGACCGGCCAGCACGTTACCGCTTCCAGTTAATTCCTGCCGCGTGGTCCCAGTTGCAAGCAGAGAAATAATTTCCTCTTGCGGCAGGGGCGGTTCGCTCGTGAAAACCGCCTGGGGTGCGAGCGAGCTTCCGTAAACATAAACCCGCACGGTGTAATCGCGGATCAGCGACCTGCCTTGCAGATCGATCTTGGGGTTGAAGGAATCGCTTGGATCAAAATAAAGAAAGCCGTTGGTCACATCCAACTGGCTGAATGGCAGCGTTGCTTCCACGTTTTGCAATTTCACCGTTCCTTTTAGTTCGGGATGCGCGCCGGTTCCCCCCAAGTGTAGATCGATGATGGCACCGCCGTTGGCGAGATTTCCGCGAATGGAAAACGGGTCCTTGGTTTTGATCGCCATATCGAATTTCCAATCGCGCATTGGTGGGGTTTTAATCGAATAATCCGGCCGCTCTTCGATCGGTTGCGGTGCAGGACGGCCCGGCAATCCAATCGGAATTAAATCGATGTCTTTGAGAAAATGGCTGTCCGTCAGTGCGACATTTCCTTTGACCGTCGCGCTGGTCACCGGGCCGGTTACTTTCAGATTCGCATCGGCGCGCGCGGTCAGCGAATCGTTGCGCGCAATCAGTATGCTCTCGGCTCGCAGATCAACGTCCATGTTCGGTTCCGTCAGCTTGGTGAAAACAACGCGGCCGCCGAGCGTGAACGGTCCACCAGCGAGATCGCCGCGGAATCTTTCCAGCGTCATTGTGTTGTCCCGAAACAGCAGCCGCGATTGGAATCCGTGCAACGCTGGCAAAGTCGCGTTGGTGAAACGCGCGGCATTGATGGTGATGTCGCCGCTCCCGCTTAAGGCTGGCCGCGCAACGGTTCCACCGATAGCGACTTCAAACGCCAGGTCGCCATCGAGCTGCTCCACTGCGGGAATGAATTGGCGCAAAAAATTCACCGAGCTTCGCGGCATCCGCACCGTCGCCTGCACCGGCGTGTTTTCGTCAAACGAACGCGTGCTCAGGATTTTCCCGGCATCGAATGGCATCGTCGCGGCGATACTGACGGGTTGAATCTTCGGTTGCTTCAATTCTCCGGTAACATTGATTTTTTCTTCGGCGGCAGCGGCCGATAGACGAAACGTCGCCGGATCAAGATTCGTCAGCTTCGGGTTGCGCAAATCCCGCCCCTCGACATCGAGATGCGCCTGCAAATTCGCGAGGGTCCCGCCCGCTTGCAGTTTGATCGACAAAAATCCGGACGCCGCCGGCTCCATCCCGAAGTCATCGAACAATTTCTTGAGATCGAGATTGGCCGAATCAAAAGTTGCATTCACCTTTCCGTCGCGCGGGAAAACGGGCTGATTTGTGCCGACGTTTTTCCAAATGAATGGGACGGACACGTAACCGGTGGCGTATTTCGCCTGCCCTTGGTCGAGCTGGATTTTCGAAATCTCGAGCGTGTTGCCTTTGGCAGAAACGACCGCCTGGAAATCCATCCGATCGCTTCCGATAAAGAAGGTTGGAACGTCAAGCCCTGCCTGCGAATAAGTGGCGTCGATGTTCGCAGTCATCGCCTTCATGTTACCCAGCCGGCCGTTCTTCCAATCGAGCTTGAGCGATCCAATTTCAGTTAGTTTTGTGAGTGAGCCGTGCCCATTCCAATTCATCGTGAATGAACCGCCCAGCTCTGATTTATTTCCACTCGCTTCCAGCAACGGCTTCAGCGTGTTCAAATCCGCGATATCGATGGCTAGTTTGCCGGCGAATTTTCTTTCACCGCGCAAATCGAGCGTCCCCTGCCCATTCACGAAATCGCGCTGATTCAGGTTCGCAGTCAAATCATTGAGAAAAACCGTGCTTTGCCAGATCAATCCAACGCCGCTCAGTTGCGGGACAGATAAGTTTCGGGCCTGCAGGTTCGTTCCGTAAACATTGAACCAACCGTCCGCGATTGCGCCGTTCCATCGCACGCTACCGGAGGCATTGAACACGCCGGTAACGTGATTCGGTGAATCCCCATTCCAAAAATCGCCGGTTTGTGGAGCGTTGATCGCGAATTGGATCGTTGCCGGTTGTTTGGTGAAATCTTTTTCGTCCGCAAGCAAGCGTACCGAGCCGCTGCCCGCGATCTGATTGGGTCCGCGCTGGATGGTAAGACTGTTGATGTTAACCAGGTCGTCGTTTTGCTCGAGGTGAGCGGAAACGGTATCGACTGCGAACTCGTTGTTCCGCGCAACTGAGAGGACGACATTCACATCGGCACGCGTGCCCTCAAACCAGGGGGCATCTTTTCTTTGTGTTCGCAGATTTTTTGTCGCGGTAACTGCCGCCTCAAGTTTTTCCAAGCTGAAATCACGACTGCTGATCGCTCCCGTTCCCGCCCGAAGCGCGACCTGCATTTGTTGATCGCGGACTTCCAGTCTTCCGTTGATCTGCCCATGA
>Ga0209805_1001709_pt1 | contig 13081 bp, 10 predicted proteins | sample GraSoiAngelo_148_FD_185905 | JGI IMG/M metagenome (GOLD analysis project Ga0209805, IMG submission 185905) | Grasslands soil microbial communities from the Angelo Coastal Reserve, California, USA - 14_1009_09_20cm (SPAdes) (version 2) | ecosystem: Environmental > Terrestrial > Soil > Grasslands ... | reverse complement strand
GTCGGGCGACGGGCGGTGAATTCGACCAGCTCACCCGGCAGAGGCGCGACCCCACGGGCGGCGAGGTCGGCGAGCCGTACGTCGCGCGGCGGGATCCCGTTCTCGATCACCCGCTGCCGCGCAGGGGCCACACCCCGGAGCGCGGCGAGCTGCAGCATGCAGCGCGCCACCACCACCACCGAGTCGATTCTGCGCAGTGACAGCCGATCCAGGCGCTCGTAGAGCCACAACGCGCTGAACGTGCGGGCAGCCGTCCAGCCGTGCAGCGTCGCGATCATCGGGCCGCGCAGCCGCCGCGGCAGGGGTCCCAGCAGGATGTTCGCTTTGTAGCCATGCGAGTGCAGCACATCCGGCGCAACCTCGTGCACCGTGCGCAGCAGCGAGCGCACCACCGGCGGCGTCGGGCGCGAGGCGATGCGAATGCCCACTACGGGCAACCCCCAGGACTGTGCCAGCGCCTCGAATGGGGTCTGCTCAGTGCGGGGGTCGCGAATGCTGCCCACCAGGGGCTCGTGCCCGCGCTGCTGCTGCTCGCGAGCCAGATACAACAGAATGAGTTCCGCTCCGTAGACGCCCTCGCTGTGTATGAGATGCAGGATCCGCATGGGGTCACGACCTGAGCCTTGCGAAGGCTCCCATCACGGCGCGCGTGTCGTGACGAGCGAGCGCAGCATGGCGCGCCAGGCGGGCCAGTAGGCAGGACGAAAGGACAGCGCACGCAGGTAGTCCCGCAATGCGGCGCGCCGATCCTTTTCCCGCCACAGCAGAACGTTGCCGCGTCCGGTGTAGGTGTGTGCCCACGCACTGCGCACCACCGCCTGCTCAACCGTGCCCGGGTTGCGTGCCAGGAAATTCTGCATGATGCGGATGCCCGACTTGTAACGCTGGCGGTAGTCCTTCGACATCTGACCGGCCCAGATGCGATAGCGCGCGGTCGGTGCGGGAATGAAGTCGAACTGGCAGTGCGCCGAGAGCCGCAGCCACAGGTCATAGTCGAGGCCCATGCGGATCGTCTCGTCGAAGCCGCCGATGCGCTCGAAACACTCCCGCCGCACCACCCCGGTCGAGTAGGGCACGAAGTTCTCGATCAACAGCGGACCGCTGACCCTGCCGCGGTGCAGGTGCGTCGGGCCTTTCGGCAGCGGCGCCCCCGCGCCGTCCATGCGCTCGTAGTCGGAGTACACCACTCCGACCTCGGATCGCGCGGCGAATAATGGCATCTGCCGCGAGAGCTTCTCGGGGAGCCAGACGTCGTCAGCGTCGAGGAACGCGATGAAGGATCCACCGCTCAGCGCCACACCCTGATTCATGGCGCGCGCCTTGCCGGCATTGGCCTGTGAATACAGGCGCACACGCGGATGGCCGTCCCAGCGCCTGAGGATGGCGGGCGTATCGTCGGTCGAGCCGTCGTCGACGATCTGCAGGTCCACGTTTGCGTACGACTGCCCGAGCACCGACTGCACGGCCTGGGGGAGGTAACGCCCCATGTTATAGGTGGCGATGACCACCGACACGAGATCGCCTGCGGAGCTGCCGGACATGTCAGATGCGGCAGATCGAAAAGCGGTATTTGCCCGAGCGCTCCTGCGGGATGTGCGCCACGTATTCCGCGCGGATGTTGATCCCGGGGCCGAATACCGTGCGAAACTCGCTCAGCAGCGCCTGCTCGGTCGCCGCGCTGAAGTCGGGTGCGCGCACGACCTTCAGCACGATGTCATCCAACGAAGGCTGCACGACCTGCAGCTGCTCGAGCCCGGGAATCGCCGTCAGGGTCCGCTCCACCAGCGACACGCCGGCGACCATCGAGCCGTCGCGGCGCTTCAGATAGTCGGCGACGCGCCCCGTGACCCGCTCCATGAGCGGCAGTCCGCGTCCGCAGGTGCAGCGGCGATCCGACGGCACCCCGACGTCCTCGATGCGGTAGCGGATGAAGGGCATGCCGCGATTGATGAGGTCAGTGATGACGATCGTCCCCTCCTCCCCCGGGGCGGCCTGGGTACCGTCCGGCCGCAGGAATTCGACGTACAGGTGCTCGATGTTGAGGTGCAGGCCCTGATGTCGCTCGCATTCACTGGCGATCAGCGCCACCTCCTCCGAGCCGTAGCGGTCCGTTACCTTGCAGCCGAATGCCAGCTCGATCACCTCCCGTTCGCTTGCCAGCAGCATCATGGAAGTGGAAATGATGCCGCGTGGCCGCAGGTCGCGGATGCCGTGCGCGTTCACGTACCTGGCAAGCATGTACAGCGAGTGCGAATGGCCGAAGAGAATTTCCGGCTTGCCGCGCCGCCAGCGGGCGATGAAATCCTCGATCGAGCGCTCATTGAGATCGATCGTATCCAGATAGATGAAGCGGTCGATGAGCGCCGCCCGCACGCGCTGCTTGAGCGTCCTGGGCAACGACGGATTGCCCCACAGGGAGGCGATCTTCATGCCGTGGAAGCAACCGGCCCATTGATCCGAACGCAGGGCATCCGCGCTGCGGATCTCGAGCCAGTCGCGATCGAAGTAAGTGGTGAGCGCCACGCCCGTCGAGCCGCCCGTGCGGTGCTCCCCGAGCGCGCTGCGCGCAAATTCGCGCGACAGAATCTCATCCGTCGAGGCGCGAATATTCGCCTTGGTGAGGAGGGGGAGCTCCTGGAACGCCGGCAGCCGCAAGCGCTCGGGATCGAAGCGCTGTGCCCTGAATATGCGCTCATAGTAAGCGCAATGAGCCGCCGCGTAACACAGGATCTGCCCGAGACGCTCCGCCTGGCGCGCCTTGAGGGTCTCGAGCGCCAGCCATTGCGAGCGTTCGAGCTCGCGCAGGATGCGCAGCCGCCGGCTGCCGTCCTTCAGGTCCCACAGCGGGTGGAACACATGCCGTGACAATGAAGTCATGAGGGCCATGGTGGGGTCTATCCGGTCCGTGGCTGCCACAACACCTGCTTCTCGCCGCGCAGGAAACGCAGCAGCGCGACGGCGGAAGCCCAGTTGAGGAGCAGGAAGTAATAGCAGTAGCGCGCCAGGAAAAACCCCCGCAGCCGCGGCGGCCCGCGCACTGCGAGCACTGCGAGCGATGCCGCGCAACACTGGCCGGCCGCCAATGTGGCATAGACCCAGCCGTGCGACAGGAGCAGCCAGTTCATCGCCGCCGCGGCGGTGAGCGGCAGGAAACTCACATAGCGCAGCAGCTTGTGGGAGGCGAGCTGCCAGCTGAAGAGCGGGAACTGCACCGGGTTGAGGAGAACCCGCTTGTCCCACAGCGCCCACAGGGCGCGCAGCGCCACGCGCACCCGCATGCGGTACTCGGCGCCCGCGCTGGTGAGCGTTGCCTCGTGCAGCACCGCCTCGGGCGCGTAGACGACACGGCGGCCCTGCTCGACCACCGCAAGTGGCAGCACGAAATCCGGCAGCTGGTCGGGCCGCATGGGCCGATACAGCGAACGCCTGATCGCGTCCACACCGCCGTCCACGCCCACGACCGAGCCGACGGCCGACTCCAGTGTCCGTAGTGCATTCTCGTAGCGCATATAGGCCGTGCAGCCATCGCCCACCAGAGAGCCTTGAGGGTCGACATACAGCATCCGCCCGCAGGCGTAGCCGACGCCCGGATCTGCGAAGGGCGCGACCAGCCGGCGCACGGTGTCTGGGCGGTACATCGAATTGGCGTCGGCGAATACGATAATCTCACCCTGCGCGCGCTGCAGCATGGAGTTGAGTGCGGCCGTCTTGCCGGCACGTGGCTCCTGCCGCAGGACGGCGAGGCGCGGGTCGCGTTGCGCGAGGCTCGTCAGCACACGGTCGGTGCCGTCGGTCGAACCGTCCGACACCACCATGACGTCCAGCAGCGGGCGCGGGTAATCCTGATCCAGCTTGTTGCGAACGGTCGCTTCGATGTGCGAGGCCTCGTTGTAGGCCGAGATCACCACGGTAACGCGAGGCAGGATCGGGGCGGCGCGCACGGGACGCGGCCGAATTGCCCGCAGCAGCGCTACGCAGAGTGGATAGCCGGCGTACGGGTACAGCCCGATGCCAAGACACGACCAGAAAACAAACTCAGCCGGAGCGAGCATGACATGGTCCGCTGCCCGCAAGCTCACGGCGGGCGCGCGGGCGCGCCTGGCGGCATCCCCGGGTCAAGGGTGGGCGGCGCTGCAGGCTGGACACCGGGCTGCGCGTTCCCCGACGCAGCCTCGATGAATGCATAGGAAGCCGTCACGCCGACCTGATTTTCGGCGTAGCCGTGCGGGGTGAGGGCCGAGTGAGCGTACAGGAAGCGCAGCCTGAGCTGCGGGGCGATCTGCCACCGCAGGCTCGTCAGCGCGTTCACCGTGCTGGATGAGCCGCCGGCGGCAAACTCCTGGCGCTCGTACTCCGCGCCGATGTCCCAGTTGAGCACCGGGCTCAGCGCTCGAGCGAGCAGTGCAGTCGCGTCCTTCACGTTGCGGTCCGAGGCCGGGTTGATCTTGTAGCGCTCGCGAATATCCAGGTATCCGAGCGTGAACGAGGTGCGCGCCGCGACAAAGCGCCAGTTCGCGCCCAGTTCCCGGTCCGTGAACGGATCGCCCGTGGTGAGTCGGTCAGCGGCGGCGGCCGGCACCGGCTGATCGAGGTTCAGCCGGAACAGGTTGGCGGCGTCGGTGACCTGCTTCACTGCGTGCAGCGACAGGCGCGAGGACGGTGAGATCTGGCGCGACAGTTCCACGCGCCAGACGGAGCCGCCGGGAACCTGGCTCTGCGGGAGCTCCCCGGGAGCAGTTGCCACGGTGGCGAGGACGACCTCATGCAGCCTCGTGTAGCCGCCGGACACATCCAACACGGTGCGCGCGCTCGCGACCTTCAAGCCCGCCAGCGCCTGGTCCTGCCTGAAATTGTTGTTGTCTACCTGGTCGGTGAACTCCACCTTCTCGCTCGAGCCGGTGAGGTAGGCGCTGGAGCTGCTCGAGAAGGTGTGGCTGAGGGTGAGGTCCCCGGCGTAGCGGTGGTTGTCGATGTTCACGTACAGCGGTGACTTCGAGCTGCTGGTGAGGTAGGAGTACGTGCCGTTCAGCGTAACCGTGGTGCGCAGTGTCGGACGCAGCGTGAAGCGCGGCCCTGTTGTGAGGTAGTTCAGGCCCTCGAGGTTGTCCGGCGTGACCGGCGCGAACGGGTCGATGACGGTCTGGGTGTAAGTCTCCCGGCCGGTCCAGGAGAAAGACCCGGGCACGATCCGAATGGCCCCCGTCCCATCGAGATAGCCGAAAGGCTGTGTCTGGTAATCCGCGCGCGGGTACTTCACCAGCGCCAGGTCCGCCGCCAGGCGGTAGTCGACGCGCGCGCCCTCCCGGGAGGCGTCCGCCAGCAGGCCCAGCAGTGCGAGCGTGTCCCCGGAGCCGTTGGCCGCGCGGGTCACGTTGTCGCTGTAGATGAGCCCGGCATCGGCCGCCAGGTAGTTGCCCCCACGGGGGTTGGAGGCCCGGTCGAAAAACAGACCCCGGTTGGTGAGCGGCCCGATCTGGGCGGCCGCCGGGAGCGGGGCGAACGCCAACACGAGCCCGATCAACCGATGAGCGCCGGCGAGCGGCCGCGTTCCCTGTCGGCTGTTCATGTCACACGCTCCTTCGCGTGGCTCAAGCGCCGCTGGCGTTCTTGGGTGTCCCGGCGTTGCCGCTGTACTGGTAGTAGTACTCGGCATGCGGCGGCTTCATGCTCTGGTTGAGCACCAGGGAAATCGGCTTGCCTTCTTCGAGCGTCTCAAGGGCCGCGAGTACCACCTGCTGCGCCGTCAGATCAGCTCTCACCACGACCAGAATCTGCCCGACCAGGTGGGCCAGCGCGTGGGACTCCGTCGTCAGCAACAGGGGCGCGGAATCGAACAGCACCAGTCGCGTCGGATCATGGCCACCCAGCTGGGCGACCACCTCGCTCATCCGCACGCTCGCAAGCAATTCAGTCGGGTTCGCATCCGGGCGACCCGCCGGCAGGAACGAGAGTCCCGGCACATCGGTAGCGTGAATCGCCGAGCCCAGAGGCACATTGTCCCTGACGACCTCCAGGAGTCCCGGCTCGTTCTCGACGCCCAGGATGCGGCTGACGCGCGGATTCACCACGTCGCCATCCACCAGCAGGACGGACATGTCCTCTTCGAGCCGCATGCTGAAGGCGAGATTCAGCGAGGTGAAGGTCTTGCCTTCCCCTGGCACCGCGCTCGCGACCATGATGAGATTGCCGTGCGCGAGCCGTGGCACACCGCGGCCGAGAGCGTTGTTGATCAGCGGCCGCTTGATGTGCCGGAATTGCCGCGCGAGCTCGCGCTCCTGATGGGAAGGCGGCACAAGCCCCGCGATGCGCAACGCATCGTGGTTGATGACGATGGTACGGGTGGGCGCGGCCGCAGCGTTCCCCTCCGCGGCGAGCTCGCGCCGTCGGGCAGCCCCGCCGGAGGCGCCGGCCGTGCCGCGCGCGAAGGCGGCCCCCGCGCGCGCAGCCTGCAGCCTCTTGATGGCGTTCTCGATGACGCTCATGCGATCAGTCCGTGCAGGAAGTGCGCGGTGGCGCTCTGCGTCAGCAGCATCATTGCCGCCACCGCAAACAATACGGCAGCCGCCATGCAATACACCCATACGGCATGGCGCGCCAGCGCCTGGTGCCTCTCCAGCCAGGTCATGCTCACCACGCCCAGCACTGGAAGCTGCGTGACCTCGGTGAGCTGACGCGCTGAAACAAACACCGGCCGCAGCTGATGCATCCCGTAGGCCGCGCCGGCGCCGGCGGCGAGGCCGCCGAGCAGCACCACCAGGATGAGCCGGATGCGGTCGGGTGAGACCGGCTGCTCGCTCCCCGTGGGCGGATCGACGACCTCGAAGCGCACCACGCCGGTCGCCTCCGCCTTGTCGGCGAGCTTTGCCCGGTTGAGACGCTCCACCAGGACCTGATACTGGCCCCGGGTCACGTCGTAGTCGCGATTGAGGCGCGCGTACTCCGCCTCGACCTGGGGAGCGGTGTTGATCATCTTGCGCAGCTCGGCGATCCTGCCTTCCCGATCGGCGACCTGGCGCCGCGCTGCGGCAACTTCGACCTCCGCCTGGCTCAACTGCAGCTTGATACCCTGGTACACGGGGTTCGCCGCCAGGCCGCTCGCCGCGATCGCCGCCTGGTCCCCGTGCCTTACCGCCTGCAGCTCCACCTGCTGGCGCTTCTTGAGATCCTCGAGCGTGCGGCGCGCCGCGATGACGTCCGGGTGCTTGTCCGTGAAGCGCAGCAGCAGCTCATCGAGCCGCGCCTGGGTCTCGCGGATCGCGCTGGCCGTGTCCGCGCCGCCGGCGCCCGCGCCCGCGGCAGTGCGAATTCCCGCGGACGAGCCCATCGAGGGCAGCTCGCTGGACAGTTGCCGGTGAAGCTCGTCGCGCTTTTGCTCCGCGACCGTAAGGGCGAGACGGTCCTTGTCGAGGTTGTCGGTTTCCGCGTGCAGATGTGTGAAGTAGTCACCCGTCGCTCCCGGCACCAGTCCGGCGTTTTGACGCTTGAAGTCCGCCAGGCGGGACTCGGCCGAGGCCAGCTTGCTGTCGTACTCGGCGATCTGCTGCGTCAGGAAGGCCTGCGCCTGTTCCGATCCCTGCAGGCTGCCGCCCAGAGAGTTGGCGAGAAACAGCCTGAGCAGCTGATCGACCACCCGGTGAGCGGTGCGCCGGTCCCGGTCCGTGTAAGTAATCATGTAGAGGTCGGCGGGCTGATTCCGCTCGCCGCTCGCCTCGACCTGGAGACGTTTGCGCAGGCCGTCGATGATCGTGGCTTGCCGCTCCGGACTCGCACCGGCGTAACCGGGCATGGCCAGGCGCGCCACCTTCTCGAGCTGCGGCCCGCCGAGCAGCGCCTGGCGTACGGCTTCGGCCTGGGAAGCGATGTTGGAGTCGACTGCGATGCCCTGAGTGACCTGGCTCAACCTCGTGCGCGTGTCGACGTACACCCGCGCCCAGGCGCTGTAGGTGTCGGGCATCGCCAGCACGACGAGCCAGCCGAGGAGGCACACGATCCAGGCCACCAGCATGGCGGTCCAGCGAAAGCGCCAGGCGCCGTGGATCTGCTCGAGAATGAATTCGAGGGCGGCGTTCATACGTTCAGAAGATCGACTCCGGCACGACCAGCACGTCGCCGGGCTTCAGGGGCACGTTCTCACTGACGTCGCCGCTGTTGACGAGGTTCGCGAGCTTCACATGGATAGTGGTCTGCTGGCCGTTCTGCACGCGCACGATACGCGCGCGGTTGCCGGAGGCAAACTGTCCCAGACCGCCCACCGCCAGGATCGCATCCAGCACCGTCATTCCTTCGCGATACGGCAAGGCCTGGGGGTGCACGACCTGGCCCACGACCTTCACCAGGCTGAAAGCGCTCGCTGCGATGGTCACGATGATGTTGACCTTCGGGGAGCGCACGTATTCGGCAAGCACGCCCTCCATGTCGCGGGCGAGCTGCGGCGGGGTCTTGCCGACCGCGACCATGTTCTCCACCAGCGGCGTGGAGATCTTGCCATCGGGACGCACCGGAACGGTGACCGACAGCTCCGGGTTGCGCCACACGAACACCTCGAGCGTATCGCCCGGACCGATGATGTAGTCGTTGCCGACCGCCTTGGCCGCCGCCTGGCCGGGTGTGGGCGGCGCTGGCAGCGGCGCGCCGGAGGTGCAACCGATCATCGGTGGAGTGATGGCCAGCCCTCCTGCCAGCAGCAGCACGCTCGAAGGTCGCATCGAACTTCCCTGGGTCCAAAAGTTGAGCCTATCAGAAAGCATTCTCGACGCCGTGCCGCGATCGCATCTGCAACCGCGCCGTCTCCCAAACGCGACGTCGAGCTTGGCCTTGCAACCCTTGCGGTGCGGACACCGTCACACTCGGGTTGCAACGCCGTCAGAAGGTTGCACTCGCGAGGAACTCACGCAGCAGGTGGCGCGCATCCGCGCAATCCTCGTCCTCGCCGCATGCCGCTCGATAGGCGATCAGGGCGGCCGGCGGATGCGACACGATCGCGTTGATCCCGTACCACAGCTGCGCGGCGAGCGGTCTGACAAAGGCCCGTCCCGCGGTCTCGTAGCGATACCAGATGAGGGAGCGCGCGCCCGAACGGTCGGCGACCTCGGTCTCGCGAAACGCGCCCCGCGCGGTGTCGATGTCCTCCTCGGAGCGCAGCCTCAATCCCTTACCTGTGACGCTGGTCCGCATGCCGACCAGCTTCGCTCCCTGGCGCTGAGTGCGGTAGGCCACCCTGAATACCTCCACGGCGTTGCCGCTGGTGTTGGTATACGCGAATCGTTGTTCCTGATCGGCGCCTGGGAATGCCGGCCGCCAGGAAGAAAGTGTGTCAGCGGGCGCCGACGACCAGGGCGCGTGCGGACTCGAGGGGAGCGCGGCGCTCAGGGCCGGCGCCGGCTGCAGGGTGCGCAGTCCCCAGCTCACGGCTGGCAGCGCCACCAGCACCACAACCGTGGCGGCGAGCCCCGCGAGCGGCGCAGGCGGGCCGGGGTCAACGGGTGGCGGCGGCGGTTTGTGAGCCGGCTCGGGCGGCCCGTAGAGCGTCATGAGAGCGAAAAAAAACACCAGTGCCACCGCGAACACGCCCCAGCCGAACCAGTAGTGACTCACGCTCACGAGGTAGCTGCGCATGTCGGTGAGATAGCCCGCCTCGATGACCGTATACACGCGCACCCAGTTCGCCAGCAGCGCGAGGCTCGCCATCAGCGCCAGCTGCGCGATGCGGACTCTCCAGGGGTCGCGCCGCAGCTCACCGTGCAGCGCCGCCACCGCGAGTCCCACGATCATGAAATGCAGGCCGCTGCAGCCTTCCTCGATCACGAAGGAGCCGTTGGGGATGTGGATGGTCTCGCCAAAGATCAGCACCTCGGGACCCGTGAGCCGGAAAAACCCGCGCAGGGCGAACACCGTGAGCTCCTGCAGAGAGTTGCCGAGCTGCGACCAGGACGGCACGGCGAGGTAGAAAAACGCCACCGGGAAAATCAGCAGCAGGCCGGTGCGCAGACCGAATGTTGCCGTGACGGCCAGCCAGAAGATCAGGGGGAATATGGTGATGTGCAGATCCTGAATGCTGGCCCGGTAGCACACCAGCCACGCGAGGATGCAGCCGACGAGCCCGAACAGGGCCGGGGGCGAGAATTGCACCGGCGCCGCGGCCATTTGCCGCCGCGACCGCACCAGCACCGCAACGCACACGGCCAGGACCAACCACCCGTGCGTGTAGGTGATGTTCACGAAGTCCAGCCACTGCTCGTAGTAGACCGCCGGACTTGGCCAATAGACGAGCGTCACGAGGAGCGCCAGGGCCAGGAGCGTCCACAGAGGCGCAAGACGGGTGCGCGAGAAACCGGTCATGCTCACCGTCCCGATCTTACGTCGTCGGAAAGGCTCACCGTGCGCAGGCGCGCCCCACCGCGACCCCCAAGTCACGGCGGAGGATCGGACTGGACTAGATCGTCTTGCTGACGATGACTGACAGGGCGCTCTCGACGCCGGTGCTGGCGACGGCCTTGACGGCGAAGTACCAGGTACCCGGCGTCAGGTTCGGGATCACGTAGGTCTGGAGCCCGACACTCGTGAGCTGGATGGTGCCACTGAGGGCAGTGGCACTGGTGCCGTAGTAAATGACGTAGCCCGCGAGGTCGGTGAGCGCGGCGCCGTCGGTATTGGTGGTCGGCGCCAGCCAGGAGAGCGTCGCGGTGCCGCTGGTGGGCGGCGGGGGCGGCGGGGGCGGGGGCGGTGAGATCGGCGGCGGGGGCGGCGACGGTGGGATCGGCGCCGGTGGGCTGGTGGTGCCGCTGGCCGTGGTTGAGGGATCCGTAGTGGACGCACTGATCGGAACCTGGTCACAGCCCGCCAGCACGCATGCGACGAGCACGAAGATGCCAGTCAATTTCATATTCAAAGCGCAAACCCCCACTCGTGGCCCGTGCAACGGGGCCACCAGCTGTCATGTCTCAATGGAGCTGCTTCCGGCGGACAAGCGGACCGCAGAGCAGCAGACGGAATGCGTCCTGCAAGGTGCGTGCCGACCTCGATAATTAGTTATATCTCAATAGGTTATGTACAACCTCTCACTCCCTGACTGCTAACGGGGCCCGTAGGATGCTCGCCGACGTCGCGGCACGCCGACGCCTGAGCTGGAGCCTGAGGGCTTATGTAGTCCAAGGCTTTGATTTTTATTGTTAAAGCCCTCGTCGCTGCCGGCCGACAATGCGGCGTCGGACGGGCGGCCTGCGTCAGCCTGGGGTTGGCTTTGTGCGGCCTCTGGTATGGGAGGTTATGTTGCATTGCACGCTCGCTGCCGGCCGCTGTTGCTAGCCTTGTGATGCAGTTCACGTCGGCGGGGCTTACAGTCTTGAACGCGAGCCGAGGCGTCTTATGTCACAGACACCTTTCAAGTCGCTGGCGGGACTGGAAACAGGCGATCAGGCATGGTGTTTGCTTGATCGTATGGGCCAGGGACGGACAGTGGAGGTGACGTGATGAGGAAGCTTGGTTTGATCGCTGGGATGGCGAGCCTCGCCACACTGGCGGCCGTGTGGAGCCTGCCGGCGGCGGCCGGGCCCGCGCGCGAAATGATGCCTGGCGCGCACGAGGCCCACGACAAATGGCCGGGTCGCGACCACGCGATCAACAAGGACGACGATGACGCCGAGGACCAGGGCAGCGGCCCGGGGTCCACTTCGGTACCGGAGCCGGACACGCTGGCGCTGCTGGCGCTGGGGCTCGGCGGTCTGGGGCTATACAGCGTCAGCCGCCGCCGCAAGACAGTGCAGGCCCGACGCGCCCTGACAGACTGACGATACGGATCGGAGAACGGCTCCTGCGGGAGCCGTGCTCGTTCATGGGCGCGCGGCTTGGGCGAGCGGGTTCGCTATAGTCCGCGCCCATGAGTCCCGGCCTGCCCGCTCAGCCCTCGGCCGCGCCTTGCACGGCGCGCCAGGTCAACGCGTTCACGGTCGACGTCGAGGATTACTTTCACGTCGCCGCGCTCTCCTCCGTCATCACCCGCGACAGCTGGGCCACGCGCGAGTATCGGGTCGAGGCCAACACCGAGCGCCTGCTCGCGCTGCTCGCCGAGCGTCAGGTGCACGGCACCTTCTTCGTGCTCGGCTGGGTAGCCGGCCGCTCCCCGGGGTTGGTGCGACGCATCGCGCAGGCCGGTCACGAGATCGCCTGCCACGGCTTCTCGCACCAGCTGGTTTACCGGCAATCCCCGCAGGAGTTTCGCGAGGAGACCACGCGCGCCAAGGAGTGTCTCGAGGACATCATCGGGCAGGCGGTGCTCGGCTACCGGGCGGCGAGCTTCTCGGTCACGCGTGCCTCGCTGTGGGCGCTCGATGTGCTGATCGATCTCGGCTTCCGTTACGACTCCTCAATTTTCCCCATCCGTCACGATCGCTACGGGTTGCCCGGTGCGGCGCCGGAACCCAACCGCCTGAGCGCACCCTCCGGACGCACGCTGGTGGAGTTTCCCATGTCGGCGGCGAAGTTCCTGGGCGTGCAGGTGCCGGTCTCCGGCGGCGGCTATTTCCGTATCCTGCCGTACTGGCTGACGCGTGCGGGCCTGAAGCAGATCGAGCGCCGCGGCCGCCCCTTCACTTTCTATCTGCACCCCTGGGAGGTGGATCCCGGACAGCCGCGCATCCGGGTGGGCGCGTTCTCGCGCTTCCGTCACTACACGGGTCTGGAGCGCTGCGAGGGCCGGCTGCGGCGCGTGCTCGCGGAATTTGCCTTCACCTCGATGCGTGAGGCCTTGCGGCTGCGGGGCCTTCTCACCGCTTGAGCAATCAGCGTCGGGGAAAATACGCGCTGTAGACCCTGTCCGGGATCAGCCTGTGCTCACGCTGAAAGAGAGCGTTCCTGCTCAGGTAGTCCGCCAATTCCGCTCGCAGCCTCCCGAGCGCGGCATCGTCCCGGACCGGCTCGAGGTCCATGTCCCTTTCGATGGCGAAGAGCGAATCCCCATCGAGAAAGAACATCCCGGAAACGTATTGGTCGAGGCTCGTGATCGTGCGCTTGATGGGGTAGCGGTGGATATTGCGCAGGGAGGGCTCCATGTCGAGCCCCGAGCCGACCCAGGTCACCTCATCCG
>Ga0209805_1001708_pt1 | contig 13084 bp, 13 predicted proteins | sample GraSoiAngelo_148_FD_185905 | JGI IMG/M metagenome (GOLD analysis project Ga0209805, IMG submission 185905) | Grasslands soil microbial communities from the Angelo Coastal Reserve, California, USA - 14_1009_09_20cm (SPAdes) (version 2) | ecosystem: Environmental > Terrestrial > Soil > Grasslands ... | reverse complement strand
GCCGTTGGTTGGGGAAGCCGGGGTAGGGGGCATCAGGGCTCTCCCCGCGCACACCCGGCCGCACGTGCGCGGAGCAGGTCGCGCTCGCGCGCGTTACGCGTAAGCGCGGCAGCGCGCTCGAACTCGGCCCGCGCCTCCTCGAAGCGGCCGAGCTTGGCGAGGAAGTCGCCCCGCACGGTGGGCAGCAGATGATACTTCGCGAGGGCGGGCTCGGACACGAGCGCGTCGGCGATCTCGAGGCCCGACGCCGGGCCGAATGCCATGGTGTACGCCACGGCCCGATTCACCTCCACGACCGGGGACTGCGTGAGCTGGGCCAGCGCATCGTACAGCGCGGTGATGCGGGTCCAGTCGGTCTCCTCCGGGGTGCGGGCGCGCGCGTGACAGGCGGCGATCGCGGCCTGAAGCGCGTAGGGACCGAGGGCGCCGGCGAGGTACTCGGCGCGCTCCAGCGCCGCGAGGCCACGTCGCACCAGCAGCTGATCCCAGCGCGTGCGATCCTGATCGGCCAGCAGGATGGGATCCCCCGCCGGCCCGACGCGGGCGCGCAGTCGCGACGCCTGGATCTCCAAGAGCCCCACGAGGCCATGGACCTCGGGCTCCTCTGAAACGAGCTCGGCCAGAATGCGGCCGAGCCGGAGTGCGTCCTCGCACAGCTCGGGCCGCACCCAATCGTCGCCGGCGGTCGCCGAGTAACCCTCGTTGAAGACGAGATAGATGACCTCGAGCACCGACGCCAGGCGCGCGGTCAGCTCGGCGCCGCGCGGGACTTCGAACGGGACGCGCGCCTCGCGCAGGGTCCGCTTGGCCCGGACGATGCGTTGGGCCACCGTCGACTCCGGCACGAGGAACGCCCGCGCGATCTCGTCGGTCGTGAGCCCCCCGAGCAACCGCAGCGTGAGCGCGACGCGCGCCTCGGTCGAAAGCACCGGATGGCAGGCGATGAACATGAGGCGGAGCAGGTCGTCGCCGATGGGATCGTCGATCGCGGCGTCCAGATCCGGCAGCGCGCTGTCCCGCCCGGCGTCGAGCTCGTGACCGAGCTGCTCGTGCTTACGGTCGAGCATCTTGCCCCGGCGCAGCTGGTCGATCGCGCGATGCTTCGCCGTGGCCATGAGCCACGCGCCCGGATTGTCGGGGACGCCCGACTCGGGCCAGCGCTCCAGCGCCACGACCAGCGCGTCCTGTGCCAGATCCTCGGCCAGGCCCACGTCGCCGGTGATGCGCGTGAGCCCGGCGATCAGCCTGGCGGACTCGATGCGCCACACCGCGTCGATCGCGCCATGCGCGTCGAGTGCCGTCGCCGACATGAGCGTGTCCCGGCCTTAGTCCGGCAGATCCGCCAGGTGGACGACCGGCCGCACCTCGACCGTGCCACGACGGGCCATGGGAATCCGGGCGGCGATGGCGACCGCCTCTTCGAGATCGGTCGCATCGATCAGGAAGTAGCCGCCCAGCTGCTCCTTGGTCTCCGCGAACGGACCGTCGGTCACCACGCGTTTGCCCGCCCGCACTCGGACGCTGGTCGCCGTCGAGGCGGGCTGGAGCGGCGAGGCGGCGACGTATTGGCCCGCGACGTCGAGCTGGTGGGCCAGCTGCGTAGAGTCGCGGTAACATTGCTCCCGCTCGTCGGCACTCAGGGCCTGCTCGTCCAGGTAGATCAACAGCATGTATCTCACGTCCTCACCCCCCGGCGATCGCCCCGATCACGAGAAATGGTTCTGCCCCCGAAGCCACGGCTTCAGGCAGTGGGGCATCGGGCGGGTCATGGGTCAGGTCCCGCTCGCACGCAAAGAACCTCAGGAAGGGCCGCCGCCGCTCGGTGACGTGGTCGCGGATCGTGCCGCGCAGCATGGGATAGCGCGCCTCGAGCGCGTCCAGTACCGCGCCCCGAGTGACCCGGCCCGTCACGTCGACCTGCACTTCGCCTTTGACCTGCGCCAGCGTCCGGAGGTGCGGCGGGAGCACCACGCGGATCATCACAGCGTCTGGACCTCGACCGACAGCACCGCGGGCAGGTCGCGCACGATTGGCGCCCAGCTGTCCCCGGCGTCGGCCGACGCGTACACCTGCCCGCCGGTCGTGCCGAAATACACACCGCATGGCTCGAGCGAGTCGATGGCCATCGCATCGCGCAGCACGTTCACGTAGCAGTCCTGCTGCGGCAACCCTTTGGTCAGCGGCTCCCACTCGTTGCCGCCTTTGCGACTGCGGTACACGCGCAGCTTCCCGTCGGGCGGGTAGTGCTCGGAGTCGCTCTTGATGGGGACGACGTAGATCGTCTCCGGCTCGTGGGCGTGCACGTCGATCACGAACCCGAAGTCGGTAGGCAGGTTGCCGCTCACCTCGCGCCACGAGTCGCCGGCGTCGTCCGACCGCATCACGTCCCAATGCTTCTGCATGAACAGCACGTTGGGGCGCGAGCGATGCAGCGCGATGCGGTGGACGCAATGGCCCACTTCGGCTTTGGGGTCGGGGATGTACTGCGAGTGCAAGCCTTGGTTGATCGGCTTCCAGCTGGTGCCGCCGTCGTCGGAGCGGAACGCGCCCGCCGCCGAGATGGCGACGTACATCCGCTTCGCATTCTTCGGGTCGAGCAGCACCGTGTGGAGGCACATCCCGCCGGCGCCCGGTTGCCACTTGGGTCCGGTACCGTGGCCGCGCAGCCCGGCGAGCTCCAGCCACGTCTTGCCGCCGTCGCTCGTGCGGAACAGCCCCGCATCTTCCACACCCGCGTAGACGGTGTCCGCATCGGTGAGGGACGGCTCGAGGTGCCAGACCCGCTTGAACTCCCAGGGGTGCTGTGTGCCGTCGTACCACTGGTGCGTGGTGAGGGGCTTGCCGGTCTCGCGCGAGGCGTCGTAGACGAACTTGTTGCTCTCGCCCGCGGGCATGCCGTCCGGCGTCTTGGTCATGCCACCGCCGGGCGTCTCCCACGTCTTGCCGCCGTCGCACGAGCGTTGAATGATCTGCCCGAACCATCCGCTCGTTTGCGAGGCGTACAACCGGTTCGGATCGGCGGGCGACCCCTTCATGTGATAGATCTCCCACCCCGCGAAGTGGGGACCGCTCACGTTCCACTGTTTGCGCTTGCCGTCCCCGGTCAGGACGAACGCACCCTTGCGGGTACCCACCAGCACTCGTACTCCGCTCATGACCGACTCCTTTCATGATGTGCCCGGCGAATCACGGCAGACAAATGTACAAGCTCCCCGCCATACTGGCTCTGGTCGGGTTGCTGGTCTCTATTTCTTTAAGTAGTCGAACGAGGTGGTGCGAAATCGACAGAAGAGGGGCCTCTATTCGTCTGGCGCGTCCGCTGACCGTTCCGGCAGACGGACCGGCAGGCCGATGTTCCCGGCCCACTCGTCCGTCAGCTCGAAGGTCTTCCCCATGTCAAAGCGCAACGTCCGCAGTCGGCGGGCCAGGTCCTTCAGCGCCCACAGCACCGTCCGCTGTACCTCGATCGAGGACCACTGGCCGAACTCGTTGTGATTCAGGTCGGCCTGCAGGGCCGCCGCGATCGCCGCCGGGAAGCGCCCATGCGGCTCCTGCCCGGCTGGCGGGGGTGCCAAGTGAGCTGCCTCGAGGCCCGCGAGCCGCTGCGTGTCAGGCCCAGGTCCATCCCCAAACAGCACCCACTCCAGCGTGACGCCTGCAATCCCGCGATCCCGCGCCCTTGTCACGATGAGACGCGCCGCATCCGCCGGGAAGTGCCTGCGCTGGGGCCACTTCTTCACGGCGGCTTCGGTGACCGGTTTCCCGAGCTCAGCGGCGAACTGCCGATACGTCAACGAGATACCTTCCCAGGGACTGAAAACAGCCAGCAGGGTGGCGAGACGCTCCCCTATCGGGCCCAATTCAGATCTATTTACGGTCTTGACAGAAGACAATTCGACTCCAGATTAGCGACATCACGGGCCCAGCGGTGGTCCGAAAAACCGCTACAATGACCCTAAGGTGTCGCGCATGCCGGCCTGTGTCAAGCCAGAAAAAACGGGATGTCCCTGAGCCCGGCCGCGGAACGCCGCCGCGGTAGCGAGCGGCGCAGCGGTGGGGACCGTCGCCTCCCGAGCCACGACGTTTGGCTCGGCACGGTGACCGAGCGAGCGGCGCGGCACCCGGAGCCGGTTCCCCTCGGGCGCTTGTTGCCCCATGCCCGGTTTAATGAGAGCGAAGCGGCGCAGCGTACCGCGGCGATCGCGGCGCATCAGCGTGATCTCAGCGCCCGGCTGGGGCGGAACGTAGGCCTGGCGGTCGCGGCCCTCGATTACCTGCTCAATATCAGCGGCGACCTGATCGCTCCCACGATCGTCGAACACGAGATCCTCGAGGTGCTCGAGCACCGCTCGGTGACCGATCCGCTGACCGGGCTCTTCAACCGGTATCACTTCGAAGCGACGCTCAAACGGGAAGCCGCTCGGTGCCTGCGCCACAAGTCGCCGCTTTCGCTGCTGCTGTTGGACGTCGACCAGCTCAAGGCCGTGAACGACCGGTGGGGACACCAGACGGGGGACCAGATGCTCGCGTGCGTGGCAGCGGCAATCAAGGACAGCCTGCGCGGTTGCGACATCGGATCCCGCTACGGCGGCGACGAATTCGCCGTGATTCTGCCGGATACCGACGCCCGGGCCGCGCGACTCGTCGCCGAGCGGATTTGCGCCAGGGTGGGGGCGTCTGACGCCTCGATCAACGTCACGGTGAGTGGCGGCCTGACGGAGCTCTCTCCCGCCGCGACGGGCGCTTCCGAAGCGCGGCTGATTGCGGCGGCCGATCGGGCGTTGTACCAGGCGAAGGGCCGCGGGGGCAATTGTGTGATCGCCGCGGGGGCAATTGTGTGATCGAGGAGGTATTGCCGTGTCGCGACTGAGCGTGATCGCGTTGTCACAGGCGTTCCAGGCTTTCTGGAATGACCTCGCGTTGGACGTGGGCGCCGCGATCGACCTCGTCGGCCCTGCCGACACCGTCACGTCCTGGCCCGAGACGGTGGCCGTCATCGTCGCCGCGGGGGGCGCCGAGCGGGACGCCACCCAGTGGCTCGAGACCCACAGAGTCCACGGGGGCCTGCCCGCCCTGGTCGTCGGTACAGATCCGGGGCGGCGCATGGCGATGCAGCTCGTGGCTCGGGGGGCGAGCGACTACTTCGCGCTGCCGGACGATCTCGAGATCTTCCGCACCGCCGTCGCTGGCGCGGTAACCCGGGGACGGGCGCGGGGCGGGGCGGCGCCGGATGGGCGCGAGGACGCGTTCGCCGCGATCGTGGGCGAGAGCGACACCATCAAGACAGTGCTGGCTCGAGCCGCCCGCCTCTTGCCGCACCGCAACGCGACCGTCCTGATCGTCGGCGAGACAGGCACCGGGAAGGAGCTGCTCGCACGAGCACTGCACGCCGGCGGACCGCGCCGCGACGCCCCATTCGTTGCCATCAACTGCTCAGCGCTCCCGGAGCACCTCATCGAGTCGGAGTTGTTCGGTCACGAACGCGGTTCGTTCACGGACGCGCATGCCGCGAAGCCGGGCCTGTTCGAAGTGGCGAACACCGGCACGCTATTCCTCGACGAGATCGCCGACCTCCCCCTGGCCGTGCAGGCCAAGCTGCTGCGCGTGCTGGAGGACAAGGAGATCCGGCGCGTCGGAGGCACGAAATCGCGCACCGTGGACATCCGCATTGTGGCGGCGACCAACGCCGCGCTCCCGGCCCGCGTGCGGGAGGGCACCTTTCGGGAGGACCTCTTCTTCCGCTTGAGCACGGTCATGCTCACCCTGCCGCCCGTGCGGGAGCGGGGTGATGACCTGCGGCTGATCGCGCAGGCCCTGCTCACCCGGCTCGCGCGAGAGCACGATCTCACGGCGCCGGCACTCACGGCCGGCTTGCTGGCCCGGCTGCGCGCCCACCCGTGGCCCGGTAACGTCCGCGAGCTCAAGAACGCCCTCGAGCGGGCGCTCCTCCTCTCACCCGCGGGCGAGCTCTCGGCCGACGAGCTGCTGCCGCCCGCAGAGACGCGGGTGCAACACGACGGACCGATCCCGTTCCCCGCGGCGCTGCACACGATCACGACCGCGGCCGCGCAGGCGACGGTGCAGCTGTGCGGCGGCAATCGCAGCGAGTCGGCCCGCCGGCTCGGTATCTCTCCCCGGCGTCTGCGACGCCTGCTGCACGGCGGCGAAGACCCGGGCCTCGACCTCGAGGGCGACGATCTCGCCCAGCCGCTCCTCCACACGGCAGGGGCCGGCGTCAGATGGCGCGGGCGGTTCGCCCGGCCGGTGACGCACGGCCTCGTGCGACCCGAGTAAACGGCGCTCGCTCCTGGGCCGTATCGGCCCGTCGTAGGGACGAAACGACCCTCCCCGCCGGCTCGCCAGCGGCCGCGCCGGCTCGCAAGTACTGACAGATCAACGGACGGTCGAGCCCAGCCACCCGGAACGCTTCCTGCCTCACGACTGGGAGCGTCCCGCCCGTCACCAACAGAGAGCGTCCGACCATGAAGCGCGACCGTTTCCGATTCGCTGTCCTGCTCGTCGCCGCGACTGCCGCGGCGCTGAGCTGCGCGGATCACGGCATCACAGGTCCGACGCCGCCCTCGATCGGCACGCCGGTCTTGCAGGCGTCGACCACGTCAAAACGGGGCGGCGGGGGTGGGGGGGGCGGTGGGGGCGGTGGGGGCGGCGGTTGGGGCAACGGGGGCATCGACTCGTGCTCGACAGTCATCGTCGGCATGATCAGACAGACGGTCGGGCCGGCGGGCGGCGTCGTGGCGCTCGGCCCGGCCCGGCTGACGATCCCGCCGGGCGCGCTCAGCGCGCCGGTAACGATCCAGGCGCAGATCCCGGCCGGGTATTCGGGCAACTACATCCAGTTCAAGCCCGACAGGGTCGTGTTCGAGCAGCCCGCGACGCTCACCCTCAGCTACTCGAACTGCAGCCTGGCCAACGCGACGCAGCTCAAAGTCGCCCAGGTCTCGGACGTGCTGCAGATCATCCAGTACGTGCCGTCCACGAACGACCTGGACGCCCACACGGTCACGGGCCAGCTCCAGCACTTCTCCAATTATGCCGTCGCCTGGTAACGCTCAGGTGACCCGGGTTCGCCCAGGCGATGCAACCATCTGGTTCGTGAGGATCGCTCCCATGTTCGTACGTCGTTCCTTTGTCGCTATCGCCGTCGCGTTGGCCTTCGTCGAGTGCCGGGACATGGCAGGGCCCGTGACCGAGCGAGTCGTGCCAGGTCCACAGTTCAGCCGGATGCCCGCCGCAGGGATCCGCATGCTCCAGCAGTCGCCGAGCGCGCCCCCGCTCGAGGCCTACCGCGTGTCGTTCTGGGCCTTCGTCGGCAAGGCGTCGACGATCCGGGTGAGGTATCAGGCGGCCGCGGGAGCGTCGCTGGGCGGCTCGTTCCTGCGCTTCGAGATCCCCAAGCAGGGGCTCGAGACCGACGCCGGCGGGACGCGATTGAAACGGGGCGACTCGGTGCACATCACGCTCACCATCGATCCGGTCAGCTTCGAGGTGCACTTCAAGCCCTCGGGGGTGACGTTTTCCAGAACCTGGCCCGCCGCGCTCACCATCTGGTACGGGAACGCGAATCCAGACCTGGACGGCGATGGCGCGGTGGACGGGGTGGACCGGAAGCTGGCGCAGCAGCTCGCCGTCTGGACTCAGACCCGGAAGACGCAGCCCTGGCTCAAGCTGGCGTCGAGGAACAACACCAGCCGGAGCATGGTCGCGGCCCCCCTGTATCACTTCTCCGAGTACGCGGTTTGTTGGTAACGGGGTGAGGGAGGAGACACACATGCACACGTCGTCACTCGTGGTCGATACAGCTCAGCGGCTCGCCGCGGCCGGACAGCACGCCGAGGTCGTCAAGTACCTCGGTGGGCGCGGGTCCGGCGAGCTCGAGAATTCGGCGAGCCTCGCGTTGCTGTACGGAACCGCCCAGGCACGGCTGGGGCGTCACGAGGAGGGGCAGCGGTGGCTCGATGTGGCGTTGGATCATGCACGCCGGCAGCGCGATGATGCGGTCGAGCGTCGTGCCCTCAATGCGCGGGGCGCCGCCGCGTTCGTCAGCGGCCGGATCGACGAGGCGGCGGACTACTTCACGCAGGCCCTGATGCGCGCCAGCCGCGACGGCGACTTCGCCATGACCGGCCGCTGCTCGAACAATCTGGGCATCATCAGCAACCTCCGCGGACGGTATGCCGAGGCGATCGGGTCGTGGGAGATCGCCGTCGCGGCCTTCGAGCGAGCGGGCGGCCGACATGGCGTGGCCGAGTGCTACCACAACCTGGCGATCACCTACCGGCTGCAGGGGATGCCGGACCGCGCGCTCGCCGAAGCCGACCGCGCTGTCGGGGAAGCGGACGCGGCCGGCGACGAGACGCTCCGGGCGCTCGCCCTGCGTGGCAGGGCGGAGATCCGCGCGCTGCGCGGTGAGCTCGAGCCGGCGCGCCGCGACCTGGCGCAGGTGGCAGAGATCCGGCGCGGCCTGGCGGATCCCGTGGGAGCGGCCGAGGATCTGCGGATTGCGGCCTCCGTGCGCGCGGCCGAGGGCGACCTGCCGGCCGCCGAGCGGGCGCTGCGCGAGGTGATCGGCCGGGCGGAACAGCACGGGCGGCTGCAGCTCCTGGCCGAGGCGACGCGCGACCTCGCGGTCGTGTTGCGCCGGGCCGGCTGCGCGGTCGACGCCCAGGCCGCCGCGCGTAGCGCCAAGGCCAGCTTCAGCCGTCTCGGCGCCGAGAGCGAAATCCGCCACCTGGCCGGGCAGGCCTGGGAGCCCGACTTCGCGGCCGAGCTGCGCGGCTCGCTCGCTCCGCTCCATGTGGCGCAGGAGCTGGCCGACGCGGGGCGCTACGGCGAGCTGCTCGGCTACCTGAGCGCGCGCTCGCAGGAGGAGCTGGAGCAGTCCCCCATGCTCACCCTGCTGTGCGGCATCGCGCACAGCCGGCTCGGCCGGCTGGACCTGGGTCAGCAGTGGGCCATGGTCGCGCAGCTGCGGGCGCGCATGCTGGGCGATCGAACCCTGGAAGTGCGGGCGCTCAATGTCTCCGGGGCCGTCGCGCTGGAGCGCGGCGGCATCGACGAGGCGTCGTATTTCTTCACGCGCGCGCAAGAACAGGCGATGCAGGACAACGACATGGCCACCGTGGGCCGGTGCGCCAACAACCTCGGCATCATCGCCAACATGCAGGGGGACTACGCCCGCGCGGTGGGCGCCTACACCCGTGCGATCGCGGCGTACGAGCAGGCCCGTTACCACCGGGGCATCGCCGAGTCGCGGCACAATCTCGGGATCACCTACCGGGAGCAGGGGCGCCTGGACCATGCGCTGCAGGCCGCCGACGCGGCGGTGCGCGACGCCGAGTGGCTGGACGACCGGGGGTTCAAGGCCCAGGCCCTGGCGGGACGGGCCGAGATCCGTCTGGCCCAGCATGAGCCCGAGCTCGCCATCCGGGAAGCGCAGGAAGCCCTGGCGATCCACCGTGAGCTGAAGGACGGCGTCCTCGAGACCGAAGACTTGCGAATCGTCGCCGTGGCGCTGGCCCTGGCGGGCAGGACGCGCGACGCCGCAGACATGCTCCGCGCCGTCATCGCACGCGCGACGGAGCACGACCGGCCGCTGCTCGTGGCGACCGCCCAGCGCGATCTCGCGGGCCTGCTGCACCGCACGGGCGACCACGCCGCGGCAACGGTGATGGCCCAGGCAGCCCGGGCGACGTTCCGGCGGCTGGGCGCGAAGGCAGAGGTCGAGAAGCTGGATGCGCTGGAAGCGACGCTGCCCGTCGCACCACGCTAACGGAGCTGACGGGAGGGTCTACCGATGGTTCGCGGACGACACGAGCGCGCAGCGGGTCACGGGGCAGATCTCCCACCGCTCGAACTACGCCGTCGCGTGGTGAGGGGGCATGATGGTTCTTTCATGTGGAGGGCACAGCCATGAACGTCGCACGACTTAGGCGGGCCGCGCTGGTCATCACCGCCGCCGCGCTGCTGGGCTGCGGAGAGTCCCCGCTCGCCCCCGTCCCGCCGCCGCCGCAAGCCAGCCTGATCGGCTCGATTCTCCAGGCCACGGGGCTGCTGGGATGCACACCGATGCCGACCGCGACGGCCAAGCAGACGGTGGGCGCGGCGGGGGGAGTGATCAGGATCGGCCCGCACACGCTGTCGATCCCGGCAGGCGCCCTGGACGCTGCCGTCACCATCACGGCCACGGCCCCGTCGGACAACGTGAACCGGGTCCGCTTCCAGCCCGAGGGTCTCGTGTTCCGGCGGTCCGCGGCGCTCACGATGAGCTACGCGAATTGCAACCTGCTCGGGACGCTCCTGCCGAAACGGATCGCGTACACGAGCGATGCGCTGAGCATCGTCAGCTACGTGCTGTCACTGGATAACCTGTTCACGAAGTACGTGACCGGGCGGCTGAACCACTTCTCCAACTACGCCATCGCGTGGTGAGATCGCCATGACCGCGACGCTGGACACCGGTCCGATGGAACCGCGTCCCCGTACGCACCCCGCGGCGGACCTGCTCCACGAGGCCCGCGCGCAGGAGCGCGCCGCCCGCATCGCGGACGCCATGGCGTCGTACCAGGCGGCGATCGCGGCGGCCGAGGGCGCGGGGGAATCCGCGCTGCTGGCCGAAGGGCTGCGCCGCCTCGCGGTCATCCGTCATCATCGCAACGAGTCCGACGAAGCGCGACGGCTGTGCCATACGAGTTACACCGTGGCGCACGCCGCCGGGAACCGCCTGCTCGCGGCGGAGGCGCTCAACACCCTCGGCGGGATCGATCTCGAGACCGACGCCGTCGCCGACGCGCGCCGCCACTTCCTGCGCGCGCTGGAGCTGGGCGGGCACAGCCGCGAGCTCTGCGCCCGGGCCGAGCAGAACCTGGGGATCCTCGCGAACATTCAAGGGGACTTCGACGAAGCGCTGGCGCGCTACGGGCGCTCGCTCGAGGCCTACTGCGCGTCGAACGACGATCACGGGCGCGCGATCGCCTACCACAACCTCGGCATGGCGAGCGCGGACCGGGCGCGGTACGACGAAGCGGAGGGCTACTTCCGGCAGAGTCACGAGATCGCCGAGCGCGCGGGCGACGCCTACCTCGGGGGCCTGTGCCTGGTGAACCACGCCAAGGTGCACGTCGCGCGTGAGCGATATGAAGACGCCCGGCGCGACGCGGAAGCCGCGCTGGCCGTGTTCGATCAATTGGGCGTGGGGAGCGCCAAGGCGGACGCGTATCGCGTGCTCGGGATGATCTACCGCGAGACGGGCCGGCCGGCGCTCGCCGAGTCGCGGCTCAAATCGGCGATCGAGCTGGCGGTGGGCGCGGCGTCGGTGTTGAACGAGGCCGAGGCGTCGCGCGAGCTGGCCCTGCTGTATCAGACGATGGGTCGGAACCAGGAGGCGCTCAGCCTGCTGAACGCGGCGCACCGCCTGTTCGGGCGGCTCGACGCGCGCGCCCACCTCGTCCACGTCGCGGGGAAGATGGCCGAGCTCGAGGCCACCTACCTCGCCGTGGTGCGCGAATGGGGCCAGTCCCTCGAGTCCGCCGACACCTACACCTTCGGCCACTGCGAGCGCGTGGCGCAGCTGAGCGTCGCCGTGGCCCGGGCGCTCGGGCTGGACGCGGACGCGCAGACGACGGTGCGGCTCGGCGCCTACCTCCACGATCTGGGCAAGGTGCGCGTCCCGCACGAGATTCTCAGCAAGCCGGGCCCGCTGACGCGCGACGAGTTCGAGGTGGTCCAGATGCATCCGATCTGGGGCATCGAGCTGCTCGCGAAAGTCGAGTTCCCCTGGGACTTGAAGCCCGTCATCCGCTGGCACCACGAGCGCTACGACGGGACGGGCTACCCCGACCGCCTGCGCGGCGACGAAATCCCCGTGTCGGCACAGATCGTGGGCATCGTGGACGTGTACGACGCCCTCACCACCACGCGCCCCTACCGCCCGGCGTTCTCGCCGGCCGCGGCGCTCGCGAAGATCGACCAGTGCCGCGGGCACTGGTCGGAGGCGGTGTTCAGCGCCTTCTGCGCGGCGCTGGTGCTGCCGGGGGTCTCCCGCCGGTAGCGGACGGCTTACCTCCCCGCGGCCTTCTGGACGTCGGGCGGGAAGTCGGAGATCTCCTGCACCTGGCGCACTTCGATGATGTCGCCGTCCAGCATGGGGGCGCGCTTGGCCCATTCGATCGCTTCGGCTCGTGACTTGACCTGGATCATCCAGTAGCCGCCGAGCACTTCCTTCGCTTCGGTGAACGGCCCATCGGTCACCTTCGTCTTACCGCCGGCGAAGCTCACGCGGGCGCCCTTGGCGGGCGGCTGCAGCCCGTCGAGCCCGAGCAGCACGCCGGCCTTGGTGAGGGACTCGTTGTACTTGGTCATCTTGGCGACGAGGTCCGCCGGGGGGACAAAGTCCGCCGCCGCCTTCTCGTATCCCTTGGGGATCACCAGCATCATGAATCGCATGGTCGTCGGTTCCTTCCGGTTTCGGGTTCGTGCCGGGGCGGTCCCGGTTCTATGGAAACGTCGAACCAGACGCCCCGGAATCGACAAGGGACGGTGCTCGAGGGAAGAGGTGCTGCGGGGTCAGGTCGTCGCGGGGTGCGGATGAAGCGCGCAGCTGCACCGCATCCGCGCGGCGTCGGGGGCGCTCGGGAACAGGTGATAGCCCCGCATGGCGAACACCGCTGAGACATTTTTCGGCAAGCTCAATGGCCTAGTATGCGCCGCTTCGGCTGGGAGCGGCAAGGGCCTGCCAGACGCTAGAAACTCCGGTTGAGCGCGACCCCGACGCGCCCGGGAAGCGTCGTCACGGCCAGTGCCAAGGGTGGGGCCGCGGCCGCGAAGTGGTGGACCACACCTCGACCGACCAAGGTCCCGAGCACGGCACCACCAACGACATCCGAGGAGAAGTGCCGGTCGGCCACCAATTCGGCGATCCCTACCACCGCGGCGGCACCGTAGGCGGTCACGCGGAACACCCGATGCCGCGTGTGCGCGGCGACCACCGCAGCGAGGGCAAACGCTCGCGACGTCTGTCCTGACGGAAAGGAGTTGTTGCGGCTCGGCGCTTGGAAGGGCGCGAAAT
>Ga0209805_1001706_pt1 | contig 13086 bp, 14 predicted proteins | sample GraSoiAngelo_148_FD_185905 | JGI IMG/M metagenome (GOLD analysis project Ga0209805, IMG submission 185905) | Grasslands soil microbial communities from the Angelo Coastal Reserve, California, USA - 14_1009_09_20cm (SPAdes) (version 2) | ecosystem: Environmental > Terrestrial > Soil > Grasslands ... | reverse complement strand
TACATCAGCGGACTCCTTCCGCCGCTCGCCGAGATTCTCGACCGCCGATTGGTCGTGATCGCCCGCCGCACCGAGATCGCCCTCGTGCGCGCCCTGACGGATGGGCGCTGCCGACTGATCACGTCGGACGCCGCACCCTATCGACTCGCCGAGCAAGTGATGCTCCCGGTCACCCTGCTGCGCTCTCGCCTGCCCCTGGTTCACTTTCCTCACTACAATGCTCCGCTGCTGTATCCGCGTCAGTTTGTGGTAACTGTCCACGACCTCTTTTCGTTTCGCTTCCCCGATATCCACTCCGGCATCCTGCCGCGAACCGTCAACCGAATCCTGATCTCGAATGCGATCCGCCGGGCCGCCGCGGTGATCACGCCGTCACGGGCGACCGCCGACGACATTGCCGCGCGATTCCCCTCCGCGGCGAAGCGGCTGCAGCCCATCCCCGAGGGTGCTGACGCGCGCTTCAGCGCTGGTCGCAATCCGGGGGCCGAGGCCGCCTGGCAGCACTACTTCGGCGTCCGGCCGCCCTTCCTGCTGTATCTCGGCCAGTGGAAGGCCTATAAGAATCTTCCGCTTCTGATCGAGGCCTTCGCCCAGGTGCTGGCCCAGCGCCCGGACGCCCAGTTGGTGCTCGCCGGCCACGATCCGCGCCATCCCGAAATCCCGGCCGCCGCCGCGCGGCTACTGCCCGGGGCCGTCGTTCTCCCGGGGCGACTGCCCGACGATGCGATCCCCGACCTGTATCGGTCGGCAGCCGCGGTCGTCATGCCGTCCCTCGCCGAGGGCTTCGGGCTGCCGGTGCTGGAGGCGATGGCGTGCGGCGTCTCGGTGGTATGTAGCGATATCCCTGTGTTACGAGAGCTCGCCGACGGGGTGGCGATCTTCTGTGACCCATCGAGTCCCGCGTCATTTGCGGCAGGGATGATCGCGGCCCTGGACCGAGCTCCGGAGGGCGATCCGATTGGACGCGGGCTCACGCGCGCCGGAACCTACCAGTGGAGGCGAGCCGCGGAAGCGACGGTCGCGATCTACGAGCGGGCGCTGGCCGAACGGCCGAGAACCCGCTCGGCGACGAATTGATGCGCCTGCAACTCTTGGGTGGCGGCCAGTGCAGCCAGCGGGCCAAGCCCCTGGCGGTTGAGCGCGCGCTCGATTAAGAGGTCCGCGAAGTGCGGGTTCTTGGGGAGCAGTGACCCGTGCAGGTAGGTCCCGAACACGTTGCCGGCGGCCACGCCCTCGGTGCCATCCTCGCCGTTGTTGCCGGCTCCGTGTAGGACCCGCCCGAGGGGCGTGAGCCCTGGGCCGAGATAGGTCTTGCCGCTGTGATTTTCGAACCCCACCAGGGTCTGCGGCTGCAGGCCGAGGCCGCTCGTCTCGATCACGATATTCCCGATATTGCGCTTCGGGCCCGGGACGGTGTGCAGCTCGACCAGGCTCAGCCCGGGCAGCTTCTTTCCATCGGCGGTGACGTAGTACTCTCCGAGCAGTTGATAGCCGCCGCAGACGGCGAGCACGACGGCTCCGCCCGCGATTGCCTCCCGGATCGCCTCGACCTTGTGCGCAGCGGCGTCGGTGAAGACCAGCTCCTGGTCCCGGTCCTGGCCGCCGCCCCAGAAGATCAGGTCGATGTCGGACAGGTTCGGGGCGGGCCCGCGTCCAATCGCACGGATCTCGACCTGGATGCCCCGCCATTGCGTCCGCTTTTGCAGGCTCAGGATGTTGCCGCGGTCTCCGTAGATATTCATCTCTTCGGCGTACAGGTGCGCGATCCGCAACGTCGGGCCGTCCACATTGGGTATCGTACGGCGCGTGGCTCGCCAACTGGTCTGCATCCCGACCTATAACGAGGCGAGCAACATCCTCCCGCTGGTCGAGCGCGTCCACCAGGCTGCCCCGGAGGTGGAAGTCCTGGTGATCGACGACGCCTCCCCGGACGGGACCGGCGACCTGGTGCGCGACCGGATGTTGAAAGATGCGCGGCTCGAGCTCATGGCCCGGCCCGCCAAGCTCGGTCTCGGCACCGCCTACATGGCCGGGTTCGCCTACGGCCTGCAACACGGCTACGACAGCGTGCTCACCATGGATTCCGACTTCTCCCATCCGCCCGAACGCATCCCGGCGCTGATCAAGGCCGTCCAGGACGGCGCCCACCTTTCGGTCGGTTCGCGCTATGTCCCCGGCGGCGCCATCGAGGGGTGGGCAGTCAGCCGTCGGATCCTGAGCGCCACCGCCAACTTCGTCGCGCGACGGGTGCTTCGGCTTCGGACCCACGATTGCACCGGTGGCTTTCGTTGTTACAGTCTCCGCGCGATGCAATTCCTGGTCACCAGGCCGCTCCGTTCATCCGGCTACTCGGCCCTGGTCGAGCTGCTCGCCCGCGCCGAGCGCGGCGGGTTGCGCATCGTGGAAGTCCCCATCACCTTCACCGAACGGGCCCGCGGTCGCTCGAAGATCTCGCGGCAGGAAATCTTCCGCGCCATGCTCACCGTGATCCGGCTCGCCGGGAGGGACAGCTGAACCGCCGCCGCCTGATTCAAGCCGCGGTGCTGCTGGCGATCGGGCTGCTCATCCTCTATGGGCTGATCCGTACGGTGCATCCCGCGGAAGTGGCATCGGCCATTCGGGGTGCGTCCATCGGATGGATCGTGCTCGCCGAACTCTTCTACGTGGCCTTCATCCTGGTCCGTGGCTGGCGTTGGCTCGTGATCCTGCGGGCCTCCGCCCCGCGGGTGAGCTTTGCCGATGCGACGGCGGTCACCGGTATCGGCTTCGCGGTGAACTCGGTCTCACCATTCAAGCTCGGCGAGCTGCTGCGTATCGGCGCCATCGCGCCGCGTGCCGGCATCGGCGTCGGGGAGGCGGGGGCGACGGTGGTGGTCGAGCGGGTGCTGGACGTGCTCGCGCTGCTGGTGATCGCGGTCGGCGCCGCGGCCATCTCCGGTGCGGGCTCGAACAGTTTCGGGCTATGGAGCGGGGTGGTGGCGATCGCCGCCGTCTCCGTGGTGATCGGCGTGATCGCCTACCTGATGGTCACCTACCCGAAACCGACGCTCACCGTCATCGACCGGATCGCGACCCACCTACCGTCCCGCGTGGGTGTCTTTGTCGACCGGTTTGCGGAGTCGGTGCTGAAGGGATTCGCCTCGCTCCGGTCCCCCGGACGGCTGGCGATCGCCGGCCTTCTGAGCATCGTGCTCTGGCTCTGCATCGTGTCCGGCCTGATCGCGTATTTCCGGGCGCTCAGCCCGCAGCTCGCGCTCTCAACGCTGGTGCTCGCCTGCACCATCTTCATCATCAGCCAGGCGATCAGCATTACCCCCGGATCGGTGGGAACCTACGAGGGATTCTTCCTGCTGGTGCTGAGCACCTTCGGCGCGCGGCCGGCCGCGCTGGTCGCCGCGGTGGCCGTCCTCAGCCACGTCGGCAACATCGCCGCGTTGCTGCTGAGTGGCGCGGTCGGCGCCTTATGGCTTCGCATCAGCCGGCCGGCCCTGCCAGTAGGGTCGCAGCGCCCCGTCGCGGGTTAGCACCGCGCGCAGTTCCAGCATGGCGGTGTACGTCGGCAGAATGAACAGCGTCTGACCACTTGGGGTCGCCTCCGCAGCGCGTTTCAGGGCGCCTCGCCAGTCGGTCACGACCTCGATTCGCTCGGATGGGATCTCGGCGTACTTAAGGCGCACCCCTAAGTCGAGTGCGCGGTCACCGCTCACGACGATATGTTGCGCGACGTCTTTGAGCTGCTCGAAGTCGACATCCCAGATCCACGACACGTCTTGTCCGTCGGCGATCCGGTCATTCAGCGCGAGCAAGAACGAGGTGGCCTTGCCGAACTGGATCGCGGTCCGCAACACCTCGTTGAAACCGGTCGGGTTCTTGGCCAGCAGCAGGACTGCCGCACGGCCGTCGATGGTGGTGCGCTCCATCCGCCCGAATGCCGGGGTGAAATCGCGCAGCGCGGCAGCGCTTTTTGCCAGCGGCACGCCCATCGCTTTCGCTCCAGCCAGCGCCAGGATGACGTTGTAGGCGTTGTAGAGTCCCGAGAGCGGGACCTCGAGATCGGCCCGCTGGTTGCTATCGGTGACCCGCAGGCGCATGCGCTCCATGCCCTCGATGGCGATCGAGGTCGCCCTGATATCGGGTGATGGCCGGGTGAAATCGCCACGCGGGCAGCGATAGTGGCCGACGTGGCCGAAATAGACCCCCTCGAAGATAAAGGGACTGCCGCAGCGCGGGCAGAACTTGGCGTCCGCTCCGTGGCTCAGTTCCGGCTGCAGCAACGAGGGATCATCGAGGCCGGCATAGATGACGCGTGGCAGGTCATCGCCCAGCGCGGCCACCATCGGGTCATCCGCGTTCAGCACCGCGGTCACCCCTTCGGGCCCCTGGGTAAGCGCCCGACGGATGTGGGCGGCGGTGGTTTCCAGCTCGCCGTACCGGTCGAGCTGGTCGCGAAAAAGATTGGTAACCACGATCGCACCGGGCGCGATCTCCTGAACCAGTCGGGGCAGGCTGGCCTCATCGATCTCGAACAGACCGATGTTGGCGGGCAACTCGCCGGACCAGCTGGTTCGGTTGACCATTGCCGCCGTCACGCCGAAGATGAGGTTTGCGCCGGCCTGGTTGGCGACGACCTGCTTGCCCTGCGCCTCGAGGATGTGCCGCAACAGGGCCGCCGTGGTCGTCTTTCCATTGGTTCCCGTGATCACCACCGTTCCCTCGGCGAGTGAGCGCGAAAGTTTGGTGAGGATCTGCGGATCGATCCAACGGGCGACGTCGCCCGGCAGCGTGGTCCCACCGCCGCGCCGCAGCCCGCGGCTCAGCGCCGACGTCAGCTTTCCCGCCCAGAGCGCGGCCGTTCCGCGCGGTCCCAGCCGGGCGCGCATCAGGCGGCGGCCGGGATTGGCCGGCACACCCAGGCCGGATAGCCGAGGGGCCGAACGGCAGCCAGTACGGCCTCGGCCTCGTGCCGCGTCGCGAAGACCGCAAACTGCGCGGCGCCGGTACCGGTCATTGTCAGTGACGGGACGGCCGTTCGCAATCTCCCGACGGCATGGTCCAGCACCGGGAAGAGTTTTCGTGCCGCGGCTTCCAGGTCATTCCCAAATCTCCCTCCCCCCAGTAGGGCGATTTCCCTCCCCCCTTGTGGGGGAGGGTCAGGGTGGGGGGTGCTCAGCACCTCAACAAGTACCGGAGTTCGTCGAGCGCTGACGGCAGTTCCATCGACCGCCTCGTAGACGGTCCGCGTCGCCACCTGGACGGGGGGACAGACGACCAGGATGCGCCAGTTGGCTGGAACCGACGGCAGTGGCGCTACGACCGAACCGAGACCGGTTGCCCGGGCCGTGCCGCCCCGCAAAAAGAACGGGACATCCTGCCCGACCTCGGCCGCAATCTCGATCAGTTGTGCCGGTTTGAGCTTGAGCTCGTAGAGCTGGTCGGCCGCCTTCAGAAATGCCGCGGCGTCGGCACTGCCACCACCAAGCCCGGCGCCCATCGGGATGCGCTTGAAGAGCCGAATGGTGAAGGGCAGCGCCCGGCTCAACCGTCCTTCGAGCTCGCGGGCGGCCTTGAGCACGAGGTTCTCGCCCTCGATCGGCGCTCCAACCACATCGAAGACGCGGCAGTCGGTTCGGTCGATCCAGAGCAGGTCGTGGAGGGAAATGGTCTGCATCACCGAATCGATGTCGTGGTAGCCGTTGGGCCGGCGACCGACGACATCGAGCGTCAGGTTCAGCTTGGCGTACGCGGGAAGGATCAGCGCCACGTCCAAACGAGCCTACACGCGCGACCGATCACGCCTGACGACCGAAAGCGCGACGCCGACTTCCTCGCTGCGAAGCGCCAGCTGAATCAGCAGATACGTTCCCGCACCGAGCGCCACCGCCAGGAGCGTCACGGCCAACGTTCGCCAACCGCCCTGGGTTGACCCACCAGTGGCGACGTAGACGACGGTGGCGACGACCAGCGCCATCGGAATCACGCCGATGACCGCTCGGCGAACGGTCCGCACGATGGCGGGTCCCTCCAGGCCACCGAGGCGTCCGCGCAACGTCGCGCCGAGCAGGATCGCGTTCAGGGTGGCGGCGATCGAGGTGCCGAGCGCCAACCCGCCTTGCGCCAGCAGATGGACCAGCACGACATTGGTCCCCAGGTTGACGCCGATCACGACCAGCGAAATCCGCAGCGGGGTGATCACGTCCTGCAGGGCATAGAAGACGCGGACCAGCAGCGCCGTCGCCGCCTGCCCCGCCAGTCCCAGGCTGAAGAAGGTGAGCGCGAACGCGGTCTGCCGCACCGAGTCTTGACTGAACTGGCCACGTTCGAAGAGCACGGCCACGATCGGCACCCCGAGAATCGCCAGGCCGACGGAGGCCGGCACCAGCACGAAAATATTCAGCCGCAGGGCGAGCGCGGTGCGATGCCGGATCGAGTCGATGGCGCGAAGGGCCGCGTCCCGGGCCAGGAATGGGAACAGGACAAAGGCGAGCGCCTGGGAGAAGGTGCCCAGCGGCAGCTGGGCGATCGTGTCGGCATAGCGTAGGGCCGCAACCCGGCCGTGCGGCAGCGAGGTACCCAGGACGGTGTCGACGAACACGTTGACCTGCGCGGCGGCCAGCCCGAGCGCGATCGGGAACATCAGCCGGCCGACCTTCCGGACACCCGGGTCGTGCCAGCCGAACGCGGCGGTCGGGCGCCAGCCGGTCCGCCAGAGCGACGGCAGCTGGACACCGACGTGCAGCACGGCGCCGATCACGACCCCGACCGCCAGCGCCGTCACGCCGACGCGCGGCGCGAACAGGGCGGCCGCCACGATGATCGAGCCGTTGTAGAACAGGGGGGCCAGCGCCTGGGCGAAGAAGCGCTGGTACGCGGTCAGAATGCCGATCACCATGCCGCCGGCACCCAAAAAGATCGGCTGCAGCAGCAGGATCCGGGTCAGCCCGACGATCAGCTCATGGTCTTTCGGGCTGTAGCCGAACGCGACCAGCGAGACGTAGAGGGGTGCGACCACAAACAGCACCGCAGCCCCGACGGTCAGGATCAGGACCGAGGCATTGAGGACCCGCTCCGCGATTTCGCGGGCTCGCTGCGGTTCGCCCTTCGCCAGGTGCTCGGACAGTACCGGGATGAACGCGGAGCTGATCGCACCCGCCAGCAGGAGATTGAAGAGCAGATCGGGGACCGCGAACGCCACCCGGTAGTCATCCAGGTTGCGATTGGTGCCAAAGGTGTTGGCAATGACCAGCTCGCGCACGGCGCCGAGCACGCGACTCAATCCGTAGGCGACCAGGATGAGCGTGGCGGCCGACGCGATGCGCCGCCGCTCGCTAGACATCGGGAGCCATTATGCCGCTATAATCACCGCTCGCATGGCGAATACCCAATCGGCGAAGAAGCGCGTCCGCGCGTCTTTGCGGAAGCGCGATCGGAATCGCTCCACCCGCTCCGCCGTCAAGACGCTGGTTTCGCGCGCGCGGCGGCCGGCCGTACCCGACGCCGGCAGCCTGACGAGCGAGGAGGTGCGGCGCGCCATCAGCGCCCTCGACAAGGCCGCCGAGAAGGGCGTGCTGCATGCCAACAACGCCTCCCGGCGGAAGGCCAGGCTGATGAGTGCGCTGGCCAAGCTCGCGTCGGCGAGCGAGAAGCCCACAGCTCGGGCCACCTCCCCGGCGAAGGCACAATCGACACGGTCGAAAACGGCAAAAGCTAAGGGTTAACCGCACCGGGTGCATCACCTGCGATCGCAGCCGTGCCCATCGCGCTGCTGCTGGTGGGATTGGCGGCCATCGCCGCCGGTCTAGTTCGAGCCAGGGCCTCTAGACCTTAGCCGGGTTTCTAGACTTCGTTTTATGGAGCCCGTTCCCCGTGGCGGAGTGGCCTCCTTCGCTGGGACCTTCCAGTCGAGCTAACCGGTTAGAACCTGCTCGAGGATGAACCCCTCGACCGCCAGCCGGGCGTCCAGCTCGCCCAGCTTGATCTGCTCTTCCATTCGAAGCAGTTCGTGGAAGCCGCGGTCGAGCTCGGCGGCTGTGTAGTCGGCCGCCTGGCGAAACGCCTTTTCGATCACGAATGGATGGTCCGTCAGCCGTGCCTGCAGGTCGGCGACGGTGCCGCCGCGGTCGCGGACGGCGCGCGCCTGCATCAGTCGGCGCCAGTGACTCACCAGCGTGTACAGCATCCAGGTCGGCTCGCGACCCGATTCGAGCAGCGATTGCAGGACGCCGGCGACCTCGCCGGGTCGCCCTCCGGCCAGCGCATCGGTCAGCGCGAAGATCTCCTCCTCGCGCGTGTCGCTGACCAGCGCCCGAACCGCCTCTTCGTCGATGCGGGTCGTGGGCACCACGTAGAGCGCCAGCTTTGCGATTTCCTGGTCGAGCAGCCGCAGGTCGGGTTGCGAACGCTCCAGCAGCAGCCGCACCGCTCCGGGCGTGATGGTCAGCCCACGCCCCTCCGCCAGCTTGCGCACCCAGCCGGCTCGATCCGACCGCCGAGGCGGCTCGCAGCGCAGGATGCGGGCCCGCTTGTCGCGCTCCATCGTCGCCACGCCTTTGTAGATCGCGTTGCCCGGCGTGACCAGGGTATGCGCGATCAGGACCAGGTGGGTCGACTCCGGAATACCCTTCATGTACGCGGCGGCACGCTCCGCCCCGGCGCCCTTGTCCCGCTTGCCGGCCAGCAGTCCCCAATCGCGGAGCACCAGCACGCGCTGGGAGTCGATGAACGGCAGGGTGCCGGCTTTCTCGGCAAAAGCATCCGCGTTGAGCGTGTCCGCCTGGAGATCCTCGTAGTTGAACTCGAGGGTGATGGCGGTCCGGATTGGCTCGAGCAGCTCGCGCGCCGCCCGGTCGACGAGGTAACCCTCGCCACCGTGGATAAGCGTGATCACGCGGCGGCCGTTGGCGCAAACACCCGGTCGATCTTCGCCGCCATGTAGAAGTCGCTCTCGGTCAAGCCGTCGATCTTGTGGGTCCAGAGGTAAACGCGTACCTCGCCCCAACGAACGTAGAGGTCGGGGTGATGACCCTCGGCTTCAGCGACCGGCGTGATCCGGTTGACGAAGTCGATCGCCGCCACGAAATCCTTGACCTTGAATGATTTGATCAGCTTCTTGCCATCCTCGACCTTCCACCCGTCGAGCTGCGTCAGCAAGGGCGCGACCTGCTCGGGCGTCAGGGGAGGCGTGCCGCCGCGGCACGGCACGCATTTCTGATCGGCGAGATTCGTCGCCATCAGCCCTCCCTCCCCCTCTGCGGTGAGCTCTCTTGATTCTCCCTCCCCCTTGTGGGGAGGGTCGGGGAGGGGGCTTCAACTTTGGCGATCGTCGGCTGCTCCGCATCATCGGGTCTGGTTTCGAGCCAGGCGTCGACAATCTCCTTGGCCACCGCCTCGGGTGTTGACCGAAGGCTCATGGCCAGCACATTGGCGTCGTTCCAGCGGCGCGCACCCTTGGCCGTCTCGGCATCCGCACACAAGGCGGCGCGGACCCCCGCCACCTTGTTCGCGGCGATGGAGACACCGGTCCCCGTCCAGCAGAACAGGACACCTTGCTGGCAGGCTCCAGACGCCACCCGCTCCCCCACCGCTCGACCAACGTCGACCCAGTCCAGGGGCTGGTCGTCGAGAGGCCCGTGGAGTTCGACGTCGATCCCAACCCCACGCAGATGATCGACAACCGCGTCGGTGACGTGCGTGCGCTCGTCACTGCCCACTGCCATTCGCATATGTCTCGATTGTAGGCAGCGGCGCGATAGGCTTGAGCTTGTGGGCTTCGCGTTTGTCGTCACCCTCGACTGCGCCGATCCGCATCGCCTGGCGCCGTTCTGGGCGGAGGCGCTCCGTTACCACGCCAAACCCGTATCGCGCGCCGTATCTCACCCTGACCGACCCAACCGGCAGGAGTCCCGAGCTGGTCCTGCAAAAAGTCCCTGAGCCAAAACAGGGCAAGAACCGGGTGCACCTGGATCTGTTCGGCAACGACATCGAGGCCGAGGCGCGCCGCATGGAATCCCTGGGCGCCCGCCGGCTGTCGAAGGAGCCGGTTCTCGGCCCGACCGGCGATCGATGGATCGTCATGGCTGACCCCGATGGAAACGAGTTCTGCGTCTGCCAGGGCGACGTCACGACGCTCGAGCGCTGATTCGACCTCCCTCAGGGTGCCGTGGGTGGTTCAGCACGCCCACGACCTGCATCCACGGCGGCTCCGAGAGCGGATTGTGAAGGACCCGCATTCCGAGCTTGCGCATCACGGCGATCGAAGCAAGGTTGCCATTCGCCGTGTCGGCGACGATCCGTTTGGCGTTGAGGCGGGCGAACGCGAAATCGATCAGCGCGCGCCCGGCTTCGCTGGCGTAGCCCTGCCGTTGATGGGCGGGAGAAACGGCCCAGAAGAGACCGAGCTCCATCGTGTTGAGACCGTCGGTCTCGCCCTCGCTTGCGGGGTCGAAGCCAGGCAGCTGCCCAAACGGCATCAGACATGGAACAAATCCGCACGCCCCAATCAGCTGGTCCGTCTGCCTCAGGACAATGGCCCGGTCACCGAATGGTGGCTGATGCAGGCCGGCGAGCTGGCCGTAGCTCAGCACCGACCACTGCAACCAGCGGCCCCGCTGCTCGCGAGTGATGACGTCGGCCCCCAGCGGACTGGTCGCAAGATCGACATCGAGCAGCTGGTGAACGGCATCAAGATCATCCATCTCGAAAGGGCGGACGCGCAATCGTGAGGTCTCTAGCACCGGAACATCCACGCGCCCAACTCTACCCCGGAAAAAGGGCCGGAGCGCTCGGCTCCGGCCCGTTAACGCGGACGCACTGGCCGCTACTGCTGCGTGCGCCTGGCGGAGTGCGACGCCCGGGCTGCCGGCGCGACCGACCCGGCCTGTGCCCTCTGGTCCTGCAGCTCGAGCCGGAAGGCCCGCGCGGCACTCCCGGGGTTAGTCGCTGGCGACGCCACGCCAACCGTGCTCACCGCTGCCGCGGGCGCGATCAGCTGGGCCGGCGGCAGCGGCCGCGCCGAGGGCATCGACGGTGCCGGGCGGCTGATCGTGGCATTGCGCGGCGGCGGGCGCACGGCGCTCGCTGCGGGCGAGGTGCACCTGCAGCGCACGATAAGGGTGGCCAGCATGGCCAGGCCCGCGATCGCGACCCGGTCGGACGATTTCTTGAGCTCGAAGGTCGCTTGCATAACTTTCCTCCAGAACGAAGACTTGATTTCCGAACGTGCGGCCAGCATATGTCCCGATGTACTGGCGTGCCGATGTCGCACAGCACCGCGGAGCCGTGCCGTTTGGCACATCGAGGCGCCAAGTAGGCGAGCCGCTGGCCCGTCGTGGCGTTAGAGGCAGCCCTGAGAATTCTCGGCGAATTCCGGAGGCCGGGGCTGGGTGATGTGGACTATCCCCGACTTCGCGCGAGAATCCTCAGTGCCGTCGATCGAGACGATTTTGACGGTTACGAGGCGATTGCTCGCATCAATGGCGTTGCTTCGCCAGATCTCGGGGCCTGCTTACCGTCCGTCTGCAATCTGCTCAACACGTACCACCAGGCTAAATCGAAAAGTGGAGGACAACGACCATGAGTGGACTAGGGCCCAGCCAGAGCGCTAGACGCAGGAGGTCGGCTTGGTTGGCGTCGCCGTGTTCCACTCGGAGAAGACGGTCTCATAAACGCCTGGGCGGGTTAGTCGAATCGGCAGCAGCGGACCCTCCGTAGGCACGTCGAGTTCCCTGCCGGAGCCGGTGAATACGTGGGTGAGTACTCCATTCACGGTTGCGGTCGTCTGAATTGTCATCGCGGGTGCGGCGGCCGCCAGACCCTGCGCCTGACCCGCCGGAGTAAATCCCGCAAGGTCCGACGGTGTGAGCCCTACAGCCGCCGTGATGGCCGATGAAAAGACCTGACAGACACCAGGAGTAGGTTTGACCGAGCACCCGCAGTTAGCCACAAATGCAGCGTCACCAACTGCCTCGAACGTTGCTTCGGTGGCAAAGAACTGAAGGGAGCCACCACCGGCGATGGTAAATATGCCAGCCACCGCTCCCGATGCTTCCGCACGAATGTCCGCAATCACGCTACCCGCTTGCTTCCTCTCGTGAACGGAATGGGCGCTTCGCATCGCGTTCAGCACCTGCTCATAGGACGGTGCGCTTAGCGTTGCAGAAGACGGATTCGCGGTGCCGGCTGAGGTTACTGGGATAGAGCCACATGCGGCCAGCAGAAAGGCGGTGAGCATGACCATCCAGCGCTTTAACATCTCATTCCCCACGATGAATCGGAACAATTCTCGGAACCCATAACGCAGACTCCGTGGCAGATCCTGCGATAGAGCGGCGCTGCTTCAGTCTCAAGGCCGGGCCGTGTCCCGGACAATCCGGCGGAAGGTGTGGGAGTGGGTCTAACCGCCGATCTGGCTCATCGTCTTGGCCGGCCGAACGAAGTCGGCCTGCCCGATCTTGTGGCCCTCTTCTTTCTGCCAGACGGCAGCGGCGATGAAATCGCGAACCTCCACGTCCGTTGCCCCTCCGCGCAGCAGGGCTTTGACGTCGTGTTCCTGGATCGAGAACAAACAGGTACGCAGGTGGCCTTCGGCGGTCAGCCGGATCCGGTTGCAGACCTTGCAGAAGGCATCGCTCACCGACGGAATCACCCCGATGCCGCCCTGGCTGCCATCGCGGAACCGGAATCGGGTGGCGGGCGCCGGCCGTGAGTCGCTGACCGGCTCGAGCGGGAACTCGCGGTCGATCGCCTCGATGATCTCGCGGCTCGCCACCACGCTATCCATCGACCAGATGCCGTCGGCGTCGAGCGGCATGAACTCGATGAAGCGAACCTCGTAGCCTTCGCTTCGCGCCAACCGGGCGAAGTCGACGATCTCGTCGTCATTGCGCCCGCGCATCACCACCATGTTGAGCTTGATCGGGCTGAAGCCGGCCGCGCGTGCGGCGGTAAGCCCGCGCAGGACCCGGTCGAGCGCATCACGCCGAGCCAGGTCCTTGAACCGATCCGAATGCAGGGTGTCGAGGCTGACGTTGAGCCGTTTGAGGCCCGCGCCTTTCAGCGCGCCGGCTTTCTCCTCCAGCAGGATGCCGTTGG
>Ga0209805_1001705_pt1 | contig 13087 bp, 11 predicted proteins | sample GraSoiAngelo_148_FD_185905 | JGI IMG/M metagenome (GOLD analysis project Ga0209805, IMG submission 185905) | Grasslands soil microbial communities from the Angelo Coastal Reserve, California, USA - 14_1009_09_20cm (SPAdes) (version 2) | ecosystem: Environmental > Terrestrial > Soil > Grasslands ... | reverse complement strand
CCAGGCGCAGCTCGCGAAGAGCCGCCAGTTCCTGCCCCTGGATCCTTTCAACTCGCCAGGCCACACCATCGGCGGGCTGCTGGCCACAGGCTGGAGCGGCCCGCTTCGCATGCGGTACGGGTCGGCCCGTGACTTCCTGATCGGAATCCGAGTCGCCCTACCTGACGGCAAGCTCGCGAGTGCCGGCGGGCGGGTTGTCAAGAACGTCAGCGGCTACGACCTGATGAAGCTGCACCTCGGAGCGATGGGATCGCTGGGCGTGATCGTGGCCGCGTCGTTCAAGGTCTTCCCGCAGCCGTTGCACGATGTGACCGTCGAGTCGCACGAGGGTTGGCCGGCCGTGGACGCGGTGCTCGCCACACCAGTCGCCCCCGCAGCGGTCGAGCTCTTCTCCGATGGCCGCGTGATCGCGCGTTTCTTCGGCAGCCCAGACGCCGTGAACAGCACGGTGCAGACACTCGGCTGGCCCGCCAGCGACAGAGAAGCTTGGACTCAACATTCACATCGCGCGCCGGATCTTTGGGCTCGCATCGCGGTCCCGCGCACGAAGCTCCGCGAAGTGCTGACGGCGCTGCCCCCCGGAGCGCAATGGTGGGCGTCACCCGGGATTGGAGTCGCGCACTGGGTGTTCGAAGATCCAGAAGCAGTGATCGCGATAAGGAGCGCCGCAGAGGCGGCCGGAGGATCGCTGGTGCTCATGGCGGCGCCGGACGAATTGAAAGCAAAGGTCGGGGCCTGGGGCTCGCCGCCGCCGACGCTCGAGGTGATGAGGAGATTGAAGGGAGCATTCGATCCGAAGCACATCCTCAATCCGGGCCGGTACGTGATTTGAAACCGTTCGAGCGCCTGAGCGATGACGATCTGGCGACCTGCGTGCACTGCGGCCTGTGCCTGGACGCGTGCCCAACGTTTCGTGTCACCGGCCTGGAGACCGAATCGCCCCGCGGCCGCATCTACTTGATGACTCAGTGGAAGCGCGAGCAGCTGCCCTTCAACGAAGAACAGGTCAAGCACATCGACCTCTGCCTTGGCTGCCGTACGTGCGAGGCGGTCTGCCCGTCGGGAGTTCCGTACGGACGGATCATCGAGGCCGGCCGAGCCGAGGTCGAGCGGCTCCGCAAGCCGAATCCCAAGCGGCGGATCGCAAAGACGGCTTTGCGCCAGTTGGTTGCACGTCCGCGCCGCCTACGCGCCCTTGGCGCTGCAACGCGCGCGGCCCAAGCCTTACGGCTGACCTCCGTGGTGCGTTCAGGCCGCCAGCTTCCGCCTTTGCATTCGCCATTCGCCCCGCCCGCGAGCCGCGTGGCGCCCGCCCTTGGACCTCGCAAGCACCGTGTGGCTTTCCTGGTCGGATGCGTGATGCCGATCCTCTATCCGCAGTCGCATGAGGCCGCGGTGAAGCTTCTGCAGCTTGCCGGCTGCGATGTTTGGTTCCCCGAGGGCGAGCGCTGCTGTGGCGCTCTGCACGCGCACAACGGCGACCTGGATGAGGCGGAGCGCCTGCGCGACGAAAACATGCGCATGTATGCGGGCGACGAGTTCGACGCTCTTGTGGTCGACTCCGCGGGCTGCGGATCGCACTTGAAGGATTTCTATCCCGAGCTGAAAGGACGAGTGAAGGATCTGAGCGAATGGCTGGCCGAGGTCGGCCTGCCGGAGGCGAAGCGCGAGGTCAAGTTGCGCGTGACCTACCAGGACGCGTGCCATCTCGCGCACGCGCAGCGGATCAAGAAGCAGCCGCGTGATCTGATCCGCGCTGTCCCGGGTGTCGAGCTGGTCGAGATGAGGCATCCCGACATCTGCTGCGGCGCGGCCGGCCTCTACAGCACGCTCGAGCCGCACATGTCGGCACGAATACTCGCTGAGAAGCTGGACGACCTCGCCGCCACGCGCGCCGAGCTGGTCGTGACTGCGAACCCGGGCTGCCAGATGCAGCTGGCCTCGGGACTGCGCGAGCGGGGCTCGCACATCCGGGTCGAGCACATCAGTGAGCTTCTAGTTCGAGCCTTTCTGTAGCTGGCTGATCCGCTTCAGCCGCGGGAGCGCGGCAGTCGCTGTGATGTCGACCTCGGCCCGCGCCACCGCGATCGAGATGTTGTCCGGCGCGCCCAGCTCGAGGCATCGCTCGATCACGCGCTTCAGCCCCTTCTCCAGGTCACCGTCCTTCATCAGCAGCTTGGCCATCTCCTCGACCCCGACGCCCGCGGTCTCTATCCCGTCGCTGCAGAGGACCACTGTGTCGCCTTCCTCGAGCTTCAACTTGTCCGTGTAGGCGGGTATGGATTCCCAGACGCCGACTGCGCGAGTCAGCCGGTGCTTCAAGGGATGGTCGGCCGCTTCTTCCGGCTTGATCACACCCAGGCGAACCTGCTCGGCCGGCCAGGAATGGTCCTGCGAGATCAGCTTGCCGCTTCCGTTGCGAAACAAGTACGCGGGACTGTCGCCGACGTTGACCAGGCCGAGCTCGCCACCCCTGATGGCCACCACCGTGAGGGTGCTGCCCATGCCCGACCAGTCGGGGTTGCGCTTCGAGGCCTCGTAGACGGCGGTGTTCGCCTGCCTGCACGCTTTCTTCAGGCGGTTGAGGTCGGGGCCCTCATCACCATCCTCGGCGAGCGCAGCGGTAAACGTCTTGGTCGCGATCGAGCTCGCTGTCTGACCGGCGGCATGGCCGCCCATCCCGTCACACACCACCAGCAACGTATCCAGCCCCGCCTTGTTCCGCCAGACCATGACGGAATCCTCGTTTTCCTCGCGCTCGAGACCGGGATCGGTCGCCGAGGCGGTCCTGAGCCGCATGCCTACTGGTAGACCTAAGCCTCGACGATCACGAAGCTGACCGCATTCTGGCCAATCGTGATCCGGTCGCCGTGGTTGAGCTCTTTCTCCTGGATCGGCTCGCCGTTGACGAGCGTGCCGTTGGTGCTGCCCAGGTCGACTATCCAGAACTGCTGGCCACGACGCTCGAGTCGCGCATGGTGGCCGCTCGTCGCGGGATCGCGCAGGATCAGGTCGTTGTCGGGGGAACGGCCGACCCTCATCGCGGTTTCGCCGGCGCGGTGGTTGTTCCCGGCGTCGGGCCCCGATTCGATCGTGATCTGCGCCTGCGGACCGTGGCCCTGCATCGCGCTGAGGATCGGCTGGGTCTCGGCACCCGCGGCGGCAGGCGCCGGAGGTGGTTGCCAGACCGGGATGACAGTGGTCGATTCGTGGGGCGCCGCCACGATGGTGCGCTCGGCGGCGGGGATCGGTGGCGCTGCAGGGGCAGGTGGCGGAGCAGGTGCCGATGCGGCCGGAGGAGCTGGCGGGGCCGGCGGGGCCGGCGGTGCGGAGGCCATGGGTGCCGACCAGGGAGGCGAGACCGGTGCGGGTGAGGCGGGCTCCTCCGCTCCGGGTGGCACAGTCCATGAGGAGCCGGCGGGAGCAGGCTCGTTCGCCGGAGCTCCCCACGACTGTCCGGCGTCGGGCCATCCAGATGCCCCTCCACCCGCCGCGGGGGGCGCTCCCCACGACGGTGCGGGCGCCGCGTTGGCCTCCCATGAAGGCGCGGGCGGCTCACCCGCCGGCGCCGCCGCGGGAACGTCCCATGAAGGCGCCGCTGCGGCGGGTTCCGCGGCTGGGGTCGAAGTGCCCCATGCACTCGCCGCCGGCGCGGGAGGAGCGCTCCAGGCTGGAGGCGGTGCCGCGGTTGGCGGCGAGGGCGGCGGCGGCGGCGCGGCCGCTGCCGGTCCCCATGCCGGGGGCGGGGGTGCGGCCGGCGGTGGGGGCGGCGGAGCCGCGGCCGGAGGTGGAGCTGGGGCAGGTGCTCGAGGTGGCGCAGCAGGAGTGCGCGGCGGTCCCCATGCCGGCGCCGGCGCGCCGGCCGGCGGTGCCGCGGCGGCGGGTGGGCCCCAGGCTGGCGCCGGTGCAGGCGCGGCGGCGGGAGCACGCGGCGCGGCTGCGACAGGCGGAGCCGGCGGAGCCGGCGGACTCGGGGGTGGTGCGGCCGCGCCGCCGCCCCACGCAGGGGAGGTCGCGCCGACCGGCTTTCCCGGCGCGGCTGGAGCCGCCGGTGCTCCCCAAGACGGCGAAGCCGGGGCGGATCCCCAGGTCGGCTGGCTGCCAGGCGCGGGCGGGGCGGGAGGCTGGTCCCAGCTCGGGCTGGCCGCGGGCTGCGGCGGCGCGGCCACAACCGTCGAAGCGACCGATCCCGGCCTGGGGGTCGTGACCGGGGGTGCCCAGGTGGCCACGGCCGTTTGCGGTGCCGGTGTCGCTGCCGCCCGGGCAGGAGCCGCCGGCCTCACCGCGTTCTGGTTGCCCTTCTTGCGGACCCTCCCGCGCCGAATACGCAGATAGAAGACGCCCGTGAAGATGGCGACCACGGCCAGGATGATGACTGCGTACAGCTGCTCGGTTGGCATCCGGAAGAGGGCCTCCTATGGCGAAATCGCGGTCGGTCTTGCGAAGTATGCCATCCGGTATCGACCCGAGCCTAGCTACTTAGGTTCGCAACTGTGCCCTCGATCACCACCCGCCCTGAGCCCACGCCCGCCACGCCGATGTCCATCTCCAGCGCGTGTCCCCCCGCTGAGAGCGACTGGCCCGTGACGATATACACGCGCATACGCCTGCCCAGCGGAAAGTCCAACCGGCGTGTCAGCTGTGCCCGACCGGAATGGGTCTCCACCTGCACCTCGTGCCTCGGTAGCGTGAGCCCGTCGAGACGAATAGGAGTGAGCGTCGTGAGCACCGCGGGCCGCGTTCGGTTCTCGAGCACCAGGCTGAGCCCGTCACTCTCTGCGTGAAGGCTCTGAAGATCGGCCAGCCGGTCTGCGAGATAGCGAGGCAGCTCGGGGCGCAGTCGCTCGAGGGGACTGCTCGTCGTGACGGTGAAGCGCAGCTGTGTCCGATCGATGACCTCTCCGGCGATCATGAGCGTCGCCTCGATCACATAGACGCCTTCTGCTGGGAGATCGATGTTGACGGTCGTGGCATGGATCGCGGGCTCGGATGTGGTGGGCACCTCGCACTGGGCCACTCCGGAGTAAGACTTTCGCAGCGTGGCGTCGCGAAGCTTGCTCACACCTCGCAGCGAGACGGCGCGTTCACGAGTGACCGACCAGCGGACCGTTCCCGGTCCTGCAACTTGCGGATCGTCGTTGACCACGACGAGGCGCGCCGTGAAGGGCCGGTCGGGGCGCTGCAGGATTCCGGACGGCCGGTCGGGCTCCGCGCTCATCGGCTCGACGATGATCCGGGTCGCACGAAACGCGTCCTTCAGCGCTTCGAGCGCCGCTTTCGGACGGCGATCGGCGTCGGCGAGCCCGAAGCCGATGGCGGGAAACGGATCGACCAGATGAAACGCGAATGCGCCCCAGCACGGCTCGAACTTGCGCGTGCGGAGATGCTCTGCGGCAAGCCTTATCAGCCACGCCTGATAGTCCTGCGAGGCCTTCACGTAAGCATCGAGGCTTGGCTGTGATGACGGCAGGCCCACGCCTCGCTCCGCCCAGTTGACCGGCTGAAATCCCGCGTGACGCCATGCCGGCTCGTCGTCGGCGACGGGCCACCGACCATGGATGTCGTCCCATACCGGCGAGTCGGCGGCCGGCAGCGACTGAGCGCCGAACGAGGTCACGATGAGCGGCTCGACGTCGAGGATGTCCTTCCACGATCCCGATTCCCATCCCAGCTGCACGTGAGTGTCGATGTCGCCCGTGGCGGCCAGCGCTGGCCGAGTGGGGTCAAGTGATTCGAACGCACCCTTCAGATCCTGGTCGATGGAATGGTTTTGCCGGACCACGTTCACATCGCCCATGTCCGCGTTGACCGCGAGCCAGGGCGGCTCGTCGTGGGCGATCCACATCACGACCGACGGATGGTTGCGCAGCTGCTCGACCATCTCCGATTGAAGAGCGCGAGCCGAGGTTTCGAAGAACCGCGTGTCGTCAGCGCGCGCCTGGTACGCATACGAGCCCAGCAGCGGCATCTCCTGAAGCACGAGCATTCCCTCCGCGTCGGCCAGACGGTAGAAGTCGCGAGGTAGGACGTTGGCGATGACCCTGAGCGCCTCGATGTTGGCGTCCTTCGCCATCCTGATGTCGGCCGCGATGCGGTCCGTTGGCAGCTCGTCGAGTCGATACGCCGGCGCGTAGCACGCGCCGCGCAAGAACATCGGCCGCCCGTTCACCTCGAAGCTCCAGCGCCGCGAGCCGATGTCCCATTTCAGGTCTCGAAATGCGAACGACTCCTCGACTCGCGCCGATTCGCCACCCCCCACCATGACCGCCATCTCGGCGCGGTACATCGGCTGCTCGCCGAAGCGCCACGGCTCCCACCGGCGCGCGCCGGGCAACGCCAGGCGCATTGTCATCGTGTGATCGCCGCCGCCGGCGATCCGAAACTCACGACGCAGGCGTAACGGCGCCGGCATTCCGCCGTGACCGGCCGCGCTCACGGCGAGGTCGATCTCTCCATCCATCTGGCGGCCGTCCAGATTCCGCAGGCGGACCTCGACGTCGAGCCTTCCGTCCGCGGCTTCGAAATGAGGCTTCAGTCGCAGCCAGTCGACGGTGACCGGACCGAGATATTCGAGCTCGACAGAGCGCCACAGCCCGAGCGGAACCTCCCAACGATATGGCTCACCCAGGCTCATGTAGGCCGACGCTGGATAGGGACGCAGCTCCCCGTCGTTGAAGTGCCCCATCAAATGGCGTTTGCGGTCGAGCTGGACCTCGATGGGTGATTCGCAGCAGATCACCAGCTCGTTGTCGGGCTTGAGGTATGGCGTCAGGTCGAAACCGAAGGCGCCGAAGTGCCCATAGTGCGACCCCAGCAGCCGGCCGTTTATCCAGGCGTTGGTCGCGAGAAAGGCGCCGCCGATCCGCAGCAGCACACGGCCGGAATGGTCCGGCCTGGGTAACGCGGTCCGATACCAGACTGCCTGCCGTCCTTCCCCGGATGAGAGCTGTCTGGGCACGCCGACCGGCTTCCATCCACTGCCGCGGCCGAACGGCAGCCGCTCTGCTTCGCCCTCGCCCAGGGACATCCACACCGCTTCCCATCCGCTCAGCTCGCGCCGGCCGCCTGAACGCTGCTCGAGTGGCATCAGGATGCAGTCGCTCATGCCGCTTTCGCGAACGCGCCGTCAGCGGTGGCGCACAGGATCACAGGCCGGCCGATTGCAGAGACGAACGCATCCTCCTTTCCGCGCTCGAGGAGCGCGATGATGCTGCCGCCGAACCCGGCCCCCATGATCCGCGCTCCCATACACCCTGGCAGGGACCAGGCCTTCCCAACCAGTCGGTCAACGGTCGGCGTGGAGACCTCGAAGTCATCACGCAGGCTGACGTGGGATTCGTTGAGCAGCCTGCCGAGGCGGTCGAAGCGACCGCTCTCGAGCGCGCCGACGAATGCGTGCACTCGTGCGATCTCCGAATCGACATGTCGCTTGCGCTTCGGCATTCCGGCCTCGGCCTCGCTGCGGCGCTGGTTGTAAGGCGTCTGTGCGAGCGATCGGTGCTCTCCGGAGTCGATGACGGCAATCACGATTTCATGGGGAAAAGGCACAGTGCGGTAGTCCAGCGTCGCGCAATCGAGCAGTAGCGCATGGCCACGCCGCCCGAGCGCCGACGCGAACTGGTCCATCACCCCCACCTGCACGCCGGTTGCCTCCTGCTCGGCGCGCTGGCAGGCAAGCGCGGCGGCCTTGCCATCCATGTTCGGCGCCAGCCCCGCCGCCACCGATACGAGCAGCGCGGCTGATGAGCTGAGCCCTGAACCGGGCGGCACGTCAGAGGTGACGCTGATCGACTGCGGCGACACGCCCAGCTCGGTGCCGATGCTGCGCACATAGTCCAGGCCGCCTCCGATGTCGCTGCGGATCGACCACTCGTCCGCACGCGTGCCGGTCACATCTGTGAAGCGGTCGACCGCGGCCGGCAGCACGACCCCCCCGAGGTAGTCGACATGCTCCCCGATCAGGTTGACCCGGCCGGGCGCGCGACCGTGCCAGATCTCGACTGACTCAGGCGTCACGAAGCTCGACTGCGGTGTCCTCGGCGCGCGCGTCGAGGATGAAGGCGCCGGCTCCGAGCTCTGAGCCTGCGAGGTACTTCAACTTGTCACGGCTTCGATTCGGGGGATAGAACTCGATGTGGAAGTGGTGCTGACGCCCGGCGCGACCAGGCGGCCGCTGGTGCATGGCCATCACGTAGGGGAGCGGCATCTGGAAGAGGCGGTCGTACTTCTGCAGAAGGGTCTTCAGGACTCGCGCCAGAGATTCGTCCTCCTCCGAATCGAGCTCGAGCAGTCCGCCGCGGTGATGGGTCGGAGCGAGATGGACCTCGTAAGGCCAGCGGGCGAACGGAGGCACGAAGGCGATCCAGCGCTCATCGCTGACGACGGTGCGATCGCCTGATTGTTCACCTGCGATCACATCGCAATAGAGACAGCGGCCTGTGCGGTGCTGATGCCGCGCCTCGGCGCGCAGCTCCTTCTCAATGATCGGCGGCATGAACGGGTAAGCGTAGATCTGTCCATGGGGATGGCTCAAGGTGACGCCGATAGCCTCGCCTCGGTTCTCGAAGATGTAGACATAACGCACCCCGGGCAGCCGCGAGAGATCAAAGGTGCGATCGCGCCACACCTCGATGAGATCTTGGATGTGCTCGACGGTCTGCTCGCCCAGGGACGAATCGTGGTCCGGCGTGTAGCAGACGACCTCGCAGCGACCCTGCTCGCCGCTGTAGGAGGGATAGCGATTCTCGAACACGGCGATGTGGTAGTCCGGCTCTGGGATCTCGGTCTCCATGTGACCTGGGCGGGTCGGGCAAAGCGGACAGTGATCGGCGGGCGGATGGTACGTTCGGTCCTGACGCCAGGGCGCGACAGTCACCCATTCCTCGAGCAGAGGATGCCATCGCAGCTCGCTCATGCGCGCTCGTAGTAGACGAGATAGCGACCGTCCGGCTTCTTGACGGCTCGCTTGCTCACGCGCTTCAGGCGCTTGGGAGCGGTGACTTCCTTTCTGCTTCGAGGCTCGGGCGTGCGCTGAACGGCAGGGCTACTCAAGGGCCTTCCGCACCGCTTCCGCGGGGGTCGCTACAGATTCGAGACCGGTGATTGGCCAGCTGTCGAGCGTCACCACCGGCCGGCCGATACGACGCGCGATCGCAATCTCGCTGAGAGTTCCCCAACCTCCTCCGATTGCGATCACGGATTGAGCCGCGGTGACGATGAGCGCGTTGCGCGCCTGGCCCATTCCCGTCGGGAGCGCGATGGTCAGGTATTTGTTCGCTCCGGCGCGATGGGCCTCGGGCAGCAGGCCGACCACCGTGCCTCCTGCGGCGGCGGCCCCTTCGCTCGCGGCAGCGCTGACCCCACCCAGTCCTCCGTTGATCACCACCGCGCCGGCCTGCGCGAGGAGCGCGCCCACCTCTTTGGCTGCGGCGAGCTGTGACTCGGTCGCCTCGGAGGCGCCGCACACGGCGACATAGCGTCGTGGCATTCGAGCGAGAAGTTTAGGGACGTTGATGCTGATAGAATTTCGTCCGAAGTTCACTGCCCTGTGGGCAAAGGAGGTGAGGCGGAAGTTGGATAAACCGAGTCGTGGTGCCAGCCGCCTCGTTTGCCAGCCGGGAGCTCGGGAGGAAGTAAGCCTCTAGGGCTTTCCATTTCCTGATCCGGCTCTTGGAGTCGGAGGCGGAAGCACTGCGAACGACAAAGGAAGGCCGGGACTGTCCCGGCCTTCTTTCTATTTACTCAGGACGCGGAAAGCCCGCTCGTGCGTCGGCCGTCACCTGAGGCCCGGCATGGAAGACGCCTCATTACCGAGAGATACGTGGATGGGGACCTGATGGCGCCACCTGCGACACGGTCCCGCGTGTCGATGGCTGGCTACTTGATTGCCCAACGCCTAGCCTCGAGACCGGGCCCACGTAAAGCGTCGCCGTTCCCGTCTTTCCGCCATCGTTGCCGGTGACCGTGTGAGTTCCAGAATTTACTCCTGAGCAGCTTGCGCCGGTGCATGATCCGTCCGGCGCGATGGTGAAGGTCGTGCTCGAGGTGACGTCTGCGATCTCATTGCCGTACTGGTCGAGGCCCGTCGCCGTGTACTGCTCACTGTCGCTGCCGACGACCGTCGCAATGTCAGGGCTCAGCCGAAGGTGGTCGAGCGGACCGGGAGTGAACGTGACCGACACCAGCGCCACGCCGACCCCGTTCACCTCGGCATAGTAGGTCGCCACCTCGGCCCTGTCGTCGGCGGCCGCGAAGAGCGCCGCGCCGTTGGCGTCGGTGAATGTCGAGCTTGGACTGATGGCGGAGGGACCGTCTTGCGTCACTCCCACTGCCTGGCTGCCCACCGCGTTGTTGGCCCCGTCCTTCAGGGTCACGGACAGAGAACTGGAATTGTGGACGGCCAGGCTCGTGGGGCTGGCCACCATCGACGAATTGGTGAAGCTGATGGAGCTGACCGCATAGCTGACCGAGGCATGCGCAAGGTCGATCCCATCAGTCGTGTCGTGCGCGGTGTATTGCACCGTCTCGGCGGCGAAGTCCTTCACTGTGAAGAGCGCGTGGCCTTCAGCGTCCGAGGTCGCCGAAACCGTCGTTATGCTCGACGAGCCAGAGCCCGCCGTGAGCGAGACGGTTTTGCCGGCGACTGGGCTTCCGAAGTCGTCCTCGAGGATGACCGTGATCCTGGCGGGGACGCCCTGCGAGGCCACCGACACGGGGAATGCGTGTGTGGTCGACTGCGCGACACTCACCGCAAGGGGGCGATAGGCGGCGACTCCGGCCGTTGCAGGCAACGTCCAAGCCGCGACCGCGACAGCCGTCAGGACTATGGCCCGAACCACGCTCGACCGATTATCTATGCTCTCGAGATCCGCGGAAGCCATCCTGCGGTAAAGACTTGGCGATAACTAGGATTTCCATGGTGGCTAAGGACTTTTCCGAGCGATTGAACTCGATGCCCGAAGGTTGGCTTCAAGCGATGGGCGTCACCATCACCCAGGCCACGCCCGATGCGGTCAGCGCAGAGCTGACCGTCGGTCCTCAGCACCTGCAGGGATACGGCATCGTCCACGGCGGAGTGCACTGCGGCCTCATCGAGTCGCTGGCTTCGATCGGCGCCGCGCTCTATGCGCTGCCGCGGAACCAGTCGGTGGTCGGCCTCGAGAACAACACCAGCTTCATCCGCGCCGTGCGCGCCGGCGCCACGCTCCGCGCGCATGCCACTCCGGTAACCCGCGGCCGCAAGACGCAGGTCTGGGAGGCGACTGTCGTGGATGGCAACGAGAAGGTGGTGGCCACGGGCCGCGTCCGCCTCCTGTGCCTGGAGAAGGAGGAGTCACTCGCGGGCGAGCAAGTCGTGGGACCGCTCCATCCGCCCAGCGGTGGCTAGCCGCTGCCGGTCACGTAGCCGAAGATGATCTCGTCGATCAGCTGCTCCACCGGGGCAAGGTCGTCGGTGAACACCTGGCCGTGGTACGGCGACATTAAGAGCTGCGCCTGCTGAAGAGTGTTTTCAGCGGCCTGCTTGGCAAGCGGCGCTGAGACCAGCCCCAGGTTTTGTCTGATGTCGTCGAGCGTTACCGGTTCTGTGGTGCCGTAGACGAGCGTGTTATCGAAGCTCGAGTCGTCGATCAGGTACACGTTGTTGTAGACGGCCGCCATCGTGCTCGCTATGGCCGCGACGAGCCGGTAATCGGTGGCCGTGCGCCCGACGTTGACCGCAGCCACGCCGCCCGGGTTCAGGTGATCGCGAACCTGCTGAAAGAATTCTTTGGTGGTGAGGTGGAAAGGGATGTACGGCTGTCTATAGGCGTCGAGCACGACGACGTCGTAGTGACCGGCTTGAGTGGCGATCCAGTAGCGCGCATCCGCGACCACCTCATGAGCGCGCGCATCGCCCAGGTGAAAGTACTCGTGACCGAGGCTCAGGATCTCCGGGTCGATCTCGACGCCTGTGATGTCGACCGAGTCGCCATAGGCGAGGCGGTACTGGCGCGCCGTTGTTCCTCCTGCCAGGCCGAGGATCGCCAGCGATCGTGGAGCGAGCGCACCCGACTGGGCAGGACGAAACGCGTCAGCGACGAGGAGGTAGTCCCAGTAGCCGTGCGTCAGGTTGTCCTGGGAGTTGTACACGGAATGGATGGCGAGGCCTTCGTTGAGGATGAGCTCCGTGGTGGTCCCGGCCCGCACCACCTGGATGTAGTTGTAGGCGGACTCCTTCTCCGTGAGCAGCTGGCCCACCGCCGGCGGCTTGATGCCCGCCGGAAGCAAGATCCAGGCGAGGATGACCGCCGCCGCGAATGACGCGTAGAGACGGCGCCGCGGCCACAATCCCAGCGCCGAGATTGACACCAGCACCAGCGCGAACCCCTCGAGCGTGGGCCGCGTGCCGTACGTGGGGATGAACCAGAAGACGGGCAGAAATGTGCCGAGGATGCTGCCCGCGGTCGAGAGCGCATACACGCGGCCGGCGGTGTTGCCACCGCTTTCGACGTTCTTCAGTAGCAGCCGGATCGCAAACGGGCTCACGCATCCAAGCAGGATCACCGGCACCGCGAACATCAGCAGCACCGCGAGCAGCGTGCCTGCCACCAGCCCGATGCTTAGCTCGCGGAAGCCCTGCTGCGATGCAAGCAAAATCGGGTAGCTGACCAGCGGGGTGATGCCGATCCACAGCCCGGCCCAAGCCGTGATCTGATAGAGCAGCGCGTCGTCGGGTCGCCGATCGGCCAGCCGTCCGCCGATCACATAACCGACGGATAGATAGATGAGGACGAGACCGATGAGCACGCCCCACACGTAGAGGCTGGTCCCAAAGTACGGGGCCAGCAGCCGGGACGCGCCGAACTCGATGCCCAGTGACGCCATGCCCGAGACGAAGACGAGTGGAAGCAGCAGTCTTGAGCGCAGCACTGGGACGGCGAAGAGGTTAGTCGGTCAGCGAGGTTGCTCGGACGCCCACTCGCGCGTGCGGTCGTCCATCGGCACGGGCAGCTGGACCTTGACCTCGGCGTAGAGATCACCCGCGGGTCCACCCTTCGGGTCTGGCAGCCCAAGACCCCGCAGCCGGATCTTGGTCCCGTTCTGAGTC
>Ga0209805_1001704_pt1 | contig 13091 bp, 12 predicted proteins | sample GraSoiAngelo_148_FD_185905 | JGI IMG/M metagenome (GOLD analysis project Ga0209805, IMG submission 185905) | Grasslands soil microbial communities from the Angelo Coastal Reserve, California, USA - 14_1009_09_20cm (SPAdes) (version 2) | ecosystem: Environmental > Terrestrial > Soil > Grasslands ... | reverse complement strand
TCGATGTAGCCAAAGGCAAACGCAACTTATTCTTTACTTCTAAAACACGGTTTGCTGGAAGCCCGGTCTGGTTGCCTGACGGCACCGGGCTGCTGGTTTTGCAGGCCACTTTTAACCGCGCGCAGGTGGCGTTCGTCTCCTACCCTGAGGGCAAATCATTCCCGGTCACTCGCGATACAAACAACTATTTCAATCTAAGCGTTGCGTCCGACGGCCACACCTTCACGACCGTCCTAAGTCAAGCGCATATCGATCTCTACCTTATCGCTGCCGGAGCGACTTCCACCCAGGCTTCGCAACTCACTTTTGGCGCGCCCGTTGACAATCTCAGTTGGTCGTCAGACGGTCAAATCATCCTGGCGGAGGATGGACGTCTTGATCTCCTCAACCCAGATTCCAAAGTCAAGACGCCTCTGTTAACTCAGCAAATTTCGTGGGCGGGTAGTCCATCTTCCTGCTCCAACGGGCGAGTCGCCTTCAGTGCCCAGCCGAGCGGAGAGAATCACCTCAACATCTGGAGTGTGGACGCCAGCGGCGGCAACCTTAAACAAATGACCGCCGGAAAACTGGACGATTCCCCTGAATGTTCCTCGCGCGGTGTACTTTACCAGGACGCCGAGTTACAGCTCATGAAAGTGCCCGTCGAAGGCGGCGCCTCGCAGAAAGTCTCTGAATACGCCGTCTTCAGCCGGACTGCCGCTTCTCCCGACGCCAAGCTCGCGGCCTTCAGTTCGTACCGCCTGGGCGACCCCAAAGAAAAATTGGCCGTTGTATCACTCGATGCCGCCCAAACCCCGAAGCTGCTGGAACTGGAGAGACCTCGCGAAAGCGCATTTCCTGACAGTCGGGTTCGCTTCGCTCGCGACGGAAAAGCAGTTGTTTACAGCGTCCGAACCGGTAATGCTGACAACTTGTGGCTGCAGCCGATAGATGGCACTCCCGGCCACCAAATCACGGACTTTAAGTCGGAGCTCATTCGCGACTTTGATTGGTCGCCGGATGGCCGAAAGATCGCCATCCTTCGCGGCCACATCGATTCCGACGTCGTTCTTATTCGCGACTCCCAGCAGTAATCAGAATCAATGTAGCGCCAGCGTCCTCGCGCGTGCTCGCGATGAGTAAACCAGGTGCTGGCTTGAGCTGTAATAATTTGAACTCGACCTTACGGACAGCGCCGACCAGTTGTCGGACACCGAACAGCAATGCGGGCGGAGTTTCCCAACTTCCTGTTAGCCGACCATCCGGGATCGAATGTTCTATACAGCGGGATCGAATGTTCTATACAGTTCGATTGTGCCTACTAATGGTGGAGAACAGTGGCACACATAATAAATCCTATTTCGCGTCGACCGGAGCAGTGATGATCGTGCCGCTGAGTCTGGCTTATCAGATGTAGACGCGGTGCAGCATTTCGGCGGCGCTCTCGTCGAGTAATTCGGCACGCCGAACCTCTTCGAAACGCGCCAGCAAATCATCCACGCGAAGCCGCTTCTTTTCGGCTCCGTGGAAGTCCTGAATGATGCGGCCGCGGTGCATCATGATGAGGCGGTCGCCAAGGTTTGCGGCCTGCTGCATAGAGTGGGTCACCATAAGGGTCGTCAGCTTGTCGCACCTGATAATGGTAGCGGTGAGCGCAATCACCTGATCGGCGCTTTTGGGGTCCAGCGCAGCCGTGTGCTCGTCGAGAAGCAGCACTTCCGGGCGCAGCCATGTTGCCATAAGCAGAGTTAATGCCTGCCGTTGGCCCCCTGAGAGCGAACCAATCGGATTTTTCAGGCGATCTTCAAGACCCATGTTCAGCTGACTGACACGATCACGCAATTGGCTGAGCAGATGTTTCCGCAACGGCCAGCCCAGCCGCCGCGGTTTCCCGCGATATGCGGCAAGCGCCAGGTTCTCTGCTATGGACATGTTTGCCGCTGTGCCACTGAATGGATTTTGAAAGACGCGGCCAATGAGCTTCGCCCGCTTGTGCTCGGGCCACTTGGTGATGTCCGCGCCAGTGAGGAAAATTGCGCCAGAATCGACGCAAAACGATCCGGCCACAGCATTGAGCAAGGTGGATTTTCCCGAACCGTTCGTGCCGATGATGACTACAAACGATCCATCATTCACCGTCAGGTTGACCGCCTGCAGTGCGTGCAGTTCATTGGGCGTGCCAGGATTGAATGTCTTGCTGACCGTACGGATTTCAAGCATGGGATGATCGGGGCTTGAGCAGGTTAAGCCGTTTCAGGAGCCCGGGAGCTACAAGCGCCAAAAAGACGAACAGTGCAGTGACGAGTTTCAGGTCATTGGGATTCAATCCCAAGCGCAATGCGATTGCCACCAGGAGCCGGAAGAGGACTGAGCCCATCACTGCGCCGGTGATGCTAAGCCCAAGCTGCCGTGTTCCCACCAATGCCTCACCAATAATGACGCTGGCCAATCCCCATACCACCATGCCGATACCCATCTGCACATCGGCAAAACCTTGATACTGCGCAATGAAGGCTCCGGCTAAGGCGATCAGGCCATTGGAAATCGCAAGCCCAAGGATGATCATGTTTTCATCATTCACTCCCAGCGCGCGGATCATTTCATTGTTATCCCCGGTGGCGCGCATTGCGGTTCCAAGATTTGTGTGAAAGAAGACGTACATGACACAACCCGCCAGCACGATAAACAAAAGTGAAGCCACCAGAAGCGACGCTTCCAGTGGGGTGATCTCCCATCCCATTACATTCAAATTATGGTCACGCGCCAGTGCCATGCCCACTCGCTCAGCGTAGGTCGATAAGGTATAAGATCCCAGCACCGAAATGTTGCTTCTGCCCATAATGTGCAGGTTGATGGAATACAGCCCTGTCATCACCAGAATGCCGGCAAGCAAGCCATTAATTTTGAATTTTGTCGCCAGGGTTCCCGTCAAAGTGCCTGCAAGAAAGCCGCCTGCAAAAGCAGCAGACGTCGCCAGTACCGGATTCACGTTATGAACGAGGAGCATGGCAGCCAAGGCGGCGCCAAGTGTGCTCGATCCGTCTGCAGTGATGTCGGGAAAAGCAAAGATTCGAAAGCTGATGAAAACGCCCAGCGCGACCAACGAAAAGATGAATCCCAGCGTTAGCGCTCCCAGCAGGAGACTCATGCCTCGGCGCCTTCCGCCGTGATGTTAGAAATGGGCGCGATCCAGCATGCGCCACGAACGAGTTCGCTCTGTCCGCTGCCGGAAAGGGCTCGATCATCGCTTAACAAGTGAAGGATGCCTTCCAGCGCTTGCCCTTCAAAGAGCGTCTTGATCGAGGCCTTTAAGTCAATCTGGCCCCTCTGCACGGGACGATAAGAGAACGCGGCGGCATGGAAATGCCCAGCAACTGCGAGCTCCGAACTCGAAGCGTTCGGAAACGGACGAATAACGGGTGCCAGAGCCCCAGCACTCCCGCGCACGGCGATGCCAGCCAAAAGGACCACGCTTTTCGTGTAGGCACGTTCCGCTGTGAAGCTGAGCCAATCGCGAATCCGGGGAAATTGGAAAGCATTAGGTTCAGAAGCGGCCACAACCGGCGAGCGGCGCAACGCGGCTCCGATCAAGCCTGCGGACTCCGCGATCATAACAATACCGATTTGCTGGGCATTGAAGAGATCCAGGCATGACTCAAGCAAAAGACTAAGCGCCACAGGCTCACCGTTCTTCTTTGCCTCAAAGCGGATCAAGGCGCTGAATGGCTGCGGATTCGCTCCATGGCAAGCGATGCCATAGCAGACCTGAACCTCTGGAAGCGTTGCTCCACCGGCTAGCAGAAAATCTGGGACATTTGTTCCATCCGTCGGCAGGTAGGCGACCGCCCCGCCGGCGGCGATGAATTCTCCGAAACGTCCCTGGCAATCTTCAAAATGCTCACCGAGCGCCCCCAGTCCGATCGCGAAAGTGGAGTCGGAGAATTGCAACGTCCGGCAGTGTTCTTTGGCAAATCCGCAGCGCTCGAGCAGGCTGGCATTTCCCAATCGGCGGCACTCCAGCTTGGACTCCGGCGCGAGTGGATAGACCTCGTATATGACTCCGCAACTCTCAATCTGCCTTATCGCTCTGGGAGCGGGTGCTTCAACTTTCGGACTCTCGCTAGCCTCATTCGGTGGCAAAGATTCCGGCATTGCCTTCGCGACAAGCACGTCTTCTAGCTTCGACAGCTGGATGACTTTCAGGACGTTGCGCGAACAGTTCGAGACTGCGAACGATCCCTGAATGCTCTTCAAATCCTTGTAGAGCCTTACCAGGGTGCCAATTCCGGCTGAGCTCAAGAAGGCCACTCGTGAAAGGTCTAACTGAATATGGTGCGAGCCTTGCCGGATTTCCTGATCAACGGCTGCGGCAAGATGATCAGCCCAATAGCCGTCGACACGTCCTTCGACCTTAAGTTCGACCGTTTCGCCGCGGAGTTGTTTGGTAATTTGCATTTCTCTTACTTTGGGCCATTACCTTGTCGATTGGTCTACCCGGCCAATCGTCTGGTTGTGAATCCCCGTTTCGTCTACGACGACGTTTGCGCGACGTAGAATATCATCTGGAATCCGCCACTGCTGCTTGAGACCCTTCAGCGCCGCCGTGTTCACGACGAAATGAATAGGGATTTCGTTCCGGACTGGTATCTGAGTCGGATCGGAGCCACGCAAAATTCGCGAGGCCAATTCTCCCGTTTGTTTGCCGATCTGGTAAAAATCAGCGCCGTAATCGAACAAGGTCCCGCGATCAGGTTTACCTGGTGTGATACTGAACACCGGAATATGAGCTCTCTGCCCGACCAAAACCACTGAGTCGGCGGCAACACTGACTGTCACATCGCCGCCTATCCATAAGGCTTCTGCTCCTCGGGCAACTAGTGAATCTTCGGCTTCGAGCACGGAATTTGAATTTTCGACATTGGCCTCGAATAACTCAATACTCCATCCTTGGCAAACCTCGCGCGCTTTCTCGACAAAGGCCCGCGAATTAGCTTCAGCCGGATTCCAGGCCACGCCCACTCTCTTTAGGCTTGGGAACATCTCCCGCGCGATTCGGAAAGCATCTTGTACCGGAAGGAAACTGCCAATGCCCACCAAGTTGCGCGGGTGATTCAGTGGGTTGTCGCGACTGATCCCCACTCCTGCCACCACCGGATCGGCAACCAGGCCGAACACTTGAATCGTCTTGTCGCCACGATTCGCATTGGCAACTGCTTGCAGCGACAAGGTGCTCATCGTAAGCAACAAGTCATAACGGGCATTGACCATTTCCTTGGCGATGGAACTCCCGACAGAAATATCGCCTTGCGCGTTGAACTTATCTATGACAATGGTTTTTCCTTCAATAAATCCATTCGCTGCCAAGCCGTCTATGGCGCCCCGAGTGCCCTCATCCAGCAGCATTGTCGAAGCATGCTGAAGAAGTCCGACGTGTGGTATGTTCCGGGCACTGGTGCTTCGCCGTCCAAGATCGGACAAAAGGAGTGCCGCGGAAGCTGAAATGATCAGGACGAGCCCCAAAAGGAGACGCTTGACAACAAATCGCATCTGCCAACCTTGCGAAGAAAACGTTAGAGTCCGGGCGTAGAGTCTACCACTGTGGTGTGGTGGGTGCACACGACAGGAAAACATATCTCTAGGATTACGCCCGAGTGACGTTAGTGCTGTATCGGAGGCGCGCTTTCACGACAAAGTTGGAGGTGAGGCGGGCGATGTGGCGCGCGTTCGATACAGCCGTTAGAAGGAAGCCGCTCGCGGGTGCGGCGGACGCGGTCTATGGAAATTCAATCGATTTTCGCCTGAAAATCATTGCCAGAAGCGGGATTCGGCAAAAACGTTGTTATTGATGCTCATCGATGTAGTGGTTCTCGCATTCATCTGGATCATCGTAGCGCGGGGCGGTCTGTTATTCAAGACCACAGTTCAGACCACCGTTTCAAACGCCTGCATCTCACGCGCTAGCGTCCGCCGCGCGAGCGGCTTCGTTCTAACGGGCTAACAGGAAGTAATGAAAACGGTCTAGCACATTCTGACGCGCCTGACCTAATCCGACAGCAAGGTGTGCAAGGTAAAGTCTGGCCTATCACACTTAAGCTTTTCTTTGCGCTCTTAGCGGTTGCTCCCGGAGCCTGGCGGTTAGGATCTTTCAGCATGCGTCCCGGACCGTGCTTGCTCCCAAAAACTAAGGGCGGCCTCGCGGCCGCCCTCTTTGCGGAATTTACTGGTAGTGGTTTACAGCGCCTTCACATTCTCGGCCTGCCACCCCTTGGGGCCCTTGACCACATCGAACTGCACTTGCTGACCTTCTTGCAGGCTGCGGAATCCATTCGACTGAATGGCCGAGAAGTGTACAAACACGTCCTCGCCGTTCTGACGGCTGATAAATCCATAGCCCTTGGCGTCGTTAAACCACTTTACTGTTCCTGTTTCCATAGGTGTTGCTTATTTCCTTTGTGTTGATATCGCGCTGAATTACTCGCTGGACTTCTGCAGGCAGGTCACGCTGTGGAGCGGAGAAACTGCGAATTGCAAAAAACCGCAAGATCAAACGCATTATAATTGTACCTTAATTGTTGCCTAATAGCTAGAAGCATTTGTGCAAGTTATTGAACCATATCCACTTATTCCTGATTCCGCGAAAGCTAGGTTTCGTAACAGGATGTAAGGGTATCGAACAGATCCGAAACCGAGAGCCACATTCCGTACACGCAATTCCGAAGACAGCAAGAGTAACCCCACGCCGTCGCACAGCCGGTTTGCAACTTTCTCCCTCAACTCTCATCATCTATATTTCTGCATGAAGCGTACTTCCTTGCGTTCTTCACGGCTCCTCTTCGCGCTCTCCGCGGTAGGTCTTCTTTTGGCTGTCGTGCCTTTGTGCTCGGCTGGAATCGCAGAAGATGTTCACGCCGCTGTTGTTCAAAATCGCTTGGCCTGGGCCGAAGCCGCGCTCAAGACATGCCTCGTTCAGCACGGACAAACACCCGAGTACCTGGATGCTCTTTCTTGGCTGGCCCGCGGCTATTTGAACGGCAATCAGCCCGACCGTGCCCAAAACTATGCCAAGCAGATCGAAGTTCAGGCTCGCCAGCAACTCCTGAAACGCTCGCTCGATGCCGAACCGCATCTGCCAAACGCGCTCGGAGCCGCCATTGAGGTCGAAGCGCAGCTGCTCGTGTCAGGCGGCCAACGTGTCCAAGCCATCGCCCTGCTTCGCAGTAGGGTCGCACGTTATCGCGCTACTTCAATCCGTGCCCGCCTGCAGAAGAATCTCAACCTCCTCAGTCTCACCGGACAGCCTGCGCCCCCGCTGAACGTCGCGCAGTACCTGGGCCCAAAGCCAAACGATCTCTCTGCGCTCAAAGGATCACCCGTGCTGCTCTTTTTCTGGGCGCACTGGTGTGCCGACTGTAAGTCCGAAGGCCCGATCATCACCCAGCTCCGCACCGAGTTCGGGCCCAAGGGCCTTACCGTCGTCGCGCCGACTCAGCTTTACGGCTACGCCGCCCAAGGAGAGCCAGCCAAGCCCCAAGCCGAGCTTGCCTGGATCGACCGCGTCTGGCAGCACTTCTACCCGGGGCTTGGTGGGATTCCCATCCCCATAAGCACGGCAAATTTCAATAACTATGGCTGCAGCACCACGCCAACTCTCGTCCTGCTCGACCGCTCCGGTCGCGTCGCCCTATATCACCCTGGAGTCCTGCCATACGAAACCCTTCGGGCTGCCGTCGAAAAAACCGTCGCCAACTGACGTACTGGAAACTGAGAACTGGGAACTGGCAACTAGCCAACAGCCAAGACTGAAGCCCCAGAGTTAACAGCCGAGATGTAACGGCCAACTGTCCTCCCTCATATCCGAATCCCGCATCGCATCTGGGCGTCGCCCACGCACAAAAGCGATATATAATCTCCCCCGATTTGTCATGGGTGCGCTGTTTCCAACCGTAAGGTCTTCTCCGGGCGTCTCGCTGCTCGGAACCGGTGGTGAGCCCCGGCGCGTGGAGCGCGTACTGGCCACAGTCCGAATAGTTCTGGCTGTGAGCGCCCTCGTCGCCGTCTACTACGGCTCAACCCAACCGAGCCGCTATGCCGGCGTTGCTGATGGCCTTCTGCTGATGTATGCCGGTTACGCCGTCGGCGTCTACATTGCGATTCGCCGCAGCTCGGTTGTGCCCAGCCGCGCAGCTCTTGCAATACATGCAATCGACATTCTCTTCCCCAGCATCATCACCTTGTTTACCGAAGGACCGAACAGTCCTTTCTTTCTGTTTTTTGGGTTCGTGTTGTTGGCCGCAGCCTATCGCTGGGGAATGATTAAAACTCTGGTCACCGGCGCAGCGTGCATCGTCGTGTTGTTGACAGAAGCGGCCACGTTGCGTTCCGGCTCAATTACAAATCTGCTTGAGGGACAGTACGATGTGAATACCCTCATTATGCGCGCAGCATACCTTGCGATATTCGCTTTTTTGATTGGTTATCTTGCGGAGCAGGAAAAGCGTCTGCGCGTGCAAGCTTTAGCATTGACCAGCGTTAGCAGCAAAGCTCGCTTCGAACTCGGATTAAAGGGCACCCTACGATCGGTGCTGCACGAAATCGTCCAGTTGTTTCGCGCCCAGCAGGCGGTTCTGGCATTCGAGGATGTCAGTGGTGCGTTTTTATGGACGGCTGGACCCGAAAGCACGGCCGAAGGCTTAGTTCTGACCTGGCGTGCCCTGGACCCATCTGAGCGAAGCCGCTATTTTTTCGCTTTACCTGCAGATACGCTACGGCTATCTCGCACTCGCAGCGGTCGAACCTACGATTTTGTTTCTGACGAAGACGCTCCAGTGGTTCGCCCGTCCGCCGTGCCGGCAGGCTTCTCTTCCGAACACCCATTTCGCATCGCCCTGATAAATTCCTTTGTTATTGAACCGGCTGTTTCCGCGCGGCTCTTCCTATTCGAGCCACATCCCGGCCTGGGCCACAAAGATGAGGTGCGCTTCCTGCGCGATCTCACCCGCTATGTCGCGCCCGCGGTTTATAACATATACCTCTTACGCAGGCTGCGGTCGCGAGCTGCCGCCGATGAACGAGCCCGCGTGGCTCGCGACCTGCACGATGGTGTCATCCAGTCTTTACACGCCATCGCATTTCGTCTTTATGCCTTGCGCGTCCGTGCGCCCCGGTTCCCTCAGGATGTTCCCAGCGAACTCCTCGACATTCAGCAGTTGGTGCAACGCGAGGTCTCTAACCTGCGGCAGCTCATTCAGCAGCTCAAGCCGGTGGACTTCGATCCCAACCGCTTCATCGAATGGCTGAGCACGGTCATCGATCAGTACCGCCAGGATACTGGCATCGGTGTGCGTTTCATCTCTGACGTTCGCGAGCTGGTGCTGCCGGTAGAAATTGCGCGCGAGGTGGGGCACATTGTCCGCGAAGCACTTGTAAATGTCGCCCGCCACAGCGGCGCAGAACACGTCGTCGTCCGGTTAAGTCCGGAAAAGCGCGCCTGGAAGCTCTCAATCGACGACGATGGAAAAGGTTTCCAGTTCGTTGGACGCTTCTCGCTGGCGCAACTCGACAACAACCGCCACGGCCCAACGGTAATAAAAGAGCGCGTAAAAGCCATTGGCGGTGACCTCACCATTGACTCTCGTCCGGGCCGCGGGGCGCGTCTTGAAATAATTTTCCCACAGGTGAAAACTGCCGCGCATGCATAACAACAACGACGACCAAGACTGCATCCGTATTATCATCGCCGACGATCACACTATTTTTCGCGATGGCCTAAAGCGTCTGCTCGAAACCGAGCCCACCTTCCAGGTCGTGGGCCAAGCGGGTGACGGCCATGAGGCGGTCCAATTAGCTCTGCAAGTCAAGGCCGACGTTTTGCTGCTCGATGTCGCCATGCCCAAGGTCCCCGGCCTGGAAACTCTTCGCGAGCTAAACCGCAACCAAATTAAAATCCGTACCCTGCTGCTGACCGCGAGCATCGAGCGCTCGGAGATTCTGCAAGCCCTGCAACTCGGCGCCTGGGGTGTGGTGCTGAAAGAGTCGCCTCCCGAGCTTCTGCTGAAGAGCATCAAGGCGATTCACGCCGGAGAATATTGGGTCGGACGCGACTCCCTTTCCACCTGGGCCCGCGCCACTCAAAGAGACTATGGCCTCACCCCGCGCGAACTGGAAATTGTTTCCGAGATTCGCTCCGGAAAAAGTAACAAAGACATAGCACAGCACTTCTCGATCAGCGAAGATACTGTGAAGCGCCACCTCAGCAACATCTTCGACAAGCTCGGCGTCTCCAGTCGCCTGGAGCTAGCCATGTTCGCCACCACCCACAACTTGGGATAGCTTTTGAACGCTCATTCAGGAGCACGTGGGGACAGCCGCCCTCGGCTGTCCGGTCGAGCGAAGCTCGACGATCCCAACGCGCGGACACTCCTGTCCGCCAGGGAGCACATTTACCGTAATCTGCCAAGCGCCGGAGGGGCGGCATAAATCTAGCCCAGGACGTAAGTCCTGGGTACCGTCCGCGACGATTTCACGCCCCACATGGGCGCTATGGAAGATGCAATCGGTAGTGTTTCTCCCAGAGAAGATGCTGCCGTCCCCGCATAAGCCGGAGTTCCAATCACGCACGCGTGCCCCACCTTGTTGCCAAAGAGTGGGAACCTCAATCAACAATCTCTACTTCCGCCGCAGAATCCACCACGCCTCGCGATACTTCTCAAACCTCGACCTCTTCTTTCGGCTGCCCGGAAACAGCTTCAGCGACTTCATCCGCTGGATCACTCTCACCGGAAACACGTACCATGCATTTTCCGGCACAACGTAGGCTACCAACAGATCAATCTCGTCAGCCCTGTACGCTTTATATGAGTGCCCGTGTGCTCGAAAACTGTAACTCCCATCTTTCCACGCAACATGGGCCGACTTCACCTGAACCTTCCACAGTCTGCCGCTCGTCTGCACAATAAAATCGTACGCATCGCTGTCGCCCCACGGCTTTGCCACTCCGAATCCCAGCTCGGATGCCTTTGCCAGAAACTTCGCCTCCGCCATCTCCCCGCGCCGCTTCCCCGTGACCGATCCTGTGGCGCGGGCGCCCTCGCCCGCGTTCGCCCAGACCGCCCCAACATCCGCCACCGCCAGTAAATCTCCAATCCCCACCCCAGTGCTCATGATCCTCCGTTCCCTATGTCCAAAAACGAATCAACTTCATGCCATCCCCAGCCGTTCGCAGCCAGGCCTTCCTCGAAAAGACCTGGGAATCCGCCAGTGCGCCGCCCTTGTCGCGTTTTCTGCGACGGAGTGGGGTTGTCCCAGACACGAAGGCCCCTCGGACGATCCCGTCGGAAGGGGCCTTCTCAGCCGTTTCAGCTCACACAACCATGATCACGAATCCCAAAAATGAGGTCAACCAAAATCCGTCCTGCTACTAAGATTCCCAAGATGGGAAACGCCTGTGTTGGCTGCCCAGACCTTGTCGAAACCCTGAGCGCAGCCGCGATCAATTTCTACCAGAAGAACGCGCCTGGCCATCGCCTCAGCGCACGGAGCCGGGAACCTACCAGCCCTCAGCCAGGGGTCCGAGAAGTGGAGACGGGCGCATGATCGAAATGTGGCGCGGGCGCCCTCGCCCGCGAGAAGTGACGTGTGGGTCGGACACTCGTGTCCGACGCTTTGATTTTGCTTTGATAGCGCGTGGCTTCCAGCCGCGCCGCCCAATTTTCTCCAAATTGTGTCGTCCCGAGCGGAGCGGAATCACTTCGGTTGCGAATGATTCTGCGAAGTCGCGCCGCTCTGGCCTGATTGAGGAGCAAAAGACGGAAGCCGTCACGCGCATCACCGACGGCCACGTTCCCGACCAGGTTTACGAAGAAGTCCGCCCTCACTTCACCGATAAAGAACTGGCCGACCTGGCTCTGGCCGTGGCCACCATCAACGCCTGGAACCGCCTGGCCATCGCCTCCGCTCAGTTCCCGGAACCTACCAGCCCGCCAAGGTGCATGAAGTGGAGAAGAGCGGCTTGAAATGTGGCGCGGGCACCCGCGAGAAGTGCCGTGTGCGTCGGACACTCTTGTCCGACGTCTTGACCTTGTAGGGATAGCCATCGGCTGTCCGGTCGAGCGAAGCTCGACCTCTCCTCTCTCTCAGAGACCGGAGTCCGTCCAGAGTCTTCGCTTCGCCCGCGCTTTCGCACAGAACGCGAAAGGATGGAGCAACCTCCACGGACTCAATGGGATGCTGGACACGGCGGCAGATGCCGAAGTAATCGGGAGGAGGTTGCGAGAACCTTCTCTACATTGATGGCAGAAACCTGGTTAGCCGCACGTTGTATCGGCGTACTCGAAGATCCGCCTGAGCGAAGTCGAAGGACTCCCCCACCTGGCGCGGGCGCCCTCGCCCGCGAGAAGAGCCCTTCGGCTGGAGATCCCACTTTAGAAACAGATTTGTCGGGCATGTTCATTCGTCACTGAGACGAAACTCGGCAGCAACTCACTCTGGAATCGGAGATGGCGGGCGGGGGCGCCCGCCCCACATGGCCACACTTGCTCCTAAAGGAAAGGGCCGACCATGTTTCCACGATCAGCCTTTATTATGGCCGCGACGACTGGAGTTTACCCTGAGCGAAGCCGAAGGGCTCCCACACACCTGTGGCGCGGGCGCCCTCGCCCGCGAAAACAGCCCTTCGGCTGGAGATCCCATTTTGGAAACAGATTTGTCGGCCATGTTCATTCGTCACTGACACGAAACTCGGCACCAACTCACTCTGGAATCGGAGATGGCGGGCGGGGCCCCACGCGTTCCATGTCCACCAAAGCTCCGCCGCTGACCAAATACCGTTATCGTAGGCGGCTTCCACACCTGCAGAAGGCGGATGCGGCTATCTTTGTCACCTTCTGTACAGGCGGACGGCGGGTTCTGCCAGAGGTAGCCCGTGATCTTGTTCTCGAGCATTGCCTGCGCGAAGCTGGTGTGGCGCGGGCGCCCTCGCCCGCGAAATGGCTGTGTACGTTATTTGCCCGCATGATCATTGGCCCTCACGACCTTGCCAACCGCGAAAACCCCTCCAGCCCGTCTCCCTTCAGCTACGTAGGAGCCACATACTACAGCCCGGCACGTCAGTGCCG
>Ga0209805_1001701_pt1 | contig 13115 bp, 9 predicted proteins | sample GraSoiAngelo_148_FD_185905 | JGI IMG/M metagenome (GOLD analysis project Ga0209805, IMG submission 185905) | Grasslands soil microbial communities from the Angelo Coastal Reserve, California, USA - 14_1009_09_20cm (SPAdes) (version 2) | ecosystem: Environmental > Terrestrial > Soil > Grasslands ... | reverse complement strand
ATATAACCGCTTTTGGTAAAGGGGGCGACACTCAGCAGGTCGTCAATGAGACAAGCGTTGGCTGCGGTGGCTCCCGGCGACGCATGCGGCTGACGGTCCCCCCAGATTGGCCAAAGTGGATGCGTAGCCAACTGCCCCAGCTCGCGGAATACAACGCTTCTGCCGTGACGATCTGTCGAACGGAAGAAACAGCGCTGGACTCATTCGCCGCGATCCTGGACCTAAATAGATTCGGAATAGCCACAGCGGAAAGAATCAGAATAACCAAAACCACCACCAGAAGTTCGATTAATGAAAATCCCTGCTCTGTCCTCCTGCCCTTCCTCTGCTTGCACCCTCGCCCGTGTCTATTCATGGTTTTCTCCCCAACTGCCCCAAGACCCGCGACGCATAGTTACCCGGTGTGCGAGGCGACGAGAAGGACGACGCGGGCAGCTTATATCTAAGAAGAGTAGCCCAGCCGGAGCAGCAATTTATACTGTCCTGAGGGACATACTTTCGCGGGCAACTGGGCAGGCAGGGATTCCCCTGGTCACCGCAGGAGTTTTGTCGAGCGTTAGTTACCCACGATCAGGTTTGCCACCGTGCCGCAGGTTCCCGCAGCCGTTCCGATCGCAACGCCAGTCGTGTTCGAGCGAAGCACACCGGTCTGGTCGGAGCAAAACGCGCGCTTCCCTGTCACGTCTACCACCGACGGCGTCGCATTCGCTTCAAATCCGTTGTTGACGCCTCCTACCGGCGTATTAGCGATGGCCGCAAACACATAGCCGCTCTTCGCGTAAGGAGCAACACTCAAACTCTGGTCAATAATGCAAGCGGTGGCCATCGTCGCGATCAGGCACGGTGGGGGGCCTCCAAGATTGTCCAAAATGGCTGCGTAGCCAGCGCCCCAGCTCGAAGAGTAAGTTGTTTCCGCTGTGGTAATTGTGCGCAGGGAAGCCACTGCGGACGACTCGTTGGCCGCGATCCTGGAGCGCAGCAAATTTGGAATGGCGATGGCCGCGATGATCAGAATGATGGCCACTACGATTAGCAATTCGATTAGCGAAAAACCCCTCTGCTTCTTCATAGCCTCACCTAGAGAAAACTCCTCCTGCGGGGCTTCTGTCTGTCTAAACCTACACGAGAGGAGCACGCAAGATGCCAACGCAAGAACCACTCGTACCATGCCGCTCAGGTAGTTAGTTAGTTAGATTCCAGGCTTTGTGGCTTCTACCTTGGAACAGCAGTCCCTGCCCAAAAAAAAAGGGAGGAAGCGAAACTTCCTCCCCTTTTCCAGAAAGCTAGCTAGAGTTAGTTGCCGACTGGACCCGAGACTCCAGGAGCTGTCGCAATTCCAGCACAAGATCCCGCAGCTACTGGCATGTTAGCAGGGGATGGGCTAATGAACTTGAGCACGCCAGTCTGATCGTCGCAGAAGCCGCGTACGCCTGTGGTTTGCACTGTGTTTGGCCAAGCAGCCACTTCGAAGCCGTTGAACACCGTGCCGACCAGGAGAGTCCCGGCGGCGTTGAACGTATAGCCGCTCTTGGTCGCCGGCGCAGGGGCACTCAAAAGTGGGTCGATCAAACAAGCTGCTGCTGCAGTCGCCGCGACGCAAGGGGACGGTCCGCCCAGGGACTGCAAGTCGATAGCGTAACCGCTGCCCCAACTTGAAGAATACGTCACTTCTGCGGTGCCGATCGTGCGAACCGAACCCACGGCGGACGATTCGTTGGCCGCGATCTTCGAACGCAGCAAGTTCGGGATGGCGATGGCCGCGATGATCAGAATGATCGCCACGACGATCAAAAGCTCGATAAGAGAGAAACCCTTTTGCCTCTTCATGAAATCTCCTTAAGAAGTAATCACGTTCATGCGCACACCGCTTGGGAAAAGCACGGGGCATGCCAATGCTCAGGATAAGGCCCTTCCTGGCGCAATATGAAAAGCAAGTCTTTTAATTTCGTACAGTTAAAGGCAAGAGGAGACGTGTGCAAATTCAGACGCGGGGCCGTAAAAATGCGACCCAGCCCAATTGATATGCCACTTTGTGTCATTCCCAAAGGTCGCAAATGGTCATGCGAACGCCCGCCGCAACCCGCTCCAACTGGCCGCCCTGCAGTTCTCTAGGACGTGCCTTTTGTTGCAAAGCGCTCTACAAAGAAGAAGGGAGGAAGCCAGGCTTCCTCCCTTTCATCTAGAAAGCTAGGTAAGAATTTAGTTGCCGACTGGACCCGAGACTCCAGGAGCTGTCGCAATTCCAGCACAAGATCCCGCAGCTACTGGCATGTTAGCAGGGGATGGGCTAATGAACTTGAGCACGCCAGTCTGATCGTCGCAGAAGCCGCGTACGCCTGTGGTTTGCACTGTGTTTGGCCAAGCAGCTATTTCGAAGCCGTTGAGCACCGTGCCGACCAGGAGAGTCCCGGCGGCGTTGAACGTATAGCCGCTCTTGGTCGCCGGCGCAGGCGCACTCAAAAGTGGGTCGATCAAACAAGCTGCTGCTGCAGTCGCCGCGACGCAAGGGGACGGTCCGCCCAAGTTTTGCAAATTGGCCGAGTATCCGCTGCCCCAGCTCGAAGAATAGGTCACTTCTGCGGTACCGATCGTGCGCACCGAACCCACAGCGGAGGATTCGTTGGCCGCAATCTTGGACCGCAGCAAGTTCGGGATGGCGATGGCCGCGATGATCAAAATGATCGCCACGACAATCAAGAGCTCGATAAGGGAGAAACCCTTCTGTTTCTTCATGCTATCTCCTTAGGATTGAGGTGCCAGAAGCACTGGCTGTAGGTAGGCATGCGCATGGCCAATCTCGCCTTGGTTGCCACAAGGCATTTCTTGCTGGCATATCATAAACAAAACAAAGGACTTAATGGATTACGCAACGAGTGGCAATGTAGCCTAGGCCACTCTACAGGCCAAACAGGCGGTTTTGGTCGACGGTTTTTGTCCATCCAAAAAGGCACAATGCGTCAGTGGGTTCGGTGACACGCTTCAGCTAGGATCTTGACGCACAAAAGAATCTTGAGCGCCGCGATGAACCGTTCTACAAGCTGTGCTTCTTGGCGTAGTGGCGGAAGGAGCGGTAAGTGATCTTGAGAAACTCGGATGCTCGCGTGCGAACGCCCCCTGCCTTCTCCAAAGCAGCCTGCAGGTAAAGGCGCTCCGTGGCGGCGACGACCTTTTCAAAATCCACGCCCTCATCGGGTATTTCGATTCCCTGGCTTGCTCTGGGAACAATGGAAGAAGCCTCTCCATAGCCAAGGATTCGCTCGGGAAGCACACGCACTGAAATCTCTTTGCCTGTTTCCAAGGCCACGGCGCGCTCCATGGTGTTTTCCAGCTCTCGGACGTTCCCAGGCCAATCGTAGGCTTCGAGCTTACTCATCGCTTCGGGGGAGATTCCCTCGATGGGTTTCTCCATCGTTTTCCGGAAGCGTTCAAGGAAATGGCGCGCCAGGAGAGGAATGTCCTCGCGGCGTTCCCGCAGAGCCGGGACCAGGATGGGAATCACGCTGAGGCGGTAATAGAGGTCCTCGCGAAAACGGCCTTCGGCGATCTCCTTCTCGAAGTCCTTGTTTGTCGCGGCAATGATGCGCACATCCACGTCCGACTCTTCCGTACTGCCGATAGGGCGGACCTTGCCCTCCTGGAGAACGCGGTACAGCTTTACCTGCATGGTTAGGCTCATATTGCCAATTTCGTCCATGAACAGTGTTCCGCCGTGCGCCGCCTGGAACAAGCCTTTGCGGTTCTCGTTTGCTCCCGTGAAAGAACCCTTCATGTAACCGAAAAGCTCGGACTCCAGGAGAGTCTCGGGAAAGGCGCCGCAGTTGATGGTGATGAACGGAGCCTGGGAGCGGGCGCTGTTTTCATGAATCGCGCGGGCCACTAGCTCTTTTCCCGTGCCACTCTCTCCGGTAATCAGGATGCGGCTCGACTGCGGCGCAACGGTTTGAATCAAATCGAAAATGGCGCGCATCTTGGGGCTCTGCCCAATGATGTTGTCGAGCCCAGTGAGCCGACGCAACTCCCGCCGCAGATAACCTGCTTCCTTTTTCCACTTAAGACTTTCACTGACCTCTTGAACGGCGCGGCGCAGCTGATCGATATGGTTGTGATCCTTGATAACGTAGCGATCGGCGCCGGAGTTGAGAGCAGCGATGGCGGTATCGAGCGCCGGGAGCGCGGTCATCAAAACAAAAAAAGAATCCGGCGCAATTTCCTTTGCAAATTTCAAGAGATCGACCCCATCTTCCCCAGGCATACGGATGTCAGAAATGATGATGTCGAAGATCTGGGATTCAAGCTTGCGCTTGGCCGCTTCCACGCTGTTGGCGACTTCCACGCGGTGCCCTTCCTTGCGAAAGGTAATCTCCAGGAGCTCGCAAATGGATTTCTCATCGTCCACGACGAGGATATGGGGCAGCTCCCGCCGGGTTTCCTTAATTGCTGCTTTCGTCCCCTGCATAATACCTCACGCAACTCGCGGCAATTCGACAATAAATTCTGCGCCGCGGTCCTTCTCCGAGATCACACTGATTTTTCCACTGTGCGCCTGAACGATTTGATAGACAATCGATAACCCCAGACCCGTGCCTCCTTCAAACCCCGATTGCAACGGCTCAAAAATTTTAGCTCGTTGCTTGGCGTCCAGACCAACGCCGGTATCCTGAAAGGCAATGCGCAGCCAGAACGGGTAGGGTTCCAGCTTCACCGTAAGCGTGCCACCGGTCGGCATAGCGCGGAGAGCGTTATCGCAAAGGTTCCAGAACACCTGTTTGATCTTGTTCGCATCCACGCGCGCGCGTAATTCCTGACCGTTAAAAGCTCTGACAATCCGGTACTTGGCTCCCACCTCGGGCTTCTTCTCCATCAACATCAGTGTCTCGTCGAGAAGACCGCGGACATCCGCCTCCTCAAACTGGTAGGTCTTTTCCCGCGAATAGTTTAAAAAATCGGTGATGATATTGTTGAGCCGTTCCGACTCTCGGCTGACAATGTTAACCAACTGCTTCTCCAGCGGAACGAGGCGAGCCAGTTCTTTTACCGCGCCGGCCATGGCCGTCAAGGGCTGCCGGATTTCGTGAGCAATAGCGGCGGAGAGACGCCCCAAAGCGGCCATGCGCTCTTTTGTTGCCACTTCCTGCTCCAGCCGGCGCAAATCCGTAAGGTCCTGAAAGTTGAAGACAAATCCGCTCCGTTCTTCTGTTCCCAAACGAAGGGGCGACACGCTAATCCCCAAATAGCGCGCCTCTCCCTGTGGGGTGCGGAAATCGATCTCTTTTCTCAGAGCAAGTCTCTCGACATTTGGATACTGCCCGGGAAGCCAAAAATCCTGGTTCATCTCCTGGAGCTTCTTCCCGCGCACATCGGCAAAGCGATATCCGAGAATCTGCTCGCCCGTGCGATTGAGAAGCAGAATGACTCCGGCGAGGTCGGTGGTAATCAACCCGCCTCGCATCGAGTGAATGATGTCCTGAGTGAAATCCTGGAGGCTGAGAAGTTCCTCGCTCTTTTCCTCGAGTTCCCGTCCCTTACTCCGGAGGGAGTGGACAAGCAAACTGGTCAGATAGGCAACTGCCAGGAAACCCAAAAAATTCATAGCCAACCAAGTGCGCAAATTCTCCACCGACGGCAGGCCTGTGGATGTGCGTGGGAGTTTCCCGGTATAGGCCAAAAGAGTCAGGGCGGCAAGCAGAGAGAAGCAGATGGCAGCATTCAAAAATGCCACTCTGCGGGAAAAGACGATACTGCCTACGATGATGACCAACAGATAGAGCGAAATGAAATAGCTTTCCTGCGATCCAGTCAGGTAAACCAGGAGTGTCACCATCACGACATCCGTGGCCACCTGCACCGCACCATGCCAGGATGCCTGCGGTAACCATCGCAGCAGAATCAGGTGGAGGATTCCGAGGGTGATCCACAAAATAATCAGCGTGAGAAAAAACCGGTTGGTGCTCAGACCCGGCACATATTGGGGCCACACGACACCCACAGTCAGGATGAGCGTGATCGTGAGAAGACGGACACGCGCCAGCCATTCCAGCCATGCTCTCGTCGCAAAACTCTGGTCCATGGTTTCCCCGCGCCCACATCGTACCTTTCAGGGCATTCCCAAAATCCTGGCAGGAAAAACAGAGGGCGGAGAGTGCTCGCCGCCCTCTCGAGAGGTTTGCGACGTGCGGGCGCAGCCCGGTTAGTGGTTGGCCAGCTTTCCGATGAGCGAGAACAGCGGCAAATACATGGAAACAACCACGCCGCCCACCACCAAACCCAGAAATACAATCATGATAGGTTCGAGAGCGGTTAGCAAGTCCTTCACCGCCGCATCCACTTCCTCTTCATAGAAATCGGCGATCTTTTGCAACATGGCGTCCATGGCGCCCGTCTGTTCGCCGACCGCAATCATCTGCGTGACCATGCCCGGGAAAACGTCGCATTCCTTCAAAGGCTCGGTCAGCGACTTGCCCTCTTCGAGCGACTTTCTGACCTTTATCAATGCCTTCTCAACAACCGCGTTGCCGGCCGTTCTGGCAGTGATGTCCAGACCTTCCAGGATTGGCACGCCGCTGGAAATCAGCGTTCCCAAGGTTCGGGTGAAGCGGGCGACAGCGATCTTTCTCATCAGCAGGCCAAGAACAGGCATTTTGAGGATGATCGTGTCCAGAACAAAGCGGCCTTGCGGCGTCCCATACCATACTTTCAGCCCGAAAATGCTGCCGACCATAGCCACTAAAATCAGGAACCCGAAAATGCTGCCAACAAAATGGCTCATGGCGATAACGATCCGGGTAGGAAGCGGAAGATCCACGCCCAACCCCGCAAACAACGTCGCAAAGATGGGCACGACCTTCCAGAGCAGCAGAGTGATGACACTCCCGGCAACGGTCAACACGCCCACGGGGTAGACCATGGCGGATTTCACGGCTCGCTGGAGCTTGACGTTCTTTTCGATGTAAGCCGAGAGCCGCTGCAGAATGGTGTCGAGAATACCGCCCGTTTCGCCCGCTTCCACCATGTTCACGTACAGAGCATCAAAGACCTTGGGCGAGCTGCGCATCGCCGTAGAAAGCGTGGCGCCGCCTTCCACTTGAGCGCGCGTGCCGGTCAAAACTTTTTGAAAGATCTTGTTCTCCTGCTGGCTCGCGAGAATCTCCAGGCACTGCACGAGCGGCAAGCCGGCATCAATCATGACCGAGAACTGACGTGTGAAGATGGCCAGCTCTTTTGCGGAAACGCCGCCGCCAAACGTGGGGATGTTGAACTCCTTCCCCTTCTCCGTCATCTTCGTGGCGGTGATTTGCTGACGCTTCAGGATGCTGGCCAGTTCCGTCTTGTTCGTCGCGGTCATCACGCCGCTGACACTGGAGCCACTCCGGCTCGTTCCTTGGTATTTGTAATCGGGCATGAGATAGCCTCCTAAGGTTCCTCGATCTTCTTGGCTTGCGCTTGTTCCGCCAATTTTTAGCGCCTGACGGCGACGGGGGTTTTCGCCGCACTGCCTGAAGTTGTTGCCACCCCACGGTTGATCATGTCTTGTAATTCATCGGGATTCGATGAACGGGAGAGCGCCATGTCCAGCGTGATCAGTTTGCTGAAATAGGAGTTTGCAAGCGCCTGGTTGAAAGTCTGCATACCGGTTTGGCCGGTGCCCGTCTGCATCGCAGAGTAAATCTGATGGATCTTGTCCTCGCGAACCAGGTTGCGTATAGCCGGCGTCGGTACAAGGATTTCCATAATCATGACCCGGCCACGCCCGTCGGCGCGAGGCAGAAGCGCCTGACAAAGAATCCCCTCCAACACCATGGAAAGCTGCGCGCGGATCTGGGGCTGCTGGTGGGCAGGAAAAACGTCAATGATACGGTTGATCGTCGAAGCCGCCGAGTTCGTGTGCAGGGTCGCAAACGTTAAGTGGCCCGTTTCGGCGATGCGCAGCGCCGACTCGATGGTTTCCAGGTCGCGCATTTCACCGATCAGCACAACGTCCGGGTCTTCGCGCAGCGCCGCGCGAAGCGAGTTTGCGAACGAATGCGTATCGGCGTGGACCTCGCGCTGGTTCACCAGGCACCGCTTGTGGTTGTGCAAAAACTCGATCGGGTCCTCGATCGTAATCATGTGCTCTTCGCGCTCGCTGTTGACCTTGTCCAACATGGCTGCGAGCGTGGTGGATTTTCCGGAGCCTGTCGGCCCGGTGACCAGCACGAGTCCGCGAGGCTTATCGCAAAGTCCTCTTACTACGGAGGGTAGGCCGAGAGCGTCGAATCCCTTAATATCCCATGGGATGGTGCGGAATACGGCGCCGACGGCACCGCGCTGGTTAAAGCAGTTTCCGCGAAAACGAGCCAAATTCTTTAAACCGAACGAAAAGTCCAGCTCCAGGTTTTCTTCGAAGCGGTGTTTTTGCGCGTCGGTCAACACGCTGTAGGCGAGAGACTTGGTATCTGCGGCCGTGAGTGGCGGCATGTCCAAGGGACGGAGTTTTCCATGCACGCGAACACGCGGAGGGCTATTCGTAGTGATATGGAGGTCGCTGCCCCCCATTTCGATCATCTTTTTCAACAACTCACTGAGCGTAATCCCAGCCATCAGCTATCCTCAATTCTATAGAACCGTCTCGCGCAGAACCTCTTCCATGGTGGTCTGCCCTTGCGCCACTTTCAGCAGGCCGCTACGACGAAGCGTGATCATTCCTTGCTCGATCGCTTTCTTCTTCAATTCCAGAGCGGAGGCACCGACAAGGATGAGCTCGCGCAACTCGTCGTTGATTTCCATCACTTCATACAAGCCGGTGCGGCCTTTGTAACCGCGTTTGCCGCAAGTGGTGCAACCTTTGCCGTGATAAATCTTCGTGGTTTTTGCCTCTTCCGGCGTGAACCCGGCATCAATCAGCGCTTGTTCCGGGACCTGCAGCTGTTCTTTGCAATTTGTGCAAATGCGCCGCACCAAACGCTGGGCGCAGATCAAGTTCACGGAAGTGGCCACCAGAAACGGCTCAATTCCCATGTTCATCAAACGGCTGATGGTGGAAGGAGCGTCGTTGGTGTGCAGAGTAGATAGCACCAGGTGGCCGGTCAAAGCGGCCTTGACGCCGATTTCCGCCGTCTCGAAGTCGCGGATCTCACCGACGAGAATGATGTTGGGGTCCTGGCGCAGAAAGGCTCGCAGGGCTGCGGCGAAGTTCAACCCGATCTGCTCCTTCATTTGCACCTGGTTGATTCCGCTCAATTGAAACTCAACCGGGTCTTCCGCGGTCATGATGTTGGTGTCGACGGTGTTCAAGGTGGCGACCGAAGAATACAAAGTGTTCGTTTTCCCCGAACCAGTGGGCCCGGTGACCAGCACCATTCCGTAGGGCTTCAGGATGTTCCGCTGGAATTTCTCGAGGGAAGCCGACTCGAAACCGAGCTTGGTCATGTCCAGGCGCAGGTTTTCCTTGTCCAGCAACCGCAAAACAATCTTTTCGCCATAGAGCGTGGGGACCGTGGACACGCGAAAGTCCAGTTCCTTTTTCTTGCCTTCCGCCTTGTACTTGATCATGATGCGGCCGTCTTGCGGCAGGCGCTTTTCCGCGATGTCCAGCTTGGCCATAATCTTCATGCGGCTGGTTATGGCATCCTTCAGACGCATCGGCGGAGACATCACCGTCTGCAGTTGCCCGTCAACACGGAAACGCACGCGCAATTCTGTCTCATAGGGCTCAACGTGAATATCGCTGGCGCCGCGCTTCACCGAATCCGTCAAAATCAGATTGACGAGCTTGATGATCGGTGCTTCTTCGGCCGCCTTTTCCAGCGTAGCGGTGTCCAGCTCGGACTCTTCCGCGGCCAGTTCCAGTTCCTGGTCCTCTTCCACCAGGTCTTTCATCAAGTTGGTGAGTTCTTCCGTGTTAGAAGATGGGCCCCCGTAAAAACGGGTAATGGCATCGCCAATCGCTGCTTCCGACGCCACCACCGGTTCCACATTGAAACCGGTCATGAACTTGATGTCATCCATTGCGAAGACGTTCGTGGGATCCGTCATGGCAATGGTGAGAATGGAACCGACGCGCGAGAGCGGAATGACTTGGTACCGCGCGGCCGTATCCTGCGGAATCAGCTTGATGACGTTGGGATCGATTTCGTAATACTTCAGGTTGATCGAGGGGACGCCGTATTGACGGGAGAGCACGCCGGTGATGTCGTCATCCGTAATGAAGCCCAGTCTGGTCAGGCAGCTCCCGAGCTTGCCGCCATTGGAGCGCTGAAACTCCAGGGCCTTCTGCAGCTGGTCCTGCGTGATCAGGCTTTCTTTTACCAGTATTTCGCCGAGACGGACGGACATCCGCAGCACTCCCTTACGGGCTTGCACCCAAGGCCAACCTTAACAAAGGATGATAAGGAGCGGAGCCAGAATTTCGTGAGCCGTTTTGAAATGGCTACCTGTCCGCGCGGGCAGGCTTTCTGCTCGTGCAAGTACAGGTGGAAATCTTGACTTGCCTCCTCAGGGTGCTATCTTGCCAGAGATGATGAATCAGCGTACTCCGGGAACACATTTTCTTCAACGGCGAGCGCAAGTGACCAAAACGGTCAGGTCGGAATGCAAAGAATTCGGCTGCCGAGACAAAATATCTTGCTTTACCCCGGCTTGTGAGACCGATTAGCCAATGAGCCATTTGAATTCCAAACAGCGTTGGGGCCTGGGCTTCGGCGGAATTCTTCTCACCCTGTTGCTCGCCGCCGTGTTTACGTTTGGTTCGCTCGACGTGCCCTTCCATCCAAAGAGTTGGCGCGAAGTGCTGGCCCTCTATGCGGTGTCCAGCTTCGTCACCGCCGCGCTCCTGGTCTTCCTGCTGATTCTCGGCCGCACCACACTGCGCCTCTGGGTCGAACGCCGCCGGGAACAGCTCGGCGCCCGCTTCAAAACCAAAATGGTTGTCGGAGCTATGGCTTTGTCTCTTCTCCCCATCGTATTCATGTTTATCGTCAGCTATTCCCTCATCAATCGAAGCCTGCTGCTGTGGTTTCCCAAGCCCCTTGAAGATGCTTCGGAAGAGATGCAAAAGCTCTTGATTGATCTCGGTCGCGGCCAGTTGGCCCGGCTTCGCGCCCTGGCCTTGCAGGTCCAGTCGGAAACACAACAGCCCGGCGATGCCTTTCTGCAGCATGCGTTCGCGAAAGGTGCGGATGCCATCTGGATTCTCGATCAAAGCGGCAATCCCGTCCGTGGCGGGATTGTTTGCGACAGTCAACCGGAGGATCGCCGGGGAGCCATCTGCATGCAGCCGAACGTGTCGGGCGAGTATCTGCGTTCCCTGGAGAGCGGCGTGGAAGTTTGGCAAGCGGAGGGAAAAAACTATTTCGGCGCGCGGGTGTCAAATTTGAAAGACGGAAAACCGGAAGGCTTCGTTTTAGCAGCCTACCGCGCGAGCCCGGGCGTGCTGACGCGCCTCGCCGCCATTCAAGCGCAAACTCTCGAATATTATCGGGCGAAGCAGGACCTTCGAGCGCTCAAACGCCAGATGCTCCTCATCCTTCTGCTATTCACCGTCCTCTTGTTGTCTTCCGTGATGTGGGTGGCGCTGTTTCTCGCCAAGCAGGTCACTGTCCCCATTCAGGCGCTCGCGGAAGGCACTCGCGAAGTCTCTTCCGGCAACTTTGATTACCAGGTCCCGGAGCAGGCCCAGGACGAACTCGGCGTGTTGGTGCGCTCCTTCAACACCATGACCACGCAGTTGCGCGACAGCCGTGCGCAAATCGATGAGTTTACCCGAAGCCTCCAGCAAGCCGTGCAGGAGCTCGAGAGGCGGCGACAATTGATGGAAACGGTTCTCGAAAACATTCCCACGGGGGTGATTTCGCTGGACAGCTCAGAAACCATTCTGCGCATGAACACTTCCGTTTCTCGAATGTTCCGAATCGATGGAGTGGGGCTGAAATCGCTCGAGGAATTGCTAGGTGCGGACTCTGCGCGTACCGTTCAGCATTTGATGCGCAGATCCCTCCGCATGGGAGTCGTGTCTCGGGAAATGGAAACGGTGGTTGGAGGGCGTGTATTGCATCTGGCCGTGACCGTAAGCTCCCTCGGGCCGCGCCGCGCAAACACGGGTTATGTCCTGGTCTTCGATGATCTGTCCGAGTTGCTTCGCTCCCAAAAGACTGAGGCATGGCAGGAAGTGGCGCGGCGAATCGCGCACGAAATCAAAAATCCCTTGACGCCGATTCAGCTCTCCGCCCAGCGGCTCTCGCGATTCCTGGAGAAACGTGATTCCTGGCAACAAGGATCTGCCGACCCAGAATTGACCAAGCTCGTTCAAGAATGTTCCCGCTTGATTGAGCGGGAGGTTTCTACGCTTGCCTCCTTGGTCAACGAATTCTCCCAATTTGTGCGCTTCCCTGCAGCCAAACTCGCTCCTGCAAGCGCCAATCGAATCGTCCAGGAAGCAGTCGAAGTCTTCTCCGGAAGGCTGGATGGCACCTCGCTCAAGACAAATTTGACCGAGAGTCTCCCCATGGTGCGTGCGGACGCCGGTCTGCTGCGCAGTGTGGTCGTGAATCTCATTGACAACGCGGCGGAGGCCCTGGAGAACTCCTCTTTCCGAGAAATCGCGGTTTCAACAAGGGCACTCGCCGATGCAGAAGCCGTGGAAATTTCTGTCGCCGACACGGGCCGAGGGATCTCCCCTGAAGATAAAGACAAACTCTTTCTCCCCCATTTTTCCACCAAAGACCGCGGAACCGGCCTGGGACTGGCTATTGCGGCCCGTATCATCGCGGAGCACGGCGGCAGCATCCACGTCGAAGATAATTTTCCCGTAGGTTCGCGTTTCGTCATCGAACTGCCCGTCGCGGATTTAACGTCTGCCACCGTTGCGGACCACAATGGGTCCAGTGCCGCCTTATGACGCCGCGCCCCCACGTTTTGATCGTCGACGATGAAGCCGGCATCCGCGAGTCGCTCTCTTTGATTCTCAAAGACGAGGGCTATCAAGTGGACGCCGTTGGATCCGCCGAACAAGCCTTGGAGCGCTGCGCGTTTGGCGATTTGGAAGTCGCGCTTCTCGACGTCTGGCTGCCCAGCATGGACGGCCTCGAAGCCCTCAGCCGCATTCAGGCGCTGCCTCACCCGCCCGCCGTCATCATGATCTC
>Ga0209805_1001694_pt1 | contig 13157 bp, 8 predicted proteins | sample GraSoiAngelo_148_FD_185905 | JGI IMG/M metagenome (GOLD analysis project Ga0209805, IMG submission 185905) | Grasslands soil microbial communities from the Angelo Coastal Reserve, California, USA - 14_1009_09_20cm (SPAdes) (version 2) | ecosystem: Environmental > Terrestrial > Soil > Grasslands ... | reverse complement strand
ACTGTCTTGCGCGAGATGGGCATTCCGCCGGGGAGCTCCGCGGCCGCCGCTCCGAGCTCGCCTTTCAGGCCTTCCAGCGTGGTGTTGACCGTGATGTGCGGCCGGACGCCGTTCTTGCGCGGCAGCCTGCCTTCGTCCAGGTGATGCTGGAGCAGCTCACCCAGCGCGTCCGCCATGCGCTGGCCATGATTGCGCCGGTCGTCCGGACCACGCCAGACCGCCAAAGAATCGAGGGCAGCTCGAAACGCCGCCCCGGTAACCGGGTCGAGGATGCCATCGACGCTGTGCATCCCATCGAGCAAAGGGCTGACCTCCAGCCAGCGCCGCTCGAAGTCTCTCTCACTGTCTTTCTCGAAGCCCTCGGGGTCGGCGACCGCCCGGGCGTGGCGGCAGCAGATGCGCAGATGCTCGACCGAGAACCTGCGCGCGAAGCTCACCATCTCCTTTTCGCGCTCGGCGTCCACCCTCTCGCCCAGCTGCTCTCGCAGATGGCAGATGGCAGAGACCGCCTGGTATCCGATCTCACCCTTGGCGAGCGCCTCGGCCACCTGCGGCAATGAATCGAGCTGCCGCCCAACGCAGAGACGATCTGCAGCTGTCCTCCGGGAGAGGCCACAGGTGCGCGCCACCCAGCCGGCCGGCGTCAGTCTGGAAAGCTGGTGATCACCACGCCGTCGACCGCGGTCGACAACTCTGCCAAGGGTGGCCTGGAGCCGATCGATAACCGCCGAAAGGCGCTTGGGATCGACAAAGTCGAGGTCGGCCTCGAGCTCGAAATCCCGAACTTCACACTCCAATCTTTCGAGCCCACCCGACATGCAAGTAGGATATCAAACAAAAGTTCGTTGGTCAATCAAATTAACAGGCAAATCTATTCAACACCGGCCTTCCGCCGGGCAACCCAGACCCACCTCTGCCACCCTTTCACAGCCCGTCCAAACCCGCGTCAGCATTGGCCACCAGACCCACCTCTGCCACCCCTTCACGCCCGTCCAAAACCCGCGTCAGCATTGGCCACCAGACCCGCCAACCACACTCCTCCCACCCATCCCACCCGGGCCACGCTCACTTAACAGGCATCCCCGACAATGGCTCGATGGGCCTCCCGACCGCCCTCTCCCCTCTGACCGAGCGCAACTTCCGCCTCCTCTGGACCGGCCAGGCCGTCTCGGCGATAGGCGACTCCCTGACCCCGGTGGCCCTCGCCTTCGCCGCCCTGATGGTCGGCCACTCCGCCACCGCCCTGGGCATCGTCTTCGCCGTCTCGATCCTGGGCCGCGTGATCGCCCTCCCCATGGGCGGCGTGTGGGCCGACCGTCTACCCCGCCAGCTCGTGATGCTCACCTCCGACTGGGTCCGCGCCGCGGTCCACGCGGCGATCGGCCTCCTCCTCGTCAGCGGCCACGCCCAGCTCTGGGAGCTGATCCTCCAGGCGCTCCTCTACAACTTCGCCGCAGGCTTCTTCCAGCCCGCCTCCGGCGCACTCGTCCCACAAACCGTCACAGTCCAGAAACTCCAACAGGCCAACGCGCTGATGGGCCTGTCGAAAAGCCTCACCCAGGTGGGCGGCCCTGCCGTCAGCGGAATCCTCGTCGCCCTGGTCGGTCCCGGCTGGGTCTTCGTCATCGACGGGATCACCTTCGTCGCCAGCGCCCTCTCCCTCGCGCTGCTGAAGATCCCGCCTCTAGCCGCCCCTGCGCAAAGCCACTTCTGGCAAGAGCTGGCGGAAGGGTGGCGCGCGGTCACAAGCCGCCGCTGGTACCTCCTCAACCTCTGCTCGCACGCGCTGTGGAACTTCGCCATCACCGCGGTGTTCGTACTCGGTCCGATCATCGCGGCGCGTCACCTGGGTGGCTCATCCGCGTGGGGCCTCATCGCCGGCTCCATGGGAGCCGGCCAGGTTCTCGGCGGCCTGGTCGCCCTGCGCGTGATGCCCGCCCGCCCCCTGGTCGCCGCCAACCTCGCCCTGACGCTGGCCGCGCTCCAGGCGCTCGCGCTGGCCGTCCCGACCCCGACCGTTCTCATCATGGCCGCGTGCGTGGTCGGCTGGGCCGGGCTGACCTTCCTCAACGAGGTGTGGTTCGCGACGGTCCCGCAGCTCATCCCCCAGGAGGTGCTTGCGCGTGCCAACTCCTTCGACTGGCTGCTCTCGCTGATCGCCATGCCCCTGGGTTTCGCAGTCATGGGGCCGGTCTCAGATCGCATCGGGATACCGAGGACGCTCGTCGTGGCGGCCGTGCTGCTTGCTGTGCCGAGCGCCTTGATCATGCTGGTGCCGGGCGTCCGGAACGTGCGGCGAAACAGCGAAGGCCAGGTGCTTCAGGAACCGAGTCCCGCGTAACCCTCATGCCACATCTCGAACGCGAACAGCGTCCACAGCTGCTTGCGATTGTCTCGCCGGCCGGCGAGGTGGTCCGAGATAAGCGACGACACCGCGCCCGAATCAAAGAACCCCTCACGAGCGATGCGCTCAGGTGACAGCACGGACAGCATCTGTTCCCTCAACGGTCCGCGGAACCACTCTGCGACGGGAATGCCAAACCCCTTCTTCGGCCTGTTGAGGATCCGCTCCGGCAGGATCCCGCGGAGCGCACGCTTCAACAGGAACTTCGAGCGCAAACCGCGCAGCTTCATGTTCAGCGGAAGGCCTGTCGCGTAAGCGACGAAGTCGTTGTTGAGCAGGGGGACGCGGCCCTCGAGCGATGCCATCATCGAGGCGCGGTCGAGCTTGACCAGGATGTCGTTCTCGAGGTAGAGCCGCATGTCGAGCATCAGGACCTGGTGCAGCGGATCGAAAGAATCGAACTCGTCAGCCAGCGCGTCGCCGTTCCTGCGCATCTCGGGAGACAACACCGCGGCGCGCTCCTCCGGCGCGAACGAGCCCATCCACCGTTGATGTCTCTCCGCCGCACTGTAAGCCGCGCCGGCGACGAAGCGCTTGGCTCGAAAGTCGAAGCTCAGGTTGCTGCGCGACACAGGCATGCGCCTGACCACCGGCTCGACGACTCCATGCCGCAGCACACCCGGTGCGCGCATGTAGTAGCCGGCGAGTCGGTGCGCCTGCAGGGTGGGATATCCCGCGAAAAGCTCATCACCCCCGTCGCCGCCCAGCGCCACCTTCACGTGCTCTCGCGTGAACGCCGAGAGCAGATACGTGGGAATGATCGAGGCGTCTCCCAGCGGCTCGTCGAGCAGCACGGGCAGCTTCGGAATCAGGCCGAGCAGCATGCCCGGCTCGAGCGTCAGCTCGTGATGATCGGTGCCGAGGTGGCGGGCGACCTCTCGCGCGTAGGGCGCCTCGTCGAATGACCGCTCGGCGAAACCGACCGAGAAGCTCTTAACGTCGCCGCCGAGCTGGGTCATCATCGCGGTCACCGCGCTGGAGTCGATGCCGCCGGACAGGAACACGCCCAGCGGGACGTCGCTGATCAGCTCCTTGCGCACCGACTCGCGCAGGACCGCGCGCAGCTCGGCGCACTCCTCGTCGACGTCTCGGCTGCGCTCGCCGCCGTCCACGTTCAGCGACGGAGCCCAGTACCGCTTGACCTGCGCTTTGCCCTCGGCGACCGACCACGTCAGGGTGTGCCCCGGCCGCAGCTTGTTGACGCCGCGGACGATGCTGCGCGGAGAAGGGACGAACTCGTACGCGAGGTACTCGTCGAGCGCCACAGGATCGATGCCACGGCGGAGCGCCGGATCGCGAAGCAGCCCCTTCAGCTCCGAGGCGAATACGAGCCTGTCCCCATCGACGGCGTAGTGCAGGGGCTTGATGCCCATGCGGTCGCGAGCCAGGAACACTGTCCCGGTGCGTCGGTCGACTAGAGCGAAAGCGAACATCCCGTTCAGCCGCTCGACCATCCCCTCGCCCCACTGCTCGTAGGCATGGACCAGGACCTCGGTGTCGGACTGCGTCACGAACGTGTGGCTCGCGGCGATCAGCTCATCGCGCAGCTCCAGGTAGTTGTAGATCTCCCCGTTCTGCACCACCCACACGGTCGAGTCCTCGTTGTGCATCGGCTGGTGGCCGCCACTGAGGTCAATGATGGAAAGGCGCCGCATGCCAAGCGACACGCCGTCGAACTGCGCGATCCCCTCGTCGTCAGGGCCGCGGTGAACCATCGCCGCGCACATGCGCCCCACCAGCTCGCGGCCGCGTGCCGGGTCTCCCCCAGCCACGCCGCAGATCCCACACATTACCGAGCTCTGACGGCGGGTCTCCCGTTCGTCGCCGGCTGCCTGTGGGGAGTCTTCTCGATGATCTCGCGAATCACGTACACGGGCTTCGCCTGCGACTCGTGCAGGGTGCGGATCGACAGCTCGGCCAACAGCCCCATGAGGATGAACTGCACGCCGACGATCACCAGCACGACTGACAGGAGCAGGAGTGAGTTGTTGTGCGCGTACACATAGGGCGGCAGAGCCTTCTGGAGAATCACAATCGCCGCCAGCACGAGAGCCATCGCCCACAGGCCAAACGCGGCGAACCCGAAGAAGTACATCGGCTTGGTCGAATAGCTGCCGAGCAGCTTCATCGTGATCAGGTCGAGCATCACACGCGAAGTGCGCGACAGGGAGTATTTGGATTTGCCATAGGTCCGGGGGCGGTGGTTGACGGGGAGCTCGGTGATCCGGGCCCCGACCATCGACGCGTACACAGGGATGAAGCGGTGCATCTCGCCGTAGAGCCTCACGTCCTGGATGACGTCGCGGCGATAGGCCTTCAGCGTGCAGCCGAAGTCGCTCAGATGAACGCCCGTCACGTGCGCGATGATCCAGTTCGCGACCTGTGACGGCAGCACGCGGGTGATGTCATCGCGGCGGTCGTGCCGCCACCCGCTGACCACGTCGTAGCCCTCGTCGATCTTTTCCAGCAGGTGCGGGATGTCATGCGGGTCGTTCTGCATGTCGCCATCGAGAAACACGAGGATCTCGCCGCTGCTGTTGTCGATCCCCGCCTGGACCGCGGCGGTCTGCCCGAAGTTGCGGCGAAAGCTGACCACGCGCACACGAGCGTCGCGCGACGCGAGCTGACCCAGGCGCTCGGTGCTGCCGTCGCGGCTGCCGTCATCGATGTACACGACCTCGAACGAACGGCCGAGCGCTTCGACCACCCCCACGAGCTCGCGATGCAGCGGTTCGACGCTGTCCACCTCGTTGAACACCAGGACGATCACGGACAGCTGCGGAGTGTCGGTAGCCGGTTGGCGGGCCATGCCCGGATTATGCCTTGATAAGCTCCGGGTGCGATGACGGTAGACGCCCTCAGAATTAGAAGCGCGCCGCGGGAGCGGGCCGCCGCCGAAGCGTGGTGGGTCTATCCCGCGATCCCGATGCTCGCGGCCGCGGTCGCCTTTGCCTGGACCCTGCACGGCGACCTGCAGCGCATGTACGGCATGACCAGCGACGCATGGGACCTGGCGTACGACCAGCAGGTCATCTGGGGCATCACCCAGGGCGACTGGTTCTACTCAAGCTTCGCGCGGGGCAACTTCCTCGGCGTCCACCTCGAACTGATCTTCGTCTTGATCGCGGCCATCGAAAAACTCTGGCCGAGTCCGGCGGTGTTACTGATCTTCTCGTCAGCCGGACTCGCCGGTGCCGGGCCGGCCGCATACCTCTTCTTTCGCGCCATCCTCCCGGCCGACCGGCGCGAGTCGCCCTGGCTCGCGGTCGCCCTGTCCGCGCCCGTCCCGTTTTGGGCCGCGATCCAGGAGTCGGCGCGCGATTTCTTCCACCCCGAGAACATGGCCCTCCCCTTCGCCCTGCTCGCGGCCTGGGCCGGCATTCGCGGGCGCCGGGGATTGATGTGGACGTTCTGCGTCCTCGACCTGGCGTGCAAGGAGGACCAGGTTTACACGGTGGGCGTGATCGCCCTCCTCATGTCCGTCTATGGTGCGCCGGAGGTCAAGAAGCACTGGCGCTTCATCCTCTATCTCGCCGGGGGATGGTTCCTCATCGGGACCGGAATCGTCCAGCAATACTTTCGAAACTATGGCTACACGGACATCGTGTACTACCGCTGGCTGGTCGGGCTCAACCCCAACATTCACGTTTCGCCGCTGGCCGTCGCAGAGGCGCTGACCCGGCCGGAGGCGCTCTTCATCGTCGCCGCGGTCATCGCCTCCATGTTTGCGCTGCCCCTCCTGGCGCCCCGCTGGCTGCTGCTTGTGATCCCTCCTTACGTCGCCAATGTGCTCAGCGAGCACATCCCGCAGAACATCCTCAATCTGCACTACGTGATGCTGCTGCTGTTCCCGCTCATGGTTGCCGGGGGTATCGGCGCCCGTCGATTCGTCCAAAGAGTCTCGATCAAGCCCGCGATGGCGCTGGTCGCTGCGCTGCCTGCTCTGCTGCTTGGTTGGGGAACCGGCGGCGTGCCACCTGCCCTCCTGGCATGGAACGACGTCTACTCGAAGCCAAACGCGGTTGCCCAGCTGCAGGCCGCGGCCGCTGTGATTCCGGCTGACGCACCTGTAAACGCGGATGCCGGATTGTGCGTGTGGCTCGCGAACCGCCACACCATCAACGACTTCCCGGACATGCTGGAGCCGGGCTCGTATGTGGTCATCGACAGCGACTACTACCTGGGCAACAACACGACCCGTGCCAAGCGCCAGGCGGCGGCCGATGCGATTCCCACAAGCGGCCGGCGCCTGCTCTACGACGCCGGCCGGTTCCAGGTCTGGAGCCCAGTCGGAGACTAATCAAAAGTCTCCTCCCCATTCATGGGGACGTGGCCCGAAGGGCCGGAGGGGCTGACCCGTACTCTTATTCACCGTGGCAGCAACCACCTCTATCCGCGAGCGCCTCGATCAGCTGTTCCAGCGGCGGATCGCGATCTTCGACGGGTCGATGGGCGTCATGCTGCAGCACAAGGGCCTCTCCGACGAGGAGTTCCGCGGCGAGCGGTTCCGCGACCACCCCAAGCCCCTGCGCAACAACAGCGACGTGCTGTGTCTGACCCAGCCCGAACTGGTGACGCAGGTGCACCGCGGGTACCTCGAGGCGGGCGCGGACATCATCACCACCAACACCTTCACGGCGACGCGCGTCTCGCAGGCCGACTACGGCCTCGAGAAGTACGTCTACGAGATGAACCTCGCAGGCGCGCGCCTCGCACGACAGGCCGCGGACGCGTACGAGAACCGCTTCGTCGCCGGTTCGCTGGGCCCGACGAACGTGACCCTCTCGCTCTCACCCAAGGTCGAGGACCCGTCCTATCGCGATGTGACCTTCGACGAGCTTCGCGACGGATACGCCGAAGCTGCGCGTGCCCTGAAGGAAGGTGGCGTCGACATCCTCCTCATCGAGACCGTTTTCGACACCCTCAACGGCAAGGCGGCGATCGCTGCGGTCAAAGAGGTCGCGCCGGAGATCCCGCTGTTCATCTCCGTGACGATCGTGGACCGGAGCGGCCGCAACCTTTCGGGGCAGACGGTCGAAGCCTTCTGGACGTCGGTGGAGCACGCGCAGCCGTTCGCGGCGGGCATCAACTGCTCGCTGGGTGCGACCGAGATGCGCCCCTACATCGCCGCCCTCTCGCGCGTCGCGCCGGTGTACGTGACGTGCTATCCGAACGCAGGCCTGCCCAACGCCTTCGGCGGCTATGACGAGCAGCCGCCGACGACCAGCCGCCTGCTGAAGGAGTTCGCCGAGGCGGGCTACCTGAACGCCGCCGGCGGTTGCTGCGGCACCGGTCCGGAGCACATCCGCCAGATCCGGGAGGCGCTGACGGACGTCGCGCCGCGGCCCCTGGCCGGACGCGAGCCGCGGACTCGATTCAGCGGCCTCGAGCCTTTTGAGATCAGCCCGAACTCGGGGTTCGTGGTCATCGGCGAGCGCACCAACGTCACCGGCTCGCTCCGGTTCCGCCGGCTGATCGAGTCGGGGGACTTCGTCGGTGCCGTCCAGGTGGCGCTCGACCAGGTGCGCGGCGGAGCGAACCTGCTCGACGTGAACATGGACGCTGATCTGCTCGACTCCGAGGCCGCGATGGTCCGGTTCCTCAACCTCATAGCGACCGAGCCCGAGATCGCCCGCATCCCCGTGATGGTCGACAGCTCCAAGGTGACCGTCCTCGAAGCCGGCCTCAAGTGCCTCCAGGGCAAGGGCGTGGCCAACTCGATCAGCCTGAAGGGCGGCGAGGAGGCGTTCCTCGAGCAGGCGCGACTGGTGCGCAGGTACGGGGCGGCCGCTGTCGTGATGGCGTTCGATGAGATCGGCCAGGCGGACACGTTCGAGCGCAAGGTGGAGATCTGCAGCCGGGCGTACACGCTGCTGACTGAAAAGGCCGGCTTCGAGCCGGAGGACATCATCTTCGACCCGAACATCCTGCCTATCGCGACCGGCATCGAGGAGCACGCCCCCTACGCGAAGAATTTCATCGACGCGACCCGCGAGATCAAGAAGCGGTTCCCGAGGGTCCACGTCTCGGGTGGAGTCTCCAACCTCTCCTTCTCGTTCCGCGGCAACGACCGCGTGCGCGAGGCGATCCATTCGGCGTTTCTCTTTCACGCGATTCGCGCCGGCCTCGACATGGGCATCGTCAACGCCGGCCAGCTCGTCGTGTACGCGGACATCCCGAAGGACCTGCTGGAGATGGTCGAGGACGTCATCTTCGACCGCCGGCCCGACGCGACAGAGCGCCTGGTGGACTTTGCCAGGTCGGTTTCCGGCGCGGGGCAGAAGCGTGAGGTGGATCTCAGGTGGCGCGAAGGCTCGGTGGAGGAGCGCCTCAAGCACGCGGTGCTGCATGGCGAGGTCGCTTACATCGAAGAGGACGCGGAAGAGGCACGGGTCAAGTACGGCAAACCGCTGCTCGTGATCGAAGGGCCGCTGATGGACGGCATGCAGGTCGTCGGCGACCTGTTCGGTGCAGGCAAGATGTTCCTGCCACAGGTCGTCAAGAGCGCGCGGGCGATGAAGCGCGCTGTGGCCTACCTCGAGCCGTTCATGCAGGCCGAGAAGAAGGCGTCGGGCGACCGGAGCGTGCGCGGCAAGCTCGTCCTCGCAACAGTCAAGGGCGACGTCCACGACATCGGCAAGAACATCGTCGGCGTGGTGCTGGCGTGCAACAACTACGAGGTCCACGACCTCGGCGTGATGGTGCCCGTGGACAAGATCCTCGACACTGCGGTCGAGCTTGGCGCCGACGTCGTCGGCCTGTCCGGCCTCATCACGCCATCGCTGGACGAGATGGTGGTCGTGGCCAAGGAGATGACGCGGCGAGACTTCCGCATCCCGCTCCTGATCGGAGGTGCGACTACCTCAAAGCAGCACACGGCGGTGCGCATCGCCCCGGCGTACGACGGGACCACAGTGCACGTGCTGGACGCATCGCGCGTGATCGGTGTCGTGTCGGACCTGCTCGCCAAGGACCGGCGGGAGAAGTTCGAGCGCGACAACTACACGCTGCAGGAGAAGCTGCGCGCGCAGCACACATCGGCCAAGCGACCCCTGCTCACGCTGGACGAAGCGCGCGCCAAGAGGCTGAGAGTGCCATTCGATCAGCTTGCCCGGCCGCCCTTCATCGGCAGGAAGGTGATCGAGCCGTCGCTCACGGAGCTACGCGACTACGTCGACTGGACCTTCTTCTTCCACGCCTGGGAGCTCAAGGGCAAATATCCCGCGATCCTGGACAGCCCGGCGCAAGGCGCCGCCGCGCGCGAGCTCTTCGGCCACGCGCAGGAGCTGCTGGACGAGATCATCGCGAAGGATTGGCTGCAAGCGCGTGGGGTGTATGGCTTCTGGCCGGCTCGCGCCGACGGTGATGATGTGGCGCTCGACAACGGCGTGCGCTTCCCGATGCTCCGGCAGCAGGTCGACCATGGAGACGAGAAGCCGTACCTGTCCCTGGCAGACTTCGTCGCCCCCGGAGAAGGCGATCATATCGGCGCCTTCGCGGTCACCGCGGGCCTGGGCGTCGACGAGCTTGCAGCTCGCTTCGTCGCCGAGCATGACGACTACCGGGCGATCATGGTCAAGGCGCTGGCCGACCGCCTGGCCGAGGCGTTCGCGGAGTACCTCCACGAGCAGGTGCGGCGCGCCTGGTACGAGGCGGGGCCGAAGCAGCCGAACGACGAGCTGATCGCCGAGAAGTATCGTGGCATCAGGCCGGCGTTCGGCTACCCGGCCTGCCCGGACCACACGGAGAAGGAGACGCTGTTCAACTTGCTCGACGCGCGGTCGATCGGCATGGAGCTGACCGAGAGCGGGGCGATGACGCCGACGGCCGCGGTCTCAGGCCTCTACTTCGCCCACCCGCAGTCGCGCTACTTCATGGTCGGCAAGATCGGCCGCGACCAGGTCGAGGACTACGCCCGCCGCAAGGGGATGACCGCCGCCGAGGTCGAGCGCTGGCTGCGCCCGAACCTCGGCTACGACGAGTGAAGATCTATCACCAGCGCGCGATCGGCGCGATCGCCGGCGCGATCGCCGGCGGGGCGCTGGGGATGTTGTCCTTGATCGTCTTTGTATTGCTGTACAAGCCCCTTCACATCACAGTGGGCATGTCCCACGCGCTTTTCCTGTGGCTGTGGATCCTCGTGTCGATCGCGCTGGGCGCGCTGGTGGGATGGTGGATGCCCAAATGGCTTATCGCGTTCGCCGCGCGGTTCGGGAAACGTTGGTCGGCGTATCTGGATCGGACACGCCGGCGCTACGGATCGAGGTGACCCACTCCTGGAACCTCGTCCTGTGCACCTGATCGACGTCCCAAACCCGCACTGCGCTGTGTTGCAGGTGCGCTCGATGCTCGTGCGCCACCCCTCTCACATGCGGGTGCCTCGCGCCAAGGGTGCCACCGGCACGTGCGCCTCGATGAATGCGGTCGGGTCGATGAACCGATAGGGGAACGCTGGAAAGCCCGAGCACGCGCTCGGGGGCAGCGCACCGTTCCAGGCGTGCGGCTCGAAATCTCCGTTGAAGACAGCGAAATGCAGGTGCGTCTTGTCTCCCATGTCCGCCACCTCCGCGAACACCTCACCGCGTTTTACGCGCGTGCCGGCGCTGTACCCGGACTTGAGCCACACATGCCAGTACTGCGTTATGACGGCGCCGGAGCTGGTCTGATGCCGGATCAAGACTCCACCCCGAAACGTCGGGTCGATCAGGTAGCCCTCAATCACCCCGTCTCCCGCAGCCATCACCGGCTGGCCGGCCGTGGCGACGACGTCAGCCCCGGTGTGCAGCCAGACGGCGCCCGACGCGCATGCCCGAAGCGGGGTGCCGTTGCAGTAAGTCCATCGGCTGCCGAATCCGAGGCAGTGAGGCGCCCACGTGGGCAGCGGGAACTCAAACACGTCCGCCGGGTTGGTGGGAGCTGTCCTGGCCGCCGGCGCCGTGGCCGTCGCAAGCTGCAGCGCGCTCAGAAATACCGCGATAACGCCCCGAATCACTGCTCCAGTATCGCCCGCATGGTGGTCTTCTGATTCGGGGCCGCTGACGCGAACGTGTCAGCCGATATCGACGATCACGTTCTTGAGCTCTGTGTACAGATCCAGGGCGTAAGGGCCGAGCTCGCGCCCCCACCCGCTCTGCTTGAAACCGCCCCACGGCGTGACTGGGTCGACGACGTGGTAGCAGTTCACATAAACCGTCCCAGCCTTCAGGGCGTGCGCCACCCGGTGCGCGCGGCCAACGTCCTTCGTCCACACGCCCGCCACCAGGCCGTACACGGTGCTGTTCGCTTTCTCGACCAGGTCGTCCTCGTCCTTGAACGGGATCGCGGCCACCACCGGCCCGAAGATCTCTTCCTGCGCGATCCGCATCTTGCCGTCGACGTCAGCGAATACCGTTGGCTGGACGAAATTCCCGTGATCCAGACCCTCGGGTCGGCCGCCTCCGACCAGCATCCGCGCCCCTTCCTCGTTGCCGAGCTTGATGTAGCCGAGCACTCGGTCCATCTGGGTTCTGGACACGAGCGGTCCGATCTGCGTCACGGGATCGATGCCCGGACCGATGCGCGCCTCGGCCACCGTCTTGAGCAGCGAATCGACCGTCTCGTCGTAAACCCTTTCCTGGACGAACAGCCGCGAACCGGCCGAGCACATCTGGCCCTGGTTGAAAAAGATGCCGAAGAAAGCGCCGGAGGCCGCCTTGGCCAGGTCCGCGTCGGCGAACACGATGTTGGGCGACTTGCCGCCCAGCTCGAGGCTGACGCGCTTGAGGTTGCTGTCCGCCGCGGCTTTCGCGATGAGCCTGCCTACCTCGGTCGAGCCCGTGAACGCGACCTTGTCGACGTCTGGGTGCGATGCGAGCCTCGCGCCCGCCGTCTCGCCAAAACCAGGGACCACGTTCACAACCCCGTCCGGCACGTCCGCCTGCTGGAGCAGCTCTGCGAGCAGGAGAGCGCTGAGCGGCGTCTCCTCCGAAGGCTTCAGCACCACGCTGTTGCCGCAGGCGAGAGCTGGCGCGATCTTCCAGGCGGCCATCATGATCGGGAGGTTCCACGGGATGATCTGCCCCACCACGCCTACCGGCTGGCGAAGGGTGTAGCTCAGGTACTTGCCCGGCAGCGATATCTCCTGCGTCGCGCCGTCGAGCTTCGTGACCCAACCCGCGTAGTAGCGGAACGTAGCGGCCGCGAACGGCACAAAGAAAAGGAGCGCGTCGTTGATGGGCATGCCGTTGTCGAGAGAATCGAGCTGGGCGAACTCCAGCGCCCTGTCTTCGATCATGTCGCCGACCCGCCACAGCGCCCTGGCCCGCTCCGCCGGCGGCAGGTCGCGCCACACACCGCTGTCGAATGACCTGCGCGCCGCGGCGACGGCCCGGTCGACGTCCTCCGCGCTGCCTTCGGCGACGCTGGCCAGCACCTCGCCTGTGGCCGGATCGAGCGTGTCGAACGTCTTGCCGCTTGCGGAGTCGACCCACCGGCCGCCGATGAACAGCTTCTTCGGCTGGCCCTTCAAAAACGACGCCACCTCGAGGTCTTCGGCGATCGCCATGGCAGCATCGTAGCCCCATCCCCCGGCTTCGCCGGGTACTTGCCGGACAAGCCGGTTGAGGACGCGGAACGCGCCTACTGATCGCCCCGCGAGCGGGGAAGAGACAGCTAGGCTTGGAACCGTGCTCATGGAAGTCACGTGCCGCTGCGGCTACGTGATGCGCGGATCGAAGTCAGAGCTGATCGAGAAGGTGCGCGAGCACGGGCGCTC
>Ga0209805_1001692_pt1 | contig 13160 bp, 9 predicted proteins | sample GraSoiAngelo_148_FD_185905 | JGI IMG/M metagenome (GOLD analysis project Ga0209805, IMG submission 185905) | Grasslands soil microbial communities from the Angelo Coastal Reserve, California, USA - 14_1009_09_20cm (SPAdes) (version 2) | ecosystem: Environmental > Terrestrial > Soil > Grasslands ... | reverse complement strand
GCCCCCGGACACGGGAATCTCGCCGGCGTGCTGCTGACAGAGGTCGACCGGCCCACGGTGACCGCCCTCTTCAAAAGCATGGTGGGTGATCCAAATCTTCAGAAGGAGATCGCCGCCGACGTGGCCCAGATCGCGCCCGCACGGCTGGCCGGCCTCGCGGCCATCGTCGAACGCCTCGACCTGTACACCTACTCTGCGTACAAGGCTGACGCGGTGCTGTTCGCGCAGCAGGGCGGATTGTTCGCCGCCGCCGCGCTGCTGGGCGTGAGCTTCTTCTCGATCGCCGTCGGCATCCTGCTGATCTTCCTGATCTTCGTCATGCTCGCGGCCGAGCGGCGCGCCGAGATGGGCATGAGCCGTGCCGTCGGACTGAAGCGGCGCCACCTCACGCAGATGTTCCTGTTCGAAGGCACCGCGTACACGCTGGCGGCGAGCGTGATCGGCATGCTGCTTGGCGTCGGCGTCGGCGCCGCGATGATCAGCGTCCTTTCTCAGGTGTTCAGGGGCTTCTACAAAGGGATCGACCTGACCTTTCACATCGAGTGGACGAGCCTGGTGATCGCCGTCTGCCTGGGCATCCTGCTCACCTTCGTAGTGGTCGCGTTCTCCGCGTACAGGGTGAGCCGGCTCAACATCGTCGCCGCGATCCGCGACCTGGACGAGAGCGAGCAGCGCGACGCCGGCCTGCTTCGGATGTTCACCGCCCCGTTCGGCGTCGCGTGGCTGGCGTTGAGGCAGCTGCGCCGGGGCCACCCGCTGGTCTTCCTCGGCCGCATCACCATCGGCACCCTCGGCGCGATCAGGGCCTTCTGGTGGGCGCTGTTCCGGCGCGGCCCGCTGACGCTGCTGCTGGGCCTTGCCCTGATCGCCGAGAACCTGGACAACAGCCTTCCTCTGAGCCGGTTGGAGCTGCTGTACTCGGCGGGTGCGTCGCTCGTGATCATCGGGACGGGTCTGCTGATCCGATGGATCCTCCAGCTGGCGCACGTTCGCAGCGGGATAGCATCACGCGCCGGCTTCACGTCGGCGGCACTCGGGTTGATCGTCTTCTGGGGCCGCCCCTTCGGCCGGATCGAGGACAGGCTCCACATCGCCGGCGCGCTTCAGCTGGACAAGAACTACGGCGGCGGAGAAGTGTTCGTGCTGTCCGCGATGATGGTGCTGCTGGCCGCCATCTGGCTGGTGATGTTCAACAGCGACCTGTTGATCCGAATCGTGATGCTCGTCACGGGACGGATCGCCGGCCTCGCACCTGTGACCCGGACGAGCATGGCCTACCCGATGTCGACCAAGTTCCGCACCGGCATGGCGGTCGCCATGTTCGCGATCGTGACCTTCGTCGTCGTGTACATGTCGATCTTCAAAGACGTCCTGATCCAGAACTTCGGGCAGGTCGACGCGCAGAGCGGCCACTGGCAGATAGTCGCGGGCTCGCCTGACTTCAACTTCAACTCGACCGACAGGACTGCATTCCGAACCGACGTCGCCACGCTCGTCCAGACCGACTCGACCACGGCCGCCGAGGTGCGCGGGGTCGGTTGGGAAAACCTCAGCGGCACCATCATCCGCGGGGTCAAGCCGGACGGCAGCGTGAACGAGATCTCGACACGGGGCTTTGGGCTGCATGTCGTCGACGACGGATATCTCTCGGCGACGGGATACTCAATCTGGCCGCGAGCCGCCGGGTACTCGTCCGACCGGGCGGTCTGGAACGCGGTGAGGGACCACCCCGGCTACGCGGTGCTGGACACGAAGTCGCTCGATTCCGCCGACGGCAGCCCGCCTGTCGTCACCGGCATCTCCCCGTCGGCCGCGACCTTCCGTCCATTCCAGGTTGAGATCGGTGCCGGTGAGAAAGGTGGAGCTCGCGGGCCATGGCGGGTGACCGTGATCGGGTTCATGACGCGCCCGATCTGGGACGGCATCTACATCTCGACGCGCACGGCGATGGCGAGTGGAAACTACTTCGACCCCGGCAGCGCCGGGCCGGCCGGCTCGGAGGGCACGGCGCTTTCGCCGACGGGCTACTACTTCAACCTCGGAAACGGGGTGGACCCGCATCGTGCCCGGTTGGACCTGGGCCGCCTTCTCGTGCGGGACCAGCTTCAGCCCATCGTCGTCGCTGACATGGTCGCCCAGCAGATCAGCAGCACGCTGACGTTGCTCAACCTGCTCACCGGCTTTCTCGCCCTTGGGCTGATCGTCGGGATCGCCGGGCTCGGCGTCATCAGCACCCGCGCGGTCGTGGAGCGCTGGCAGCAGATCGGAATGCTGCGGGCGCTCGGTTTCAGGCGTGCGTTGGTGCAGCGGTCGTTCCTCTTGGAGTCGAGCCTGATCGCCGTGCTGGGCCTCCTGATCGGGGCGTTGATCGGCCTGTGGGAGTCCTACCGGTTCTTCGTGGTCGACCAGGCCTTCGGCACCGTCGATTTTCATGTGCCGGTGCTGGACATCGGGCTCATCCTCGTCGCCGCCTACTGCGCCACCCTGGTCACCACGTTCCTGCCCGCGCGAGCAGCTTCACGGGTCGCCCCGGCCGAGGCCCTGCGCTACGAGTGTGATGGTCGGCGGACCTTATCGAGACCTGAGAGCCTCGCGCTGCCCATGAATCTGAGCGAGCACCCTCGCGCGGGTTTCATTCGTCGCCTGCTTGAGGCGGTCGGAGCTCTTCACGGCGGGCGGCTTTGGTGACCGCACCTGGCAGGCCGCCTCCGGCAGCAGCGCGAGGTCGGCCTGGAAGCGCTGCCTGGATTCGGCCATGGTCGGATGCGCTCGGGTGCGCCGGCCTCCGGCCATCACCTGCTCCAGGAGGGGCTCGCGATCCGGCGCGACCGGCTCGTCGAAGAGGCCGAGGACGTCGCCGAAGGGGCGCTGCTTCCTGAAGACCTGCTTGCGGCCGGGGGCGGTGACCTTGCCGTGCGACAGCTTCATCACCGAGCGGCCCGCATAGTCCACCAGCTTGTAGGCAGTGTCGAGGTATGGATGGTCGGCGGAGACTCCCATCCGCGTGCCCACGCCGAAGGCATCTATGGGCGCCGCCTCGCGCACGAGCTCGTCAATCTGAAACTCGTCCAGCCCACCGCTGGCGAAGATGCGCACCTTCTCGAGCCCGGCCCGATCCAACAGCCTGCGCCCGCGCCTCGCCAGCTCGCCGAGGTCGCCGCTGTCGAGCCGGATCCCGATCTGCCCTTGCAGGTCGAGCTCGCGGATGACCTTGATCGCGTCGTTGATGCCCGACACCGTGTCGTACGTGTCGACGAGAAACGTGGTCCGGCCAGGAAAGTCTTCGGCGAACGCGCGGAACGCTTCGAGCTGGCTCTCGAACGCTTCGATGTAGGAGTGGGCCATCGTGCCCGCCGCGGCCAGCCGATAGCGCCGGGCAGCCTCGACGTTGCTCGTGGCTTGGAACCCGACCATCGCCGACAGGCGCGCCACGTCGAGCCCGGCCTCGATGCCCTGCGTGCGCCTGAAGGCGAAGTCGACGACGTCACGACCGGCCGCGGCGACCACACACCGCGCCGCCTTGCTGGCGATGGTCGTCTCGTACGTGACTCGGTTGAGGAGGAACGTCTCGATGAGCTGGGCTTCCGGCAAGGGCGCTGTGACCTCGATCAGCGGCTCGCCGGCGAGAACGACGCGCCCTTCGGGCACCGCCCACACGTCGCCGGTGAAGTGAAGGCGTTTGAACGCCTCGAGGTCCTGGCGCGGGAATTTGAGCTCCGCGCCCAGGTACTCGAGCTCGTCGTCGCCGAATCTCAGCTGCTCGAGGTAGTCGAGACAGCCCTCCAGCCCAGCCGCGACCAGAAATCCACGCTGCTCCGGAAGCCGGCGGACGAAAAGGCTGAACGTGGCCAGTCCGTTCATGCCCCGGCGCAGGTAGCTGGCGACCATGTTCAGCTCGTACAGGTCAGTCAGGAGGGCGTTCATCGGCTGCGGCTCCGGGCAAGCATTGCGTATTTGGTCACTCGTACGCTGGAGGGCATGTTCGAGACCGATGCCGCACTCGCCTGGCCCGCGATGCCCTACAGGGCGCCCGTCTACGCGGCCGATGCTTCCGAGATCGGCAGCGCCGAGTCATTGCTCGGGGATGAGGAGGCGGACATCTTTCACGGTATCGTCGTGAAGCGCCGTGAGGACGTGAGCGCGCTGGAGCCGTACCGCGAGGAACGCTGGTATCACATCGGCTGGGGCGGGCTGTTCCGCAAGCATCCGGAGTGGGATCGCACCACAGAGAGATAAGTAGTCTTTAGGGCCGTGATCCAGGCCGTCGTGCAGGCCCTGCAGATGGGCTTTTTCATGTTCTGGGAAGTCCTCTGGCCGCTTGCCCTCGGCTTCCTCATCTCGGCGGTGGTCCAGTCGGTCGTGTCGAGGCAGGCCGTGGTGGGCGCGCTCGGCAGCGACGATCTGCGCGGGATCACCTTCGCGACGCTCTTGGGCGCGGCGAGCTCGAGCTGCTCCTATGCCGCGGTGGCGGTCGGCCGCGGTCTCTTCCGGAAAGGGGCGACGTTCGCGAACGCGATCCTGTTCGAGTTCGCCAGCACCAACCTGGTGTTCGAGCTCGGGCTGGTCCTGTTGGTGCTGCTGGGCTGGCAGTTCGTCGCCGCCGAGTTCGCGGGCGGATTGCTCATGGTGGCGATCCTCGCGGTTGCCTTCAAGTACACGCTTCGGGCGCGGATGGTGGACGCCGCGCGCATTCAGGCCGAGAAGGGTGTGCGCGGACGCATGGAAGGCCACGGCGAGATGGACATGTCGCTGTCGGGCGGCACCTTCCTGTCGAGGCTCTTCTCAGGCCGCGCGCTCACCGCGATCAGCCACTACTTCTACATGGACATCGTCAGCCTGTGGCAGGACCTCGTGCTCGGATTCCTCATCGCGGGCGCCCTCGCCGCGTGGGTGCCTAACTCGTTCTGGCAATCGTTGTTCGTAACGAGCCATCCCGCGATCAGCGCGGTGTGGGGACCGATCATCGGGCCCGTCATCGCTCTGCTGAGCTTTGTCTGCTCGGTCGGCAACGTGCCCCTGGCGGTGGTGCTGTGGAACGGTGGCATCAGCTTCGGCGGGGTGATCAGCTTCATCTTTGCCGACCTGATCATCCTCCCCATCCTGGACATCTACCGCCGCTACTACGGAGGGCGGATGAGCCTGTACCTGCTTGGCGTTTCCTACGCCGCGATGGTGGTGGCGGGGCTGGTCATCGGAGGAGCCTTTTCCCTCCTCGGCCTGGTGCCGGCCCACCACTTCATAACTGCATTTCAGACCGGTCCGTCGTGGAACTACACGACCATCCTCAACGCGGTGTTCATCGGCGTGGCCGCGCTACTGGGCTGGCGCTTCCTGAGCACCGGCGGCGTGCAGATGCTGCGCATGATGGAGGCCCGGCCTGGGCCGGCCATGGCTGGTCATGAGCATCATCACCACGAGCATCACCATCACTGAGCGGGTCGCGTCGATCTGGCCGCCGCGGAGAATGCGATAAGCGTTCCGGCTGCAAGTATCGCCAGCATCACAGGGATGATTGCGACCCCGAGCGGGACTATCAGCAGGCCAATCGCACCGGGACCGACCGCCCCGCCCAGCATCGCCGCCGGAAAGAGCCATGAGGTCGCGCGCGCGTCGCCCGGCCTGAGGCGGGCCAGCCAGACGATGCCGGTCGGAAAGATGGGGGCGATGGCAAGACCGGTCACGACGTAGGCGGCGGGAGCCAGCGGACCAGATGCCGCAGCGAGGAGGGCAGCAGTCGCGACGGCCGCACCTCCAAGCACGATAGCCGGCGGAGGCACGGATTCGGGGACCAGCGTGATGAGCAGCCGACCAGCCACCAGCGCCAGCCAGAAGCCAGAGGTCAAGGTCGCCGCGGTCACCGAGGCCAGGCCGACCGACTCGAGATGAGAGGTCATCCAGCCGGCGGTGCCGGTTTCAGTCGAGGTGTAGACGACGAATGCGGATACGAAGATCCACACGACGAAGGGCGGCCGCCCGCGCGCGATGGGCGGAACCGGCAGGCGCCCTGAGATTCCCGCCGCGGCGGGGATGAGCGCGAGCGCAACCACGGCCGCCGCCGCGTACAGCACTGACAACTGGTCGCGCGCGAAGCTCGACACGAGCACGGGGCTGGCAACCGCGCCCGCCGAGTAGGCGGCGTTGACCGCGTTGAGCAGCGCTCCCCGCCGTCGCCCTTCGCTGTAGGCGACCAGCTGGTTGAGACCGATGTCCAGCGACCCAAACCCAAGGCCGACCACGAACACGCCGATGAGGAACACGGGCCAGGCGGTCGCCAGGGCGATGAGAGCACAGCCGAGCGCGACGCTGCCGCTCGCGGTGGTGACCGAGGCTCGGCCGGAGACCTTCTCCATGAAGCGCATCGACACGAGCACCCCGATGAGCGCGCCGGTGAAGTGAACGGTGATGGCCACACCGGCCGCGGCAAGGCTGACTCCGAATCGGTGAGTGAGGTGCTCGAGCAGCGGACCGTACGCCCCGGCCAGCATTCCAATAAGCCCGAACGTGGCGCCGATGGCCACCACCGAAGTTCTCGATAGCGTCAAGCCGACGCGGTTCAGGCGGTGCGGACCAACGACCGCTCTTGGCGGCTTTCCCACTCCGCGTCGGCCTCGCCCATCGGGGTCGAGGCGGGCCCGTTGACGAAGGGCCACATCTCCTCGCCGATGCGCCGCCAGTTCGCCGTCGCGTTGAGGCTCCCGAGCACTGCGTAAAGGCCGATGTTGATGCGCTGGAGAACGACGTAGGTGCGAGGCACATCGCTGAACTGCGCGAGTGGACCGCCCGCATCAAAGAACCTGCGCACGATCGCGGACGCATACTCGGGCGTGATCGTCATCGGCTCATCGCGCAGGACGGTGCCGTAGAAATGTCCGAAGCGATCGACCACCGTCGACGTCGGTACCGGTGCGCCGGGCCGCAGGAAGCCTGCCCGCTCGAGCGCAGCGCGGAAACCCTCGCCGTCGCGCTCGAAGACCAGGAAGCGCAGGGCATCGACCAGCGGGGCGAGGTCCTCGTCGCTGAAGTGCTTGGTCAGACCGAAATCAAGAAAGCTGACACGGCCCCCGCCGTGGAACAGATAGTTGCCCGGATGGGGATCGCCGTTGAACGCATGCAGCCGATAGAGGCTGCGCTGAACAAAACGGTGGATCGTCTCCGCCGCCAGGTCCCGCTCGCGCTGGCCCCACTCGCGGACGGCGTCGAACCGCGTCCCTATCACGAGCTCGCTGGTGAGCACGCGAGAGGTGCTCAGCTCGTTGATCACGTGCGGCACGTGGATGAATGGATGTCCCTGGTAGTAGGTGGCGAAGAGCTCCTGGTTCTCGGCCTCGAGGACGTAGTCGACCTCATCGCGCAGCCGCTCGCCGAGCTCCTCGATCAGGGCTGTGGCGTCGAGACCCGGGAACGCGGCCGCGGCGACGCGCCGCAGCAGGGCCACGTTGCGCAGGTCCGAGGTGATGCTGCGCGCGATGCCCGGGTACTGGACCTTGACCGCCGCTGCGCGGCCATCGCGGGTGATGGCGCGATGCACCTGGCCGATCGAGGCGGCGGCGATCGGCAACGGATCCCAGCGCTCGAAGATGCGCTCCGGCCCGTCGCCAAGCTCCTGCACGATCACCGACCTCGCCAGGGCCGCGTCCATCGGAGGCGCGCTGTGCTGGAGGCGCGCCATCGTGGCGCGGAACCTGGGCGGCAGGTCTTCGTCGATGTAGCTGGCCATCTGGCCCAGCTTCATCAGCGCGCCCTTCATCGAGCCCAGCTCTTCCGCAACCTCCTCAGCGGAGCGGAAGGCGAGGTCGTGGCGCAGATCGCGCTTGCGGTCCGCCGACGCGAAGACGAGCCACGGCGAGCGCGCTGCGTAGCGACCGCCGATGCGAAGGGCAAGACGCGCCAGAGCCGCGCCCCGGCCGAGCCGCGACTGCTTTACGGCCGACCTTTCAGGCATGGGCGCGCATCCTCAGCTCGATCCGTTCGCGCGCCTCGAGCACCCCCGGCAGAGCCTCGAAGGCGAAGTCGATGGCCCCGATGAGCTGCCGCACCGCTTCACGTTCCATGAGGCTTTCCGGCGGCATGGCGAACCCGTACATCTCGCGAGCCCAATCCGGGAGGGTGCCGACGGCAACCCGTCCCAGGTCATGCCACAGCTCGAGCGTCGGCGCATCGAGGCGCGGAGGATCGAGGACGATGGCGATCGCCTCCCGCGCCGCGGGCGTGGCCTGCAGCAGATCGACCGAACGGATATAGGCGTCGAGCGCGGCGACGTTCGCGGGCGCCAGCTGGGAAGGGACGCCGACGATCTCGGCGAAGGTGACCATCTCGGCGACATAGCGGTCGGCGGCGGCAGCGTCCAGTGCATTCCCGTAGCGCTGGACGACCTTCACTATCGAGTCCACCAGCGCGGCGTGGATCCAGAGCAGCAGGCTGGGGTCGCCGGCTTGATAAGCAAGCCCGGTGATCGGGTCCGTTCCTTTCACGTGCGTGTGGATGGAACGCACGCGAGCCGCGGCCGCGTGAGCTGTTTTTGTGTCGCCATACGTGACCGCGAGGATGTAGCCGCCGGTGGCGGCGAGCCGGCCGAAAGGATCCTCCTGCCACGTGCTGTGCTGGGCGACGCCGGCCATCGGAAGCGGGTGCAGCGCCTGCATCATCAGCGACCGCACGCCGGCGAGCAGGTAAGCCCGATCGCGATGAACGCGCCAGACCACGCTGCTGGGCCCGAAAAGGCCGTCGTCGGCCGGCCGCTGGGGCACCGCCCGGTCGAGGGCGCGCGCGAACGACTCGACGTTGATGAGACCGGTCGGTTGCGGCATGGTCATGGTCTGGGGCTAACTGTAGACGGGGCCCGGGCGGGTGCCCCGTGAACGAACTAGCATCAACCCATGGCCCAGACGCAACCGCCAGCGTCGTCTGGGCAGCAATCGAAGCCGCCGGTCAAGCGACCCGACATGTTCGCGCCCATGCGCGGGTGGCGGTTCTGGGTGACGCTGGCGATCCTGCTGGCGGCCAACTACCTGATCAGCAGCATCATCTTCGCCGTCAGCCAGCCGCCGACGGTGACCATCTCCTACAACTCCTTCCTGCAGCAGGTGAACGCAGGCAACGTGAGCAGCATCACGAGCACGGGCGAGGCGATCACCGGCGTCGCCAAGAAGGCGGTGACCGACTCCAGCGGAACCAGCTCCACGAAGTTCCAGACGCAGCGTCCCGCGTTCGCCACCGACGACCTCGAGGCGCTGCTGCAGAGCCACAGCGTGACCATCAACGCCAAGGACCCAAACGCATCGGCGCCACTATGGGAGACGATCCTGGTCAGCTTCGGGCCGACCATCCTGCTGGTCCTGGGATTCCTTTACCTGTCTCGGCGTGCGGCCGCCTCGGGTGCGGGCGGCATCCTGGGCACGTTCGGCCAGAGCCGTGCCCGGCTCTACGACGCCGAGCGTCCGGCGGTCACTTTCAACGACGTGGCCGGCATCGACGAGGTGAAGGCGGACCTGCAGGAGGTGGTCGATTTCCTCCGCGAGCCGCAGAAGTACCAGCGACTCGGCGGCACCATGCCCAAGGGGGTGCTGCTCATCGGCGCCCCTGGCACGGGCAAGACGCTGCTCGCTCGGGCCGTCGCCGGTGAGGCGAAGGTTCCGTTCTTCAGTGTCGCGGCTTCGGAGTTCGTGGAGGCGATCGTGGGCGTGGGCGCGTCACGGGTGCGCGACCTGTTCAGCAAAGCGCGCGCAGCGGCGCCCGCGATCATCTTCATAGACGAGCTCGACGCCATCGGCCGCAGCCGCGCGGCCGCGCTGCGGATCGGCGGCAACGACGAGCAGGAGCAGACGCTGAACCAGATCCTGACCGAGATGGACGGGTTCGACTCGCGTGAGGGCGTGATAGTGCTCGCGGCGACAAACCGTGCTGACGTGCTGGACCAGGCGCTGCTGCGCCCGGGCCGCTTCGACCGCAGGGTCACCGTGCAATCTCCTGATCGGCGCGGGCGCGCCGCCATCCTCCGCATCCACACCCGCAGCGTGCCGCTGGCGCCCGATGTCGACCTGGACCAGGTCGCCGCGCAGACGCCCGGGCTGGTGGGGGCCGACCTGCGCAACATAGTCAACGAGGCAGCCCTGTCGGCTGCGCGCAAGGGCGAGGCAAGCGTCACCATGGCGGACTTCGGCGACGCCATCGAAAGGATGCTGCTGGGCACCGAGCGGAAGCTGATGCTGAGCGAGCTCGACCGCGAGAAGATCGCCTACCACGAGTCAGGCCACGCTCTCCTGGGCCTGCTGGTGCCTGGGGCGGACCCCGTCAAGAAGGTCACGATCATCCCGCGGGGTCAGGCGCTCGGAGTCACCCTGCAGAGCCCGATCGACGAGCGCTTCAACTACGGCGAGGACTACCTCCGGGCCCGGATGATCGGCGCGCTTGGGGGCCGCGCGGCCGAGCACATCGTGTATGGGGTCGTCACCACCGGCGCCGAGAACGACCTGCAGCAGGTGACGCGAATCGCCCACGAGATGGTGGTGCGATGGGGCATGAGCCCGAAGGTAGGTCCCCTCAACTACAGCGACGGTGAGGGGGGCATGTTCCAGCAGCGTCCTTACGGCGAGTCGACCGCGCAGCTCATCGACGATGAGATCAGGCGCATCGCCGACGAATGCCTGGCCGAGGCCGAGAACCTGCTCACGGGGCATCGCTCGCAGCTCGACGCCCTGGCGAAGTCACTGCTGCGCAACGACTCGCTCGACGAGCAGGAGATACTCGATGTGACCGGGATCAAGGCGCAGTCGGCGCAGGCTGCACCGGTTGCGGTGGCCGGCCGCTAGGTTTCCCGCTGCGCAAGGTCTATCGGGGTAAAGACATCGAGGTCAGCTTCGACCTCGACCTGTGCGTGCACGTGGCCGAGTGCCTGCGTGGCGACCCGAAGGTGTTCAAGCTCGAGCGCCGGCCATGGGTCCTGACGGACGAGGGGCAGGCCGACGGCGTGGCCGAGGTGGTGATGCGCTGCCCGAGCGGTGCGCTGCTGTTCCGGCGCCTGGACGGCGGCCCGCAGGAGAGTCACGAGGGGACGACCGTCACGCCGATCAAGAACGGACCGCTGCATGTCGTCGGGATGATCCAGGTCCGGCGCGACGACGGCTCGGTGGAGTCGCTGCCTCGAGCGACGCTGTGCCGCTGCGGCCACTCCAATCACATGCCCTTCTGCGACAACGAGCACATCAAGGTCGGGTTCCGGGCGCCGGGGATCCCGTTCAAGGTCCACCTGTCGCCGGTCCGGCCGCGGGAGGACGAGCCCATCACCAAGGCTCAGGATCCGCGGGGGGCGTGAGTGTGAGGATTAGCCGCCGAGAGCTGTCAGCAGGTTCTTCAGCTGTGCCGTCTGCCAATCCTCAAAGGTGGCCGTGGCCGGCGTCAGCGTCTCGGTGATCTTCACCACTGCGATGCCCCTTGCATGCGCGCGGTCGACGAGGCCTTGGATGTCGGGCGTCGAGTTCTGCGAGTTGAACACAAACACCTTGATCTCCCTGTTGGCGATCTGACTCTGAACCGTGGCCTTGTCGGCGGCACTTGGGTCGGTGCCTTCGCTCGTCGCCTTCAAGTAGCCGTACGGCGTGATGAGGTTCAGTCCGAGGTCGGGCGCCAAGTACGCAAAGATGCTCTCGGTCGCGCCGACCTTCACGCCTGAGTACTTCTGCTTGATCGTGCTGATGGTGTCGTGATACGCCTTGAGGCCGGTGGTCTTGAAATCCGCGGCCTGTTGTTGAAAGTACGCGGCGTTGGCGGGGTCGAGCTTGCCAAGATCTGAGGCGATTCGGTCGATGACCTTGTCGACCAGTGAAGGCGAGTACCACAGGTGCGGGTTGTCCCCTTCCCTCTTGCCGAACAGGTCGCCGATGCTCAAGACCTCGCGGCCCGCGGCGGGGTTCGCCTCGAGCAGCTTCGGCGCCCAGGCGTCGTAGCCGGCGCCGTTGAAGACCACGTACTGGGCGAGGGCGAGCAGGCGCGCGTCTCCGGGCGTCGCCTCATAGTCGTGGGGATCGGTGTCCGGGTTGACGATGAGGCTGGTGACGTGCGCGTCGTCACCACCGACCTGGGCGGCCACGCTGCCCCAGAAGTTCTCGGCCGCGACCACCTCGACCTTGCCCGATCCAGTGGATCTCACCGGGTTGCTGGTGCCGCAAGCGGCGAGCGCCAGCGCCAGCGTCGCAAGAGCAGCGAGGCGGCGAGAAGTCGTGAGGCGTCCAAGGGGACGGATCAGCTGCGAGGCCAGATAGCCGGCGAAAGCGAGGGCGGTGATGAAGAAGCTCGCGGGATAGGAGATATAGAAGGAAAGGACGAGCCCCGCCCAGACCACGGCGAGCGCGATCGCGGCCGACAGCGCCAGGCCGAACCACGGCCGCGCCGTCAGGTTCTGCGCGATGGCTGCAGGGGTGACCATGAGCCCGAAGATCAGGAGCGCTCCCACTGCCTGCACCGACTCGGCCACAGTCACGGCGCCCAGGACCAGGAACAACGCGGTGAGCAAGCGGGTGGGCACTCCCCTCGCCACCGCCACGTCGGGATCGACGCTCATGAACAGCAGCGGGCGCGCGATCAGCAGCGTGACGATGCAGGTGGCGATCCCGGTCACCGACGCCACCGCGACCTGGAGCGGCTGCAGCCCGAGGATCGAGCCGAAGAGGACGCTGATCCCGACGGTCCCCGACCCGGCGCTGCGCGCTGTGGTGTACAGGCTGAGGAAGAGCACGCCGATGCCAAGCACCCACGCGAACACGGTGCCGATGGCGACGTCGCGCCCGCGACCGCGACCGCCAAGGGTGCCGATCGCCAGCGCCACGCCGATGCAGCTTCCAAAGACGCCCACCAGCAGGTCGAGGCCCGCCAGCAGTCCGCCCAGGCTGCCGGTGAACGCAACGTGTCCGAGCGCGTCCGAGGTGAAGACCTGGTTGCGCAGCACGACGAAGTAGCCGACCAGGCCGGCGGCGAGCGCGATGCAGCCGCCGGCGACGAAGGCGTTGCGCATGAAGTCGAGCGCGAGCATGTCCTGTGGGCTTGCGAGAAGCATCAGACGGTCATCACCCTCCTGACCGCCCTCACGGTGAGGTAGGCGGCGAACGCGAACGAAGTGATGAAGAAACCGACCGGTAGGTCGGTGAAGTAAGCGAAGGCCAGGCCCA
>Ga0209805_1001690_pt1 | contig 13169 bp, 14 predicted proteins | sample GraSoiAngelo_148_FD_185905 | JGI IMG/M metagenome (GOLD analysis project Ga0209805, IMG submission 185905) | Grasslands soil microbial communities from the Angelo Coastal Reserve, California, USA - 14_1009_09_20cm (SPAdes) (version 2) | ecosystem: Environmental > Terrestrial > Soil > Grasslands ... | reverse complement strand
CCACGGCGGCGAGGTGATCGCCGCCGGCGCGCCGGCCGAGGTGCGGGGCAATCCGCGCGTGCGCGAGGTCTATCTTGGCAATGCTTGAGGCCAGGCGCCTCAACGCCGGCTACGGGGCGGCGCGCGTGCTGTTCGACGTCGAGCTCTCCGCCCGCCGCGGGGAAGTCGTCGCCCTCCTCGGCCGCAACGGCGCCGGCAAATCGACTACGCTCAAGACCCTCATGGGGCTGATCCGGCCGCTTTCGGGCGAAGTGCATTTCGAGGGCTACCGCATCGGCGCCTGGGAGCCGTTCGAGATTGCCCGGGCCGGGCTCGGCTATGTCCCCGAAGACCGGCGCATTTTCACGGACCTCACGGTGGAGGAGAATCTGGAGGTCGGGCGTCAGCCGCCGCGCGCGGGGGCGCCTGCGTGGAGCCAGGAGAAGCTGTTTCAACTGTTTCCCGCGCTCCAGGCGATGCAGGGGCGGCGCGCCGCCCACCTGTCCGGCGGCGAGCAGCAGATGCTTTGCATTGCACGCACGCTGGCGGGGAACCCGAAGGCGATCTTGCTCGACGAGCCCTCCGAAGGTCTCGCTCCGGTGATCGTGGCGCAGGTCGAAAAGGCGATTCTCGAGCTGAAACGCGCAGGCGTGACCGTCCTGCTTAGCGAGCAGAACCTCGCCTTTGCGCGCCGGGTGGCCGATCGGGGCTATGTGCTCGAGCAGGGACAAATTCGTCAGGCCGGAACACTGGAGCAACTTGAACTGCTGATATGACCAGACGCGGACTGCTGCTCACGATGACCGAGCCGCCTGCGGCCATGGAGGAGGAGTTCAACGCCTGGTACGACCGCGAGCATATCCCGGAGCGGCTGTCGGTCCCGGGGTTCCGCTCGGCGCGCCGCTGGAGTGCGGACACGGCGCCCGGGGAGGGAAAATATCTCGCGACCTACGAGTTGGATTCTCCGCAAGTGTTGACGACGCCGCAGTATCTCGCGCGCCTCGAGGGCGCGACGCCCTGGACGCGGCGCTGCCTGGAGAAGGCGGTCGTTTTCCGGCGCTGGGCCTGCGAGCAGACCGCTCCCGGCCAGGCCGATCCGCACCCGGCGGCAAAAGCGCTGCTGCTGGTTTGCGGCGCAGCGCCGCTGGAAAATGCCGCTCTACCCGGCGCCCTGCAGGTGCGCCACTTCCAGGCCTCCGAGGGAGAGCCGCGCTACCTCAGCTTGTTCGAGCTCGCCGGAATGGGAACCGCGCTTACAGCATTCGGAACCGACAAATTGGTGCGGCGCTACCGCGCTTATGCGACCTGAGCAGTATGCCTGGCTGTCTGCGGTGGCGGCGATCGCCACGATCGCGCTCAAGACGCTCGCCTGGTGGCTGACCGGCTCGGTAGGGCTGCTCTCGGATGCGCTCGAGTCTTTCGTGAACCTCGCCGCGGCGCTGCTCGCCGTATCGATGCTGCGACTGGCGGCCGCCCCGCCGGACGAAGGCCACCAGTTCGGCCACTCGAAGGCCGAATACTTCTCCGCAGGCATCGAAGGCGCGCTGATCGTGCTCGCCGCCGCCGGCATTTTCGCCACGGCCCTGCCGCGGCTCATCCACCCGCGGCCGCTTGAGACGCCCATTCTTGGCCTGGGTATCAGCGCGGCAGCCACGGCGATCAATCTTGCGATGGCGCTGACACTGCGGCGCGCGGGCCGCCGCCACGACAGCATTACGCTGGAGGCGGACGCCAGGCATCTCATGACCGACGTGTGGACCTCGATCGGCGTGATCACGGGCGTGGCGCTGGTATTCGCCACCGGGTGGCTGCTGCTCGACCCGCTCGTCGCGCTCGCCGTGGCGGCGTACATCATCTGGACCGGCGTCGGCCTGATGCGGCGCTCGGTTTCGGGGCTGCTCGACGCGGCGATTTCCCGCGACGAGCAAAACGAGATCGGCAAGCTGTTTAACGAATACTCGCGCCGCTACGGCATCTCGTTCCATGCGCTGCGCACCCGCCAGGCGGGCGCGCGCCGCTTCGTGGCGTTTCACGTTCTTGTCCCCGACGCGTGGAGCGTCGCGCAGGCACACCGGCTGTGCGAAGAGATCGAGGCCCGCGTGCGCTCGATGGTGCCGCACGCTGCGGTCGACACGCATATCGAGCCGATCTCGGATCCCGCCTCCTACGAAGACCAGAGCCTCGATCGATAGCCGCGTCTCCTTCCGGCTAGACGATCCGGCACTGCTCCTCGAAGCCGAGCCGGGGATTGCGCGGAAAGAGCTTCGCCGGGTCGCCGTAGCCCAGGTTGATGAGGAAGTTCGACTTCCACCGGCCGTCGGGGAAAAACGCCGCGTCCACCATCGCGTTGTCGAAGCCCGACATCGCGCCGCAGTCGAGGCCGACCGCGCGTGCCGCGATGATGAAGTAGGCGCCCTGCAGCGTGCCGTTGCGAAAGGCGGTGATTTCGGCGAGCGCCTTCTTGTCCTCGCCGCGGAACCAGTCGATGGCGGCGGGGTTGTGGAACATGCGCGGCAGGTGCTCGTAGAAGCGCGTGTCGTAGGCGACGATCGCGGTGAGCGGCGCCTGCATCGTCTTGTCGCGGTTGGTTTCGCTCAGCGCCGGCCGCAGTTTTTCCTTGGCCTGCCTCGAGCGCACGAAAACGAAGCGTCCCGGCTGCGAATTCGCGCTCGTCGGCCCCCATTTCATCAGCTCGTGCGCCTGCCGCAGGGTCGCGTCGCTCACCGGCCGGTCCGTGAAAACGTTGTGGGTACGCGCCGCGCGCAGAATCACATCCAGACATTTTTCGTCAGTCATAACCGCTCCGATGATCGATCTCGCTAGTGTAATTCGACCCGGCGACCGAAATCACCTGCGGTTCGCGCCGCCGGCTAGTACGACTTGGGCAGTCCCAGGACCTTTTCCGCGATGAAGCAAAGGATGAGCTGCGGCGTTATCGGCGCGATGCGGGTCAGCATCGCCTCGCGCAGGTAGCGCTCGACGTCGAACTCCTTCGAATAGCCCATCCCGCCGTGCGTCAGGACCGCGGTTTCGCAGGCGCGAAACCCGGCCTCGGCGCACAGGTACTTGGCGCTGTTCGCTTCCGCGCCGCAGGGTTTGCCCTGATCGTAGAGCCAGGCGGCCTTGTGCATCATGAGGTTCGCCGCCTCGAGCTCCATCCAGCGCTGCGCGAGCGGGTGCTGGATGCCCTGGTTCTGTCCGATCGGCCGATCGAACACGATGCGCTCGTTGGCGTAGCGCGCGGCGCGCTTCAGCGCGACCCGGCCCAGGCCGATCGCCTCGGCGGCGATCAAGATGCGCTCCGGGTTCATGCCGTGCAGGATGTAGTCGAAGCCGCTGCCCTCCTCGCCGATCCGGTCCGCGACCGGGATGCGCAGATCGTCGATGAAGAGCTGGTTCGAGTCCACGGCCTTTCTGCCCATCTTCGCGATCTCGCGAACCTCGACGGCCTGGCGATCGAGATCGCAGTAGAACAGGCTCAAGCCCTTGCGCGAGGCTCGACCTTCTTCAGCCGGCGAGGTTCGGGCGAGCAAGAGCATCTTGTTCGCGACCTGAGCGGTCGAGATCCAGATCTTCTGGCCCTTCACCACGTAGTGATCGCCGCGGCGCACCGCCTGGGTTTTCAGCTTAAGCGTGTTGAGTCCCGTGTTGGGCTCGGTGACCGCGAAGCATGCCTTGTCCTTTCCCGCGATGAGCGGCGGCAGCCAGCGCGCCTTCTGCTCGGCGCTTCCGGACACCACGACCGGATGCAGCCCGAAGATGTTCATGTGTACCGCCGAAGCGCCGGAAAGGCCCGCGCCCGACTCCGAAATGCTGCGCATCACGATCGCCGCCTCGCTGATGCCGAGCCCGGCGCCGCCGAATTCGACCGGCATCGCCACGCCGAGCCAGCCGGCCTCGGCGAGCGCCTTGTGAAAATCGTGGGGGAAGCCCCCTTCGGCGTCCTTCTTGCGCCAGTACTCGTCGCCGAAGCGCCGGCAAATCGATTCGACCGCCCGCTCGATCTCCTGCTGCTCTTCCGAGGTGGAGAAGTTCATGAATGCTCCGCTACGGACGCTGAGCGCGCCACGCCCATCTCTTCGAGGCCGAGGATCTGGGCTTCGCTATACCCTGCCTCCTTCAGCACCTCGCGCGTGAGCTCGCCCAGGCGCGGCGGCAGGCGCTGCGCCGTCGTGCGCGCGCCGTCGAACTTGAGCGGCGTCGGCCCGCTGGCCAAGTATTGGTAGACCATGCCCACGGCGGTGCTGTGCGGGTGCGCGGAGAGCTCGCCCAGAGTATGCACCGGCGAGCGCAGCTTCCCCAAGCCCGTGTTCCGCGGCGACGCGATTCGCGTGGGGAGCGAGGTCCTCGAGGCAAGAGGGAGCAAGTCCCGGCCCGAGAACGGCATCGTCATCTTCGAGCACCGCGTCCACAACCCGCGCGACGAGCCCGTCATGACGTGCAAGCGCGGCGCATTGATGCTGCGCCCTCCGGCCCCTCCAGGATAGCGGCCCGGCTGTTAGCATCGTCCGATGATCGACCTGTCGGACGTCATTCGGCCCCGAGACGGAATTGTCTGGGGCCAGGCCTGCGCCGAGCCGCAGACCCTGGTCGAGGCCCTGATCGCGCAGCGAAGAGAGCTGTCCGGCTGCGAGGTATTCCTCGGCATCAATTACTCCGGAACCGTCAAGCCCGAAAATGCCGATCATCTGCGGCTATCGGCATACTGCGGCATCGGGCACAACCGCGCCCTCGCCGACGCAGGCGTCCTCGAGCTCCTGCCCGTGCCCTACTCGCAGCTCGGCGCGCTCATCCGCGCCGGCCGCATCCGCGCCGACGTCGTCTTCGTCCAGGTGAGCCGGCCCAATGCGCGCGGCGAGTACAGCCTCGGCCTCGCGGCCGACTACCTCGTCCCGGCGCTGGAAGCCTGCCGCGCCATCGTCGCCGAGGTGAACGAGCAGGTGCCGTGGACCTATTCCGACAAGGTTTTTCACAAGGAGGATTTTTCTCTCATGGTGGAGACGTCGCGCGCGCCTGCATCCCCTTCATCACGCGCGCCGGGAGCCGTCGAAACCGCGATCGCTCGCCACGCCGCTTCCTTCGTCCCCGACGGCGCCGTGCTCGAATTTGGCATCGGCGCTCTCCCGGACGCCGTTTGCTCCTTCCTCGAGAGCCGCAAGAATCTCTCGATTCATTCCGGCACCGTCGGGGACGGCGTCGTGGAGCTCCTGCAAAAAAGAATCGCAACACGCGCAGATGCAGCGATGCTCATCGGAACGCGCAAGCTGTTCGACTTCGCCCGCGAGAACCAAGCGATCCGCCTGCGCTCTTCCGAGTACACCCATGGCCCGCAGGAGCTCGCGCGCCTGGAGCGCTTCGTCGCCATCAACTCCGCGGTCGAGGTCGACCTGACCGGCCAGGTGAACGGCGAAGTCGCCGGCGGCAGCTACGTTGGCGCGGTCGGCGGCGCACCCGACTTCATCCGCGCCGCGAACCAATCGCCGGGCGGGGTCTCGCTCATGCTTGTGCCCGGCGCGCGCGTCGTCGAGCGGCTCTCGGGTCCGGTCGCGACATCGCGCAGCGAAGCGGGCGTTGTTGTCACCGAGCGCGGCGCCGCGGACCTGCGCGGCTGCAGCCTGCGCGAGCGCGAGCGCCGTTTGCGCGCCATCTCCTAGCGGAAGTGGCGCAAGGCGGGCACGGTCCAGAACGGCGTCGAGGCGAGCGCGACGAATGCCAGCGCCACCACCAGACCGACGCGGTAACCGCCGGTGAGGTCGTGCAGCAGCCCGCCCATCAGCGAGCCGAACGCGGCGCCGAGCGCGTTCGACGCATAGATCGAGCCGTAGATGGTCGCCACGTTCGGCCCGGCGAAGTACTTGGTCGAGACCGAGGACACGATCGGCCCGCGCACTCCCATGCACAAGCCGAACGTCGGTACGAAAAGCGCGAGCAGGAACGTCGCGGGAATGAAGGTCAGCACGAACAGGAGGCTCATTCCCGCCGCCGTGCCGACGAAGGTGGCCGTCACCGTCTGCCGGTACCCGAAGCGCTCGGTTAGCAAGCCGCTGCCCATCACGCTCAGCGCCGACATCATGCCAAGCATGCCGTAGGCCGTCGCGGCGGCGATGGGCGAGAAGCCCGCGTCGACGAAGAAGGCGACCAGCTGCACGATCACCGAGAACATAGCGGCGGCGGTGCCGAAGAACACCTGGCAAAGACCCCAGTAAAGCGGTGAGCGCAGCGCCGCGCGCAACGTCCAGCCCTCGTCGCGCCCTTGCGGTCTCGCGGCGTGCTGGTGCCCCGCGTAGAAGCGCTTCCACGGCAGGGCGAGGGCCACGATGGGGACGAGCGCGAGAATGACTGTCCCCAGAAAACGATAAGCGAACCGCCAGCCGTAGTGCGCCACCAGGTACTGCGCAAGCGGCACGAACACGATCGTGCCCACCCCGACCGCGGAGAACGCGATGCCGATCGCGCTCGAGAGCCTTTCGCGGTACCAGCGCGCGAGCAGCGCCGAGCCCGGCACCATGCCGTTCAGGCTGACGCCGAGTCCGACCAGCGCGCCGATGAACAGGTAGAACTGCCACAGGCTCACCAGCCCGCCAGCGAGAAGGAACGCCGCGCCGAGGCACGCCATGCCCGTCGCGTACACCCAGCGCGGGCCGAGCCGGTCGAAGAAGAGGCCAACCAGCGGCGACGTGAAGCCGTGCACCAGCAGGTAGATCGAGTAGACGCTGGTCAGCTGCGAGCGAGTCCAGCCGAACTCGCGCTCGAGCGGCAGCAGGAACACCACGTAGGTATCGCCCAGACCGCGCCCGAACATGTTGAGCGCGAAGCACGACGCGAGAACCGCAGCTGCGGTGCGGGAAGCCGGACTCAGATCTTCTCGGCGGGTTCCAGGCCGAACACCTGGCGCAGATAGCGCAGGTAGCCCGCGTCCGTGCTGATCGTCTTGCCCGGCGCATCGGATAGTTTCGCGACCGGCTGGCCGTTGCATTCGGTCATCTTGAGGACGATGTTGATCGGCTCGTAACCCAGGTCATTGGTCAGGTTGGTGCCGATGCCGAACGCGGTTTTCGCACGCCCGTGGAAGCGGCGCGCGATGCCGATGGCGAGAGGAAACGACAGCTGGTCGGAGAAAATCAGCGTCTTGGTGCGCGGGTCGACGCGGTTCCTGCGGTAATGCGCGATCATCTTCTCGCCCCAGTCGAAGGGGTCGCCGGAGTCGTGGCGCGCGCCGTCGAACAGCTTGCAGAAGTACATGTCGAAGTCGCGCAGGAAGGCGTCCACGCCGTAGGTGTCCGAGATGGCGATGCCCAAGTCGCCGCGGTACTCCTGCGCCCATTTATCGAAGGCAAACGTCTGCGAATCCCGCAGCCTGGGTCCGAGCGCCTGGCAGGCCTGCATGTATTCGTGGCCCAGCGTGCCGAGCGGCGTGAGATTGTTGCGCATCGCGAACCAGACATTGGAGGTGCCCGCGAAATACTGCGGCGTCTCCCGCTTAAGCGTCTGCAGCACTTCTTCGTGCCACGCGGCCGAGAAGCGCCGCCGCGTGCCGAAGTCGGAGATCTTGAACTCCAGCTCGGGCTCGACGGTGCGCACCAGGTCGATCTTGGCCTGCAGGCGGCGCCGGCCCTCGTCGAGATCCGGGCGCGGCTGCGTGCGGCGGAAGTAAACCTCCGAGATGATGGCGAGGACCGGGATCTCGAACAGGATGGTGTGCAGCCACGGGCCGCGGATCGCGATGTCGATCTCGCCCGGGCGCTCGCCGGCGCCGATCCGCAGGTACTTCTCGTTGAACTGGAACAGGCCCAGGAAGTCGACGAAGTCCGACTTCATGAAGCGCAGGTTGCGCAGGTACGCGAGCTCTTCTTCGCGGAACCTGAGCTCGTAGAGCGCCGCGACCTCCGTGCGGATCGCGTCGAGATGAGCGCGCAGGTAGATGTCCTCGGTGCGGCACCTGAACCGGTACTCGACCTGCGCGCCGGGAAAGTGGTGCAGCACGACCTGCATCATGGTGAACTTGTACAGGTCGGTGTCCAGCAACGACTGGATGATCATGCGTAGTGCATTGTAACCTTACGCGCATGTGCGGCCGTTACGCGCTCCACGCCCATCCCGACGTCGTCGCGCTGCAATTCGAGCTCGGCTCGGCGCCGGAATTCACGTCGCGCTACAACACGTGCCCGTCGATGGACGTCCTGATCGTGCGCCAGGATGCGGGGCGCGGCCGGCGGTGGGACCGCTGCCGCTGGGGACTGGTGCCGGGATGGGCGAAGGATCCAGGCATCGGCAGCCGGCTCGCGAACGCGCGCGGCGAGACGATCGCCGAAAGGCCTGCGTTCAAGGCCGCCTTCAGGCAGTGGCGCTGCCTCGTTCCCGCGAACGGGTTCTACGAGTGGAAAACCACCCGCGGCGGTAAGCAGCCGTATTACATCCGACCGGCAGGCGACGAGCTCTTCGGCCTGGCGGGCATCACCGAGCTATGGAACGACCTGCGCACGGTCAGCCTAGTCACCACCGAACCGAACGCGCTGATGCGCGGCATCCATGACCGCATGCCGGTGATCCTCGCGCCGCAGGACTACGCGGGGTGGCTCGATCCTTTGAACCGGGACGCCGAGCGCCTGAAAGAATTCATTCGCCCCTACCCGGCCGATCTCATGCGCGCTCACCCGGTCGGCAAGGCGGTGAGCAACGCGGCGAACGAAGGCGCGGGCTTGATCGAGCGGATTTGATCAGCCGACTAATACTGGATATACTTCCAGTGTAAGGAGGCCCAGTGTGGAAGAACTGACGGCACGACAGACCGAGGTCCTGCGCCTGGTGCGCGAACTGACCGAGGTATCCGGCTATCCGCCGACGCGCGCCGAGATCGCGGCGCGGATGGGGTTTCGCTCAGTCAACGCCGCCGAGCAGCATCTGCGCGCCCTCGAGAAGAAGGGCGCGATCGAGATTTCCTCGGGCGCCTCGCGCGGCATCCGCGTGCGCGAGTCGCGTCCGGCGAACCGGCTCGGGCGCCTGCTCGAGCTGCCGGTGGTCGGTCGCGTCGCCGCCGGCAGCCCGATTCTCGCGGAGGAGCACCTGCAGGGCCGCTACCAGGTCGATCCGAATCTGTTCACGCCGCGCGCCGATTACCTGCTGCGCGTGCGCGGCATGTCGATGCGCGACGCCGGCATCCTCGAGGGCGACCTGCTCGCCGTGCACCGCACGCAAGATGCGCGCAGCGGCCAGATCGTGGTGGCGCGGCTCGCCGACGAAGTGACCGTGAAGCGCCTGCGGCGCCGCGGGCACGCGGTGCAGCTGCTGCCCGAGAACCCGGAATTCCAGCCTATCGAAGTCGACCTGCGACGCGACCCGCTTACCATCGAAGGTATTGCGGTCGGCGTGATTCGGAACGACAAGAATATGTGAAAATGACGCAGGCGTTTGGGCCTGCGCATGAATCACTCCACGACCGCCAACGGCACCCAGCCTGCGACCGGCAGCACCGCAGCGGCGGTCGCCACCGGCCCGCGCGAGAGGTCCGACCCGCGCCTGGTCCTCGCCGACCGCGTCGAGCAGCTCTACAGCCAGCTGCCGCTCGGCATCGCTGCGACCGTCGTCATCGGCCTAATCGGGGCGCTGGAGCTGCGCGAGGGCCGCATCATCGAGCTCGTGCTGTTCTGGGGCAGCCTGCTGCTGCTGGTGAGCGCGCTGCACGCGGTGCTTTACTTCGCCTATCGGCGCCGCGCAGACAAATTGGAGCAAGGCGAGCAATGGCTGCGCTGGCTGGGCATCGGCGCGTTCGCCGCCGGCGTCACCTGGGGGTTTGGGGCTTCCGTGTTCTTTCCTTCGCACGCCGACGAGCGCCAGGTGTTTCTCGCCTTCCTGCTGTCCGGGGTCATGTCGGGCGGCATTCCGGTGTACGCCGCATCCTGGCCGATTTTCGCCGCCTACGCGGCTGGCATTGCAATTCCCTTCACCTACGTCCTCGCCACGTTCGGCAACCGCCTGTTCGTGGAGATCGCGCTGCTGGTGCCGCTGTTCTACGGCGTCAGCGTCGCCATCGCCTATCGCCTGAACCGCGTGTTCCACTCGGGCTACCGTCTGCGCCAGGCGTACGGCAAGCTGACCGAGGATTACAGCGTGCTCAACCAGCGGCTCGAGCTGCAGCTGGTCGAGCTCGAGAAAGCGCGCCGCCAGGTCGAGGTGAGCGGCCGGAAGCTCGCGCTGTTCGCCGAGCGCGCGCCGATCGCCGTTCTCGAGATCGATCCCCGGGGCATCGTCACCGAGGTCAACCACGCCGCCGAGCTTCTCTTCGGATACGCGGCGGCCGAACTGATCGGCGCTCAGTTCAAACGCCTGGTGATCCCCGACTTCCATGCCGAGTTCGACGGCCACTGGAGGCAGATGACCGAGACCCGCCAACCCCTGGCCGGCCTCAGGATCCGCAACCCGCGGCGCGACGGCATCGCCGTGGTGTGTGAATGGACGGTCACGCCGCTGGTCAATCCCGAGGGTGACATCGTTTCCGTCATCGCCCAGGGCCAGGACGTGACACGGCAGATCGAGGCCGAACGCATGAAAAAGGAGTTCACCTCGACGCTCAGCCATGAGCTGCGCACGCCGCTCACCTCGATCATCGGCGCGCTGCAGCTGCTCAATTCAGGCGTGGCCGGCGAACTCTCGAAAGACGTCAGCGAGCTGACGCTGGTCGCCGAGCGCAACGGCCAGCGCCTGCTCGACATCATCAACGACATCCTCGACATCGAGAGGATCGAGTCCGGCGCCATCAGCATGGCGCCCGAGGTGCTTGCGATCGACGGCCTGGTGCGCGAGGCGATCGTGCTCAACGAGGGCTTCGGCGAGCGCTTCAAGGTACGCTTCGAGGCGCGCGGCGAGCTGCCGGGGCGCGAAGTGTACGTCGACCGCAACCGGCTGCTTCAGGTGATGACCAACCTGCTCTCCAATGCAGCGAAGTTCTCGCCCGAGTGGGGCAAGGTGGATATCACGCTCGAAGAGCGCGGCGCGAACATCCGCGTCGGCGTGCACGACCTCGGTCCCGGCATCCCGGAGGAGTTCCGCAGCCGCATTTTCGGCCGCTTCGCCCAGGCGGACTCGACCGCTTCGCGCCAGAAGGGCGGCACCGGGCTCGGGCTCGCCATCTCCAAGCGGATGATCGAGTTGATGCACGGCCGCATCGGTTTCGAGGACCGCGCTGGCGGCGGCACGACGTTCTGGTTCGAGCTGCCCAAACACCCCACGAAGGAGCCCTGATGCCCGACCGAGCGCTGATCCGCATCTGCTACGTCGAGGACGACGAAGACATCCAGCGCATCGTGCGCATGTCGCTCGAGCGGGTCGGCAAGATGACAGTCGAAATCGTCGGCGACCCGACCATGGCGATCGAGGCGATGACCGCTTTCCGCCCGGACCTGGTGATGCTCGACTGGATGATGCCGGCGATGGACGGTCCGACGCTGTTCCGCCAGATGCAGCTGCGGCCGGAGACCAAGTCGCTGCCGGTGGTGTTCATCACCGCCAAGGCTTCGCAGCGCGACCTGGACGAGCTGATAGCGATGGGCGCCGCCGGGGCGATTTCCAAGCCGTTCTCGCCCAAGGACCTGCCGGAGCAGCTGCGCGCGATCTGGGCGAAGCTGCCCTGAACTTGCGGGTTTCCTTAATGTAGCTTCAGGGTCTTGTCGGCCGCCGTTGCCGGGGCGGCCTGGAAGTACAGGCGCGACAGGAAGCCGATCACCTCGTCGGCGTTGCGAAAGCGCGCGTCGCGGTCTTTCTCCACCAGCTTGTCGAGCAGCCGCTGGTAGCGGGCAAGGCCCTCCGGCAGGGCCGGCGGCGGAGTATTCAGATGGTGCAGGGCCACCTCGACCGCCGTCGCTCCGTCGAAAAGGTGCCTTCCGGTCAGCATCTGGAAGAGCAGCACTCCGGCGCTGTAGATGTCGGTGCGCAGGTCGAGCGCGCGTCCTTGCACCTGCTCGGGACTCATGTAGCGCGGCGTACCGAGGATCTCGCCGTGACCGGTGCGGTCCGCCGCGTCGATGTGCTTGGCGATGCCGAAATCGACCACGGCCAGGCTGCCGTCGGTGCGGAACATCAGGTTCTGGGGCTTGAGGTCGCGGTGCAGGATGCCTTTCTCGTGGATGTCGCCCAGCGCGAACATGAGGTCGCGAAACAGGCGCACTGCTTCCTCCGCGGCGATCGCCTTGCCGCCGAGCCGCTTGTTGAGATCGCCCCCCTCGAAAAACTCCATCACCAGGTAGGCATGGCCCTCGGAGGCGCCGTGGGTGTAGATGCGCGCGACGTGCCGGCTCTGGATGCGCTCGACCATGGCGTACTCTTCCATGAACCGCGCCAGTGCATTGCGGTCCGACATGACCTCGGTGCGCAGGATCTTGACCACCAGCGGCTCGTCGTCGCCTTCCCGGGAGGCGAGATACACGCGCGACATGCCCCCCTCGCCGATCAGGTGCAGCACCTTGATGCCGGGAATCTGCATCCGCGCGCCGAGCGAGTGGCCTTCCATGCGCGCGGCGAGCTCGGGCGAAAGCGTCCTTTCGCTCGCATGGGCAGTCAGGTCGCGGATGGAAGTGATCAGCTTCTCTCGCGTCAGTTCCTGCTTGCGCTGGTAGTCGTCCGCGCCGGCCTTCATGGCGCGCACCGCGATGATCTCGTTGCCTGCTCCCGTGAGAAACAGGACCGGCGGGCAGTCGGCGCGGCGCTTGAATTCCTGCAGCCATTGCAGGCCGTCGCCGCGCCCCAGCATGTAGTCGAGGATCATGACGTCGTAGTTGCCGAGCGGAAACGAGGCAGGGGGGATGTCATGGTCGAGCGGGTCGTACTGGTCGACCTGGGTGTCGGGCCACTGCTGCTTGATGTAACGCTCGAGGAGGTTACGCAGATCCACGTCATCGTCGATGATCAGGATGCGCATTGCTTTACTCAAACGCGATCTGCACCTTCGTCAGGTAATCCCCGTACTGCGCAATATGTGCCTCGAGCGACGCCCGGTCGCCGCTGCGCGCCCCGTCCTCAATCTCCTGGCCGAGGACCGAGACGTGCGCGAAGCCATAGGAATTGCCGACGCCCTTCATGCGGTGCCCGAGCTGGCGCAGCTGCTCGAAGTCGGCCGCCGCCAGCGCGAGCTTGAGGGTCTGCAGCTCCTTGTTGCGGTTGCGCATGAATCCCGGGATCAGGTCTTCCAGGTCCTTGGC
>Ga0209805_1001689_pt1 | contig 13173 bp, 11 predicted proteins | sample GraSoiAngelo_148_FD_185905 | JGI IMG/M metagenome (GOLD analysis project Ga0209805, IMG submission 185905) | Grasslands soil microbial communities from the Angelo Coastal Reserve, California, USA - 14_1009_09_20cm (SPAdes) (version 2) | ecosystem: Environmental > Terrestrial > Soil > Grasslands ... | reverse complement strand
CAGCAACTTGCGATCTACCTGTCAAACCTCGCGCAGCTCGAGGCCGCCGTGGGAGCCCCGGTCACGCCTTGAGATACGGAACATCGTTCGTAGTGAAGATCGCGGGATGAATCTTAGGAGATGCCGGAACCAAGGTTGAATTGCGCCAGAATGGCGGCACGGTTTTGCCTGCGCATGTGGATAACGATGAAATTGAGGATCATCTTGGCTGCGCTGACCCTCACACCGGCCCTGTGGGCATACCAGTCGTCTGAGACCGCCAACCTTCCTTCGGCTCCGAGCCAGACTCAGGTGTCCAAAGACAGCGATCCAGTTACAGTGCTTCCGCAACACCAATGGAAGCGCTTCTGGTTTTCCGGGCAGATGAACATTATTGAATTGAACAGGGGCACGGTGGGTTTCGCTCCCTTTACAGCGGTCCGAGAAGCCTCCGCAGCACGGGCGAGCATGCTGCATCGCGAGTCTTCACAGTGCATACAGCGGCTCGGCTATCGGCTGCGAGCGACATGGTATTCGACCTCGAAGAGGCCAGCGGAGGCGGTATCAGCAATTCCAATGGCGTGGCGGGATTTACTAACATCGACGTGGTCCGAATTCCTGGGGAGGGCTCGCCGCTGAGTACCGCCCTTGCCTAGCCAGGGCAACCGTTCGCTACGTATTCCCGTTGAGTCGGGACCGGGAAGAAGCGGAACCGGGGCAGCAGGGTGTGCTCACCAGTCTGCCGGTCAGGCGGCTGGAATTTCACGTCGGTAAATTCCCGCTTCCCGATTTTCTTGACGGGAATGCGATCGGCAGCGATAGCCACTTACAGTTCATGGACTATGCTGCCGACACTCGCGGCTACACGGTTGGCGTTTTGGCCGACCTCGATGCACCTCACTGGTCTTTGCGCTTTGTCGAGGCACTGATGCCGAAAATTGCCAACGGCATTGACTTCGAATGGAATCTATCCCGGGCGCGTGCGCACAACCTCGAACTGGAAGTGAGTCCCCGTCTGCTGGCGAATCGCAGCGGCAGAATTCGCCTGCTCGCGTATCGCAACGTTGCCGACCTGGGCAGCTATCGATAAGCGATCAGCGATTTTCTGGCACACCGCACCGCGACTCCGGACATTGAAGCCACTCGCCGTTTCGGTAGAACGAAAAACGGTATTGGCTTGAATGCCGAGCAGGAGCTGAGCACCTCGCTGCGCGCTTTTACCCGCCTGGGCTGGAACGACGGACGCAACGAATCGTTCGCCTATACGGAAGTGGACCGCACCGCCAGCTTCGGGGCTGACTTCGCCGGAGACGACTGGCGTCGTAAGCACGACAAACTGGGAGCGGCTTTTGTGCTCAATGGCCTCTCGGGAGACCACCGCCAGTATCTCGCGCTGGGCGGGCAGGATTCCTTCTCGGCGACGGCCATCTGACCCTACGGCCAGGAGAAAATCTTCGAGGGCTATTACACCGCACACCTGTGGCGCGGCGTGTTTGGGTCATTGGATCTGCAGCACATCAATAGTCCTGGGTACAACCGCGATCGTGGGCCGGTTTGGGTGCCGGCGGGGAGGTTGCACGTGGATTTCTAGACGCACGCGAGCTCAATTGAACTACGCCTCCCGTTTGTCGGCCGGTTGTCGCTCTTCGACTCATTGCTGTTTAAGTTGTAGGTCACAGTAAATTTTGGCCCCGGCTTTCCACTCAATATCCTCAGGAGAACGCAATGGCCACCGCAGCACTCCTGGAACCGGCGAGGCAAGAGTCGGGGAGGGAGGAACACGTGATCAGCCGGATACGCGGCCGGGCCGCCGGCGCTCGACGAACTCTTGATGCGCCGCTACAACCAGTTCTTGTATCGCGTGACGCGGGCCAATTTGCCCGACGACCGAGAAGCCCAAGACGTGATGCAAGATGCATGCGTTCGTGCCTATCAAGATGTGGCTGACTCGAATTGCCCGTCACCAAGCCTTGGGCTGTTCTCGCCGTCGCTCAAGGTTTCAATCCCTCGGCAATCTCTAACCGTCCAGCGGAGACGTTATGAGCACAGCGCGAAGTGATGTTGCTAAGGTCCGATATTTCCGAGCGGTTACTTCAATGCTCGGATCTCGGCGACCAGGGTTTTGATGTCGTCGGCAGTTAGCTTCTCTTTGAAGCTTGGCATTTTGGGCGTCGAGGTGCTGTTCCCATCTTCGATGGCCTTGGTCAGCTCGCTTTCTGGTTTGCCGGCTACGGTTTTCAGAGCCGGAATCTTCATGTTCGCCTTGCCTTCCGCATTGGAACCATGACAAGGAACGCAACGGGCTTTGTAGTTAGGGTCGTTGGTTAGGTCCTCACCGCAGGCCGCCGAAACGAGCGACGGCACCAGGAAGAAGAACGTGAACAATAATCTTTTCATTCTTGCAGCCTCTCCTATTTGTCAATATCCGGCAAGAATGCTTGCCGTACAAATCCGTGAGTGCAACCTTGCCGACTAGCCCTTTAGAGGACGGGTGGACAGGCCCGAACCTGGCGCGGCCGCAGCCGGGCTATGCGGGTGTCCATGACAAGTCAGGGTGCACGAGTTGGTGTAGCGATCGTAGGAAATGGGAGCCGCCCCATTGGGTGCAACCACGTTGACATCAAAATTGACCATTCTTTCTCCCGAAGCGTTTCCACTCTGCGCCCCCATGCCGTGCGCCGTATGGCAGGTGGAACAGGAGAAGCCATCATTAATGTGCCTGCCATGTTCGCTGAAACTTGTGTTCGCCAGGATCTGATCGAGGTCGTGGCACTTCCCGCACAAGGCATAGGGCCCGTTAACCGTGAGATCAGGATTGGGAAAAAGGTTTGTCATCCACTGTCCCGGAGCCGGAGCTTGGCCCAGCTCGTAGCGACGCTCCAAAATGTGGAAGAATTTCGATCCGTGAGGGCCATTGGGTCCAGCGCCGCCAAATTCCCGATTGTCATCGCTGTTGTGGCAGTCGGTGCACAGAATGCGCGGGCCCATCGCGCGCGCGGAGCTGGTTCCATCCAGATTCAACATCTGGTTGCGCAAGCTCGGCTGCGGCAGGACGCTGCTCCGCTCATGCATCACCGGGTGGCTCGAGGAGGAGGAGGGGCTGAACTCCGGGATCAGGTTCAGAGGATCAGCAGCGGTGACTTGCCGAACGGGAAGGTAACCATACTTTGCCGCATTCGTCGCCTTTCCTGAACTGGTGCCGTGGCAACGCAGACAGTTTTCGAACTGGTTGAGAGCAGGGCTGAGAACCGTGATGCCATCCGCCGAGCTGATGCCCACCGCTCCGGCCTGCGATGGACGCATGCCGGGAGGCGGGCCCAGCATGGTGGCCGGCATCGAGCTGTGCGGATTGTGGCAGTCGACGCAGGTGGCGTGACGGTTGTTATTCAGCAGCGCGGTCTCGGCGCGGTCATGGGTGTAATTTCCCGACGGGAAAGGATGGCCACCCTTGGCAAATTCCGAGAAAACATCTGGAGCGGGGGGCGACACGCCCAGCCCGCCGTTGTGGCAGTTGAGGCAGGCCTGCTCGTCGGCACCGCGCAACAGACGAGCCTGTCCGGCCGCGTTGTGCGGCATGTGGCAGGACACGCAGGCATTCTCGGCGACCGTCGGGTAGCCGCCAACATAGGGCTGATTCAAAGTGCGGTTTGTGGCGGTGGCGTGAATGTTCACCGGCCAGTTGGCAAGGAAGTTCGGCTGGCCATTTACCATGCGGCTGGGATCGTGACACGCCAGGCAGAGCTGGCCGCCGGTGTTGTCGCGAACCAGGAACTTGCCCACCGTGTGGTCGCGGGCCTGGGAGTGGGCATCGTGGCAGGTAGTGCACTCCACTGTGTTCTTAACCAGCTTGACCGCCGGATCCTTCGTGCTCGGCGACGAGTTGAACAGCTGAGGAGCGATCTCGGGCGAATCGACGAGCGGTACCTTCATGCTGAAGGGATGCGAGTTTCGCAGGTCGGAACCAAACTTGGTGCCGGTGCCCATCGCGCCGCTCATGGTCATCTTGCCGAAGGCGACAGTCTGTCCGGGCGCGACCGTGCCATCATGACAGCTCAGGCAGAGCTTACTGGACGTGTTAACTGCAGGTTGAATGAGCTTCTGGTGGTAGGTCGTGCTTCCGTAGCCGCTGTATGCATTGACAGAGAGCGTTTGGTTCCACAGCGGCTGACCAGCGAGCGCGGAATGCGGAGCGTGGCAGTACAGGCACGATGCCGAGACCGTTCCCTTGACGGGCGAGATTCCTGCGGGCGTCAGGTCATGCACGCCGAGCTGGTCACCCGGAATCTGTCCCCAGGCGGCTCCCCCTACCAAGACCAGCAATAGGAAAGGGCAAAGTAGTGTCCTGGTCATGGTCTTGCTCCCCGGACCTGCTGCTTAGCCGCCTCGTATCGCAGCACTTGAATACGGCGATTGAACGAGTCGACGACGTAGATCTGGTCGTCACGATTGATGAATAGCCCGGCTGGCAGTTGGAATTCCTCCGGACCCGTGCCGCTTCCGCCGAAGTAGTAGAGGAGACGTCCCTCGCGATCAAAGACGTGAACCATGTCTCCCAATCCGTCCACGACGTACAGGTTGCGCTCGCTGTCGATTGCGATCCCTTTCGGACGGAAGAAATTTAGGTTCTCGGGATCGGCGCCGCCGAGCACGGTGCGAACGTGGCCCTCGAGATCAAGGATCTGGATGCGAAAATTCATGGCATCGACGACATAGAGTTCGTGGTCAACCAGCTTTAACTCGGTGGGGAAGTTGAATTCACCTCCCGCCGCACCATTGGTACCGATCGTCTTCAGCACCGAGCCCTCGATGTCGAGCACGAAAATCTTTTGCCGCACAGTGTCGGTGACGTAGATCCGCTGCGCGGCGTCATCAATGGCAATTCCGGTGGGGCGTTTGAAGAATCCTTCGCCGCCTTTGAGGCTCCCGATGGCACGGCGGAAGTTACTGTCAGCGTCGAAGACGAAAATTTTGCCGGCCTCTGAGTCGGTGACATAGAAGTTGTCATGGCTGTCGACGGCGACGCATTGGGGGGCGCGGAAGGACTCTTTGCCATCGCGAAAGATGAATTTGTACTTCTGACGTGCGAAGTCAAAGACGTGTACCGCCGGGATGCCAGGGTCGGTCACGATCACGCGACCGCGCGAATCGACTGCGACGCTGTAGGGCCGGACCAGGTTATGTACTTCGGGCGGGCCGGCAACCAGGTCAAGTACCCTCGTCCAGAAGCCGCGCTTGAGTTTCACGTCCCGATCGGAGGCGAAGCTGCGCTCATACCGCAGGCTTCGTCCACCGGACAGGGCGAGTTCCGGCACGTTCACCGGCGGCATCTCCTTGTTCGGATGGCTGGCTGCGGTCGATAGCCCCTGCACAGTAAGCACCAGTGCGGCGATTGCGCAGAGATTCCCGAATCGGGTTGGCAACATCGTCCCCATTAGAAAAAATTGAAATGCCGTGTAACCCCCGCAAACACCGCCTGATAGGTTGCGGGTACGCCTGCCCCGGCGCCGATCCCTTGGTACAGGTAGCTGTACCCGACGACAAAGTGCATTTGTCGGAAGTAGTAATCGGCGATGAAATCCGACTGTTTTACCCGGTTCTCAGAGACTATGAAAGCGTTCTGCGTGTGGTAGTTGGTACGCAGATAATCGCCAGAAATATTGAGGCGGCCTGTGGGGTGGACAGACGCCGCCAACGAATAGGTATTCCCCCCATACAGAATCAACAGGCTCGGAGGGACGATCGGCAGCGGGCCCGGCGTCGTCACCAATCCGGTTCCCGTCTGGATTGCATTCCCGCTGGACCGGGCATAACTACCGGAGAACGACACCCGCCTGCTGGCGATCGAAGAACTGTAGTTGTGCGCAAATGTGCTGGAGTCAGCGACAGAATCAAGGGCGTTCTGGCTTCCGCCGGCAGTCAGGTTCCAGCGCCAGCTGCCGAGCATCCGGTTCAGGCTCACACCGTATCCGCATCCCGATTGGGTGTAGCTGGCAAGCGCACTCTGAACGTTGCGGGAGTAGTGGAATGAACTGCTTGCCGACCAGGCGCCGAGGCGCCGGGAGTAACTGATCGATTCCGTGGTCCCGGTCTGATCATCACCGGCGACACTGGATGTGTACCGTGAAACACCGGCATAGAGGCCCACCATCCCAGACCACATTGCCCGAGAATAGTTAGCGCCTCCGCTGTAGAGATCAGAGGTCACCTGGTAGCCGAAGATGTCCTGGCGGCGCTGGTCGGCCCATCCCTGGAGCCGGAATTGCTGGGTGATGGCGTAGGTGGCAACTTCGCTGATGTCCAGCGAGCTGGAGGAATGGTGCGCGGTTTCCCTCACAGCTCCCGGCGCCGTCGGCAAAACCGACTCCAACAACGAGGCTGCCAGGTTATCGGTGTAACCGACGTTCATTCCGAGGGACAGACGGGAGATGGGATTCATGGTGGCGCTCGTGGTGACGCTGTCAAACGTCTCCTCGATCGGAACACCGGCGAAATCTGAAGAGTAGTTGGTCCGATTCAGGTTGGTTTGAAAATTCCCGTTGAAGGGCAGGCGATGCGACAGGTTAAACTGGGTGGTGTTCTGGCCGGTGTTTGCGGTCAGTAACTCGGAAAAGTCCGTGATCTCCGGCAGCTTCTGGGAAATGCGATTGTTGAGGTAGGACGCATTCATGACGAAGCCGTGAAACTGGTAACCCGAGCCCACCGTGAATGTGCGGAAATCGTTCTTCCCGCTTGTCCCCGTGCCCAGCACCTCCGATGTGCCGTCGCCAAAGTTGTAGCCTACTTCCAGGGAAGGATAGTCGGGAAACGAGAACGCCCAACCCACGCCGAAACTCTGGCCTTGTCCGTGTGTCCGGTAGGTGCCCGCATTGGGAAGCCCGAACTCACCTTCCCGGTTGTACGTCTTGCTGTAGCTGAAAGAGCCGGGCGTATGACCGCCGCTGAACAGCCGCACGGCGGCGCTCACGCCACTGGAGTCGAAGACCGAGCGATAATTGGAATTCAGGCGCGACTGGCCGTAATAGGGCGCGGCGTAAAAACTGAAGAAGTTAGGATTGTAATAATAGCCTTTTAGATTGCCGGCGCCGCCGAAATTCAAGTTGTGGGCACCGGGAATGCGATCGCCGAATGACCCGTTATAACCGAAGGAGGCGTCAGCATCCAGATTCAGGCTCAGGTTGTCGCCGACGGTAACCTGCCCCCAGGCCCTCAAAGTGCACGCCACCCCCAGAGTACCGATCCAAACGAGTTGTCGTAATCCTGGTCGCACGATTTCACCTAGGAGAACTCTTCCACCTTTGCGGTCTCGCGCAGACGTCGATTGAGAGCAGCGCGCAACTGGTCGACACGCCTGGCCCTAAGGTCTTTCAGAATCTGCGTCTGCACTGCCGCGAGGGGCAATTGCCGGGCGGCATCCAGACGATTGAGGCGAACGATGCAGTAGGAGTTCTCCGCCTTAATCACGTCGCTCACTTGTCCGGGCTTCATGCCGAAGACGACTCGAGCGACAGGCGGCGGCATCTTTTCTTCTTCGATCGCGCCGTGGTCGCCCATCATGACCCGCCACTCGTCCTCGGAAATCTTTTCGGCAAGACTGCCGAATTCCTCGGCATTCTTAGTGGCCCTAGCCTGACGCAACGCGTCATTGGCGCGGCGGCGCGAGCCAGCCTGTTCGAAGGCCGTGGCCTCGTCGGGAATGACGATCGAGATGGTCTGGATCGATGCTTTTCGAGGCACGTGGAATTTGCCTGAATTCTCGTCGTAATAGGCGCGAACCTCGGCATCGCTGACCCGCGACTTGCGCGTCACCTCCAGATCCAACAGATCGTCGATCAGAAGCGAGCGCCGAATCTTTTTGCGCAGAGTTTGCTGCGTGCCACGGAACTCGGAGACCAGGAAGGCGTGAAAATCGGCGCCGGAATCAAACTGCTTTTTGAAGTCGGTTATGGCGCGGCTCAGCCTGGTCGCGCTGATCTTCATGTTTCGTCGCTGGGCTTCCTGGTAGACCAGTTCCTCGAACTCGATCATTTCGAGGGCGCCCTTGCGGAGGCCCGCTTCCAGGGTCTGGGGAACTTTTCCCCCGTGCTGGCGGGCGTAGGGAAACATGACCAGCATCTCGCGCATCAAGTCAACCTCGGTAAGGGCCACGCCATTCACGCGCGCGACGGTCTTGCCGGTCGCCGCCGAATCCGACCTTGCCTTGGCTTGCGCCCAAGCCGGGGAGGCCGAGAGAAATAAAACAGCGAGAGTCGTGAGATAGAGTTTCATAGTCGTCTTACAATCTGTAGCCCACAGTTTCAGCTGTCGATTGAAGAACAGGGGGAGGGGCTTCATCCCTCCCCTGATCTCCGTTATGACCTAGAAGGTCACGCTATTGACGCCATACGCCTCATTGGACTTGTCGGCATGGCAAGAACGGCAGAACTGCGTCGCCGAGTTGCTAGCCGGGTTCAAGGAGTCATACCAGCCCTTTACGAAGAAGCGCGTCCTCACCAGACGGCGCGTCGTCGAAGTCGAAGGAATCCTTACCCTTGCCACCGACATCGAGTGGTGATCGTGACAGGTGGTGCACTCGATGTAGGGCTGGCCATCCGTCGCGGCCACCAGGGAAGCCGGGTGTCCGTAGACGTTGTTGAAGTTGTTGGCCAGAGCGTTGGTGGTGTCCCACGTGATGCGGCCATTGGTCACGGTTCCTGGCCAATGGCTTGCTATGGTGGTCCCTCCGATGGTGGTGGAGTCGGGGAGATAAGGAATATCAACCGGATGGCTGTTGGTCAGGCTGAAGCCCTGATTCAGCCAGGTTGGAGCTGTGTTCACGCCGTCGAGGGTCTCGACGGTGTGTCCTGTCATGCCTTGCACGGTAACGGCGCCGTCATGGCAGGACAGGCAGACTGCGGTTCGGTACAACTTATCGGTTAACGCGGTGGCACCGGTCCGGTTGGTGAAACCGGCGCTGTTGGCCGGAGTGGTAAAGGTGTTTCCGGCTTCCGTCGTGTAAGTTTGGTTGATGAAGTCCCGACCCCACAAGATGACTTGACCAGTGCTGGCATCTGACCCGCCATTGCCCTGCGCGCCGCTATGCGGAGCATGGCAGGCGATGCAGCCCCGGCCGTTTACGTTGTGGGCCCCGAGAACATCATTGGCGATCGTGAATCCCTGAGCCATGGCCGTCCCGGTACAGGCGAGGACAAGCATCAGGATGATCAACGCAAGTTTGTTCATGAATCATGGACCTCCTCGTTGGTTCACACTCACTGCCCTACTGCTTCGAAAACCGGATGGAGCCCAGCTTTCGTTTTCCCCCCGGCGCTCGTCGCCGGTAGGAGAAATTCTCAGATCACGGCTTAAGCTCCGTGCCAGCCGGGGAGGACTGTGGGGAGGAGGTCATGGACGCGTTCTTTTCGCGACCGGACTTCTCAGTCGCCGCCTCTACGTCCGTGATATAGCGGAAAACCTGGACACGACCCTTGAACTGCTCCGAAACCAGAACCCGGTTCTGTTTGTCGATAGCTATGCCGGTGGGCAAGATGAACTGTCCCGGCAAAGTCCCATGCATACCGAAGAAGCCGGCCAACCGTCCTTCGCGATCGAATACCTGCACCCGGTCCATGGAAGTATCCGCAACCCAAATGTGACCGTCGCGGTCGACGGCAAGGCCCTTCGGGCGTCCGAAGGCACCCGGGCCGTCGCCGGCACGGCCAAACATGCTGATGAAGTTGCCATCGGCATCGAAAATCTGGATGCGGTCGTTCAGGGTGTCGGCCACATAGACGTTTCCGTTGGCATCGACGGCGACGTTGGTGGGCCGCGCAAACGTCCCGGCATCCTCATCGCCAACTTTAGCGGGCGGACCCCCGATAGTTCGCAGCAGCTTCAAGCTGTCAGCGTCGAATACTGCAATGTGGTCCTTCACGACATCGGCCACATACAGAAATCGGTTCCGGGTATCCATCGCAATGCCGCTGGGACGCTCCAGCGACTCTTGGCCGAAGCTCCCGACGAGGCGATGCGCAGCGTCGAACACGAACACAGTGCGCAGGTGGGAATCGCTCACAAAGAGGCGGTCGTCCTCGTCGATGGCCAAACCGATGATTTGCTCGAAGTGAACTTCTTTCCCGTTGTGAATGAACTCTACTTTGTCACTCTCGGCGTTGAAGATAAATATCGCGCCCACGTAGGTGTCGGCCACATAGATCCTGCCCTTGGAGTCCGCAGCTACGCCGTACGGCTCAACCAGGACATGCGGGGGAACGGTGCTGATTTCGTCTACTTGCTTCACCCCGGCCAGGCGATCCATCCAGCCTTGTTTCTTCTTGACGGGCTGAACTGGCTCGGCGACCCGCTCACCCCTGAACTGCTGCAGCCAGCGAATGCGTGCGATGTCGGGTGGGCGAGGCCAGACCAACTTGCCGATGTCGATGGCTGGCTCGTTGGCAACCGCCTCTCCTTCGGGAACCACGGCCTGCGCCTTCTTCTTTTTTCCCCCGAAAGCATTCGGCGCGAAGGAAAAAGCTAGAAGTCCGGCCAGAGTCCAAGTCAGCGATTTACGGAACCCTACAGTCGAATTGCGTTGTGCTCGCGGCATGCTCCTACTCACCCATTGACTGCTTGTGACAATTACGACAGAACCCGAGATTGGGCGCCTGATCGTTCACCAGCAGGGCCCTGGCCGCACTGGCATGGGGTTGGTGGCAGCTCATGCAGCCAAGCTGCATCTTGATCTTGGACTCGTCACTCGGATCATGGACATCCGACACAGGATGCCCCACCGTTGGATGGCCCACGCCACCTTCGAGCGGTAGCCGGATGACCTTCGTGAAGTAGTCCTCCGGCAATTTCACGGCGCCATTGAAGATTTCGACCGTGTGCTCGCTCTCATTGCTGGCGGGCTTGGCATCCGGGCCGTGACATTCCAAGCAGAGCGCGTTCCCTTCCGCACGCAATAACTTCGGGTGATCACCACCGTGGGGATCGTGGCAGCTCGCGCATCCCTGCTGGAACGCAGGCTGGTGAAGGACCTTCTTGCTGTGCAGCTCAGCCTGGTCGGAATGACACACCAGGCATACATTGACGGCATCGGGCTTGAGGAATCCCCGAGATGTCCCGGCGTGGGGACTGTGACAGTCAGTACAGTCTCCCGTAGCGCCGGGATGCTGCACTTTGGCGACCTGAATCTTCCGGGCCTCTTCCGCATGACAGGTGACGCACAAGTCCGTGACCGCTGCCTTGGTTAAAACCACCCGTCCATTGCTGGCCGGAGCGTGACAGCTGTCGCATTGCTGCTTGGCGAATGGCATGTGCACGAATTTCTGGAGCAGCCAGGGACTTGACGACTGGTGCGGATCATGGCAACTCAAACAATCCGACTTTCCGAACGGCTGGCTGCGATGAGCTTTGGCGAGTTCGGCGTCTTTCGCGTCGTGGCAGTCCAGGCAGAGCGCGGGAGAACCTTTAGTCAGGTGGAATACGCCGTCCAGATTCTCGCCCGTTTTATGGCTGACGTGGCAGCTGTCACAGCCCAGATCCAAGGCCGCGTGGCGACTGCCCGTCGGCGGAACCTTGAGACCGGTTGTATGACAAGTCAGGCAGAGGTTTTCCTTGGCTTCCCCCGAGGGCGATTCGCGTAGTTGGTTCTTATGGTCGGAGCTGTGGGCATCGTGGCACTTGAGGCAATCTCGAACCGCCGGGCTGTGCACGTGTGCTTTGATCTGGCTGGCATCTTTGTCCGCGTGACACTCGAGGCATAGCTTTCCCACAGACGGAGTGACGAGTTTAATCCGAACCAGATCGTTGTTGACTCGCACCTCGTGGCAAACCGAACAGCCGATCGCGATCGCTGAGTGCACGGCTTTACCCTTCGCCTTGGCCGCGTGACACTCGAGGCATTTCGCATCGTCGGCTTTCGAGTCCAGAAAAGGATGTGTGGTCGCCAGTGCGGCTCCGGAAAGCATCAGCAGCAGCATGATTGCGAGGCGATGCACCTGTGGTTTCATCGCTTCGCTCCCGTTGTAGTCAGCTGCCCTCGTTCGATTTCGCGAAGGTAGGCGCCCAGGGAGACCAGGAGTGCCACAATTGCGATCAACGGGATCAGCACTGATTTTCTGCGGCGGCCGCGTTCCCTTAAGGCGGCTTCGCCTGCCTGGTGCGCTTTGGCCACGATTCCAGCCCCGACGTTCACATCCTCGGTGACCCGCGACAGCGTCGCGGTGTGCAGCGTGACGCGAGCTTTGGTGAGCGCATCGCCGGCCTGGTCCAATTCGAGCTGTGCCTCGCTTACATCCATGCCTGAATGTTCAGCGCGATCAAGGAGGGACTTGGCGCCGGCCATGTCGGCTTCCAGCCGCTGAAAGCGACGGTGAATGCCATTTGCCGTCTCGCCCGCCGGTTCGTCAGGCGTGTGACAGTTGCCGCAGACGGCTTTTGGGCCCGTCCCGACGAACGTATCGTCGGGGTGCTTGATGCGGTGACTGCTGTGGCAGGTCACGCAGGAAGCAATGTTCATCATTGCGAAGATGTGCTTGTGCGGGCTCTCTTCGAAGTACCTTGCCTGCAAAACGTGACAAGTCCCGCAGACGCTCGCCACCGACTTGACGCCGGGCGGCACCGCGCCGTGACTGCCGTGACAGGTGGTGCAGGTAGGTGCGCTCAGGTCGCCGCCCGCGACCATAGCCTCATGGTGCACGCTGTCGGAGTAACCGGCGTATTGGTCTGTCGCCACGTGGTACGGCTTCATGTATTCGGCATCGGAATGACAGCGTTGGCACGTAGCGGCAACGTTCAGGGGATGCACGCTGGAGCCCGGATCGGAAGCTGGGCGCATGCGATGCACGCCGTGGCAGTCGGTGCACACGGCAGCCTTGGTGTCACCGTTTGCGAACTTGATACCGTGCACGCTAGTGCGATACTGCGCCAACTGATCTGTATGGAGTGCGGGATTGAATTTCTTAATCCGGTCCGCATCCGCGTGACAGGAGCCGCACAATTCCGGAATACGCTCACGCGGGATGGCGCTGATTCGGTTCGCTTCGGTGCCTCGGCCTCCACCGGCATGACACACGTTGCAACTCATAGCGTTCTGGGCGTGGATGTCGGCTGCGAATTCCTCCGCAATGGCCTTTACGCGGCTGTCGCCCTGATCGCAATTCGAGCAGGCGCCCGTCTGCTGAGCTCTGGCGAGCGAACTCCCCAGCGCCACGA
>Ga0209805_1001687_pt1 | contig 13176 bp, 14 predicted proteins | sample GraSoiAngelo_148_FD_185905 | JGI IMG/M metagenome (GOLD analysis project Ga0209805, IMG submission 185905) | Grasslands soil microbial communities from the Angelo Coastal Reserve, California, USA - 14_1009_09_20cm (SPAdes) (version 2) | ecosystem: Environmental > Terrestrial > Soil > Grasslands ... | reverse complement strand
TACAGCTTGGAGGTCACTCCATGCAGGTCAACATCACCTTCAGGAACATGTTCGCCACCGATGCTCTGCGGAACCACGTGCAGGACAAGCTCGCCAAGGTGGTCGACAAGTACCTGGACAAGGTGACAGAGGCCCACGTCACGCTTTCCTTGGAACGTTATCTCCACCAGGCAGACGTCAACCTGCACGCCGGCCATTTTCATGTGCGCGGGAAGGAGAAGTCGGAAGACATGTATGCGTCGATCGATACGGCGATCGACAAGATCGAAAGACAGCTGAAGAAGCACAAGGAGCGGCTGAAGAGCCATCGGCCTGCCCACATCCACCAGCCCGGCCCGGTGCGCGTCCGGTACGAAGTCTTTTCCACCAGGGAGGAGGCGTACGGCCTGGCCCCCGAGGTCATCCGCCGTGACGAGTTCCTGGCCAAGCCGATGAGCGTCGAGGAGGCCCTGATGCAGATGGACCTCCTCAACAACGACTTCCTGGTGTTCACCAGGCCCAACAGCTCGGACGTGAACGTCATCTACCGGCGCAAGGACGGCAACTACGGCCTGATCGCGCCCGGCGGCGAAAGTGTTCTCTCGGCAAGCCGCCTCGAAGTGAAGTAAGCTCGACTCGATGCGCATCGCGGAGTTCCTGCGCGAGGACCTGGTCTTCCCCGACCTCGCCGCGATTGACAAGGCCGGCGTGCTCGGCGAGCTGGTCGCCGGCCTCGCCCGTGCGTACCCGACGCTCTCCGCCCAGAAACTGCAGGACACGCTGCTCGAGCGAGAGAAGCTCGGCTCCACCGGCATCGGCGAAGGGGTGGCCATTCCGCACGGCAAGCTACCCGGACTTCCCGGCCTGCTCGCCGCGTTTGGACGAAAGCGGGCCGGAGTGGACTTCGCGGCCATCGACGGGAAGCCGACCTACCTCCTTTTCCTGCTCTTTGCGCCGGACAATTCCGCCGGGCTGCATCTGAAAGCCTTGGCCCGGATCTCGCGCCTGTTCAAGCAGCCCCAGTTCCGGCAGGCGATCATGAACGCCGAGAACGGGGCAGCGATCTTCCGGCTGATCGCGGAAGAGGACGCGAAGTACTAGGCCCAAACGTTGATGTTCACGTCAACGTCAACGGTCACGTCAACGTCAACCGTCTGTGCTTGAACTAGAGTGCAGCCGCTCGCTCTGTTACCCTCATCTCCAGGATGGACTCGATCAAGATCGAGCAGCTCCTCAAGGACCGGGACTTCGATCTCCGCCTCGAGCTGCTCGCGGGTGAAAGCGGTCTCGATCGCCGCGTGGTCAGCTCGCGCATCCAGAAGCCGGGGCTGGCGCTGAGCGGCTTCACCGAGCACATCCACAAGGACCGGCTCCAGGTCTTCGGCAACACCGAGATCAGCTATCTCGCGACCCTGCGCCACGACGAGGCCCTCAAGCGCGTACGCGACCTCTTCCGTCTGCCGATCGCGTGCCTGGTGGTCACCAAGAACCTCCCGGTGGAGGACTGGAGGCGAACGACGCGCGCGTCCCGCTCCTGCGCACCAGCCTTCTCTCCTCCGCCTTCATCGACAACATCGAGCGGTTCCTGCAGGAGGCGCTCACCGCGAGCACCTCGGTGCACGGCGTCCTCATCGACGTGATCGGCGTCGGGGTCCTCATCCTGGGAAAGAGCGGGATTGGCAAGAGCGAGCTGGCGCTCGATCTGGTGACGCGCGGCCACCGGCTGGTCGCGGACGACATCGTCGATCTGAAGAAGAAGCAGGGCGGCTCCGTCTACGGCAGCGGATCGGAGATCATCAAGCACCACATGGAGATCCGCGGCATCGGCATCATCAACATCAAGGACCTCTTCGGCGTCTCCGCCGTGCGCGAGCGGAAGAAGGTCGAGATGGTGGTGGAGCTGGTCGAGTGGGACGACAAAGTCGAGTACGACCGTCTCGGTGTAGAGGAGCAGAAGTACTCCATCCTCGACGTCGAGGTCCCGCTGCTGGTGATCCCGGTGCGGCCGGGACGAAACCTCACCACCATCGTCGAGGTCGCCGCCCGCAACCACCTGCTCAAGCTGCAGGGCCACCACTCGGCGAAGGAGTTCCAGGAGAAGCTCTCGCGGGAGATCGCGCAGGCCACGCTGACGCGCGGGATCGGCGACGAGGTCGAGTAGTGGCCGAGGTCGCAGAGAACGATCCACCGAGGCGGGGCGCGGACACGCACCGCATCGTGCTGGTGACCGGGCTTTCCGGGGCCGGAAAATCGACCGCGACCAAGGCGCTCGAGGATCTCGGGTTCTTCTGCATCGACAATCTCCCCATCATGCTCCTGCCCAAGCTGCTCGAGCTGGTCAGCCACGGCACCAGCGACGAGGTGCAGCGCCTCGCCATCGTGGTCGACGCGCGGGAGGGGCGCTTCCTGGACTCGACGCCGGGCGCCATCGAGGAGGTGAGGCGCGAAGGCCACCAGCTCGAGGTGGTCTTCTTCGACTGCGCCGACGACGTGCTCATCCGGCGTTTCTCGGAAACCCGGCGGCGGCATCCGCTCAGCCCGGACGGCAGCGTCGAGAAAGGCATCGCGGAGGAGCGGCGCATGCTGGCCGAGCTCCGCGCGCTGGCGGACCAGATCCTCGACACCTCGCGAATGAACGTGCACGAGCTGCGCGACGCGATCACGGCGAGGTTCGGCGCTCCGGGGCAGGACGACAAGCTGAACGTGACCCTGCTCAGCTTCGGGTTCCGCAACGGGATCCCGGAGGCGAGCGACCTGGTGTTCGACGTGCGGTTCCTCCCGAATCCGTACTTCGTCGAGGGGCTCAAGCCGCATCCAGGGACGGACCCCAGGGTCTCGCACTGGGTGCTGGAGCGGACGCCGACACAGGAGTTCCTCGCCCGCCTGGAGTCGCTGCTGCAGTTCCTGATTCCGCAGTACCGGGCGGAAGGGAAGAGCTACCTGACCGTGAGCATCGGCTGCACGGGCGGCCGCCATCGCAGCGTGGTGCTCGCGGAGGAGTTGGGACGCAGGCTAACGGAGAAGCACCGGGCGAACGTGAAAATCACCCACCGGGACGTCATGAAGGCTTGACCGGGTCCGTCGAGGGTTTGCGCTTCTTGAACTCCTCGCGGGTGATGACGCCCTTCTCCACGCACAGCTCCGCGAGAGTGCGCAGCACCAGCGCGGCCTTTTCCATCGAGCCGCGAAGCGCGTCCAGCGTCGACATGTCCGCGTCGCGCAGGTCGTCGCGGGCGATCGGCCCGGTGCGCGTCAGTGGCGTGAAAAGCTCTTCCAGCGTGAACGGCGGGCCGATCCGATCGCTCTTCGGCGGAGCCGGGTCCGCGGCCCGCAGGTCCATGTGACCCCGCGAGGGGATGTTGGGAGGCACCTCGACGCCGAGTTGCTTGGCGATGCGGGAGAGCGCGTTGTCCTCGATGTCGTCCGCCACGTTGACGACCTCGAAAGGCGTGGCGTCTTCCTCGCTGTCGATCTCGATGGCAGCGAGCTTCTCCCTCTGCACGTCCTCCGGCTGGGTGCTCGCGCTTCCCGCGCCGTAGTGGGTACGGACGGCGCGCAGGATCTCGGAAGGACCGGCCACCGCAGGGCGCACCCGCTTCTGGGTCTTGCGCCGGACGAGGTCGATCGCCTCGGGGTCGGTGGGATCCGCCATCGCCAGCCAGAGCAGCTCGCCGCCCTCGCGCAACGCGACAGGAAGCAGGAACCGGTCGATACAGGTGCGCGCGTCGAGCAGCCCCAGCGCGCCGGGCTCCGGAGGGGTCATCGCCAGGTCGATCCGGGGCAGCCCCAACTCGACGGAGATCGCGCGCGCCATGGTGCCTTCGGTGGCGTAACCCATCTCGGCGACCTGCTGCACGATGTGTCCGCCCGCTTGCGAGCGGGCGCGGCTCAACACGGCATCGTGTTGCCGCTCGTCGAGGAGCTGGATCTTGACGAGCAGGTCGAGAATCGACGGCACCGCAGCCTCCGGCCGGACTCTATCCTCTTTACCGCTGGGCTTCGCGAAAACCGCCGTTATTCGGCCTAAAAGCAGTAGCCGCATACCCGCGCCTTTGGCGCGGAAGCGGCTAGGCGCGCAAGACGGTCAGGTTCTCCGCCGCGCCCGTAGGCTTCCCTTCCCGCGGGCCGTGCTCGCCGACCGGGCGGGCACCCGCGTCGGGCGGCGTGAGCTGGACCAGATACTCCCCGGTGAAGCACGCGTCGCAGAAGCTGCGGGGCTCCGCCTTGGCCGCCTCGTGCATCCCGTCGCGCGAGAGATATCCGATGGAGTCCGCGGTGACGTACTTCGCGATCTCCTTCTCGGTGTGCGAGGCCGCGATCAGCTCGCTGCGCACCGGCGTGTCGATCCCGTAGTAGCAGGGCCAGCGCGTGGGCGGCGCGCTGATGCGCAGGTGCACCTCGCGGGCGCCGGCATCCCGGATCATCCTCACGATCTTCCGGCTGGTGGTGCCGCGCACGATCGAGTCGTCCACCACCACGACGCGCTTTCCGCGGACCACCCCGGTCACCGGGTTGAGCTTCAGCTTGACCCCGAAGTGGCGGATGGACTGCGAGGGCTCGATGAACGTGCGCCCGACGTAGTGGCTGCGGATCAGCCCGAGGTCGTAGGGAATTCCGCTCTGCTCCGAATACCCGAGCGCCGCCGGCACGCCGGAGTCGGGCACCGGGATGACGACGTCGGCCTCGACCGGGGCCTCGATGGCGAGACGCTTTCCCAGCTCCTTGCGCGTCGCGTACACGCTACGCCCGAACACCTGCGAATCGGGCCGCGCGAAGTAGACCAGCTCGAAGATGCACTTGCCGGATCGCTGCCGCGGCAAGGTTTGGATGGTACGCAGGCCATTCGAGTCCACCATCACCATCTCGCCCGGCTCGATCTCGCGGACGTACTCCGCCTCGATCAGGTCCAATGCGCAGGTCTCGCTGGCGAACACCACTGCGCCAGTCTTCAGCTTGCCGAGCACCAGCGGGCGGAAGCCGAGCGGATCGCGCACGGCGACGATGCCCCTCTCGGTGAGGAAGAGCAGGGAGTACGCCCCGCGCACGTTCGCCAGCGCGCGGTGGATCCGGTCCTCGATCGAGCCCTCGCGCTGATGGGCGAGCAAGTGCACGATCACTTCGGTGTCGCTGGTGCCGTGGAACAGCGCCCCCTTGGCGGCGAGCTCGGCACGCAGCTCCTCAGCGTTCACCAGGTTGCCGTTGTGCGCGACTGCCACCTGCCCCGCGGTGGTGCGCGCGACCATCGGCTGCGCATTGGCGAGATTGGACTGGCCCGCGGTGGAGTACCTGGTGTGCCCGAACGCCGACCAGGCCCATCGCCTTGTGCAGGTAGATCCGGACGCCGTCCCAGGACGCGATTCCAGCCGACTCCTGGCCGCGATGCTGAAGGGCGTGAATGCCGAGGTAGGCGAGGTTCGAGGCCTCGGGGTGGCCGAACACCCCGAAAACGCCACACTCGTCGTGAAACTTGTCGTCCTGGCTGGGGATTCGCGGTCGCATCAGGATGGAGGGAGGGTACAGGGGCGGGCAGACTTCGGCAACACCGTCAAAACAGCCCGGGATCAGGATGCATTCTCGGAACCGGGAGGCATCGGGCAGACGCAGCAACCCTTCGACGGGTGCGAGCGTACAATCCCACAATGGACGAGAAAGAGAGCCGGATCGTCGAAGCGCGTCTCAAGCTGCGGGAACGCTTCCTGAACCGGATGAAGCAGACGCCCGGCGCATCCGATTCGCGCCCGCTCGGGCACGGGCCCACGAACCGCCACAGGATGCCGAAGGTGCCCGAAGGACAGACCATCACCAGCGGCTGGCCGGTGCTCGATCTGGGCCGGCAGCCGAACGTTCCTCTGTCGAAGTGGGAGCTGATCGTCGACGGCGCGGTCGAGGAGCCGCAGCACCTCTCCTGGAAGGATTTCCTCGCCCTGCCCCAGGTCAAGGACACGAGCGACTTCCACTGCGTGACCACCTGGTCGAAGATGGACGTCGAATGGGAGGGGGTGCAGCTCGCAACCGTCATCGCGCTCGCGAGGCCGAAGCCGGAAGCGACCCACCTCATGACGCACGCCTACGACGGGTACACCACCAATCTCCCCCTGGAAGAGGCGCTCAAGGATGACGTGCTGCTGGTGCACACCGCCCAAGGCAAGCCGCTGCCGGTCGAGCACGGCGGTCCGGTGCGCATCATCACTCCCCAGCTCTATGCCTGGAAGGGAGCCAAGTGGATTCACCGAATCGAGCTTCTGACGCGCGACCGGCTCGGATACTGGGAGCTGCGCGGCTACTCCAATACGGCGCATCCCTGGCGAAACGATCGGTACTCCTAGCGCTGCTGTTCGCGCCTTCCGCACCGGCCGCGCGTCAGAACGTGCTCGAGTACGTGCACGAGCAGCTGCTTCAGGACCGATCGCTCGAGGCTCCGCGGCGCAAGGAGATCGAGGCGGCGCTCGAGAAGAGATTCGCGAACTACGGCTTCAACGTGGTGAATCCGGACAAGCCGGAGGACGCGCGCACGCTGCTGCACGTGATCGCCGAGGGGGTGCTGGACCGCGCCGATCCGGCACGCATCGCGGACGTCGGGTTCGCGGCGTACCGCGCGATCTGGCGCGGCGCCCCCGCCGACGCCGTCGCCGGAATCGCGCTGTACGGCTATCAGAAGAAGATCCCCGCGGACTCGATCGCCGCCTGGGCGAACGGGTATCGCGACGGGACCGGCGCCGGAGTGGCGGGCGAGGTGATGGCCGATGCGATCCACGAAGCGATGGCGCAGGGATGGTCCGACTCGTCGTTCAGGACGATCAAGTGGGCCCTCGTGGACGCGGCGAGATCGGGCTGGGACACGCGCCTCTACGCGGCCTATCTGCTCGAGGGGATGCGCAAGGATCCGAAGCATCCCGGCGCCGTCGAGTCGCGGACGCGCGTGAAGTTCGCCGATGCAAAAGCGCGGAAGGTGAAGCTCCCGGAGCCGGAGTACACCGGTGCCTTCACCGTGTCGGTCGCGCCGGCGCCGAAAGTGGTCTGGACGCCCGCGCCGCTTCCCAAGGACTGGCGCCAGGTGCCGCCGCCTCCTCCAACCCCACCGGCGGAGCTCCCCGAGCAGCCCCGCATCTGGCCCAGCCTCGAGCACGCAGTCCGCAGCTACCTGGGGACGCCCTACGTCTGGGGTGGCCTGAGCCACCGCGGCATCGATTGCTCCGGGCTCACCATGAGCTCGTACCGCGAAGTGTCCGTCGGGATTCCGCGCGTCTCCCGCCAGCAGTACGCCACAGGCAACCCCGTGCGAGCCGACGAGCTGCGGGAGGGCGACCTCGTCTTCTTCGACACGAGCGGAAACGGGGTTTCGCACGTCGGCATGATGGTCGACGTCGCGCGGGGGCGCTTCATCCACGCCAGCTCCTCGCATGGCGTGGTCGAGGCGGAGCTCGAGGATCGCTACTTCCAGACGCGCTACCTCGGCGCGCGGCGGGTCGTGCGCTGACGAAGGCGCTCGCCGTCCTCGCGCTGCTGGCGCTCGCCGCCGCCGTACTGTTCTGCGCGCTGCCAGTCCGGCCGGTGCAGCGCCTGCCGGGAATCGTGGTGAACGGGCGGGTCGCGCTGGAGCTGCTCGGCGTCGGCCCGCTGCGGGCCGGCGCAGGCAAGGCTCGGATCGCGCTCGGCCCCAATCCGATCCTCGGCGGGTACCCGGGGAAGCGCCGCGCGGACGATGCCAGCGAGCCGGTCTACGCGCGCGCCATTGCGCTCGAGGTGGAGGGCCTGCGCGCGCTGATCGCCTCCATCGATACGGTGCTGGTGCCTGGTTCGCTGGAGGAGGAGGTGATGCGGCGCGCCCGCCTGCCGCCGCTCACCTGTCTGCTGCTCGCGGCTACGCACACCCACTCCGGGCCCGGAGGGGCCTGGGACAGCGTCATCGCTGGCTGGGCCGGTGCCGGACCCTTCGACCGCGCTCAGCGGGACGCGATCGCGCAGGCCGCGGCGGACGCGCTGACGCAGGCCATCGCCGCGCTCGGGCCAGCCGAATTCCTCGTCGCGCGCGAGGAATGGCCCCAGGGTCCGGCGCGGCCGCGCAGCGCGGGACCGATCGATTCCCAACTCGTCGCGCTGCGGATGCGAAGGCCGGGCGGCGAAGACGTGGCGACATTGATCGACTACTCCATGCATCCGACCACCGCCCCGCGATCCTCGCGGCGGATCTCCGCGGACTGGCCGGGCAGGGTGGCGGCGGCGCTGGAGGGACCGCCGGTCCTGGTCGTGCAGGGGGCGGGCGGCAACGCGACCTGGGAGCGCGGCGTGGACGTCGCCGCTTCGGTTGCGCGCGAGGCGCAGGATCTCCTCCGCAGGGCGGAGCCGGTCCGCCATGTCCAGATCGGCTGCCACGCGCGATTCGTCGCGGTGCCTCCGCCTCAGGCCTCGCCCGCGGTGCCCTGGCTGCTGCGCCGGGCGTTCGCCAACGCGATCGCGCTCGTGCGCGACCCGACCGTGATCGAAACCCGCATCCGCGTGGGGCCGCTGACGCTCGTCGGGGTTCCGGGCGAGCCAGTGGGAGAGATCGGCCGTCAGATGGCCCCGGAAGTGATCGTCGGCCTCGCAGATGGGTATGCCGGATACGTCGAGATGCCCGAACGGTGGGCGGCAGGCGAAGGCGAGTCCCAGCGGACCTGGTTTGGTCCCGGTCTCGCGCAGTTGCTTGAGCTATGGTCGGGACGATGACGCTCGAGATCGCAGAGGAGGTGGCGATCGCGCTGCGCGAGGGGCGCCCGGTCGTCGCGCTGGAGACCAGCGTCGTCGCGCAGGGGCTGCCGCCGCCGGCGAATCTGGAGGCGGCGCGTCGCTGTGCCGCTGCCGTGCGCGCCGAGGGCGCGGTGCCGGCCGCGGTCGCGGTGATCGAGGGACGCATCGTGGTCGGGGCCAGCGAGGCGCAGCTTCAGCGGCTCGCCGATCCTCTGCGCAAGCCGGCGAAGGCCGGGTCGCGGGACCTCGGGGCCGTCTGCGCGCGTGGGCTGGACGCGGGGACCACGGTGAGCGCGACGTGCGCGGTGGCGGAGCGTGCAGGGATTCGCATGTTCGCGACCGGCGGAATCGGCGGCGTGCATCGGCGCGTCGACGCCCACCAGCCGCCCGACGTGTCGAGCGATCTGGCGGAGATCGCGCGCCGGCGCGTCTGCGTGGTCTGCGCTGGACCGAAGGTGATTCTCGATCTGCCGGCCACGGCCGAGCTGCTCGAGACGCTGGGCGTGCCGGTATGGGGCTACCGCACTTCCGAGCTCCCGGCATTCTTCACTGAATCCAGCGGGATTCCGCTGGAGCATCGCTTCGACGACGCGGGGCAGATCGCCGCTGCGCTTCGGGCGCATTGGGACGTGCTCGGCTCGTTCTCGGGGGTAGTCGTAGCGGTTTCTCCGCCATCGGCACTGCCGCGGGCCGAAGTGGAATCGGCGCTCGCGGGCGCTCTGCGGGAAGCTGCGAGACGCAAGCTGCCCGGTAAGGAATTGACGCCCTTCCTGCTCTCGGCGGTCTCGGGGGCAACCTCCGGACGAACGCAGTCGGCCAATCTGGACTTACTCGACAACAACGCGCACGTCGCTGCGCGCATCGCCTCTGCGCATCCGACACCGCCCGGGTAGGGCTCTCGTTGGTCGGACGAGCAAGGGTAGCATCCACAGCGGTACCGCGGATTTCTACGCTTGGGGCATCCACGATGACAACGACAGCGGCAACCCGAATGACGTCCGCGACGTGGGGGTCCAGGTGCTTCCGGGCGCGGCGCTCGGCGGCACGGACACGGACCGGAGCCTGGTGTTCGTGATCAATACCTACGGCAGGGCCACGAATCAGACGGTGAACGAGTTCGACATCCTCATCGACAATAACGGCGACGGGGTCGTCGACTTCGTCGTGGTCGGAGCCGACCTCGGCGTGGTCCTGACAGGGTCGTTCAACGGCCAGATGGCCTCGTTCACGATCGACGCCGCGACGGGCGCCCTCATCGACGCATTCTTCGCCGATGCGCCGATGAACGGCTCGCTCATCGAGTTGCCGGCGCTGGCGGCCTTCGGGCGGCCCTTCTCGTTTTCGGCTCCGCAGCCGTTTCGCTCTGGCCGATTGACGAGTCCCGGGTAATCATTTCGCCTCGTCATGGGTCCTCGTGTAGCCTTGGTCCGGGGAGCGGGGCGCCGATGAAAACGATAGTTTGGATACTGAGCGGATTGATTGCCCTCGCCACGGCCGCGCGGCGAGGAGGGCTGCGGCAAGGACATCGAGTGCAAGGGCGAGAGGATCTGCGTGCAGCGGCAATGCGTCGATCCGGAAACGAGACCGCCACCGCCGCCGGAGGAGCATGCTTCGCTGAATGCCCCTCCGGCCCCGATTGCGGGTGCGTCCTCGCCGATGGCTCAGCTCGATGCGACCCGCCACCGCCACCTCGGCTTCTTCATCCGGCCCGACCTCGGGGTCGGCTATCTCTCCACCAAGGCGTCGCAGGGTGGCGTCGATGCGACCGTCCTGGGTGCTGCGGGAACCTTTGGGCTGGCGGCAGGTGGTGCGTTGGCGGAGAACAGCATCCTCGCCTTTCACATCTGGGACGTGGTCGTGTCGGAGCCGACGTTCAAATCGAACGGCACCACGGTAAACAATACGGACGGCAAAGTGTCCCTCTTCGCGCTCGGGCCCGAATACACGGGATATTTCGGCGAGAATTACTACTTCTCGGTCTCGCCCTCGCTCACGCGCGTGAGGTTCGAGGCCAACGGGCAGTCGAGCGATACGAATGTGGGTTTCGGGCTGCGGGGCGCCATCGGAAAGGAATGGTGGGCCGGCGATCACTGGGGACTCGGAGTCGTCGCCCATCTGTCCACCAGCTTCAACAAGGATAGCGGTTCGAATGCGCCGACCTGGTCGAGCTGGTCCGGCACGATCGCGTTCACCGCGACCTATAACTAGGCTGCTGCGGCGCGGGTGAGGCGGTCGCGGACCGCGTCCCATTCCGGCCCGGACGGAACCTGCTCGACCACGATCGCCGTGCAATCCGCGTCCTCCAGATCGCGCAGGGCGGCGTAAAGTCCGCGCGCGTAACCTTGGGGATCATCGGGAAGCCGCGCGACCGCCACCGCGGCCGGAGCAGGAGTGTCGCCGTGGAGCAGGACGCCGATGCGTCCGCCCAGCTTCGCAGCGACGGAATCCAACTCGGGGCGCGGAGCGAGGCGGACGACGGCGACGGGTGCGTAGTGGCGGCGGTGTTGTCCCGGCGACTGCGCCACTGCCGCCGGCGCGCCGATCTCCAGCGGGCCGAGCAGGTCCTCGATCTCCGTCCTGGGGATCGCGCCCGCGCGAAGCAGACGTGGAGCTCCGTCGAGCGAGATCACCGTCGACTCGATCCCGAACGGGCATCGGCCTCCGTCCACGACCGCGTCGATGCGCCCGTTCAGGTCGCGCAGCACGTGCGCCGCGGTGGTCGGCGAGACGTGCTCCGCCCGATTGGCGCTCGGCGCCGCGAGCGGCGCGCCGACGCGCTCGAGCAGAGCCCGCGCGGCCGGATGGGACGGCGCGCGCACGCCCACGGTGTCGCCGCCCGCCGTGCACTCGTCAGGGACGAGTGCCGTCCGCGGCAAGACCACTGTGAGGGGGCCCGGCCAGAAGCGCGCCGTCAGCTGGATCGCTTCCAGCGGCCAGCGCGAAACCAGCGGACGAGCTTCGTCTTCGCCGAGCACGTGCACGATGAGCGGATTCGTCGCCGGGCGTCCCTTCGCGGCGTAGATGGCGCGAACCGCCCACGGCTCGAGGGCGAGGGCGCCGAGCCCGTACACCGTTTCCGTCGGGAACGCGACCAGCCCTCCGCGCCGGATCAGCGCCGCGGCCTCGTCGAGGTCCGCAGGGGACCTTGCGCTGAGCAGCCGGGTCTCCACGTCACGGAACGCCTTCGAGCGCCGCCTTGTGGATTCCTTCGCCGACCAGCTTCGGGATCGCGCTGCTCCAGGACTCCCGCAGCTCGGCGATCCTTGCCTCCAGCACGCCCTCGACGATCAGCGTGGGCCCGCCGACCTGCCCGATGTCCTCGAGCGGCGCGCCGGCGGCCTTGCAGATCGCTTCCACGGCCTCGCGATCCGCCGGTGCGAACGAGACGACGATGCGCGAGGCATCCTCTCCGAAGAGCAGCGCGTCGGGACGCAGTTGCGACTTCAGCGCCACGCGACACCCGAGGTCGCGGCCGAAGCACATCTCCGCCAGCGTTACCGCGAGCCCGCCGTCGGAGCAGTCGTGCGCCGACTTCAGCAACCCGGCGCGCACGCAGTCCCGTACCGCCTTCTGCACCGCCCGTTCGCGTGCGAAATCGAGCGGAGGCGGTACGCCCGCGACCTTGCCGTGGACGGTCTTGAGGTATTCGCTCCCGCCGAGATGGCCCTGGCCCAGGCCACCGACGACGGCGACCCGATCGCCCGCCGCCATGAAGCAGCTGCCGGCGTTCTTTGCGCAGTCGTCCATCAGGCCGACCATCCCGATCATCGGCGTCGGGATGACGGCCTTGCCCTCGGTCTCGTTGTAGAGCGAGACGTTGCCCGACACGACCGGCGTCTGCAGGGCCGCGCAGGCCTCCGCGATCCCGAGGCAGGCCTGCTCGAGCTGCCACATGATCTCGGGGCGCTCGGGGTTGCCGAAGTTCAGACAGTCGGTGACCGCGAGCGGCTCGCCACCGACGCAAGAGACGTTGCGTGCGGTCTCCGCCACGGCGTGCGCCGCGCCGAGGCGCGGATCGAGGTAGCACCAGCGGGAGTTGCACCCGACCGACACTGCGACTCCGCCGTCGCGCTGGCCGGTGAACCGCACCACCGCTGCATCGCCCTGGCCGGGCCGGATGGCGGTCCCGATGCGGACCATGTGATCGTACTGGCGGTAGACCCACTCCTTGGAAGCGACCGTTGGAGAAGCGAGCACCTGCTTCAGCGCGGCCATCAGATTCCTTGGCTGCGGCACCTCACCCAGTTTCTGCACCTCGTCCTGCCAGGCCGGCCGCCGGCGCGGCCGATCGTACGCGGGAGCATCGCCGGTGAGCGGCGCAATCGGGAGCTCCGCGACGGTTTCGCCGCCGCTCTTCACCACCAGCTTGCCCGTGTCAGTGACGCGGCCGACGACCGCGTGGGCCAGGTCCCACTTGTCGCAGACGTCGAAGACCTCCTTCTCACGGCCCTTCTTCGCCACCAGCAGCAT
>Ga0209805_1001686_pt1 | contig 13185 bp, 11 predicted proteins | sample GraSoiAngelo_148_FD_185905 | JGI IMG/M metagenome (GOLD analysis project Ga0209805, IMG submission 185905) | Grasslands soil microbial communities from the Angelo Coastal Reserve, California, USA - 14_1009_09_20cm (SPAdes) (version 2) | ecosystem: Environmental > Terrestrial > Soil > Grasslands ... | reverse complement strand
CCCTCTCACCGCCACGCCACGCTGATCCTCTCCCGGATTGGCTGGCTGGGCACCACCACGACCGCCGTTGCCTGCTCGGGCTCCCACCTCCAGGGGCCGGCATCCCGGCCATTGACCGATATCGAAGACGGCTTGTCGGTTGCATGGATGCGCAGCTCGTATGAGCGTGCCTGCACCTGGCCCTGAAACGTCCCCCTGGTCGGTTCGATGACGAGCTGATGGGAACCGTCGCTCCCCGAGGCATATGTCATCAGCGTCTGCGCGTACTGGCCTTCGGCGTAGGCGAGCGAGACCCCGTCGTCCTCGTAGAGATCGAAGCTGCCCTTGCCCGATCCGTAGACATCGAGGATCAGGCTGTCCAGCGGCCTGGCGTCCGAGTATTCGCTTGCGCTCTGCTCGGGAATGACCGCTCCTTCGCGAACGAACACCGGCGTCTCATCCACGGCATAGTGCGCCGTGAATGTGGCGCCACCCTGGTGGCGCTGCCCGGTAAAGAAATCGATCCACTGACCGGGAGGAAGATAGACGGTCCGATTGCCGCTCGGATCGAGCACCGGAGCAACCAGCATTTCCTCCCCGAAGAAGTACTCGTGAGAGTGTTGGTAGGCTTGCTCCAGTTGCGGGTACTGCAGGTACAGCGGCCGCAGGATGGGCACGGACTCGGTGTGCGCCAGCCAGGTGTACGTGTACAGGTAAGGGAGCAGTTGCGTACGCAGAGTGAAGTATTTCCTCATCAACGCCATGCCCTGAGTGCCGTAGACCCAGGGCATGCGCATGTTTCCCTCGCGCGGGTTGGCATGGGCGCTGTGCATCCGCAGGATCGGGCCGAAAGTGCCGAACTCGATCCAGCGCGCGTACAGGTCGAAATCGATCTTGGCGCCGTGGAATCCACCGATGTCGTGACTGATGTAAGGAACCAGCACGTTGCCGCCGCGGGCGCTGAATGCGACCTCGTAGGCGAGCACCGGCCACTGCGAGTATGCGTCACCGGTGAAGAACGCCGGATAACGCTCGCTGCCCCAGTCACCGTAGCGGCTCAGGATGAAACCGCGCCGGCCGGTTTCCCGCTGCGTGTAATCGTAGAAGACCTTGTTGGTCCAGAGCTGCTTGTTCAGGCCGGGCATGTCGACGGCACCGCCGCCGCCATCGACCCACCAGACGTCCACCCCCTGCTGCATCAGCGGCCGGTGCAACTCGCGCATGAAGACCTCGGCCTGCTCGCGGTTTGACAGATCGAAATAGATCCGCTGCGGCGGCTGGACGTCCCTGATCGCGACCGGGCCGCGTACGATTCCGCCACCGCGCTCGCCGGGCTCGACGCGCAGCACGATCTGGTTCTGCCGGCCGGCCATGACGTAGGGAGCAATGTCGGTATAGGTCAAACGTCGCGGCCAATGGACGCGGCTGTGCGTCGCTTCCTTTCCGTTGACGAATATCCGATAGCTCTTGTCGACTTCGCCCAGGTACACATACAGCGCCTCGGGGAGCTTCACCGGCAGTTGAACCGATGTCCGATACCAGCCAATCCCTTGATAGGTCCCATAGCCCTGCTCTTGCCAGGGCAGCCCGACCCGGATCGGCTTCCAGCGTGCCGCGTCATGATCGGTCGCATGCCAGTGATGCTTCAGGCCCTGATCGCGAGGATCGGTGGCAAAGCTCCACGGCTTCGAGATATCCATGTCGAACGAGGGCTGCGGGGGCGGCGGTCGGCCCAGGGCTTTCAACACCTGCGGTGCGTGGCTGTCGTTGAACGACAGGATGCTCTCGTCGGTGTTGGCGTAACCTGGATGATCGTTGAGGCCGAGCTTGACGCCCCGGCGATGCAGCCACTCGAGGAGCTCATCGGGGTGCGGAATGAGCGGGCTCCAGTCATAACCGCCCTGCCATCCGTAGTTGTGCCAGGCGAAATCCAGCACCAGCGTATCGAACGGAATGCGGCTCTGGCGCAGCCGTGAGACCTCCTCCTCGAGGTAGCGCTGATCGTAGCGCTTGAACTCCGGCCGCTGGGACTCCACCGTGCCGGGAAAGTATTCGAAATTGAAATCCGTGATCCAGGGGCCGAGGACGTAGCGCGGAATCATCGGGACCGGTCCGCAGAGCGCCGCGTACTCGTTGAGCACCTTGCGGTAGTCGCGGTCGTAGGTGAAGAGGTACCAGTCCTGGCCGTTGTGCGGCTGGCGCGGCTCTATCCAGGTTCGCTGCGCATTCCACACCGGAGTCTGGCTATCGTCGATGAACGCGTAACCAGCGCGGCTCAACAACCCGGGCTGCGCCTTCTCGAGCAGCACGTCGATCCCCGGAATCATGTCGTTGACCGGGCTTTCGAGATCCATCTGCCCCTCGGGGAGGTTGGCTTTGCTGATGTTGTCCAGGGAATAGGTGAGTCCCCCCAGGTTCAGCGTGTCGACGTCACCGGGATGCCAGGCGTGTGCGGCGCCGGCCGCATCGTTCCAGGTCACAGTGAGGTTGGCCGCGGTAAACGGACCGGATTGCAGCCGGTAACGCAGGGTCATGACGCTGCTGGCGGCGATAAGCCAACCTTGCCTCTGCGTCGACTGGACATGACCGGACCTGGACCGCCGGCCAGTCCCTCTTCTGCACGACCGCAGTGGGCGCATCGATGAAAGTCCCGGCAGGCGAGTACTCCATGCGCACCAGCGACGGCGTCAGAAACTCGAAGCGTGCGTTTCCGGCACGGATGGTGGGCTGGCTGTGCGTTTTGGCACCGCACGCCACGAGCGCCGGCAGGAGCATGATAAACAGCCAGCTCGCGGCCTTGGCGCGGCTGCGGGTCGGGGGCGTTCCCCTCGATACGTATGCCTGCGATTTCAGCTTGGCCATCGTAAGCCTGCGCGGTCAGAACCTCTCTACCCACGGCCTGAGCTCTATCTCCCAGGTCCAGGCGCTACGGGGCTGTCGAAGGACGTCGAGATAGCTCTGTGCGATGGCATCGGGGTCGAGCATCGAGTCGGGCTTGTCCGCCGGCTCGATTCTGCCCGGATTGCGGATCGCGCCGTCGATCACGAAATGGGCGACGTGAATGCCCTGGGGCGCGAATTCGCGTGCCATGCTCTGGGCAAGTCCACGAAGGGCGAACTTGCCCATCGCGAAGGGTGCCGACTGAGCGTAGCCCTTGACGCTCGCGGATGCGCCCGTGAACAGGATCGCACCGGAACCCTTCGGGAGCATGCGTCGCACGGCCTGCTGAGCGACCAGGAATCCTCCGAAGGCGCTCACGCCGAGAGCGCCTGCGACCTCCGCGGGGTCGAGTTCGATCAGGGGGCCGCGCAATCGAGCACTCGCGTTATAGACGACGACGTCGGGTGCGCCGATCCGGCCTTCCACTTCCTCGAAGAGGCGTGCCACCTGATCGGGGTCGACGACATCGCAGGCGAACGTCTGCACGCCGCTCTCCGCCGCCAGGGCCGCGAGTTTCCCGGTATCACGAGCTGCGGCGGCGACGCGCATGCCTTCGCGGGAAAAGAGCCGTGCGAGACAGGCGCTCAGTCCCGGGCCCGCGCCTGCGATCAACGCGATTCGATTTCGCAGTGTTGCCATTGGATCATCCGTCGCAGCGCGCAAAGCATGCCGCCCTTGCCGCACTGAAACAAGCGTCGCGCCCGGAGCCGACCAAATTCCCCTTTGCCCTAGGCGCGAATCCCTCGCGCGAACCGCCGGGCGATATATCGTCAGTGCAGATAGAGCCTATCCACAGAGGTAGGTTCGCGCCAGATGTCGCCCTTCTAGCCTATGAACCATGGGCGGGAAGCGTCGCGAACGCATCAAGATCGGCCTGGCGCTGCTGCTTGCCTGCGCACCCTGCGCGCCGCGGTCCGCAGATGCGCAATCCCTGTGCAAGAGCTGTGAGGTACAGGTCGGACTGGGCGGGACTTATCACTACTGGGGTACCACAGGCGGGTTGGTCCTGCCGGTCAGCGTGACGTGGAGCGAGAATCGCTACGAGCTCGAATTCGTTCGCGTGACGACCCAACAAACGCTGCGCGAATCCGGATCGGGCGACAATCGGCTGATGGCGGCTCCCTACTGGGGAGTCTCGCTCTCACGCCGGTGGCAGCTGTTCGAGCGCGGCCCGGTCAAGGGATTCTTCGGCTTCGGGATGGCGGGAAAAACCAGCTGTTCGAGCGCGGCCCGGTCAAGGGATTCTTCGGCTTCGGGATGGCGGGAAAAACCAAGTCGGATGCCCTGAGCACGACGCGCTGGGACTTTGCCTCGCAGCTGGGGCTGCGCTTTCGCCTGCCTGGCAACCGCGTGACAGGCGAGCTCGCCATGCGTCACTGGTCGAACGGCGGCATCCGCCTGCCGAACCACGGTCAGGATTTCGCGACCCTGACGGTCCACCTCAATTCGGGATTTTTCGGCATCAGCAGAGCCGACCAATACCCCATCGACCCGGCATTCAACATCGGTCGGTCGTTGGCCGCCAACGACTCCGGCGCACAAAGGGAACCCTTGCCATGAACGAAGACGAGTTAGAGCGAATAGTTGGCAAAGCGCGAAAGCTCACTGAGCTACGCCGCGCGAAGGACCGTGTGCGGCAATTGGAGCGGGAACTGCGGGGCGAGCGTGTAAAGCCCAAGGAGCCAGACTACGTCCCCGAATTCCTGCGCGCGCGGGTGCCGGGTGGGCTGGCCACCAGGGGTCCAGGGGCTCTCGAACTGCCTCAATGGATGGACACTGCGGTCCATCCAAAGCGTCTGGTTCTGCATAGGTGAGGGGCTCTATCCTCGCATCCAAGGAGAGGGAATCGCCGTGGCCCATGGGATCGCCGATTGCAACCGCCCGCGGCCGCACGAACCGCTGTTGCCTTGCATACTTCTCTCAGGTTGCCTGCTGCTGAGCGCTTGCGCGGGCGTCCCGCGCCGTGGCGCCCCGGTCGTCGACTACGCCAACGCCAGCCTGCCGGGCTTTCCGCCGGACATTCGATGGTCGGCCCAGGCCCGGCGTGACTTCGACGCGCGCCGCTCGCGCCTGCTTCGACAGGTCCAGGCAGCCGCCAACGGCGGGCCGATCAACGTCCTGGTCCTCTCGGGGGGCGGCGCTGGGGGTGCGTTTGGCGCCGGGGCACTCGTTGGCTGGAGCCGATCGGGCACGCGTCCTGAGTTTCAGATTGTCACCGGTGTGAGCGCCGGTGCGCTGATGGCGCCGCTCGCGTTCGCAGGTCAGGACTGGGACCGGCAGCTGACCGAGGCGTTCTCAGGAGAGCAAACGCAACACCTGATGCACGCCAGCTGGGCAGGAGCAATCTTCGGCGCGAGTGTCTATCAGGGCGAGCCCCTCGCACAGTTGGTCGATCGGTACGTGACCGACGACCTGTTGACCGCGGTCGCGCGCGAAGCGGAAAAGGGACGCCTGCTGCTGGTGGCAACCACGGATCTCGATACCGAACAGACGGTAATCTGGAACCTGGGGCTGATCGCACAGCAAGGCGGAGCAAAGTCAAGGCGGCTGTTTCGCGACGTCCTGATCGCCTCGGTGAGCGTGCCGGGCATATTCCCTCCGATGATGATCCGTGTGGAACAGGCGGGCCAGGACTTCGAGGAGATGCATGTCGACGGCAGTGCGACTGCAGCCATGTTCTTCATACCCGATATCGGCGCCATTCTCCCCGATCCGCTCGAGCCCCTGCACGGCGGGCATCTTTATGTCCTGGTCAACGGTGGCTTCCGGACGCGCGAAGCGACGACTCGCAACCAGACTGTGTCCATAGTCAGGCGCAGCGCCGGGGCCACGCTGCAAGGCGGCACGCGAGCCGCGCTCGAGCTGGCCTATTCGGTCGCGCAGCGGCACCAGATGAGCGTCTCAGTCACCGAGATTCCCGACGCTTACCCCTTGTGTCCATCGTCAGGCGCAGCGCCGGGGCCACGCTGCAAGGCGGCACGCGAGCCGCGCTCGAGCTGGCCTATTCGGTCGCGCAGCGGCACCAGATGAGCGTCGCAGTCACCGAGATTCCCGACGCTTACCCCTTCGGGGGGACGCTCGACTTTGATGCGTCAAGGATGAGGGCGCTGTTCAGCTTCGGGGAACATTGCGCGCTGGCGGGTCAATTGTGGACCGATCCGATCGATGCGCTGGATCAGCAGCCGGTACGGCCTCTCTCCCAGCGCCCGGACGCCGCTCAGTGTCCGGGCGCCGAAGGGCGCGGACAGTACGCAGAACAGGCCTCGCTCCCCCGGGTCTCGCTTCCCCGCAGTCAGTTACCATAGGGGGATGAGGGTCGCCACCTACAATGTCAACGGCATCAGCGCGCGCCTTCCCAATCTGCTGCGCTGGCTTGCCGAGGCCGCGCCGGATGTCGTGTGTCTTCAGGAATTGAAGGCGCCTCAGGAGAAATTTCCGGACGCCGCGATTCGGGACGCCGGTTACGGAGTGATCTGGCATGGACAGAAGAGCTGGAATGGGGTCGCGATCCTCGCTCGTAACTCCGAGCCGCTAGAGATCAGGCGGGCGCTTCCGGGCGATGCGGATGATGTCAACAGCCGCTACATCGAGGCGACGGTCAACGGCGTCGTAATCGGTTGCCTGTATCTGCCCAACGGCAACCCCGCCCCGGGCCCGAAGTTCGACTACAAACTGCGCTGGCTCGATCGCCTCATAGCCCATGCCGCCGAACTCGTCTCCAGCGGTTCCCCGGTGCTCCTTGCCGGCGATTACAACGTCATCCCTACCGAGCGGGATGTCTACAAACCCGAGCGCTGGGTCGACGATGCCCTCTTCCGGGTCGAGGTACGTGAAGCGTTCGCCCGACTGCTCGCCCAGGGATGGGCCGATGCCATACGGGTACTGCATCCCGATGAGCAGATCTATACATTCTGGGATTACTTCCGCAATGCCTATGCACGCGACGCCGGTCTGCGCATCGATCACCTGCTGCTGAACCCCCCGCTCGCGCAGCGACTGGCGAGTGCGGGCGTGGATCGCAACGTACGAGGCTGGGAAAGAGCGAGCGATCACGCACCCACGTGGGTGCAGTTGCGGGACTCGTAAGCCTGATACCTGCTAGGCCGAGCGCGCGATCGAAGCGGGCAACTTGTCCCAATATCAGGGAATTATGGCTATCGGGCTTGCAGTTAGAAAGACTAGACTCGAAGCGTGCGGCGTTGCCGGTCGGTGCCGGCGCAGGTGCTGAACAAGGGGGATGGCATGTTGCGATATCTTGCCGCCGCGCTGGTAGGAGCCGTGGTCACGACGCCGAGCGCCGCGCGGATCACGCCGTTTGCCGCGAGTTTCAAGACCCAGTTGGTGCAGACCAACGGCACCAGCCTCTACGTTCGGGTCGGCGGGAAAGGGCCGGCCGTAGTCCTGCTACACGGCTTCGGAGATACCGGCGACATGTGGGGGCCGCTGGCGGCGGAGCTGGTCAAGGATCACACCGTCATCGTGCCTGACCTGCGCGGCATGGGGTTGTCCTCGCACCCGGATGGCGGCTACACCAAGAAAGCTCAGGCCGTTGATATCGCTGGCGTTATGGATGCCCTCAAGGTACCGAAGGCCGCTCTGGTCACCCACGACATCGGCAACATGGTGGGTTACGCACTGGCGGCGCAATACCCCGCGCGCATTACCCGCTGGGTGGTGATCGACGCGCCACTCCCGGGCGTCGGCGACTGGGACAACATCATCCGCAGCCCGGTCCTGTGGCACTTCAATTTCCGCGGACCGGACGTAGAGCGGCTCGTGCAGGGCCGCGAGCGGATCTATCTCGACCGTTTCTGGAATGAGCTGTCGGCTAACCCGACGACGATCGACGAGGAGACCCGCGCGCACTACGCCAGTCTTTATGCGCGGCCGCGCGCCATGCATGATGCGTTCGAGCAGTTCGCCGCGTTCAGCCAGGATGCCACCGATAACAAAGCCCTCCTCGCGCAGAGCGGCAAACTGAGGATGCCGGTTCTCGCCCTGGGCGCCGAGAAATCCTTCGGCGCAGCGATGGCGGACGACCTGCGCTTCGTGGCCAGTGACGTCACGAGCGGAATCGTTCCGAACTCAGGCCACTGGGTCATGGAGGAGAATCCGCGAGCGACTGTCACGTTGGTTACCCAGTTCCTCGGCAAATGAACGCCGCGCCGCAGCAATCCTTGGGTTGCCGGTGGCGTCGGCCGCGCCGCTGTCACTGCCGCACCGCCGCCTCACTCCCTGCGACGTCGATGCGCAGGCGGGCACAGTCAATGGTTACGCCCAAGCACGCGCTTCAAACGATGCCGTTCACGTGATGGCCTGCGATCCTTCGGGTCGCCGATTTATTTACCTTGCAGGCCTGTGCACAGGCGCACACTGACGCCTGCGCCGCTGTTCGCTGTTTCCCTCGCAAAGCAATCCTGCAACGTCGATTTCGCCCGGAGGCTCGCCCATGCGCTCATTCACTGCCAAAGACGGCACCAGCATTTTTTATAAAGATTGGGGATCGGGACAGCCCATCGTGTTCTCTCATGGGTGGCCTCTCACGGCCGACGCCTGGGACGCGCAGATGTTGTTCCTCGGAATGCGCGGCTATCGCGTGATCGCGCACGATCGGCGCGGGCATGGGCGCTCCGATCAGACCTGGGACGGCAATGAGATGGATACCTATGCCGACGACGTGGCTACCCTTTTCAACGAGCTTGATCTGCATGACACCATATTCATAGGGCACTCAACCGGTGGCGGCGAGGTGGCCCACTACCTCGGCAGGCACGGCACCGGACGCGTGTCGAAGGCGGTGCTGATCGGCGCAGTGCCGCCGGTCATGCTCAAGTCGGACCGCAATCCGGAAGGACTGCCCAGACAGGCGTTCGATGACATCCGCACTGGCGTACTCAACGATCGCTCCCAGTTCTATCGCGACCTCGCGGTCCCCTTCTATGGCTATAACCGACCGAATGCGAAGCCATCCCAGGGTGTCATCGACTCGTTCTGGCTGCAGGGCATGCTCGGTGGCATCAAGGCGCAGTACGACTGCATCAAAGCGTTTTCCGAGACCGACTTCTCCAACGATCTGAGGGAGATCGACATTCCGGTGTTGCTGCTTCATGGCGACGCCGACCAGATTGTGCCGATCGATGATTCGGCGAGGAAATCGGCGAAATTGTTGAAGAAGGGTAAGCTGAAGGTCGTTCCTGGCGCCCCTCACGGGATGTGTACCACGCTTGCAGACCAGATCAACAATGAGCTGCTCGCGTTCATCAAGGACTGAGGCGCGCCTCGGCGTCGGCGGCCCGCCTGCAACGGGCCTCGCCGGCGCCGCGGGGGCGGTCGAGGGTCCGCGCTTGGCCACTTGGGGTTGATGGATCGTGCCGATTCGCATCCTTGTGAAAACCACGATCGGTCCGGTCGCGGACGACTGGCATGTCGGCCGCTTCTCGCTGCTCACCGATCACCTGCGCTCGCTCAAGGACTCATCTGGCGGCTCGCACTACGATGTTGCCGCGTATGACCGCCGCGTGAATCAGCAGGGCGACGATACCGACCTCGTGCAGCTTGCTCACGCGGCTTATGACCAGCTATGGCTGATTGGCGCAGATGAAACGGGCGCACTGACCTCCGGCGACGTCGAGAACGTGGCACAGTTCCGCAGAGCTGGAGGCGCAATCCTGCTCACCCGCGATCACCAGGACCTCGGCGCCTGCCTGGCACGACTTGGGGCGCTCGGGGCAACGCAGCACTTTCAAACGGCTAATCCCGATCCCGATGAGTCTCATCGGAGGTGTGACGATCTCGAGACACCCTCGATCAGCTGGCCCAACTATCATTCCGGAGCCAATGGCGACTTGCAGGAAGTCAGCGTCACCCGTCCCATCCATGCTCTGATGAAGACCGCCTCAGGGGCGGCCATCCGTCACCTGCCCGCTCATCCACATGAAGGGTCCGTCGGTGTTCCGAGCGCGCTTCATCAGGTCGGGCGCGTCGTTGCCCAGGGGCGCAGTCTGACGACCGGCGCGGCCTTCAATCTATGTGTTGCCGTCGAGGAGCCCGGCATGGGCCGCGCCGTCTCGGATTCGAGCTTTCACCATTTCTGCGATTACAACTGGAATCCACGCATGGGGTGTCCGAGCTTCGTGAATGAGCCCGCTGGCGAGGGTGTTCTCTCGAGCTCTGACGCACTGGACGATACCCATCGCTACGTCGAGAACATTGCCGCCTGGCTTGCAGGACGGAACTGAAGGAAGGCCGGAGCGTTGCGCTCGCGGCTATGACTGAATCAAATCTCACTCCTACGAGAGGAACGTCATGAAGAGCAGCAGAGAAGACGTCGTGCGCAGACTGGGCGCTCCACTGGCGACGCCCACCGACCTGAAACCCGATGCGACCAGGGACATCGCCGGCGCCATGAATGCCATCCTGGCCGATGTGTTCGCGCTTTATCTGAAGACCAAGAATTTCCACTGGCACATGAGCGGCCCGCACTTCCGTGACTACCATCTGCTGCTCGACGAACAGGCGGATCAGCTGTTCGCGATGACCGACGCCATCGCCGAGCGGGTACGCAAGATCGGCGGATCCACGCTCAAGTCGGTCGGGCACATCAGCCGCCTGCAGCGCGTGGCGGACAACGACGTCGACTACGTGCAGCCGCAGGACATGCTCGCCGAGGTGCGCGAGGACAACAAGGAGCTCGCCGCGCGTCTGCGCGAGGCGCACAACGTCTGCGAGGAACATCGCGACATCGCCACCGCCAGCCTGATCGAGGTCTGGATCGACGAGACCGAGCGACGCACCTGGTTTCTGTTCGAGGCTGCTCGGCAGGCAGAAGCCGGCAAACCTTGAGCGATCCTCGGCTGGGCGATGACGGCCGCAGCTGAAAAGCCGGCCGCCTCGCGAGCAGTCATCGCTCAGGCGTGGATGCGCTTCGACCCGGGGTCGTAGAGTGGCTTCGCGGAAACGATCGCTGGATAGAGCCTTGCGGCGATATCCACCTCCCAGTTTCCGCTGTTGAGAAAGCCCTCATCGACGGGCACCTTCGGCTCGATCATCACCAGGCCCACGGCGCCGCCCAGGGTATGGCCGTACGATGCCGCGCGAACGTAGCCGACCGGAACGCCGTCGCGGCGCACGACTTCGGCGTGGAACATGAGCGGCTCGGGATCCTTCACCAGCACCTGCACGAGGCGGCGAGTCAGGGGGCCCTTGGCCCTTTGAGCGAGCACCGCTTCCTTGCCGATGAAGCCGCCGGGCTTCTCGAGATCCAGGGCGAAACCCAGGCCGACCTCGTACGGCACGTCGGTATTGTCGATGTCGTGGCCGTAGTCGCGGTAGCCCTTTTCCATGCGCAGACTCGCGAGCGCCTTGAGTCCTGCGTGCACGAGTCCGAATTCGCGCCCCGCTGCGACGATGCGGTCATAAACATGCGTCGCCTGCTCGGCGGGGATGTAGAGCTCGTAGCCGAGCTCGCCCACGTAGGTGATACGAATACACAGTGCGCGTGCGAAACCGATGTCGATCTCGCGCGCAGTGCGGAACGGGAATGCCGCGTTCGAGAGATCCGTGGTCGTCAGCTTCTGCAGGAGCGCGCGTGAATCGGGACCCTGCACGTTGAGCTGGCCATAGGCCGAGGTCACATCCGTGACGACCGCGTGCGCGTCATGGGGAATATTGCGCTTCATCCAGGTTTCGGCATGACGCACCATGGTATCGGTGACGACCACCAGATATCTGTCACTGCTGAGCTTGGTCACGGTGAGATCGGCTTCCAGTCTGCCGGCCTCGTTCATCCACTGTGTATAGGTGATCATGCCCGGCGCGCCATCCACCTGGTTGCCGGATATGCGGTTGAGGCAGCGCCCGGCATCGCGCCCCTGAACCAGGAATTTCCCCATGAACGACATGTCCATGAGGATCACGTTGCGGCGCGCGGCGTGATGCTCTTGCTGCCAGCGCGAGAACCAGCTCGGCCGGCACCAGGTCAGGGCGCCGGGGTCGGGCTGCGCGCCCGGCGTGCCGTACCAGTCCGGGCTCTCCCAGCCGCTCACCTCCTTGAAATACGCGCCGGCGGCGGCCAGGCGATCATGAAACGGGGATTTGCGCACGCCCCGCGCGGTGGTCAGGGACATCGCAGGGTAGTGGCACTGGTAAACCATGCCGAGGGATTCGACGGTACGCTGGCGACGGTACTCGGGATTGGCCTGATAGACGTGGAGGCGGTCGATATTGAACCCCGTGACGTCGACATCGGGAAATCCGCTGACGATCCAATTGGCGAGCACCCGACCCAGGCCCCCGCCCGTCAGAACACCGATGGAATTCAGGCCCGCCGCCACGAAGTAACCTCTGAGCTCCGGCGCTTCGCCCACGATCGGGCGCAAGTCCGGCGTAAAGCTCTCCGGACCACAGAACAATTTCTTCATGCCGACTCGGGCTGTGATCGGCACGCGTGACATGGCGCGCTCGAGAAAGGGCGTCATGCGCTCCCAATCCGGCGGCAGCTCCCCGAAGGAAAAATCCTCGGGAATTCCCCCCACCTTCCACGGCGCACACACCGGCTCGAACAACCCCACCATCAACCCGCCGCCCTCCTCGCGGTAGTAACCGTAGGCGCCCGGGTCCTCGAGCACCGGCATGTTCGGCGGAAGATTCCTGATCGGCTCGGTGATCAGGTAGTAGTGCTCCGCTGCTTGGTTGGCGATCGTGACGCCCGCGAGCGCACCGAACTGACGCGCCCACATGCCGGCGCAGTTGACGACGATATCCGTCCTGATGTCGCCGAGCGACGTGTGCACGCCGGTCACGTGCCCGCCCTCGTGCAAAACGCCGGTCGCAGGCACGCCCTCGAAGATCTTCACGCCCCGCATGCGCGCGCCCTTGGCGAGAGCCATCGTGACGTCCACCGGATTCACGCGGCCGTCCTCCTTCACATAGAAGCCGGCCTCGAGGTCATCCACCTTCGCGAGCGGAAACAACTCCTGCACCTCGCGCGGGGAGAGCTCGTGTACGTCCACGCCACAATAGCGATTGAACGCCGAGACACGCCGATATTCCTCGAGCCGGTCCTTGTCGGATGCGACTTCGATGAAGCCGATGGGCGCGAATCCCGTGGCTTGGCCGGTTTCCGCCTCGAGGCGACTGTAGAGCGCGCGCGAGTACTTGCGCATTTCGGTCGAGGTTTCGGAAGTTGAGCCGAAAGTCACCATCAGACCCGCGGCGTGCCAGGTCGTCCCGCAGGTGAGCCGGTCACGTTCCAGCAGGACGGTGTCC
>Ga0209805_1001685_pt1 | contig 13186 bp, 7 predicted proteins | sample GraSoiAngelo_148_FD_185905 | JGI IMG/M metagenome (GOLD analysis project Ga0209805, IMG submission 185905) | Grasslands soil microbial communities from the Angelo Coastal Reserve, California, USA - 14_1009_09_20cm (SPAdes) (version 2) | ecosystem: Environmental > Terrestrial > Soil > Grasslands ... | reverse complement strand
TTCATGGACGCACGACGGGGCGAGGCACCGGGATCATTGATACTGTCCACCTCGTCGAGGTGGTCCGGGCTGCATCGGTTCTGGAGGATTCGCAACAAATCGAGCCGCGCGACCTAGACGGACTTCGGAGATGGTGTGTCGACTACTTGGCTTGGATGATCACGTCAGAAAACGGAAAGCAAGAGCGCGACGCTAAGAATAACCACGGCACCTGCTGGGTGGCACAGGTGGCCGAGTTCGCTAGATTTACAGAGAATCACACGGCCACATCGTTCTGCCGGACCCGATTTCAAGAAGTGCTGGTGCCGAACCAAGTTGCCGATGACGGCAGTTTTCCGCTGGAATTACGTCGCACCAAGCCATACGGGTACTGCCTATTCAACCTCGATGTGATGGCAACTGTATGCCAGATCCTCTCCACGCCCAGTGAGAATCTATTTCGCTTTGTGTTGCCCGACGGCCGTGGTTTCGCCAAGGCGATTGCGTACATGCTTCCTTACATTGCCAACAAGAATGCTTGGCCGCATCGTCACGATGTCGAGCACTGGAACAACTGGCCGGTGCGTCAACCTAGCCTCGTGTTCGCCGGAATTGCTTTGGGGAGAACTGACTGCTTTCTAATCTGGCGACGCCTGAACCCTGATCCATCTGTGCCCGAGATCATTCGCAATTATCCAATCCGCCAACCTCTGCTGTGGATGTGAGCAGCCACGGACCTTCCCCAGAGGCATTTTTCGGCTGAAGCCAAAAAAGGGTCGTTTCACGATTTGAAACATACGTCTTTTATGGTGAATTTACATTTCTCGCGGTATAAATGCAGCCTGCCCCGCCCGGGCGTGCCACAGGAGAGCACCCCGGTTCAGGCTGAACGCACTTCAGAGATTCCCTCAACGAATCACACTGCCGGGAGAGATCTTGATGATGAATCACCGCTTCGTTTTTCTACGTTCGTCTCCTCGCGGCAGCTGCCTGCCTCAGTGGTGGCAGCGCCGTGGCTCAGACCTCCAGTGGTCAGGATTTGGGTAGGAATACGCCTAATCGGGCGCAAGTGCAATATTGATGCCCTAGGGACCTGGGTCCGGTGGACGGTCAGAAGCGCTCACGGCTAGTTAAAGACAGCGGGCGACAGCTTCCTCTTCAGCCATGATCCACGCTTCGTGCTCGGTTTTGGCACAGCCAAAAAAGTGGGATTTCCGGGAGATACAGCGGCCCAAACCATCAGGCAAGATCGAGCACGTCAGCGATGTTCCCATTTTGTTGTCCAACTTCATTATGCAAAAGGAGGGGCGCGCCGCCATGGTTGTTATTTAATGAGCGCTGATCCAGAGCATAGCAGCTATTCCGGTAATTGTTGTTCACCGCGAATGCTGAACGAGTCCTGGGCAGTAGAGGCTCCGGTGCCCGGCTGTCCGCCGCCTACCGTCACGCGATAGCTGCCCGCGGTAATGACGCGGTCGCCAGCTTCGTTGACGCGGCTGAGATCTTGCGGCGGCAGGTCGAAACTCACCTGGCGCGATTCTCCCGGGCCTAGGTGAATGCGAGTGAACGCGCGAAGCGCGCGAATTGGCGCTCCCGGCATATTGGCAAAGTCCAGGTATAGTTCGACGACTTCGTCACCCTCCCTCTGGCTGACATTCTTCACATCGACTTGCACTCCCAGCGGATCGCCAGCATCGAGTTCCTTCTTGGAGAGCTTAAGGTTGCCGTACTCGAATTTCGAATAGCTCAGCCCATAACCGAAAGGATAGAGCGGCTGGCCCTGGAAATACCGGTAAGTCCGGTTTTTCATCGAGTAGTCTTCAAACGGAGGCAGCTGATCGATTCCCGTGTAAAAAGTGACGGGCAACCGGCCGGCGGGATTGTTTACGCCAGCCAGCGTCTGGGCGATGGCGGTCCCACCCTCCTCGCCTGAATACCAGGCGTCGAGAATGGCGTTGGCGTGCTGATTGGCCCAGTTCACCGAGAGCGCGCTGCCATTCATGAGAACGATCACCACTGGCTTGCCGCTGCTCGTCAGCGCCTCGACAAGATCTTCTTCTTCCTTTGGCAGGTCGAGGCTGGTGCGGTCTCCCCCCTTGAAACCGGGCAAGTCGACTTTCATCTCCTCGCCTTCAAGCCGGGATGTGATGCCCACCACCGCAACCACGACGTCGGCCTCCTTGGCAGCCATTACCGCGTCGCCGATGGGGTCCGCGATGAGGGGAAGCCAAACCAGGCGGGTGCCAAAACCGCCGCGCGCGTATTCAACCTTCACTGAGTATCGGCGCCCTTTCTCCAGCCGCATGGCGGTTGTGCTGGCGATGGGATCGTGCAACGCGAGATCATCCACGATCAGGTTGCCATCGACCCATAACCGGTTCATAGAACCAAGCAGGCCCATCTTATAGGTGCCCGACTCGGCGGGCGTGAGGAAGCCTGTCCAGCGGGCCGAAAAGTCAGTCAGGCCTTTTGGGACTTTGAGTGCCGATCTGTCGGGATGGAATCGTTGGAGATCGACATATGTGTCAATGCGAACGACTGTAGGTTTTCCGGCGAAATCTGTGCCGGAAAAGTATTCCGCCCTGAGCCCCGGTTTGCCATCTGGCGTGGCCAGCACCAAAGTCGGGATGAGATGCTCTTCCCGCAGGAAATTCATGCCGGGCACGAAAGTAACGGCCGCGGCGGCAAACTGCTGCTGAATGCCTTCAAACGCGGTCGTTGATCGCGACGGCGTACCGTTATAGTTGCCATACAAAACCTCTGCGTTTTGCGCCAACGGTCCGACGACCAGAATCCTTTTTACGTCTTCGCGCAAGGGCACCACGCCATCATTTTTTAAGAGCACCATAGATTCACGCGCCGTCTTGAGCGCCAGTTCCCGATGCGCTGGGCTGTCGATCTCGGAGTCTGGTGTCTGCGCATATGCCACCATCCGCGGCGGATCGAACATGCCCAGGCGGAAGCGCGCAGTGAACAAGCGCTTTACCGCCGTATCGATGTCCTTTTCCGTTATCAGACCCTGCTTAACCGCGTCCAAATACTTCACGTAATCGGAGTTCCCAGTCGCTTTGGTAAAGAAATCGGCACACTCGTTGTCTACTCCCGTCTTGAGCGCGACTGCAGCGGCTCCCGCCATGTTTTTGGTGTAGTGATGCCCGCTGAAAATGTCGACGACGGCGTCGCAGTCGGAGACAACATATCCGTTGAACTTCCATGCCCCGCGCAATTGATCCTGGAGTAGGAAAGTATTGGCGCACGCCGGCTCGCCATTGACCCGATTGTAGGCACACATGACTGACCCCGCCTGGCCTTCCATCACCGTCGCGCGAAAGGCCGCCAGGTAGGTATCTTCCATGTCATGTTTTGACGCGGGAACGTCCATGCTGTGCCGCGCCGGTTCAGGGCCGCTGTGCACGGCAAAATGTTTGGGAGTGGAGATGACGCGATAGTATTTCGGGTCATCGCCCTGCATCCCGGTGACGAAAGCGGTTCCCATTTTGGCGGTCAGGAACGGGTCCTCGCCATAAGTCTCCTGGCCACGCCCCCAGCGGGGATCCCGAAAAATGTTAATGTTCGGAGACCAGAAGTCCAACCCTTCCATGATGTCGCTGTGGCCAGCACGCACCGCCTGGTTATGCTTGGCGCGTGCTTCAGTGCCGATCACAACCGCCATGTCGTGAATGAGAGGGGCGTCGAAAGTTGCCGCCAGACCAATCGGCTCGGGAAACACGGTAGCCGTACCAGCTCGGGCTACGCCATGCAGGGCCTCACTCCACCAGTCATAGGCAGGCACTTGGAGGCGTGGAATGGCGCGAGCCTGGTTGACCAGCTGCGAGGTTTTCTCCTCCAGTGTCATCCGCGACACCAGGTCATCAACGCGCTTGTCAACGGTTTGGGAAGTATCCAGGTAGAGGGAAATGGCAGCCTTGGTAGTCTGCGAGTAAGCGGCGAGAGCGGTACAAAGCGAAACCATCAGAACCGTGAGGGCACTGGGAATGCGTAAACGCATAGAAGGTCTCCTGCGCAGCGAAAGGCAACGATGAACACCGATGGTCCCGGACGGCCGCAGCCTCCGCTTGCGGTAATACCGTCTAAATCGTTTTAGAGGTGAGCTTGTAACATGGTCGCCAGATGGCGTCAAGACCAAACCATCGAATCGCCCAGGAAAAGATCATCGAAAAACCAGAAAGAGTATCCCCGCGACTCGCCGGCGTGGGGGCTCGCTGCCTAGCTCAGCTGTAGAGCTCTTTTGGAGTTTGTTTTATGCGAAGGCGCGGCCGCGGTGGTGCCGCGAACGATGAGTTCAGGTTCCACGATGATTTTGGCGGCGATACGAGATAATTCGTCCTCAGGCCGCGAAATACGACGCAGGACAGTTTCCGCCGCCATTTTTCCCATCTTGCGCAGCGGCTGCTCTACCGTAGTGAGCCCGGGAATGTGATACGCAGCCGTCTCGATGTTATCGAAGCCGATCACAGAGACGTCTTTGGGCACGCGCCAGCCAAATTCGTCGAGGGCGCGCATCGCACCCAGCGCGGAAATATCATTGAAGGCAAACAGCGCCGTGAATGGTTCGCCGGAGGCCAGCAGTTCCTGAGTGACGCGGTATCCCAGCTCCGGTGACGGGGAGTTTCGCTCAATTTGGACGGTCAGCTTCAGGGAGATAGGAACTCCCAATTCCTGAGCCACCGCCGCGATGGCATTCCATCGAACCTCAGTATCCGGAACGAAGTCCTGCCCTTTGATAACCGCGATTTTTCTGTGGCCGAGTTCGACCAGGTGGCGCAGTGCAAGTTCGGCGGCACGGCGGTGATCGAGCACGATATTGGTGACACCCTTCACCTCCTCATGAGTCGAAACCGTGGCCACTGGGATCGGTAAGGGACGGCGCCAGCTGGTGTTGACGACGATCAAACCGTCACAAGAACGATGCAGGAACATCTGCGGGTATTCGTCTACCAGATCCTGCCGGAAGCGATGACTGGCGACGAAATAAAAGTATCCTTCCTGCAGGAGGTGATCTTCGATTCCGCTCAGCACCGTGGCGTTGTACCCCTGGCTTACCTCCGGCACCATCACGCCAATGGTGAAGCTGCGCCCCGTCCGCAGAGAGCGCGCCAGGAAATTTGGTTTGTAATTAAGTTTGCGCGCGCCTTCGTAGATCAGGTCCTTGGTCTGTTGCGCAATCGTATCGGCGACGGCAGCCCCGTTCATGACCAGCGAAACCGTCGCGGGAGCCAGTCCCAGGTAATCGGCCAGTTCTTTAAGCCCAGTAGCCTTCCCCTTTTTCGTATGAGCGGCCCTGCCGGTTCTTCGATTCCTATCGATCCCCATTTGGCTGAGAGTCTCGCACAGGCAATTTACAAGATCAAGGATGCTCCGCAGTTCCGCTATGAGTTTTCATAGGTCTAAATCGATATAGATCGTGCTTACCGTGCTACTTATTTCTTGACAAGCGGAGCAGACGACGATACAAGGCTCGGAACGGTCCCGCTTCGGTGGGAGCCCTATTGAGTCGCGCGTTCGGAATCCGTCGTGGAGGAAACTTATGAAGTCTCTCTCGTTTTGGTTTGCCGGGAGTGGCGGCCTCGCAGTGCGCCGTTGGAGGTCATCGCGCTTCGCGGCGTTGTGCGCACTCTTCATCTGTAGCTTTTCGCTTCTAACTTTGGCTCAGGAAGGAACCATCGTCGGCACGGTTACCGATCCCACGGGCTCTGTGGTACCGAACGCGACCATCACCATCACCAGCATCAAAACCGGCCAGAGTCGTACGCTGAAGACTAATGAATCCGGTCAATATGTGGCTCCGGATCTGGCCATTGGCGAATACAACATTCAGGCCCACGCCCCGGGGTTCAAGATCGTCGAGAGGAAGAACGTAGTCCTGAACGTCGCCGACCGTGCCCGCATTGATTTCGCGATGCAGATGGGCGCAGCCCAGGAAACAGTCACAGTCGAAGCCAATGCGGTCCGAGTCCAGACCGACAGCGGCGAGGTTAGCGACGTCATCACCGGGCAACAGGTTTCACAGCTGACCACCAATGGCCGGAGCATTTATACGTTGGTGAATCTGACGCCGGGCGCATCCAGCCTGCAGGCAGATTTTCAAACACCCACTCCGGTCGGCGGTGATGCCAATGTGAGCTTCAATGGCCAACGCCCCGGACATACGATCTATCTCATGGACGGTGGCGAGAACCTGGACCGTGGCGGCTCTGGAACGTTCAGCGTGATGCCGTCAATCGAGTCGCTCGCCGAATTTCGCGTCCTGAGTTCCAACTACAGTGCCGAATATGGCCTCTCATCTTCGGCCACGATGACGACAGTGCTGAAGTCAGGAACGAAGACGCTGCATGCGTCCGCGTGGGAATTTCTACGAAACGATGCCCTCGATGCCCGCAACTACTTCAACCGGCGACCTCAGAAAGTTGCCGAGCTGCGATTCAATACCTACGGCTTTAACGTGGGTGGCCCGGTTGACTTCTGGAAGAGCGATCACAAGACCTTCTTCTTTTACAACATGGAATGGCGCAGCTTGATTCAAGGGCAGACGCTGAATCAGACGGTCCCTGTTGCTAGTGAGTATCCGGACGCAAATGGCGCTGGAACTGGTGCGGTAATACCCCTAACGAAACCCAACGGTAAGCCAAACATCATCACGGTCCCGACCGGAATTGCGAACTTGGGGGCAAATTGTCCGGGCGGCGTTCCTCCGGCGGGCATTGTGTCAGGAGCGCCCTTTCCCAACAACACGATTCCATCCTGCATGATCGATCCCAATGCGGCGGCTCTGCTGGCGGCGAAGATTTTCCCGCTGCCCACATCCGGCAATCAATTCCAGGGCGGCAACAATGCGCCTACGAACGTGCGCGAAGAGGTAGCCAGGGCCGACCACCAATTCAATGACAAGGTCTCGATCTTCGGACACTGGGTGTCGGAGCAGATTAATCAGACGTTCGGAACCACCATGTGGAGTGGTGACAACGTACCCACGATCGGCAACACGTTTGGCAATCCCTCGTACAGCGCTGTAGTCCACCTTACGCATACGATCAGCTCGTCGCTGTTGAATGAGGTAGCCTTCAACTATAACGGCAACCGCATCAATATTCTGCCCAAGTCCAGCTTTGGGGCTCCGCTGGCGGCCCCCTCGGGCTTCACATTCAACCGGATCTTCACGGGTCCGAATGCGGACAACCGCATTCCGACGATCAAGCTCCAGGAGTCTACGGGAACGCAATACACCGCAAACTGGACGCCCTGGGTCAACAAAGCCGACGACTACCAAATTCGGGACGACATCTCCTGGACCAGGGGTGCGCACCAGTTCAAGATCGGTGCGAGCTGGGCAGTCTACAAGAAGATTCAGGACGTGTTCGCCAGCACCCAAGGTAACTTTGGTTTTAATGGCGCCTACACTGGATTCGATTTCGCCGATTTCCTGCTTGGCTACACCCAGAATTACTCGGAAGACGCTGTGCATGACAAGGGGCACTGGAATAACGCTTCCTGGGCGGCATACTTCCAGGACAACTGGCGCTTCAACCAACGGCTAACTTTGAACCTTGGACTACGTTGGGACGGAGTGCCGCACACTTACGAGGCAAACCACCGTTCCTCGAATTTTTATCCCAATCTCTACAATCCAGCAGACGCAGCTCTGTTCGATGCGAACGGCCACATTTCTCCTCTCAGCCCCGGCCTGGGCACCAGTCCTAATCCCATTCTGGCTGGGTACCAATTCTATTTGAATGGCATCGGTATCGACGGCAAGGGCGGAATCCCGAAAGGCCTCGTAGACAACCACTGGGCGGCGTTCGGTCCTCGCATCGGTTTCGCCTATGACCTGACCGGTTCAGGAAAGACTGTTCTCCGCGGCGGATTTGGAACCATGTACGAGCGCATCCAGGGTAACGACATGTACAACGGCGGCACCAACGTTCCATTTAGTGCCACCGCAAGCTTCAATAATGTTTCCCTGTCCGATCCTCATACCAACATCACCACTGGTAGCAAGCAGACCGTGCCGATCGTTGTGCCGAGCATCACTGGTCTAGCTTCCAACAATTACAATCTTCCGGTAAGTTACCAGTACAGTTTTGGTGTTCAGCAAGCGCTCGGAGCCAAGTCTGTGCTATCCGTGTCTTATGTGGGAAACCAAACCCGCCATCAGAATTACTACGCAGAGACGAACCTTGTGCCCTTCTCCGATCTGCCCGGGCTGGTGGCATCCAAGGGCGCCGGTTACAACCAGTTGGTCCAATTCCCGGGTTTCCGCTCGATCCGACTAGCGGAAAACGGCGCAAATGGCCATTACAACTCGCTCCAACTCGATCTTCATGCCAACGTCCGCCGCGACCTTATGGCGCAATTTGGCTACACGTACTCGCAGGCCATTGACGCCGCGAGCGGCAATAATGGCAGCGGTCAGGATCTCAACGTCATCACTAATCCGTATGTAGGCTGGCGATACGACAGTGGACCCTCGGTTTTCGACCGCACCAACGTCGCTTTCGTCAACTTCGTCTATGACATCCCGGCTTTCAAGGGCAGCAGCAACCGCCTGCTCAAGACAAGCTTGGGTGGCTGGCAATTGTCCGGGATTGTCACTATGCAATCAGGGGCTCCGCTGAATGTCACGGTAGGCGGCAGCAACGACCTCAGCAGCATTCTTCCCACGTCGGGTGCGGGGAACATCGGAAACGGCAACCGACCGGATCTGGTTGGGAAGATCAGCTACCCGAAGACTAAGGTGCCGGCGGGAATCCAGTGGTTTGATCCCACCGTGTTCGCTGCTCCTGCTCCCGGGACCTTTGGCACGCTTCCCCATAACGCTCTGCGTGGTCCTGGTCGCGACAACTGGAACATGGCTCTTCACAAGATGTTTGTGTTCAGCGAAAGCCGCGGCAGCAGCTTGGAGTTCCGCGCCGAGGCCTACAACATGTGGAACCACACCCAGTTTAGAGCCGATGTAATAAGCGGCAACTACGGAGCGGCTCTCACGGGTAGCAACTTCGGCGTGATCACCCAAGCTTACGATCCGAGAGTTTTCCAACTCGGTCTGAAACTAACCTTCTAGAGGGGTTTCCGGAGAACGCCATCGGCCCCGCTCCCACCCGTGCCGCGAGCCGGGTTTTTCTTGCCAAGCCGGTTATAGAATGGCACCGCAAGACAGATTCTCTCCTCTAGAATTGGCTTTGGGCACTCGGTTTGTAGCATGAACCACTGGAAGATGCTGCTGGCGACGGTGGCGTTGTGTTTGTCGAACTTCTCACACGCACAATCGGTCGGTCCAGCCGACGCGCAGGCTCTGGAGCAAGCAGGAAAGTTAGCGGAAGCTGCCCAGGTGTGGCGTACCATTACAAAACAGAATCCCAGCGATGCTGGGGCCTTCGCGAGCCTGGGAGTGGTTCTCTCGAAAGAAGAGAGATATCAGGAAGCCGCCTCGGCCTACCGGCGAGCGATTGCCCTCAATCCCAAATTGCCGGGAGTACAACTGAACCTCGGACTGGCGGAATTCAAACAAGGACATTTCAACTCGGCTATCGCTCCGCTGAAAGCCGCGTTAGACTCGCAGCCGACCAGCACGCAGGCGCGCACGTTGCTGGGAATCAGTTGTTATGGAGCCAGGCGGTTTGCCGACGCCGTCCAGTATCTCGCGCCGGTTGCCAAGGCCGATCCGGACAACACGCAACTCCATCAGACCTTGGCCCAGAGTTGCCTTTGGGCCAAACAGTACAACTGTGCGCTCCAAGAGTTCCTCCACATACTGCAGAAAGCGCCTGACTCCCCCGCCGCCCACATCCTAATGGGAGAGGCCTTGGATGGGCTGGGGCGAACCCCGGAGGCAATTGCGGAGTTCGAAGCAGCAGCCAAAATCTCTCCTCGCGAACCGAATGTCTACTTCGGGCTGGGCTATCTCTACTGGAGATCACATCAGTACGAACAGGCGGCCCGCGAGTTTCAGAACCAGCTGTCTGCAGATCCCGGAAATGCCCAGGCACTGGCTTACCTTGGCGACATTGAGATGAAGAAAAACAATCCCGGGAAAGCGCTCTCCTATTTGCGCCGGGCGGTCGAAGCACGAAACGACCTACGGATCGCCTATGTCGACCTCGGTGCTGTGTTGGCCGGCCAGAAGCAGTATCAAGATGCTATAGCTCCTTTGAAGCGTGCTGTGGATTTGGACCCCAGTCAGCCTGATGCTCATTACCGGCTCGGACGTGTTTACCAGGCAATGGGCAACCGGGCCGCAGCCCGGCAGGAATTCAAGAAGGTTCAGGAACTTCATCAGAAAGCCGATGAAGACATCGCGTCGAAGATGGCCGCGGCCTCCGCCAAGTGATGTTCGTTGACTCCGCTGCCCGGCTGCCCGAGTGGCGACACCTCTGTGTTCCCTTCGTCCATTGCCAACATTGCCGGGATTGCCAATGTGGCAGTGGTCAAAGCAGGGCGAAGATGCTGTCATTCCGTTTGTTTTGTTTAACCAAGCCTGGACTTGGTACGAGAAGAGTGTAAGCCGGTGGATGCAGATCCCAAATTCATCCAAGATCAGTGGGAACGGGCAAGCGGCGACCACGGATCAGAAAGAGCTCGGGCTGCGCTTTGGCAAGTCTCTCCAGCACTTTCAACCCTGGCCCGGTAACCTGGTCAGAACCACTGGTTTATGAAAATCTTGCTGTGGCTGCGCGGTGCCGCTCCAGCGTGCGCTCGTTGCTTACGTGGCCTTCCTCCGCTTGTACATCGTCCTAACAACACTCTGAACCTGCCCTTCCGGCGGTTGTGCGCGCACACTTGTCAGGCGATGATGAGCGAGAGAGTTTTGATGATGCTCAGGTTGATGATCGCGGTGATTCCGGCGTTTCTGTCTTTCCTCATGGGCTGCGGCGGAGCTACGACCAATACCAATAATGGCGGAGGCGGTATTCCAGGCGGCGGGGGAGGTGTTGGCGGAAACGGGGGCGGTGGCGGCAACAGTTCGTGCAGCCAGATCGCAATCGGCCAGGCAGCAACCCTGAACGGGTTTGTACCTTTTGCGCCCGACAACCTGTGGAATCAGGACGTCTCAGCCCAACCGGTCGATCCCAACTCAACCGCCATCATCAACTACATCGGCCCCAGCACCCAGGTCCATCCCGACTTCGGCGCGGGCCTCTACAACGCCAGCATCATGGGAATTCCCTACGTTGTAGTCGGTCGAGGGCAGCCTCCTGTGAACATCAATTTCACTGCCTATGCCGATGAGAGCGATCCCGGGCCAATGCCGATTCCCGCAAACGCTCCTATCGAAGGCGAGCCCAACCCCAGCGGAGACCAGCACGTGCTGGTGATTGATCAGAACCAGTGCTGGATCTACGAACTCTATCTTGCTTCTCCGGCAAGCGCCGGAGCGTGGAACGCCGGCTCCGCCGCAGTCTGGGACATGCTCTCCAATGAGCAGCGTCCCTACAGCTGGACCTCTGCCGACGCTGCCGGGCTGCCCATCTTCCCCGGCTTGCTGCGTTACGATGAGGTGGCCGCCGGCTCCATCCGGCACGCCATCCGTTTCACGTTGCAGCACACCCGCGCGGCGTTCACCCCACCGGCCTCGCATTGGGCAGCGAATTCGACCGATCCCAATGCCGCCCCAATGGGCATGCGCATGCGCCTGAAGGCCAGCTTCGACATCTCAGGGTTTTCGCAGAAGAACCTGGTCATTCTTCAGGCATTGAAGAAGTACGGCATCATCCTGGCAGACAATGGCAGTTCAATGTACCTGAGCGGAGCACCGGATGATCGCTGGGATAACAGCGATCTACACAACCTCTCGACGCTGCAGGCTTCCGACTTCGATGTGATTCAGATGAACTCCGTCTACACTTCGGCTAACCTGCCCAAGGGCAATCCACCACAGATCGCGAGCTTCACGGCGTCGCCCACTTCCATCGCCGCAGGCGAAGCACTTACTCTGAACTGGAGCGTAAGCGGCGCTTCCTACCTGATCATTTCACCGGACGTCGCCGCTGTGCGAGGAAGCAGCCTATCGGTCAAACCGTCCGAGACCACAACCTACACGCTGTACGCGACTGGTCCCTTTGGCCGATCGCAAGCCACCGCGACCGTAACCGTACGCTAGCGGGGCGGGAGTATCACTCCTCAGGAACCAGAGGTGTCTCAGGCGCGCGCCTACGGACATAGGGTGCTGGAGCGGCTGTCCGGGCCCTTGTTTTGAACCCCGTGAAAATGTCTCCCTTCAAGTCGCCTGTGTTGGCCGTTGCCGTTCTCGCAGCTTGAATCGTTGCAGCTTGCCCGTGGCAGTTTTCGGCAACTCGGATAGGAATTCGACCCATCGCGGCCTCTTGTACTCGCCCAGCTTCTCACCTACCCAATCCTGCAATTCCCAGACGAGCCCATCGCTCCGGCTGCATTCTGGATTGAGGACAACATATGCGGCTGGCTTAAGTAATCCATCCCCATCCTCGCCCGCCACCACTGCTGCTTCCAGCACTGAAGGATGGGAGATTAGCGCTGCCTCCACCTCTGTCGGGCTCAGCCACTTGCCATTAACTTTGAAGAGATCGTCGGCGCGACCCGCGTACCAGAAGTACCCGTCCTCGTCCCGGTGATACTTGTCTCCTGTCCGAAACCAGTGACCGCAAAAGCTGCTTTTTGTTTTTTCATGCTGGTTCCAGTAACCGGCAAAGCTCCGATCTCCCCTGGCGGAACGTCACGATCATTCTCATCGACGATACGCGCCTCGTAGCCAGGAATGATTTTGCCGCTTGATCCCGGTCGCACTTCGCCGGGGCGGTTGGAAATCACCATATGCAACATTTCAGTAGAGCCCAGTGCGTCGAGAATCTCGATGTCGAACCGGTCTTTGAATCTCCGGAACAACGCAGCCGGAAGCGGTTCTCCGGCCGAAATTGCGTGCCGAATGCTGGAAAGATCAAAGTCACGACCTTCTCGTCGGTAGGCCAGCAGGGCGGCGTAGTTCGTTGGAACCGAATAGAAGAGCGTGGGTCGGTAGCGCTCGATATTAGCGTATATGACTTCTGGCGTGGGGCGGGCAGGCGAAAGAATGTTGCTGGCGCCGACCGCGAGGGGGAAATAACCTGCGTTGCCTAGCCCGTAAGCGAAGAACAGCTTGGCTACGCTGTAGCAGCGATCCCTTTCGTTGATTTGCAAGATGCCCCGAGCATAGCGCTCCGTTGCCACAACCATGTCG
>Ga0209805_1001677_pt1 | contig 13209 bp, 10 predicted proteins | sample GraSoiAngelo_148_FD_185905 | JGI IMG/M metagenome (GOLD analysis project Ga0209805, IMG submission 185905) | Grasslands soil microbial communities from the Angelo Coastal Reserve, California, USA - 14_1009_09_20cm (SPAdes) (version 2) | ecosystem: Environmental > Terrestrial > Soil > Grasslands ... | reverse complement strand
GCTCAACACGTACGAAAAGAGCACATAAAGAATCGTGCAGATGACCAAAGAACCAAGAATGCCGATCGGCATGTCGCGTTTTGGGTTTCGCGCCTCTTGCGCCGCGGTACTGACGGCATCAAAGCCGATGTATGCGAAAAACACGACGCCCGCGGCGCCGAGTATCCCGAGAATTCCTCCATAAGAGTGGGTGATGCCTTGCGGTGTGACGTACGTGGCCGGCGCTGGAATGAACGGAGTGTGGTTCGCCGGATTTATAAAGTGCCACCCGATTCCGATCACGAGCAACACGATACTCACCTTCAAGATGACGATAAGCCCATTGACGAACGCCGATTCTTTCGTGCCGCGAATCAGAAGTAGCGTCAGTAATAGCAGGATGAACACGGCCGGTATGTTGATAATCCCGTGCCCACCGCTCGTGATGTCGTGTTCAAAGGGCGAGTGCGCCCATCGGTACGGTATCCGCAAACCGAACCAGTCGAGTACGCGATTTGCGTATTCGCTCCAGGCAATGGCCACGGTCGCCGCACCGACCGCGTATTCGAGGATTAAATCCCAGCCGATGATCCAGGCGACCAATTCACCCATCGTTGCATACGAATAAGTATAGGCGCTTCCAGCAACTGGAATCATGGAAGCGAATTCCGCGTAACAGAGACCGGCAAACGCGCAACCGACACCCGCTACGACAAAGGCAAGAACAACGGAGGGACCCGCCCGATCCGCGATAGCCGCCGCGGTGCGAACAAACAGACCGGCACCGATAATTGCCCCAATACCAAGTGCTACGAGGTTTATCGGTCCCAGAGAGCGCTTCAGACTGTGCTCGCCGACTTCCCGCGCTTCTTCCATCAGGCGATCGACCGGTTTCTTTGCAAATAACTTTGCCATGCGTCGTCTCCTTTGGTTCAAATGCCGAGTTGGTATGCGAAATTAGTCGGTCAGCGGTTATTCACGTCTCTGATTTTTTCCTCGCAAGTTTCCAGAAAAAATAAATTGGCGCACCGCTGATAACGATCAGTAAGCCCGGCCACGTGGTTGCGGTTTGATAGATGAAAAGGACCAAAAGAATTGTGCCTGCGCCAACGATGTAAAGAATAGGGACGATCGGATATCCAAATGCTTTATATGGACGCTCTGCATCAGGGCGTTTCCAGCGAAGCAAAAACAGTCCTGCGATTGTGAGAATGTAAAAAATCAGGGCAGCCGAGATTACGTAATCGAGCAGATTGCCGTAAAGATTGCCATAGCCGACAAGATCGCCGGCGCTATTTGTTTTAACTGTCCGCGGGAGCACCAGAACACCGGCCCAAATTCCTTGAATAATCAGCGCCCACGCAGGGACATGGTTTTTATTCAATTCACCAACCCGCCGGAAAAAAAGACCGTCACGCGCCATCGCATAATAAGCGCGCGCACCTGCGAGGATTAGTCCATTATTGCAACCGAAGGTCGAAATCATAATCGCGACTGCCATGATCGTCGCCCCGGTGCCTGGAAAGATTACGTTCGCAGTTTCCGAAGCGACACGATCGCTTGGAGCATTCTGGATTGAGGCGAACGGAAGCGTCGCCAAATAAGCGACGTTCGCCAGCAGATAAAGTCCGATAACCAGAAGCGTGCCGAAGGCGAGCGACAGCGGTATGTTGCGCCGCGGTTCCTTCACTTCTCCGGCGATGAACGTGATGTTGTTCCACGCGTCCGCTGAGAAAAGGGAATTGGTCTGCGCTACGCAGATGCCGACGAAGAGACCGAACGCGGTGGCGGCGGTGAGCCCCGCTCCCACGTCCTGCAATCCGCCTCGTAACGTCCAAAAGTCGCGAAAGTTTTCCGTACCCACTCCGGACTTCACACCAACGATGATTCCCAGCACGACCAACGCGATGAGGGCGCCCGTTTTGGCTGTCGTGAAAATGTTTTGCACGAGCTTGCCAAGATTTAATCCCCGCGTGTTCATGAAAGTCAGTAGCGCGATCATCGCCAGACCGAGAAACTGTGCGGTAGAAAGTGAAACAGCGTAGCCGCTAAACCAGCCACCAAAACGGATTGGCGGGATCAGATAGTTGGATTCTGAAAACCACGGGACAAGTACGCCACTGTACCGTGCGAAGCCAACCGCAACCGCCGCGATCGTGCCGGTTTGAATCACCAGAAACAGCGTCCAGCCGTAGAGAAAACCCCAGAGCGGACTGTAAGCTTCGCGCAAGTAAACGTATTGGCCACCAGCCTTCGGCATCATCGCTGCCAGCTCGCCGTACGACAGCGCGGCCATCAGCGTCAGTAAACCGGTCACGATCCAAACAACCAGCAGCCAACCGGGCGAACCGACCTGGCGTGCAATAATCGCCGACACAATGAAAATTCCCGAGCCGATCATCGAGCCCGCTACAAGCATGGTCGAGTCCAGTAGGCCGAGGCCCCTGACGAATTTTTGGTCAGCTACGGGTGCTTCAGTTATCGCCGTCGTCATTTGAGCAGGTTGACTTCGGCGGAGAGTAAATCATCACTCAGGCCTGCGGCGCAATGACAAAACATTCGGTTTACCCTTCGCCAAGCCGTCGATCTTAAAAACGCGAAATTGCTTTCACGTAAAAAGAACCGTGTTAATCTCACGCCCCGTGACTTGTTCAAGCCAGCGCCGCGTGTGCCGGACATTTTTGTCGATTTCGTGCGCTGCAGTTGTGCTGATTGCCGAATTGGCTGCCATGCCGCAGGTCACTTACGCGCGAGCAGACGCGCATTTCGTAGCGCTGCCTCTGGTGCGCTCGCGGCAAAATCATTTGATGGTGCGCGCTTTTATCAACGGCAGAGAGGCCTGGCTGACGATTGATAGTGGAGCGCCGGTAAGCGCAATCGCTTTAAATCGCCGCAATTATTTTCGACTCAAATCAATCACGGCCAAGTCGAACCTGCCGTCGCGCGTTCAGATCAACGGCGCATTCAATAACGTAGCCCTCGCGCGCGAGCTTCGGCTCGGAGGGCTGACTCTGATCGATGAACCGATGGTTACTGTCGATCTGGGAAACTCTGCCCGCGCGGCGCGGCTGGTTCACGAAGAGGAAATCGACGGAATCATCGGAGCGGATATTCTTTTTCCAACCCAGGCGGTACTGGATTGCCAACGACAGTTGCTGGTCTTGAAGACCGATCCCGACGTTTTGGGTGGTGTGCCTGGTCTCGATCGGCGCGGACTGCAAGCTGTTCCGATTCAAGTAAGTGACGGTTTTAATTTGTATGTGAATGGCTCGATCAATGGGAAAGCCGCCAAGTTTATGGTCGATACGGGTTCGTTTGCCACGCTCTTGCACCGCTCTTTCGTTAGGCGAATGCGAATTGCCACCCGGGAGACGCCGTATAGTTCTTCGGCCGTGAACCTGAAGGAGCGCGGCCTGCGCGTGGCGAGGATTCGCAAACTGTCGGTGGGCGCGGTCGACATCGTTGGCAAGGACGTAGGCGTGATTGATATGGAAGGATTAATTCACGATGGATTGTTGGAAGGTACACCGCCGGTTGCCGGCCTGCTTGGTGCGGAAACGCTGCGGCGGCACCACGGCATCATCGATTTCGGCACGCGCACGCTTTATTTGCAAAGGCGCGAGCTTCCATGGCAGCGGGTCGGTTGGCGGCGTTCCGCTGGGCCCAACTTGACCTACTAGGATTACTGAGTAACCGCGCGGTTGCCCTGTAATTTGTGATGGAAACGGAACCAAAGACGATTTGCGGCGGTTGTCTCTGCGGCGCTGTGCGATACGAAGGCATTGGCGAGCTCTACAACGTCACTCATTGCCATTGCGAAGATTGTCGCAAGAGCGCTGGTGCGCCATTTGTGACCTGGGCTTCGTTTCAGCCGAGCAATTTTAAATTTACCAAGGGAAAACCGCTTGAAATCGCATGGGCCGGGCGCGTCCGCTCGTTCTGCGCGACGTGCGGCAGCGCGTTAACTTTCACGAGCCAACCCGATGCTGATGAAATCGATGTCACTGTTGCCACTTTCGATCAGCCCGAAATCGTTACTCCAGCCGACCATATCTGGACGGAGGATCGAATATCGTGGATTAAGCTTGCCGACAATTTACCACAGCATGCACGAGGCAGAACGGAATGAGCTTGAGTCGATGCGCATCCGCGCATTGGCGATCGGAGCGCAAAGCATCGGAGCTTTGGCGCTCGGGGCGCTGGCGATTGGAGCATTTGCAGTGGGCGTCGTCGCGGTCGGCCGCCTCGTCATTGGTCGAGCGAAAATCAGGCGTCTTGAAATCGGCGACCTTGTTGTGAACAGATTGCGAGTGACGGATTCGCTGGAAATTCCACGCGATTGAGTTAATCGCGCTTCAAATAGTTTTCTTTCGCTTTAACTGAATCTGTGGTGCGATGAACACAATCACGCAAGCTTTCGTTCTCGCTGCTGGGCGCGGTACACGCCTGCGGCCGCTGACGGATGATTTACCGAAGCCCCTCATCCCGATTTTTCAAAAGCCACTCATCACTTTTGCGCTCGATCATTTGATTGCGGCAGGCGTGCAATCCTTTGTGATCAACACGCATCGGCTGCCGAACTTGTTTCATGAATTTTTCTCGGGGAACGGTTACCACGGTCATTCCGTTACGCTCGCTCATGAACCTGACCTGCTCGAAACCGGGGGCGGAATCAAAAATGTCGAAAGCATTCTCAGGAAAGAACCCTTCATCGTTTACAGCGGCGATATTTTGACCGACGTCGCGCTCGAACCGCTGATTACCGAACATTTTCGCGCCGGCAATGATGTGACGCTGGGGCTTCGCCGGAACACCGGCCTCGGCGCCGGCGTGGTTGTGCGTGATGGCCGCATCGTAGAGATCTCAACAAAATCCAACCCCAAGGAAAACTTCGATTACGCTAACATTTCCATCTGGAACCCGGAAATTTTCGCGCGCATTCCTGCCAGGAGGAAAATTTCATTCGTTCCCATCCTAATTGATTGGATCGACCAGGGGGGAACGATCGGCGGCCTGGCGCTGGATGACGGGAATTGGTTCAACATCGGGTCACGCAAGGAATACCTCGACGTGCACCGCGCAATTTCGAACAAACATTGGCGACCGGCATACGTTAAAACGCGCGAGTGGCCCGAACCGGTCGCGAAAAGCGCGCATGTCGATCCGACCGCACAAGTTCGCGGCTGTTCTGTGGTTGGGCCGGACTGCTGCGTTGGAGCAGAAGCCGTTCTTGAAGACACAATTTTGTGGCGAGCCTCAGAAATTGCTTCCAAAAGTCACCTTCACGGTTGTATTGTCCGCTCCCAAAAAAGGGTCAGCGGCATCCATCGTAACAGCGACATCTAGTATGAGGACTGAATTTCTTCTCCGGCGAACACGGATGCACTTTCCGCTGCTGGATGAAACCGATGTAAAAATTCGCCCGATTGAAAAAGGCGGGTCGGATCGAAAATTTTATCGGATTCGTTGCTCAGCGAATCAGACGCTCATCCTGGTTAAGTACAATCTGGAGCGCAACGAGAATCGGCATTACGTCGAGATCGCGAAATTCCTCGACGTTCACGGAATCCGGGTCCCCAAAATTTATTTTCACGATGAAGCGGAAGGTCTCATCTGGATCGAGGACCTGGGCGAGCAAGACCTCTACCGTTATCGACACGACAGCTGGCTGGTCCGCCGCGCGTTCTACGAATCAGCGCTCGATGAAATTATCAAACTTCACAGTCTGCCGGAGTCCGTGTGCGTGGAAATGAAGGAGCATTTACCTGCCGAGTTTAACGCGGCGCTTTACCGCTGGGAACAGAGATACTTTTTCAACAATTGCCTCGGCCGCTATTTCACGGTTAGCGAGTCAAAACGCAAGGAACTGACAGCTCTTCCCGGTTTGCGCGAAATTGCAAAACATCTGGAGAGTTTACCAAGGGTCTTGGTCCATCGCGATTTTCAATCGCAAAATATCATTATTCAGAACAGACAGGCCAAGCTGATTGATTTTCAGGGGATGCGACCGGGTTTGGCTGAATATGATCTGGCATCGTTGCTTTTTGATCCGTATGTCGATCTTTCAGGCGCAGAGCGATCTGAGTTGATTAGTTATTACCGGCAAAAACAGGCGGACAATGGGCGAACCATTGACCAACAGTTGGACAACACTCTGCAATTATGCGCGATGCAACGCCTGATGCAGGCGCTGGGTGCTTATGGCTTTTTGGGTTTGGTCCGGGGACATGAGCATTTTCTGCGATACGTTCCAAGAGCTATGCGCTCGTTGCGGGAGATCGTGGCGAAGATCGACGACCTCAAGCCGCTCGCTTCTCTTCTCGCCGACCTGGGCTAGTCTGATTTCAGCTTCAATAGAGCCACGGCCCGGTGACGCTACTCCAGGCCGACAAAAGGATTCGTGCGACGCTCGGTTCCAATCTTCGTCGGCGGCCCGTGCCCGGGGAGCACGGTCACGTCATCGCCGAGGGAAAATATTTTTTTTCTGATCTCTTGTACTAGTAGATCGATATCTCCGCCCGGTAAATCTCCGCGGCCGATGCTGCCGGCAAACAACACGTCACCGCCAATAAGCAATCGATCGTCCGGCAAAAAGAAACAAAGACTCCCGGGGCAATGGCCGGGAACTTCCAACACTTGGAATTGGGAACCGAGAAAATCCCGGCTCGGCGTTTCTTCGATAAGAAAGTCAGGGTTCGCCGGCTGGATTTCGAGTTCGAAACCGAAGCTGCGGAAAAATTCTCGATCCGAAATCATCGGCGCAGTGAGCGGGTGACAGCCGATTGGACAATCGAACTGCCGCTTGATCCTGGCGACATCTTGCACGTGATCGACGTGTCCGTGCGTCAGGAGCAAAAGTTTCAGATCGACTCCGAGTGACCTGACCCACTCGCAAGCCCCGTCCGGCGCGTCGAAAAGAATCCAGCCTCCCGATGCTTTGAGCAGATAGCAATTTGTCTCAAAGATGCCACCGCAAAACCTCTCGTAAATCATTGCGGATTTCATTCTAGTTGGGCTTCACTACAACTGAAGGCAGGAGTTTTTACGAATATTTGAATGTTCCCCTTTGTTGATTGTCTCATTCACTTACATGTCAATCCTATCTCGTTATCTTGCGCTCCCTGCTGAAATCTGCGATGGTGGTAAACCGCCTTTTTACAGATGAGATCATCTCTACGACAGTCACTGGCGCTTTGCGCCATTCTTTTTACGGCCACAATCGCGGCTCCGCCGGCCATGGCGGCGTCGAGAGAAACAATTGCCATGTCGGTTGGCCGCCTCCTGGAGGAGGGTCATTACACCCGTCAAAAGCTCAATGAGGACGTTTCGCGGAAATTTTTGCAGACGTATCTGGAGATGCTCGATTTCAGCCATCTCTTTTTTACTCAGAAGGATGTCGATGACCTAAATGCGAAGTATGGCAGTTCGATGGCCGGGGACGTGCTGCTCGGCAATCTCAAACCCGCCTACGAGATTTACGCTCTCTACACCAAGCGCATGGACGACCGTGTCGCTAAAATCAAAGAGCTATTGAAGCAGCCGATCGACTTCAAGGGCAGCGCCACCGTTGAACTGAGCCGTCAAAAGTCGTCGTGGCCAAAAGATGACGCCGAAGCCGATCAACTCTGGCGCGGTAGGATTGCGAACGAACTCTTGCAGGAACATTTGAGCGAGCATCCTATTGAGCCTCCTGCGCAACTCGTTGCACGCCGCTACGATCGCCTCGCCCGTAACGTCCATGAGGAAGATAAGGACGAGCAAATGAAGCTCTATCTCGATGCGCTAGCCCAGGCGTATGACCCGCATTCGGAATACTTGAGCAAGGCCGACATGAAGAATTTCAGCATCAACATGGGCCTCTCGCTTGTGGGCATCGGCGCCATGCTTCGGTCGGAGGACGGTTACGCTAAAATTGAAAGCTTGGTACCTGGCGGGCCGGCGCAAGCCGATGGAAGACTTAAGGTAGGTGACCGGATCACTGCAGTAGCGCAGGGCCCGGCCGATTACGTTGATGTTCGCGAGATGCGTTTGGACAAAGTTGTCGAGATGATTCGCGGGAAGAAAGGCACGCACGTGCGTTTGCTCGTGATTCCTTCGGATGCCACAGATCCTTCTCGCCGAAAAAATGTCGAACTGGTGCGCGATGAAATTAAGCTGAAGGATCAGGAAGCCCGCGCCGATATCATTATTAGGAAAGACGAGAACGGCGATCCCATAAAACTTGGATGGCTTACGCTGCCTTCGTTTTATGCCGACATGGACAAGCATCAGAAAAGCACGACGCGCGACGTGCTGGCATTGCTCAAACGGCTCAAGAAAGAAAACATCGCTGGCTTGGTCATCGACCTGCGACGAAATGGGGGTGGCTCACTGGAGGAAGCACTGTCCCTCACGGGCCTGTTTTTGAAGTCTGGTCCGATCGTTCAGACGAAAGATTATAACGGAAGCATTAGAGTCTCGGCCAATCCCGATCCGGGCATCGCTTATTCCGGACCGATGGTCGTTTTAACCAGCCGGCAAAGCGCGTCCGCCAGCGAAATTTTCGCGGCCGCTCTTCAGGATTATGGTCGCGCTGTGGTTGTTGGCGATAAGAACACGTTCGGCAAAGGCACCGTGCAGACGATTCTTCCGATTGGCAGGTTCGCTTCACTTCTCGGCAGCCGTTCGGATGAGGATGGTGCGTTGAAATTGACGATCCAAAAATTTTATCGGGTGGCAGGCGGTTCCACACAGCTTCACGGCGTGGCTTCCGACGTTATTCTGCCGAGCTTGAGCGATCTTCCGGAATTTGGCGAAGGTGCACTAAAGAACGCGCTCGCCTATGATGAGGTGGCGAAGGCGAGATACACGAAGTGGTCGGACAGCCACTCCCTGTTTATCGATCAACTGCGGCGACGCTCGGAAGAGCGGGTCAAGAACGATCCGGAATTCCACTACGTGATGGAGGACATCGGACGTTTGCGTCACAAGCTCGATGAGAATCGGATTTCGCTAAACGAAGATCAGCGAAAGAAGGAGCTTCAGGAGGATAAACTGCGCAAGGAAACGCGGTCGAAGGAGCGCCTGGTGCGGAATCAGGAGGAGCCGCAGATTTATCGGGTGACACTCGACACGGTTGATAAACCGAACCTGCAATTGATCATGTATCCCGGGAAATTGGCCGAAGCAAAGAAGAATGGGACTACCCCCAAAGTTGATCCCGACGCTGCTTCGGATGCAGATACAGATTTGATCGGAGGCGCTGGCGGCGCGGATGATGATACCAAGACACCGGCGATCGATCCGGAGCGCGACGAAGCGCTAAACATCTTGGCTGACCTTGTCGATCTCACGCGTGGGCCAAAGACGGCCAGTGCGAATAGCGTTGATAAGACCGCGCCCGAACAGCGGCCGTAACACAACCTTTCGCTCTTCGCCTTTCTCTGTTCTGTAATGGCAGCCGTGTCGGCTGCTTGCACTCGGCGCGCAACAAAAGGTTTGGGACTTATCGCCACCACCAAGGTGGCGGCGGCGGAGCAAATCTTGGATCGAAGCGCGGGTCTCCAAATCTATTCGGGCTCCTTCGAAATGTCGGTCGTAACTGACCGAGGTAACGCCCGGTTGGCGTCCTTCCGTACACCGTGACCGGAGTGCCAACGCTGACTGAATTGAAAAACGCAATCGCGTACTGTTCCGGCATCCGGACACAGCCGTGCGATGCTGGATACCCCGGTAGATATCCGGCATGCATTCCATCGGCGCCGGCGAACCGCATGAAGTAATGCATTGGCGCCGGAATAAATTTTCCTCCGGCCGGGACCGGCATGTCTGCATCTGCGTCGGCAACGATCGTGTTTCCACGAGAATCGACGATCTTGCCGTACATACTCGAATAATGTGTTCGTTCCTTTTCCAAGACTTTGAAGGAACCCTTCTCCGTGAGATGCCCATAACGACCGCTCGAAATTGGCGAAGCGAGAGCGACCCGCCCATTTTGCAGCAAGTAAACCCTCTGTTCCTCCAAATCGATTTCGACTGAAGTCTGTGCCCGCAATGAAATGGCGGCGCAGAAAAAGACCGGCAGCGCAATCGCGATCCTCACACTGCTTTTAAACCCGTGCGATTCGCGAAAGTCGCAGGGCGAGATTACTCAAACTTTCTGTGGTGGCAGCCGTATCGGCTGCTTGCGCTTGTATTCCTCGCAGGCGACACGCTTGGCTCTACAATTCATCTACACCGCAATGGGCGCCGTGATCGATGGATGCGGATCGTAGCCGACAAGTTCGAAATCTTCGAATTTGAAATCGTCAATGCTTTTGACTGCTGGGTTCAATTTCATCCGTGGCAAAGGCCGACAATCACGCGAAAGTTGTTCGCCAGCTTTGTCGAGATGGTTCTGGTAAAGATGCAAATCGCCAAAGGTATGAACGAATTCTGCCGGGCGAAGATCGCACACCTGCGCAACCATTAGCGTAAGCAGTGAATACGACGCGATGTTGAATGGCACGCCAAGAAACAGATCTGCGCTCCGTTGGTAAAGTTGGCAACTCAACTCGCCTTCCTGCACATAAAATTGGAAAAGCACATGACACGGCGGCAGCGCCATGCTGTCGATATCGGCTACATTCCAAGCGCTCACGATTAGGCGCCGACTGTCTGGATTGGTTTTGATCTCTTGGATAACTTTAGCGATTTGATCAATGCCGTGAGTGCTTCTCCGCACTCGCGGCCCCATAGGAGTTATCCCAGTCGCCGCGGCAGTGAGTTCACCAACGTCAAAAAGCGGCGGCTGCGTGGCAGAGGAATCATCACTCTGACGAGGTTTGCTGCTTTTCACCCAGTTTCGCCACTGTTTTCCGTACACTGGTCCTAAGTCGCCGGTCGTTTTGTTGGCCCACTCATCCCAAATAGTCACTTTGTTTTGTTGTAAGTACCGAACATTTCTTTCTCCGCGCAAGAACCAGAGCAACTCATAAATGATTGATCTGAGATGAAGCCTTTTCGTCGTGAGCAGCGGGAATCCCGGCCCGGCGGGACGCAAATCGAAACGGGCTTGCGCGCCGAAGATCGATCGTGTTCCCGTGCCTGTGCGGTCCGTTCGTGGTTGACCTTTCTCGAGTACGAGCCGGAGCAGATCGTGGTACTGTCGCACGCGAAAATTTTATCGTGCCGCGCGCTTTCGCGAAACAGAATTTTGCTTTATCACGCACGCAATCTCCGCAGCGGCGGCGAGCCACTCCGGGAAAGAGCTGCTGCTCCGTACATTTTTTGCGAGATTCGAGCGTAGAACCAAGTTTTCAAGAACCCAGTTCGCGCGAACCCTGAGATAGTGTAGATTGAAAGCCGACTGATACAGGTTCGACAAATCAGCGGCTAGTGTTTTGCTACAAAAGTGCGCCTCGTTGACGCGACCATCAATTGGAATATGGTTAGAATCGAGCCGAATTGGCTCAGATTGGGCCGAACCGTAGGACGCGTAATCAAACAGTAACCTCTCGTAAAGAAGGGCTTAAGCCGTAGTAGGCCAGACTGGCCCGGGCCTTGCTAGAGAATCTACAGGTTTAACTAGCAGTCTCGCCACGGCGAGTCCGTTCGTCGGCGAGTTCGAATCAGAAAGGAATTTTCAATTATGGCTAAAGTTTTAGGTATCGATTTAGGCACCACCAACTCCTGCATGGCCGTGATGGAGGGTGGCGACCCGGTAGTTTTGGAAAATAGCGAGGGCGCACGCACGACTCCGTCAATTGTTGCATTTACAAAGAGTGGCGAGCGATTGGTCGGCCAGGCCGCGAAACGTCAGGCGGTGACCAATCCGCAGAACACGGTCTCTTCAATCAAGCGGTTCATGGGACGCAAGTTCGATGAGGTGCATGAAGAGCAGAAGCGCGTGCCCTACAAGATTGTGAAGGCCGCTAATGGTGACGCCCATGTACAAGTAGAGGTAAACGGCCAGCTTAAGACATTTTCGCCGCCCGAAATTTCGGCGATGATTTTGTCGAAGCTCAAAGCCGACGCGGAAGCGAAGCTGGGTGAAAAAATTGCGCAGGCGATCATTACGGTACCGGCGTATTTCAACGACTCGCAACGCAACGCCACAAAGGACGCGGGCAAAATCGCAGGTCTGGAAGTGCTGCGCATCATTAATGAGCCAACGGCAGCGTCGCTTGCTTACGGTCTCGACAAAAAGAAGGACGAGGAGATTGCCGTTTACGATTTGGGTGGCGGCACGTTCGATATCTCTGTTCTGGAGATCGGCGACGGGGTTTTCGAAGTGAAAGCCACCAACGGTGATACGCACCTTGGCGGTGACGATTGGGATGCGAAAATCATGGATTGGATCGTAAACGAATTTAAAAACGACACCGGCATCGATCTAACGAAGCAGCCGGACGCGATCCAGCGAATCAAAGAGGAAGCTGAAAAGGCTAAGATCGCGTTGTCGAGCTCGCAGGAATACGAAATTAATCTGCCGTTTATTACAGCGGATGCGAGCGGGCCGAAGCATATTCAGAAAAAATTGACCCGCGCAAAGCTAGAACAGCTTACGGACGATCTGGTTCAGCGAACGGTTCCGCCTGTGAAGGCATGTCTCAAGGACGCACAGGTCACAGAGAAGGACATCAACGAGCTGGTGCTTGTCGGCGGCATGACGCGCATGCCAAAGGTCCAGCAGGTCGCGCGAGATCTAATTGGCAAGGAACCACACAAAGGCGTGAATCCGGACGAAGTCGTTGCAGTAGGCGCGGCGATTCAGGGCGGCGTTCTTAAAGGCGAAGTCAAAGACGTGCTCTTGCTGGACGTAACCCCGTTGACGCTGGCGATTGAAACCGCCGGTGGCGTAGCCACACCGATGATTCCGCGCAACACCACGATCCCGACGCGGAAGTCGCAGATCTTTTCGACCTACAGCGACAACCAGCCGGGTGTGGAGATCAAAGTGCTTCAGGGCGAGCGCCCGCTGAGCCGCGACAACAAAACGCTCGGCACATTCCATCTCGATGGGATTCCACCGGCGCCGCGCGGCGTTCCGCAGATCGAAGTCACTTTCGACATCGATGCCAACGGCATCTTGCACGTCTCGGCGAAAGATCTCGGCACCGGGAAGGAACAGAAGATTTCGATCACGGGCAGCTCCGGACTTTCGAAAGAGGAAGTCGAGAAAATGCAGCGCGAAGCCGAAGCACATGCCGAGGAGGACAAGAAGGCGAAGGAGGCAATCGAGATCAAGAACAACGCCGACATGCTGGCGTA
>Ga0209805_1001675_pt1 | contig 13224 bp, 9 predicted proteins | sample GraSoiAngelo_148_FD_185905 | JGI IMG/M metagenome (GOLD analysis project Ga0209805, IMG submission 185905) | Grasslands soil microbial communities from the Angelo Coastal Reserve, California, USA - 14_1009_09_20cm (SPAdes) (version 2) | ecosystem: Environmental > Terrestrial > Soil > Grasslands ... | reverse complement strand
CCGGGCCGATATCACCTACGGCACCAACAACGAGTTCGGCTTCGACTACCTCCGCGACAACATGCGGTTCAGCCTCGACGAGCTGGTGCAGCGCGAGCTCCACTACGCGATCGTCGACGAGGTCGACTCGATCCTGATCGACGAGGCGCGGACGCCGCTGATCATTTCGGGCCCGGCCGACGAGTCGACCGACCTCTACTACAAGATCGACCGCATCATCCCCAAGCTCCGGCGGGCGGCGACGATCGTCGAGGGCAAGCTCTCCGAGATCGAGGCCGAGAAGAAGGGGGACTTCATCGTCGACGAGAAGGCGCGCGCGGTGGCGCTGACCGAGGAGGGGATCGCGACCTGCGAGCGGCTCTTGAACGTCGAGAATCTGTACGACCCGCGCAACATGACGATGCTGCACCACATCCAGCAGGGACTCCGGGCGCACGCGCTCTTCCGGCGGGACGTCGACTACATCGTCAAGGACGGGCAGGTCGTCATCATCGACGAGTTCACCGGGCGCCAGATGCCGGGCCGCCGCTGGTCCGACGGTCTCCACCAGGCGGTCGAGGCCAAGGAGGCGGTGCGGATCGAGCGCGAGAACCAGACGCTCGCCACGATCACCTTCCAGAACTACTTCCGGATGTACGACAAGCTCGCGGGCATGACCGGGACCGCCGAGACCGAGGCCGAGGAGTTCGCCAAGATCTACAAGCTCGACGTCACGGTGGTCCCGACGAACCGGACGCTGGGCCGGGTCAACTTCCCGGACGTCGTCTACAAGACGGAGCGCGAGAAGTTCAACGCGGTCGTCGACGACGTCATCGAGCGCCACCAGAAGGGCCAGCCCTGCCTCGTCGGCACCGTCTCGATCGAGAAGTCCGAGACCCTGTCGAGCCTGCTCAAGAAGCGCGGGATCCGTCACGAGGTCCTGAACGCGAAGTATCACGAGCGCGAGGCCGAGATCGTCGCGCAGGCCGGTCGCGAGGGCGCGGTCACGATCGCCACCAACATGGCCGGTCGCGGCACCGACATCCTGCTCGGCGGTAACCCCGACTTCCTGTCGAAGGAAATCTTGCGCAAACGCGGGCTCGACCCCGTGACGGCCGCCGCGCCCGACCGGGAGTCCGCGCTCGTCGAGGCCCGGCGGATCACCGAGCCGGAGCACCAGCGCGTGGTCGAGCGCGGCGGCTTGCACATCGTGGGCACCGAGCGCCACGAGGCGCGCCGCGTCGACAATCAGCTCCGCGGGCGATCCGGTCGCCAGGGCGACCCGGGCTCCTCGCGCTTTTACCTGTCGCTCCAGGACGACCTGCTCCGCATCTTCGGCTCGCAGCGCGTCGAGCGGATCATGGAGCGCCTGGGCATGCAGGAAGGCGAGCCGATCGAGCACAAGCTCGTGACCCGCGCCATCGCGACGGCGCAGAAGCGCGTCGAGACCCACAACTTCGAGATCCGCAAGCACCTGCTCGAGTACGACGACGTGATGAACAAGCAGCGCGAGGTCATCTACGGGATGCGGCGCCAGATCCTGGAGGGGGAGAGCCAGGCCGAGACCGTCGCCGAATGGGTCGACGAGCTCGTCGAGAGCGCCCTCGATGCCTACGCCGCGCGGGGTGCGCACCCCGAGGACTGGGATCTCGCCGGCCTGACCGAGGCGCTCCATCGGCAGTTCGACACCCGCGTCCCGTCGGCGGAGTTCAGCGAGATCGTCTCGCGCGAGGCGCTGGACGAGGTGGTGCAGGAGGCGGTCAAGACGCGCTTCGCGGAGCGCGAGCGCGAGCTCGGTCCCGAGCTCCTGCAGGCGCTCGAGCGACACGAGATGCTGATCGTCCTCGACACGCAGTGGAAGGATCATCTGCTCTCGATCGACCACCTCAAGGAAGGTATCGGTCTGCGTGGGTACGGCCAGCGCGACCCGTTGACCGAGTACAAGAAGGAAGCGTTCGATCTCTTCGAGGACATGTTCGAGCGCATGAAGGCGGCCGTGGTCGAGCGGCTCTTCAAGGTGCAGATCGTCCGCGACGCGCCGATGGCGCTGCCGGCCATCACGGCGTGGGCGGACGCGCACGAGTCCCGCGGCGAGATCGCCGGCGAGCCGGCGCGGACCGCCGCGCCCGCGCAGCGCGTGCAGGCGGCGCCCCGCACCCCGACCGGGGAAAAGATCGGGCGCAACGACCCGTGCTACTGCGGCTCGGGTAAGAAGTACAAGAAATGTCACTACCTGAAGACGTAGAGGGCGATATCTAGGGTTTTACGGCGCCGCCACCCCAAGGGCTGGTGCTTTTTTCTTTGGTTGTATTGGGTCCCCCGTGCTAGAAAACCCCATGCGCCTCGAATCCGTTTCGCTGCACGGCTTCAAGTCCTTCGCGGAGAAGTCCGTCCTCAAGGTCACGCCCGGGATCACCGCGATCGTCGGGCCGAACGGATGCGGCAAGAGCAACATCTCGGAATCGGTCCGCTGGGCGCTCGGTGAGCAGAGCGCGAAGTCGCTCCGCGGGCAGCGCATGGAGGACCTGATCTTCCACGGCTCCGCCTCGCGCAAGCCGGTCGGCTTCGCCGAGGTCGAGCTGATCTTCAGCAACGATGGTGTGCTCTCCGTGCCGTGGACCGAGGTGGCGGTGAGCCGCCGTCTCTACCGCACGGGCGAGAGCGAATATCTCCTGAACAAGAACCCGTCGCGCCTGCGCGACATCCTCGACCTCTTCGCCGGCACCGGCGCCAACCCGCGCGCCTACTCGGTGATGGATCAGGACAAGCTCAACCACGTCCTGACCGCGAAGCCGCACGAGCGCCGCGTATTCATCGAGGAAGCCGCCGGCATCGCGCGCTACAAGCAGCAGCGCAACGAGACCGAGGGCAAGCTCGACGCGACCCGCCAGAACCTCGTGCGCGTGCGTGACGTCATGGACGAGGTGCGCCGGCAGCTCCACTCACTCGAGCGCCAGGCGAAGAAGGCGCAGCAGTACAAAACGCTGCAGGCCGAGAAGCGCGACCTCGGGCTCGCGCTGGTCGCCGCGGACTACGCGGGCCTCCGCAGCGAGGGTGAGCGGATGGCGGGAGAGCTCGTCCGCCTGCGCGATACCGAAGAGGGGCTGCGCACGCGCCTGGCGTCCCTGGCGGCGCGTGAGGCCCAGGCGCGGGAAGCCCTGCAGGTGAGCGAACATCGCCTGTCCGACCTCCGCCAGGCCGTTTCGAAGGTGCAGGGCGAGCTCGAGCGGCTCCTCGAGCGCCGCGAGCAGATGGGCGTCCAGATGCGCGAGCTCGGCGACGAGAGCGTGCGACTGGACGAGGAAGTCCGCACGACGACCGAGCGCCAGGCGTCCATCGTCGGCGAGCGAGAGAACGTCCGGCTGGCACTCCGCGACACGGAGCAGGTCGCCGCCGAGCGGTCGCGGGCGGCGACGGAGTTCGAGGCCGCCCTCGAGCGTCAGCGCGCCGCCCTCGCTGTCGAGCGCGATCACTCGGAAGCGCTCCGTCTGGAGCAGACACGGCTGGCCGCCGAGCGCGTCGATCTCATGCGGAGCGCCGGCGAGCTGCGCGAGCGCGAGATCCAGCTGGGTCGCCGCGCCGAGCGGCTGGGCGCCGAGCTCGCCCAGGCGCAGGCTGAGGCCCAGCGCCTCGCCGGAGAGCGGGGGACTCTCGCCGCCGCGCGCGATCGGGCCGCGGCCGAGCTCGTCTCGCTGGAGGAGCAGCGCCAGCGGCTCGAAGCTCAAGAAGCCGCCGCGGAGCGCCGATTGACCGAGGCCGAGGCGCAGCTCGCCGATGCCCGTGTCGAGCTGGCGTCGCGGCGCTCGAGCTTCGAGGCGCTGTCCGAGCTCGAGCGCGCGCGCGAAGGCTATGGCGCCGGCGTGCGCGCCGTGTTCGCCGACGGCCGCCGCGACGCGCTCCAGGGCATCGTCGGCACCGTGGCCGATCTCCTGGAGGTGCCCTCCGGCATGGAGCGCGCCATCGAGGCGGTACTGGGCGAGCGGCTTCAGTGGGTGGTCGTCGAGCGGTTCGAGCACGCGCGCGCGGCCGTCGCGTACCTGCACGATCACGCGCTCGGGTCGGCGACGTTCCTTCCGCTCGAGCATCTGCCGGCGCCGTCCGACTCCATCCCGAGCGACAACGGTGTTCGCTGGGTCGCCCGGAGCGTGAGCGCCTCCGCGCCGCGCCTGGTTCATCATCTGCTCGGCCAGGTCGCGGTCGTCGAGCACCTGGACGAGGCGGAGAGCCTCTGGCGGCGTAACGGCGTCGTCGCGACGTACGTCACGCCGGGCGGGGAAGTCCTCGGCCCGACCGGGAGGCTCCACGGCGGCGGTGATCAGGCCGCGAGCGCGACGGAGCATTCGCTGCTGGCGCGCAAGCGTCAGCTGCGCGAGCTGGAGTCGGAAGTGCAGCGTCTGTCCTCGGTGGTCGAGGCGGGTCAGGCCGAGATCACGACCCTCGGTGCCGAGTTCGCCACACTTCGGGAGCAAATCGGCGAGCTCGCGCGCGCGGTGCAGGCGCGCCTGGCCGAGCGCCTCGCGGGCGACAAAGACGTCGAGCGTGCGGGGCAGGAGTACGCCCGCGTGCAGCGGCACGTGGAGACCGTCGAGGCCGAGTCAGGGCAGGTTGCGCGAGAGGCCGAGGAGACGAGCACGACCCTGGCGCAGCTCGGCCAGCGCATCGCGGTCGCGCGCGACGCCGAGGGCGCGCTGGAGGCGGCGGCCGCCCGTGCGCGGGACGCGATCGAGGGCGCGCAATCGGACGAGACCGCGCTCGGCGCCGAGCTCACGGCATGCCGGGTCGATCTCGCCTCGGTCACCGAGCGGGTGGAAGCACTCGGTCGCGAGCTTTCACGCGTCGACGAGATCGAGCGCGACCTGGCCGAGCGTTTGGCGCAGGCCGAGCAGCGCCGGACGCAGCTCGTCGAGCGGCGTGCGTGGCTCGCCGAGGAGCGCGAGCGGACCGACGTCGCGGCTCGTGAAGTCGCCGTGGAGCGCGATCGCACCGACGCCGAGGCGCGGCTGGCGACCGAGCACCACGAAGGGGTCGCCGCCGAGCTGCGCGCCGTCGAGCACGAGTCTCGCAGCGCCGAGAGCGAGCTAGGGAGGCTGGTGGCCTCCACTCACGAGATCGACATCCGCGCGACCGAGTGTCGGGTGCGACGCGAAGAGCTCGGGCAGGAGGCATGGCGCGTCTACGGCGTGGACGCCCCGGCGCTGCTCGCGCATTTCAACCCCGAGCGCGAGCTCACGACGGTTCGCGAGCGGGTGGCGGAGCTCGAGGAGCGGCTCGTCGCGATCGGGCCCGTGAACCTGGTTGCCGATGACGAATACCGTGAGCTCGACGAGCGGTTGACGTTCCTGAGGACCCAGCATGACGACCTCACCGCCTCGATCAAGGATCTGGAAAAGGCGCTGCGGGGAATGACGCGCACGGCTCAGGAGCGGTTCGTTCAGGCGTTCGAGGAGATCAATGGCCACTTCAGCCGACTCTTCGAGCGGCTCTTCGAGGGCGGGCGCGCCGAGCTCCGGCTGGTGGAGGCCGAGGAGGGCGGCGACCCGCTCGACACGGGCGTCGAGCTCATGGCCCAGCCCCGCGGCAAGCGGCTGCAGGCCGTGACGCTTCTCTCCGGGGGCGAGCGGGCGTTGACCGGGCTGGCGCTCCTCTTCGCCATCTTCTATTTCCGGCCGAGCCCCTTCTGCGTTCTCGACGAGGTTGACGCGCCGCTCGACGACGCAAACATCTATCGTTTTCTCCGTGTTCTCAGGGAATTGACCGGGCAGACCCAATTCCTGGTGATCACTCACAACCGGAAGACCATGGAGGCGGCTGACGTCCTCTACGGCGTCACGATGGAAGAGCCGGGTCTGTCGACCCTGGTCTCGGTCAACCTGAACGCTCAGTAACAGGATGAAGAAGCCGGCCGGATAAGCTACGCTCGAAGTATGTCGAGCGTCGGCGCGTACTTGCGCGGGTTGCGCGAGCAGCAGGGTATGTCGGTCGACGAGCTCTCCCGGGCGACACGCGTGCTCAGCCACTATCTGGAGGCGCTGGAGTCGGACGACCTGCGCGCGCTGCCGGCGCCCGTCTTCACGAAGGGGTTCATCCGCGCGTACTGCCAGGCGGTCGGCATCCTTCCCGACGAGGCGCTCAGGCTCTACGATCGAATCGGCGTGCCCGCTCCGGACCTGACGAAAGTCCCGGTCAATGCGGCTCGCGTCACCTCCGTGCCCCAGACCTCGCACCGCCCGGTCATTCACGAGCCGCCCGACTACCTGCCGGTGACTCCACCGGGTCTGCCGCCGCAAGGCGAGCCGCGTGACAGTCGCTCGCGGGGCACCGTGCTCATCAGCTTCGTACTCCTGGTGGTTCTCGGCGCGGCGTTCTTCGCCGTCACCCTGGCGCTTCAATCAGGCCGCGAGGGGGAGGGCGAGCGAAGCACTCAAATCACGCTACCGCAGATGCCGGCGGCGACCGAGAGCCAGGCCGGGGCGTCCGCGCCCGCCCCGGCACCCGAGGAAAGCCCCGCGCCGCAGCCGCCGGCCGCGACTCAAATCGCGAAGCAGTCGCCGAGCGGCACGCCGAACGCACCGACGTCGAACGCCCCGGCGTCGAGTGCCTTGCCAGCGCCCGGCGCTTCGCCTGGGCCAAGCGCCGCTCCGGCGACCCCCATCACGCCGGCCGCGCCCAAGGCCCAGGCAGCGCCGGGCGCGACCGCCGCGCCGCCGGCCGCCGCCCCCGCGCCAGCCGCGGCTTCCGCGCCCGGCGCTCGCGGGCTCGCCTCGCCGTATCGGTTGATCGCGCGCACCACGGAGACGACGTGGATGCGCGTCCGGACCGACGACGGCCGCACCAGCGAGGAGACGATCCCGGCCAACGAGATCCGTGAGTGGATCTCGAACGGCCCCTTCGTGATCACGATCGGTAACGCCGGCGGAGTCAGCCTCGAGCTCAACGGCCGACCGGTCCCCCGCCTCGGCGCCAGCGGCTCGGTCGTCACTCGATTGGTCCTGCCCTCGGACAACCAGTGAAGTTCCTCTCGGCCCTGGGTGAGCGTCTCCGCGATGGGCTCAAGCGGTCGCAGGAATACCTCGCCGGCAGCCTCGGCACCGTGCTCGACACGGATCGCCCGATCGACGACGCGCTGCTCGAGGAGCTCGAAGAGCTGCTGATCGCGGCGGACCTCGGAGCCCAGCTGGCCGCTGACTTCACCAACCGTGCACGCGAAGAGCTCATGTTCGGCACCGTCACCCGCGCCAGCCAGCTCCGTCCGCTCTTCCGCCGCTTCCTCCTCGACACGCTGGCGCCGGCGGCGCAGCCCCTCAATCTCGATCACCATCCGGCCGTCGTGCTGCTGCTCGGCGTGAACGGCTCGGGCAAGACGACGACCGCCGCCAAGCTGGCGTCCTCGCTCAAAGGCTCCGGCAAGCGCGTGATCCTCGCGGCGGCCGACACGTTTCGCGCCGCGGCGATCGAGCAGCTCGAGCGATGGGGCGAGCGTGTCGAGGTCGAGGTCATCCGTCAGACCGCCGGTTCCGACCCGGGTGCGGTCGTGTTCGACGCGGTCAAGGCCGCCACGGCCCGCGACCTCGATGTCTTGATCGTCGATACCGCGGGCCGACTCCACACCAAGACGAACCTGATGGACGAGCTGGCGAAGCTCCGCCGCGTGATCGAGCGTCAGCTGCCGGGCGCCCCGCACGAGACGCTCATGGTTCTCGACGCGCCGACCGGCCAGAACGGTTTCGCTCAGGCCCGGATGTTTCACGAGGCGATCGGCCTCACCGGCGTGTGTCTAACCAAGCTCGACGGCACCGCCAAGGGCGGGATCGTCGTTCGCATCGTCCGCGAGCTCAAGGTGCCCGTGAAGCTGATCGGCTTCGGGGAACGAATCGAGGATCTCCAGCCGTTCGACCCGCAGGCGTTCGTGGACGCGCTGGTCGCCGAAGCATGACGGAAGGGGACCCAGCCGAGCGCTTCATGCGGCGAGCGCTCGAGCTCGCCGAGCGCGGACGCGGGCTCACCTCACCGAATCCGATGGTCGGCGCGGTCGTCGTCGCGCCGGGCGGCGAGGTCGTGGGCGAGGGCTTCCACGCGAGAGCCGGCGAGCCCCACGCCGAGATCGAGGCGCTTGGGGCGGCCGGGACGCGCGCCCGCGGCGCGACCCTTTACGTGACGCTCGAGCCGTGCTCGCATCAAGGGCGGACTCCGCCGTGCTCCCGGGCCGTGATCGATGCGGGCGTGGCGCGCGTCGTCGCGGCCGTCGGAGATCCCAACCCACTCGTCTCCGGACGCGGCTTCGCCGAGCTTCGCGGCGCGGGCATCGCGGTGGTCACCGGCGTCGGCGCCGCGGAGTCGGAGCGCCAGAATCGCGCGTTTCTCACCGCGATGCGCGAGCGTCGTCCGCACGTCACGTTGAAGGCGGGCATGACCCTCGATGGCAAGATCGCCGATCTGCACGGTGCCTCGCGCTGGATCACCGGAGAGCCCGCTCGCCGGCACGCGCATCGCCTTCGCAGCGAATCGGACGCGATCGTCGTCGGGATCGGGACTGTGCTGCGCGACGATCCTGAGCTCACCGTCCGTCTGGGCCAGCCCTGGCCTCGAGAGCCGTTGCGGGTCGTCCTCGACACCGGTGCCCGCACACCCGTCGGCGCTCGCTTGATCCAGGCTGGACGGCCGAGCTGCGCCCTGATCGCCGTCGGCGCCGAGGCCCCGGAGAGCCGCGTCCGCGAGCTCGCCGCCTCGGGCGCCACGGTCGTGTCCTGCCGGACGCGGGACGGCCGCGTCGATCTGGGCGCGCTCCTGGCCGAGCTCTTCGCCCGGGAGGTTCGCGCGGTCCTCGTCGAGGGCGGCGGCGAAGTCCATGGGGCGTTTCTCGACGCCGGGCTGGTCGATCGAGTGGCGTTGTTCGCGGCGCCGCTTCTGCTCGGCGGACGCCGCGCGACGCCCGTGGTGGGAGGCGCCGGGCGTGAGCTCAAGAGCGCGGTGCGGCTCGGCGGCTTCGCCGTGACGACCATGGGCGACGATCTGCTCATCGAGGCCGACGTCGTCCGTGAGCCGCGAGGCGCCTGATGTTCACGGGCATCGTCGAGGAGGTCGGCTCGATCCGGACCATCGAGCTGAGCCCTCGTCTCGCGAGGCTCGCGATCGACGCGAGCGTGACGGTCGAAGGGGTGGACGTCGGCGGCAGCGTCGCGGTCAACGGGGTCTGCCTGACCGTGATCGAGCGGCGGCCTGCCGGCTTCGTCTTCGAGATCGGTCCCGAGACTCTCTCGCGCACGGCGCTCCGGCACCTGACCCCGGGCGACCCCGTGAACCTCGAGCGACCCCTTCGCTTCGGCGGCGCCCTCGGCGGCCACCTGGTCCTGGACGCCGTAACCCGTGTAGAATCAACGGCGCGGGTGCGGGTGACGCTGCCGAGCCGCGACCTCGAGCCCCTGCTGATTCCCCAGGGCTCGGTCGCCGTGGATGGCGTCAGCCTCACGGTGGCGGCGCTGGGTGACCTGACCTTCGAGGTCATGCTGATTCCGCACACGCTGGCGGTGACGACGCTTGGACGGCTCAAGCCGGGGCAGGCGACGAACATCGAGGCGGATGTGATCGGCAAGTATCTGGTGCGCTCGCTCGCGCTGAGGGGGACGACATGACCGGGTTTTCGACCATCGAGGAGGGCATCGAGGAGATCCGTCAGGGGCGCATCCTCCTCGTCGTGGACGACGAAGATCGCGAGAACGAAGGCGACCTCGTGATGGCGGCCGACCGGGTGACCCCGGAAGCCGTGAACTTCATGGCCAAGCACGGTCGGGGCCTGATCTGCGTCCCGCTGCTCGGTGAGCGTCTGGACGAGCTCAAGATCTCGATGATGGTCTCCGACAATACCGCTCCCATGGGCACCGCGTTCACGGTCACCGTCGACGCCAAGCGGGGAGTTACCACCGGCACCTCGGCCTACGACCGTGCCGTCACGATCCGCACGCTCGTCGACCCGCTCATGCGCGCCGACGACCTCACGCGTCCGGGCCACATTCTTCCGCTGCGCGCGATGGGTGGTGGTGTTCTACGGCGCGCCGGTCATACCGAGGCCGCGATCGACCTTGCCCGGCTGGCGGGGTGCTACCCGGCAGGCGTCATCTGCGAGGTCCTCGACGAGGACGGCGGCATGGCGCGCGTGCCGCAGCTGACGGAGCTCGCGACCACGCACGGCCTCAAGATGATTACGATCCGGGACCTCATCGAGTACCGGATCCACAAGGAAAAACTGGTCCGGCGGATTGCGACGACCAAGCTTCCGACCGACTTCGGCGAGTTCACCGCGATCGCCTACGACACCACGGTCGACAGCCGCGTGCCGCTCGCGCTGGTGATGGGCCCGGTGTCCGGCGACTCGCCGGTGCTCGTCCGCGTCCACTCCGAGTGCCTGACCGGGGACGTCTTCCACTCGCGCCGGTGCGACTGTGGCCTCCAGCTCGACAAGGCCCTCAGCCGGATCCAGGCCGAGGGGCGCGGGGTCTTCGTGTACATGCGGCAGGAGGGGCGTGGGATCGGGCTCCTCAACAAGATGCGCGCGTACGAGCTCCAGGATCAGGGCAAGGACACGGTCGAGGCCAACGTCGCGCTCGGATTCCACGCCGATCTGCGTGATTACGGCATCGGAGCTCAGATCCTGGTCGACCTGGGGGTCAAGAACCTGAAGCTCCTGACCAACAACCCCAAGAAGATCGTCGGCCTCGAAGGCTACGGGCTGCACATCTCCGAGCGTGTCCCGATCGAAATTCCCGCGACCGAGACGAACCGGAAGTACCTCAGCACCAAGCGCGACAAGCTCGGGCACCTCCTGTCGTCGCTGCCAGACTGATATGGCCGGTCGCGCGCCGAAGTTTCGCCGGGCCTCCGGGAGCACCGGGTCGTTCAGGTTTGCGATCGTGGCGGCCCGCTTCAACGAGCGCATCACCCAGCGACTCGTCGCCGGCGCGCTCCAGGCCCTTCGTGCCGCGCGGCTCGGCCCCGACGCGATCGAGGTCCACTGGGTGCCCGGATCCTTCGAGCTTCCTCAGGCGGCGAACCACCTCGCGACGAGCGGGCGGTATTCTGGAATCGTGTGCGTCGGCGTCGTGATCCGAGGACAGACCCCCCACTTCGAGCACGTCGCGCGCGAAGCCGCCGCCGGGATCAGGCACGTCGCGCTCACGACGGGTGTGCCCACGGCCTTTGGCGTCATCACGGCGCTCAGCGAGGAGCAGGCGTGGGCGCGCGCGGGCGGCGACGTGGGGAACCGCGGCGAAGAGGCGGCCGAGGCGGCGCTGCAGATGGCCGAGTGGATCCGACAGCTTGGCGACCGTCGGGCGGGCCGAAGCCCCGCGCGCCCCGGACAGGGACATGTACGCCGACGATAAATCGGGCCGCCGATCGGATCGCCGGGGATCGGCTCGCCGCGGGCCGGCTCGCCGCGAGTCGAATCGCCGCGGGTCGATGTTGGCGTGTCGGAGCCACAAGCGTCTTTCTCAGGCCACCCTCGGTCCAAGCCGGCCTCACGGTCCCCGCTCCAATGGCTAAGCGCAGGAAAGCCCGCGAGGTCGCGCTCCAGTTCCTTTATCAGCTCGACCTCAACGGCGACGACGATCCGATCCCCCACGACGAGGAGTTCTGGGCGCGCCATCCCCTGGACGACGACACGCACGCGTTCGCCGACGCACTCGTCCGGGGCACGAAGTCGAACCAGGCGAAGATCGACCACGCCATCTCGCAGTTCGCCGAGCACTGGGATCTAGAGCGGATGGCCGTCGTCGACCGCAACATCCTCCGGCTCGCCGTCTACGAGCTCCTGTGGATGGCGGACGTGCCGCCGAAGGTCGCGATCAACGAGGCCATCGAGATCGCCAAGAAGTTCGGCACCAAGGAGTCGAGCCGGTTCATCAACGGCTTGCTCGATCGCATCCACAAAGAACTCCGTCCGACGTTCTGAGCTGTCCCGTGCGGTACGCGGTGCTTTCGGACATCCACGCCAACCTCGAAGCGCTCCAGGCGGTTCTCGCCGACGCGGCGCCGAGGACCGACGCGACGCTCTGCCTCGGAGACCTGGTGGGCTACGGCGCCGATCCCGTCGCGTGCATCGAGATCGTGGCCGAAAAGGCGCAGGCGATCGTCTCGGGCAATCACGAGCACGCCGTCGTGGGCCTCATCGATCTCGAGTGGTTCAACGTCCACGCGCGCGCCGCCGCCGAGTGGACGCGCGAGCGGCTCGACGACGATCACCGGACATATCTGGCCTCGCTGCCGCTGGTCGCCGAGTTGGGTGACGCCACGCTCGTGCACGCCTCGCCGGACCGTCCGGACGAGTGGGAATATCTCCTCACCGCGCAGGACGGCTTCGACGCGTTCTCCGCCTTCGCGACGCGGCTCTGCTTCGTCGGCCACTCGCACCTGGCCGGAACGTGGTCCCTTGGCTCCTCCGGACCCGAGCATCGGGTCGGCGCCGTCGATATCGAGCTCGAGCGCGGCCGCCGGTACCTGGTCAACGTCGGCAGCGTCGGTCAGCCTCGCGATCGCGATCCGCGCGCGGCGTACGCGATCTGGGACGTCGAGCACAGCACCATCTCGATCCGCCGCGTCGTCTACGACGTCGAGCGGGCGCGCGAGAAGATCCTCCGCGGGGGCTTACCGCGGTTCCTGGCCGATCGGCTCGCGTGGGGCTCCTGAGCCTGCGTCCCTTCCCTCGCCGTGCCCTGGTTCTCGTGGCGACCGCCTTCGTCATGGGGCTCGGGTTTCCCCGAACCGACTGGGAGGGCGTGGTCTGGGTGGCCCTCACGCCCCTGATCGTCGAGGCGTTGCGCCAGCCCATCCGGGTGGCGTTCGCGTGGGGGTGGGTCTTCGGGACCGTGTTCTATCTGGTGCTCCTCAGGTGGCTCGACTACACCTTCAACACCTACAGCTCGATCCCCTGGCCGCTCACGTTTGGTCCGACGTTCGCCCTCGCCGGCTACTGCGCCCTCTACGTCGGCCTCTTCGCCGCCGCCGTCTCGTGGCTCGCGCAGCGCTCGATCGTCTGGGCTCTCTGCGCGTCCCCGTTTCTCTGGGTCGCCGGCGAGTGGATTCGCGGCCATCTGTTCGGCGGCTTCCCGTGGGGTCTCCTCGGCTACTCTCAGTATCTACGGCTCCCGGTCATTCAGATCGCGGAGCTCGCCGGCGTATACGCGGTGTCGCTCGTGATCGTGGCGGTCAACGCCGCGATCACCGGCTGCTTCGTGCTCGCGTGGCGCCCGGCGC
>Ga0209805_1001674_pt1 | contig 13238 bp, 13 predicted proteins | sample GraSoiAngelo_148_FD_185905 | JGI IMG/M metagenome (GOLD analysis project Ga0209805, IMG submission 185905) | Grasslands soil microbial communities from the Angelo Coastal Reserve, California, USA - 14_1009_09_20cm (SPAdes) (version 2) | ecosystem: Environmental > Terrestrial > Soil > Grasslands ... | reverse complement strand
CGGTCTTTGACACATTTCTGAAGGATGCAATCGCCAAGAAAAAAGTTCCCGTGGAAGTCGTGGCAAGTCGTGATCAGGCAGATTACGAAATAACCGGTGCTGCCGAGTCTCAGAAGGCTGGCGCGGCGAAAAAAATCATCTTCGGCAACTGGCATTCACGGGAAGAGGCCAGTATCACGGTCAGTAATATCAAGAGCGGCGAAGTGGTCTGGGCGTACTCCGTCCACGAAGAAGCCTCTACGCACGGCAAGCGCAGTTCCGCGGAGGCCTGCGCGAAGCATCTGAAGGAAGCGATCGAGAGCAAGTAAAACAGCGTCGCTAACAGAGCTGTCCAACCGGGGACGCGCGATTATCTGATTCGCCTGATTACTTCGATTCGGCTTCCAATTGCGCGTCGATTTTTACGTGCCCGCTGGAAACCGCAATTTTCTTTTCCCAGGGCTTGAAACCGCTCTTCTTTACCACGAGATCGTGTTCCCCCGGGGTGACCCCCACCGAAGAAGGCGTGCTGCCGACAAATTTGCCATCGATTTCAATGTCGGCGGCATCGGGGGTCGAAGAAACCTCCACCTGCGCCCCTGTACTTTGTTCTTGTGATGCGGTCGGCGGGGTAGTTGAGCTTGGTGCTGCCGCAGCTTGTGCCGGGGCGGCTTCGAATTTGGCGCGGTCGAGCTGCACATCGCCGTTCACGTAAGCCGTGATTTCGGTTCCCTTGGGAATGGTGATGTCCTTGCCATGCATGAACAAGAAAAACGGAGCAGCAGGGAAAAATACAATGCTCGTAGCGACGATTCCCCCGGTCATTACACCAGTGTGACCACCACCTTTCACTTCTTTAACGGCACGCAGAGCTGCCTTCTCGTGCGTGATGAGACGCACGGAATCGATATTGACGTTAAGCTTGCCGCCGCGTGCCATTCGCCGCTTTGATTGCGCCTCGGTTACGGTGGCGAATGCGATTCCACCTTTTGGGATGACCAGCAGTCCAGCAACTCGCACATCCTCGAGCACCTCAAAATCCAGAGTATCTCCGACGTGAGCGTCAGCAGAAGATATGCTCCGGCCAGTCTTCAGCCGCACGGGGGTTCCATCCTCGAGTACGAACCCCTTGGGGGTTTTTGCTGTTGTCTGTGTCTGGGCCGGCGCGACGGGTGCTGCTGCGGGTTGCGGCGAAGTGTTAGCGGCAGGAGCCTGCTGCTCCGCAGCGTTTTGTGCTGCGGGAGGCTTTGGCTCATCTGTCTGTGAAAATAGAACGGAATGCGCAAAACACAATAGAACCGAAGAAAAGAGCAGTGTTCTGATCATAACTACTCTCCTTAAAGCTATTTAGGACCGGATAACAGGGGCCATGGGGAAGGGGGGTAAGTATTGCGGAAATTCGTGAAGGAAGCAAGCGTAAAGATAGGCGGATCGCCGAATGGCATTGACTTGAAGGCCTTCTGCCGGCGCAAACCCTCCCCGCCTTTACTACTGGCTCTTGGCCACGGCGGGACTAGCCATCTCAGATTTTGTGGGCGCGTTGCTGGCCTTAATCAACTGCTTTGGCCAATCCTCGGCGATGGTAGCGCAGGCGTCTTTGACGGCGTTCCCCAAAATACGGGTTGAACGGCTCACGATCGAATCGCCGTCTTTATTGAAGACGACGACCTTATTGTCGCGAGAAATCAGCTCTTTGCCGCCTTCGTGATCGAGCAGCACGACGTAGTCCGCCTTTTCCTGCTTGTTATTGACGATCACCGCCGGGCAGCGCTCGCCAAAAGTCTTGATGATTTCGGCGGTCTGCGGCCGGGCACCGCCCTTGCTGGCACCTCCAAAGCCATCCTGAGTGCCGCCTACGCCGCCGGAAATCTCCCAGGACTTGCTATCGGTGATGAAGACGCGCGGCTTCTCCGCAGCCAAGCCGCAAATGGTCCAACCCAGCACAATGGAGACTGCCAATAAGGATTTCATCTTTCACCTCGTTGAGCCGCTGCAGACGAGCGCTGCAGGCGATCAAGGAAGTACATTCCTAATCAGCTTGGAACCGAGGCGGCTGAGGAAGGTTGTCCGGAAGTTGGGTGAGGTCTGCGAGCTGCGCTCGCACGGACAGCCGAGGGCGGCTGTCCCTACGTGGCCTGTGCTGATTTAATATTTAGGCATTTTGGGATCCACGCGGTCCGCCCAGGCTAAAATTCCGCCGGCCAGATTGTGGACTTTCTTGAATCCTGCCTGCCGGAGGAAATCCACGGCTTTGGCGCTGCGCGCGCCGGAGCGGCAATGGGCCACGATCTCACGGCTGGAGTCGAGTTCGTGCACGCGTTTGGGCAAATCGCCCAAGGGAATCAGGTAGCCGCTAATGTTGCAGATCTGGTATTCGTGCGGCTCGCGCACGTCGAGGACGAAGACATCCTCGCCCGAATCCAAACGGCTCTTTAGTTCTTCCACTTGAATTTCCGGGACTCCTACTTCCATCGGCTTCTCCTCGCCGCGAATTCCGCAAAATTCATTGTAGTCGATCAGCTTCGTAATGCTCGGATGCTTGCCGCACACCGGGCAGTCAGGATTTTTGCGCAGCTTGAGTTCGCGGAACTTCATGCCCAGCGCATCCACCAGCAGCAGGCGCCCGATTAGCGGGTCACCTTTGCCGAGGATTAGCTTGATCGCTTCCGTTGCCTGAATCACGCCGACGAGGCCGGGCAAAATGCCCAAGACTCCGCCTTCGGCGCAAGAGGGAACCAGTCCCGGCGGTGGCGGCTCGGGATACAAGCAGCGGTAGCACGGGCCTTCTTTCATCGCAAACACGCTGGCTTGCCCCTCGAAACGAAAGATGGAACCGTAGACATTTGGCTTTCCGGTGAGTACACATGCGTCATTCACCAGGTAGCGGGTGGGAAAGTTGTCCGTTCCATCGGCTATGATCTCGAAGTCGCGGAAAAGTTCCAAGGCGTTGTCGCTGCTCAGCCGGGTTTCGAATTTGCGAATATTTAAGAATGGATTAATGGCTTTCAACTTCTCGGCCGCAGAGTCAAGTTTTTTACGCCCTACGTCTGCGGTTGAGTGAATAATCTGGCGCTGCAGGTTGGTGTAATCCACCACGTCGAAGTCAACAATGCCCAGCGTACCTACACCTGCTGCCGCCAGGTACAAAGCCAGCGGCGATCCCAATCCGCCCGCGCCGATGCACAGCACGCGCGCAGCCTTCAGCTTCTTCTGACCTTCCATGCCAACCTCGGGCATGATCAGATGGCGCGAATAGCGCAGGATTTCGTCGTTGGTTAGGGTCGCGGCGGGTTGGACTTCGGTTAGTGTGGCCATGGTTGAATTTGAAAATTGTGTAATTTGGTAATTGAAAAATTTGACGCCTTCTCCGCGTCCTTTGCGAACTTTGCGGTTAAGATCTTTTTCCCGAGCCTTTAACCGAAACGATCGCGAGAGTTCGCAAAGGGTTTAAATTACCCAATTACAAAATTTCCGAAACTCAATCTTCCTTCCCTCCAGCGATCGAAGGCACGATCGAAATGCTATCACTATCCTTGACTGCGGTGGCTTCCTTCTGCAAGTAGCGGACATCTTCGTCGTTGAGATAAACGTTGACGAACGCTCGCAGTTTGCCGTCATTGGTATAAAGATGCCGGCGCAAGTCGGGATGCTTCGCCACGAGTCCGTTCAGCGCTTCGCCAACAGTCGAGCCTCGCACCTCAATGCTGGGCTGCTTGCCGGCGTATTGGCGTAGCGGGGTTGGAATGTGGACCTTGGGCATGGATAGATGATGCCATAGTAGTGCCCGAAGATTCATCCATCGCGGGCGAGGGCGCCCGCGCCACATATGCCGCCCGCGCCGAATAAGAAAAGCCTCTCTTGCGAGAGGCCTTTGCCTGAACTAAATGAGAGCTATTGGACCGTTCCGACCGTCTTCACATCCGCCGTATCTGTCGGCGCGATTGGACGGACAACGAAGAAATCGTGGTCGTAAAGGTTGCGATAAAGGTGTCCGGCAATCTCTGCGGCTTTGGGGCCGTACGTCGGTCGGCCACCTTGCAGGAAGACCACGGTCACGATTCGTCCGACATCAGTTTTGGCGTAAGACGCGAACCAGCCGTAACGCGTGCCCGCTTTAGAGCAGGTTCCGGTTTTGCCCAGGATCTCTTCTTCGTTAAAGTTGAGACGGACGCTGCGAGCCGTGCCGTAGGTGACGGCTCCAGCCATGCCGTCTGAAATTTCCGGAATCAGCGAAGCGATATCGAGGTGACGTTTCACGCGCGGCTGGAAGTTGGCGACGTCATCAGCCGTGGTCGGATGCTGCAGGTAATATAGCGTGCCGCCATTGGCGATCGCCGAAACCAGCGCCCCCAGTTGGAGCGGAGTCATTGAGACGCCTTCACCGAATGAGCACATCTTGCCTACACCGCCGAGTTTGGAAGGAATCTCCTCGTCGGGATATGTTCCGAGCTGCTCGCCGGGGATGTTGTAGCCGGCAAGCTCTCCCAGACCGAACTGATGGGCGTAGTAGCTGACCTTCTCGAAACCGAGCTGGCGGCCCAGAGCTTCGAAGTAGGCATTATTAGAATGCGCTAAGGCTTCAGTCAGGTTCATGCGGCTACGGCGGCCAAGTTTGATCGCTGTGTCTTTTGTAATCAAATCTTCGCTCAAAGCGGCGAGCGCGACGGAGAGCTTGATCGTCGAGCAGGGCTGAGCGCCACTAGAGAGTGCCAATTTATGGTTAACCATCGCCAAAATCCGGCCACTGGTCGGCTCAATCGCCAGCACGGTGCCGTTCATGTTGCCGAGCGCGTCCGCCGCGGCCTGGCGCACAACGGGATCTTCACCTGCGGTCGCGTCGCCAGTGGTCTCATCCGAATCAATAAACGAGCTGGCAGTAAAGTGTTCGTAATAACGATGCCGACGGTGATGATGGCCGGTGTACAGCACACGTCCGCGTACGCGGCCGCGCGCTAACCTCTTCATGCGCCTGCGGGTGCGCGCGCTCTCGCTGACTTTTTGATTCTTGGAAGATTTGGAATTCAGCGTATGAGTGCTGACGCTGGCGGCGATCCCCGATTGGGAAAGCAGCACAAGGAAGGCAATAGCTATACCAACGAGGGTGAAATTCTTGTCTCTCACTTGTGCCCGTCCCCGGAGCTTACACGTACTTGCGATGCACGAGACTTGCCACTGGTCCATAGCCCGCAGCCAAAATCCGGCAACTCTGAGATGGTAAGAGACTTAGCAGCAGTTCGCAACAGAAAAGTGAGTTTCTGGTTAATTTCTTCGCCCACATGTACTCTGAACAAGGGAAAAGAGTTAACTAGTACCTCGGAGGGGTGGCGGACCTTTGGTAATTAAGTCATCATTACTTCGATAAGAGATTTTTCATGGAAGATTTTTTCCCTTTTTTGCAGAACCCTGCAGACACAGGTTTTGATTCCGGAACCCATCTGCCGCAGCGGCGGCACGCAGGGGTGCCAATGCACTCTCCAAGTTCGCAACTACCGTTCAAACTGAGCAACGAGTATATTAACCGTGCGCTTCCCCAGCGCTTGGGCCCAGTGTTGTCTCAGAACTGCAAATTTAAAAGACTGGACTCTCATGAAAGATTGTTTGTTCTGCCGTGTTATTAGTGGAGAAATTCCCGCCAAAAAACTCTACGAAGACGAGCACACGTTTGCGTTTGAGGACATCAATCCGCAGGCGCCCACGCATGTGCTGATCGTTCCCAAAAAACACATTGATGGATTGAAAGAGGCTTCGCGCGAAGATGCAGAGACAATTGGGTTATGCCATCTGACGGCTGCGCATATTGCGCGCGAGCGTAGCATCGAGGATGGATATCGCACCGTCCTCAACGTTGGCCCGCGAGCAGGCCAATCCGTCTTCCATCTACACGTACATTTGATCGGAGGGCGGAATTTGCAGTGGCCACCGGGATAGAAGCAGTCGTAATCGTCACCGCGGTGCGGAGGCTCGGGGAAAAAGCGATCCTCTGTGACTCAGGGCTCTTGCGGCAAGGGAAACTAGCTAACGTTCTCCTCTTCCGGAGCGCCGTGGCGGCGCAGCAATTGCGGAAGGTTCTGGGAGAACGCCGAGCGCGGCAGCACCATGTCGCATCCGACTTCGTGCGCTTTCTGCTTCAGATCGCCCTGCACGTGGGAGAGAAATCCAATGATCGAAGTTCCCTTTTTTAGTTTGGATTTCAGCTTGGGAATTAGCGCGAGCGGCTTGGCACTGGCATTATTCAGATCAAAGATGATGAGCGACGGTTTCTCTTCGCCGTTCTGATTCATGCGGTCGAGCAAATCCTTTTCGGTCTTGACGAACTCGACCTTTACGTTCAACTTGCGCGCCGTCTCTTGAATTTTCGCCAGGAAAAATAAGTCATCGACGAAGGCGAAAATGCGCGAATTAGCATCTTCCCGTTGCGGCAGCGGCTCGGGCTCTGCTTGCGCGTAGGAAGGTGCGAAGCCGGGACGCTGGCGTCCTGGCCGGGGTCCATTGCCGCCAAATGCCGCGCGGTAACTGTGATCCATGGGGGCGGTATAGATGCCGCCATGCTGCTGGCGATCACGGCCTGCGCCGTGCCCGCCACGGTTGGGCGGACGACGGCCACGCCGCCGCCTGTTTCTCCCTCCTCCACCGGAGGGTCGTCCGGGTCCTGCATTCATATTGTTCTCGTGTGTATCCTGCATTCAGTCCGCCCGGAAGGCGGACGCGAATCTGCTTTCCTTACTTGCCGCTCTCTGGATGGTGCCTTGTGCCACGCACAATCAACTTGCGCGGAAACCCCAATTCAAGTGGAATTCTCGCTTGAAAATCTTTGTCCGTTAGGCGCCAGGAGCCAGTGGGCGCGGAGGGCCAGCTAGGGAGCATGGCCGCTGGGAACAAGAAGATGGTACCCCTCACCCTGCAAGGAGCGCAAGTGCAAAGTGATTGTAATTTTGCACAGAAGTAACTGGAGGCGCTAGGACAACAATCCCGCGCCGGGATATGAGCGGCGTTCTACTCCGCGTTCACCTGCCGCGCCCATTGCATGGCTTGCCAGTACACTTCTGCCACTTCACTTTCGCTGAGACGCATGGTTCGGGTCAGGTGGGTCGTGTCCTGCCATTCTCCCGATTCACGAGCTAGCATCAGTTGATAAAGCGGGCGCAGAGGGCTGGCAGCACCGGATAATACCGCCTTAGTCCCTTGATCGAGCGGGACATTGTCGAGCACTTCAGTCATGGGAATTTCCAGAATCGCGTCCATCAGCGAGAGCAGCCCCATGAGAAACAGGTCGGAGGAGACCTGCGGAACCTTGGGTGCCAGCAGCTCGCAAAAGCGTGCGCGCACCAACGCGGAGAGCACCAGTTCGCTGGATTTGCCTTGCCCAGCGCCCAGAGTAGCGACCAGGCGCACCCAACGGCGCACTTCACGTTCGCCCAGAATAGAGAGCGCGTGCCGTACAGAATGAATTTCGCTGGGGAACCCGAAAACTGCGGAATTTAAATACCGCAATAGGCGATAACAGATCGAAGCTTCGCTCTTGATCACATTCTCAATTTCCTTGGGATCCAGTTCCGGCTGCGAAACGGCCTGGAGCATGCGCAGGTAATTAAGGCGGTTGGCAGGAATTTCCCGCGCCGTCATCAATTCCGGGCGGCGAAAGAAATATCCCTGGAAATAGACGAATCCCGCCTTACGCGTCTCCAGGAACTCCTGCCGGGTTTCGACCTTTTCGGCCAGCAGGCGGCAACGCCAGGGGCCGTAGCGTTTAATCATGGTGGCTTGCTCCGCAGTCGAGACCTGCCGGATATCCACCTTGATAATGTCGGCAAATTCGGTCAGAGGTTCGCGCGGGTCATTCGGCAGAAAATCATCGAGCGCGATCATGAACCCCGCTTCCTTCAATCGGCCGCATGCCGCCTTAACCAAATCATCTCCGGGAACGCTCTCCAAAATTTCAGCCACGGCCTGGTTCGGAGGCAGCAACGTCATGTAATCCTTCAGCAGAACCTCCCTGGTACAGTTGATGAAGGCCCGCTGTCCGCCGCAGAGAACGTCCAGCCCCAGGAGAATTGAGCTGTCCAGGGTGTTGCGTGAGGCTGCATCCGGATCGGTGGCGCGAAAGTAATCTTCGACCCCGTCCCGGAAAAGAAGTTCATAGCCGAAAACCTTCTCCTCTTTAGTCAGAATGGGCTGGCGAGCCACAAATCGGGTGTGAGGAGAAATCGCTGGCTTGGCTTCTCCATGGCCTTGGGCGAAGGCTGATGAGTCCACGGTTGATCTATCGGCAGGGGAGCGGGAAAGGTTACTGCGTGCCGAGGCGAGCGGTAATAGTTACTGGTTCCGATGACATGTTAGCGCGGCGGATGATCTATACATGCCGGAGCTATGGGTCCCGCATGTACTGCGGTTTAACGGGCTGGGTCCGTTGCGGTATCGGATTTCTCTAACGTGGACTATTCAACTCCTGCAACTTTGCTGAGGCGACTTGCGCGGCATCACTGGAGGGGTTTTCCTTCTGAATCTGCTCGTAAATTCGCTTGGCTTCCAGCGGCTGCTGGCTGGCCTGATAAGTCTCAGCCAGTTCAAGTTGCGCGGTAACTTTGCCCACAGTGCGGGTGGGTTTATCGGCTAACTTTTTGTACAGTTCAATCGCGTCTTTATTTCGATTTGTATTCCGATAGACAGAAGCTAGCGCGAATTTGGCGAGCGAGGCAAAATCTTGGTTGTGGGAATCAGCAATATTCTTGAGCTCGCGCTCTGCTGCGGCATAGTCGCCGAGCTGCAATGAAGTTAGCCCGAGAAAATAGCGCGCGATCTCGCCTGAGCGCGTATGCGGATATTTGCTGGCGATCTCCTGAAACTGTTTATGTGCCGCGGTCGCGCGCTCTTTGGTGGAAGCAAAGCTGGGTTCATCGGGCTGGGCCGGCATGCCCGCCGGGCGAACCGCAGTGTCTAGGGTGCGTACAGCTTGGCTGAGCTCTACGCTTGCTTTCTCATCCTGCTGATTGATGTAGTACCAGCCGCCGAGCAGCGCGGCGACTAGCACAAGCAAAATGACGGCGCCGACGATCAGCTTCGACTGATGTTCAACCGTCCAATGGACGGTCTTTTCCGCCACGTCGATCGTGGCTCGGCTGAATCGGTCCTGCTTCAGTTGATGACGCGTTTCTGCGCGCACGAACTTCCCTTCGGGTTCTAGTCGTCAGTGCCCAGTAGTCGGCAAGATATCAGATCGCGCCATTAAGCACTGAGGACCGACGGCTGGAATAAATTGTGGGCTGAACCTTATTCAGTCTAACAGGCAAAAATTAACAGCGTCAAAACACAGACCATTCTGGTATATGTGCGGCAGAAATCGGGAAAAGTGAAGGGACGCATCTGAGCGGGCCAGTTCTGATCATTAAAACCGAGGCTTGGCGCAATGCGTTGAAGAGGAACAAATGGACAGAGCGGCAAGCCCCGGTGGCACGCAGTCCTTTTACTATGTGTGCGAAGATTCTGGGTGAAAATCTCGATCTTGTTACGATTTCAGAACAAGGGCCGAATCGAGGGCGAAACAGGCTCTAGATGGCAAGAAAATTGGCTATCAGCTTCTTTCCGTGATTGGTCAGCACGCTCTCAGGATGAAACTGCACCCCTTCGATGGAGAATTCGCGGTGGCGCAGACCCATTATGACTCGCGTGCCATCACGCTCGGTCGTCCAGGCACTTACCTCCAGTTCGTCTGGCAAGGCTTCTTCCTCGACAATTAAGGAGTGATATCGGGTGGCTGTTATTGGAGAACATATCTCGCGAAAGATGGTCTTGCCATCGTGCTGCACCTGGCTGGTTTTGCCGTGCATTAGGTGATTTGCGCGGCTGATCCGGCCACCGAAGGCCGCTCCGATGGCCTGATGCCCAAGACAAACGCCAAGCACAGGAACCTTACCTGCGAATTGGCGGATTAGCTCGATACTGATGCCTGCCTCATGGGGAGTGCAGGGGCCTGGAGACAGCACGATGCGCTCCGGCTTCATGGCTTCTACTTCCGCGACCGTTACCTGGTCATTGCGGCGAACTACAACCTCAGCTCCCAATTCCCCCAGGTATTGGACGAGGTTGTACGTGAAGGAGTCGTAGTTATCGAGGACGAACACCATCGCACAAACCCCATACGACAGGTTACATCATGAAGGCTGGCCCGGCACCCTGCGCCAGTGCGCCCCCGGACTAGGCGTCTTTCCTTAATCTTGATTGAGCACCTCAAAATAAGGTTTATCTTGACACACTCGACGCAAAAGGCGATTCTTACAGGGCTTTTTTCGGAGTACTCATGGCCGAGACTGGACAGGAAAAGCGGGCGACGCGGCGATTCGCGCTGCGGCTGCCTGTTTCTGTTACTTATAGTGAAAATGGATCGCAGGAAAAAACCGCCCAAACTCGCGATGTAAGCGCTCGCGGTATTTGCTTTTACTTGGACTCGGCCATTACCGCTGGATCGCCAATCGAATTTACGCTTACCCTCCCGCCTGAGATTACCTTGACCGAGAGCATTCGCGTGCGTTGTAAGGGCAAAGTAGTGCGCGTGGACAATGGCGCACCTGATGGCAAGGTCGCGGTGGCTGCGGTAATCGACGAGTACGAATTCCTTTCTGAAGCCTGAAATTGTCAACCTTTCCGCGCGGATCCGGCGGATTCGGCGCACTCGCTATCTTTTCGTGTAAATTTAGGTAGCGAAGGAAGCAGCTTTTGTCATCGCCGCCAAATCCGTGGGTCGAGCCATCTCCACCGCCCGAGCCGTTCCCTTCGGCTCCAACTTCAATGGCTGAGAATCCGTCGTGGACAGGCTGGGACGTGCTGCGAATCGCCTTCGCCACGATAGGCTCGATCGTCGCCTTCCTTCTACTGGTTGCATACCTGGCGCATCGGCTGCTGTATCCCGGACTGCCTCTTGCGGAAGTAAGCAGATACCCGTTGGTCACGGTTATCGCGCAGTTTCTAGCGTATCTGGTTGTGTTCGGGTACATGATTTCGCTGGTTGACCGTAAGGCGAGCGGGAGCTTTTGGCAAGAGATTCACTGGAATCGGCCGAGGAACTGGCCGGCATACGTTATGGGCGGTGTGGTCCTGGCATTCGGCCTGCAAGCCGTCGCTCATTTTCTCCCCATGCCTAAGGAGCTACCGATAGATCGTTTCTTTCAGACGCCAGCCGAGGCATGGATTTTGTCATTATTCGGAGCGACTTTCGCGCCCCTGATTGAAGAACTCTTTTTTCGCGGATTCCTTTATCCGGTGTTGGCCCGGCGGTTGGGACTTTTTCTCGGGGTCGTTCTGACCGCCGCGGGATTCGGAGTGATCCACTCTCCACAGCTTGGGCGCGCCTGGGCACCCGTCCTGGTGGTGTTCCTCGTGGGATTGGTCTTGACGATTACGCGTGCAGTGACCAAGTCGGTGGCGGCTGGAGTGATTATTCACATGTCGTACAATACGACTCTCTCCGTTCTAATCTTCGCCGCGACCGGCGGCTTCCGGCACTTCGAGAAGCTGGCACAGTAGGCTGACTCAACGCTGCGTGAGAGTAGCGCTGACATTTTGCTGGCAGACAGTCCGCCCACCTGGCGCCACGTTAACAACCGCGTCCGCGGGACACTTACGAGCGAGGACATCAGCACGACAGCTGGCGAGATGTTGGCGCCACTCATGTTATCTTGGAATTTCCATGACTGCGGCGCGTCAGGAACTGTTACGGCTGTTGGCGTCTAAATCATTCCGGCGTGGGGACTTCAAACTCTCATCCGGAGCCAGCAGTGACTATTACGTGGACTGTCGCACGACTACGCTCGATGCGCAAGGCGCGCGTCTGACCGGTCAGGTTTTTCTGGAGGAAATCCGAGCGCAAGGCTGGAAGCCGCAGGCTATCGGTGGACTGACCATGGGAGCCGACCCAATTGTGACCGCCGTGTCGGTCACGAGCGGCGAGTTGGACGGATTCTTGGTCCGCAAGGCGGACAAACAGCACGGCACCGGGCAAAGAATTGAAGGCTTCCGGGAAAAAGGGGCGCGCGTTGTGATTGTGGATGATGTCTGCACCACCGGAGGATCCACGATTCAGGCAATCGAAACCGCGCGAGATTTCGGTTTCGAGATTATTGGCGTGATGTGCCTGGTTGAGCGCCAGGAAGCACGCGGACGAACAAGCGTTGAGAAGGCTGCGGCGCCGGCCCGGTTTGTTGCAATCTTTAATGCAGACGACGTGCGGCGGGAGCATGCTTTGCAGAACGATGAAACCTCACCCTCTGTTCTGGCCGTGGGCGCGGGATGCGAAATTTGCGGACGTCCGGCGATCATGAATCGTCCGCGAGTCCGCTGCGAAGAACACAAAGTTTAGGTGAGCTCAGAAATTTAATCATTGAATCATTTTGGCATTGAATCATTGTTCTTCAATCACTCAATGATTCACCCATTCAATGAATCAATTCCTATGGTTCAAACTCTCGAATGGACCGATTCCGGCGTGCGCTTCATCGATCAGACCAAACTGCCGACTGAAGAAGCTTACGTCACCTGCAAGACCTACGGGCAAGTTGCGGATGCGATCCGCAACATGGTGGTCCGTGGTGCGCCCGCCATCGGGGTTGCGGCAGCCATGGGAATCGCGCTCGGGGTTAAGAACTCCAAAGCGGAAACCGTCGGCGAGTTGAAGCCGGAGTTCGATAGGATCTGTGAGGTAATGGGCGATACGCGGCCCACCGCGGTGAACTTGTTCTGGGCCATTCGCCGCATGCGCGAGAAATTTGAGCTGCTCCGGGTCAGGTCTTTGCCTCAGTTGAAGCAGGCGCTAATCGAAGAAGCGCAACGCATGCATGCCGAAGACATTGCCGCGAATCAGGCTATGGGGCGGCATGGCGCGACCCTCATGCCGGCAAGTGGCGGCGTGCTCACGCATTGCAACGCGGGCGCTCTGGCGACTTGCGGCTACGGCACGGCATTAGGGGTTATTCGCGCTGCGGTGGAACAAGGGAAACACATTCACGTTTACGCCGACGAGACTCGCCCTTTCCTGCAGGGCTCACGCCTCACTGCCTGGGAGCTGATGAAGGACGGTATTCCGACCACCGTAATTTCCGACAATATGGCTGGTGCCATGATGAAGCAAGGTAAGATCGGCGCAATTGTCGTCGGCGCCGATCGCATCGCCGCTAACGGCGATGTCGCCAACAAGATCGGCACTTACATGCTTGCCGTGCTGGCAAAGGAACACGGCATTCCGTTTTATGTGGCGGCGCCGTTTTCTACGG
>Ga0209805_1001673_pt1 | contig 13251 bp, 17 predicted proteins | sample GraSoiAngelo_148_FD_185905 | JGI IMG/M metagenome (GOLD analysis project Ga0209805, IMG submission 185905) | Grasslands soil microbial communities from the Angelo Coastal Reserve, California, USA - 14_1009_09_20cm (SPAdes) (version 2) | ecosystem: Environmental > Terrestrial > Soil > Grasslands ... | reverse complement strand
CGGGCGATGGAGAGCGTCCTCGTCCTGCTCGACGACCCCGCCGTGCGTGAGTACGTGGCGGAGCTGGAGCGGCGAGGGTTGCTGCCGCTCAAAAGGTGACGAGACCGGAGACCAGGCCTACCGAATCAGAAAGTCGTGCGCCATCCAGCCCTTGTTCTGGATGTGCCACCACAGGTGGCTCTTAGCCGGTGGCGGTTCGGCAACGTAGTTCGGTCCTGCGTCGATGTTCACCAACGTCTCAGCCTTGAGACAGGCAATCACCTTGCCACCGAGTCCAGGTGTTGCGCGGACGTTGGCGCAGGTCCCGGCCCCGACGAATACATAGTCGAATTCACCGATTTCCGGATAGGACCCTCCTGACTCAGGGCGTGCGCAAACCATGTCCAGGAAATGCCAGCCCGTGGCATCCGTGAACGTGTAAATGGAGCATGCGGCGGAGCTCTGCGACGATCCGACACGAGCTCGGAAGTAGGCGGCGTGGTCGCCGTCGACCTCGCTTTCGATCGCCAGACATTTGGCCGCTCCCGGGGGACACGCGGTCATGACGTCGACGTTGCCCTCGAGGTATCGTGCCCCGGTCTGATTGACGGCCCCGTCGATGGCCACGGGCTTGGCACCGGCGAAAGCCGAATTCGGGGAAGAGGTGGCGATGGCGGTGGGCGTCGGTTGGCGTGCGCCCGACGCGACCGCGCCGGTCGTGCTCTGGTTGCACGCGACCGCGAACACGACGAAGCCCAGTAACGCCAACTTAGCCATCGCTCGATCTAACGGACTGTCGAGTCGTCGGTTACCGCCGAAAAAAGCACTTGACAAGCCGTTCGCGGGCGGCGTATTCTACCGATTAGTTAATTAGCCAGATGGAAAAGTACCGTGTCGTCTGACCAATTGAGCGTCACGTTCGCAGCCCTCGCCGATCCCACCCGGCGAGCGATCCTGGCTCGTCTTGCAGAGGGAGAGGCCTCGGTCACGGAGCTGGCCAAGCCGTTTGACCTAAGCCTTCCCGGCGTCTCCAAACATTTGAAGGTGCTGCAGCGCGCCGGCCTCATCACGCAGAGCCGCAATGCACAGTGGCGGCCCTGCCGGCTGGAAGGCAGCCGGCTGAAAGAGGCTTCGGAGTGGGTGGGGGAGTATCGCCGCTTCTGGGACGAGAGCTTTGAGCGTCTGGATGCGGTATTGCAGGAAATGATCAAGGAGCACGAGGAGAAGGAAAATGTCGACAAAGGGAGCAAGCACGATGCCTAAGACCGAGTACACGATCGAGCCCGGCAAGCAGGAGATCATCTCGACGGTCGTGCTCGACGCGCCGCGCGAGCTGGTCTTCAAGGCCTACACCGACCCGAAGTTGTTCGCGCAGTGGTGGGGCCCGCGCCAGTACGAAAACAAGATCGACAAGTTCGACTCACGGTCAGGCGGCGAGTGGCGGGTCGTGCAGCGCGGAGCCGACGGCAGCGAGCACGGGTTCCGGGGTGTGAACCACGAGGTCGTCCCGAACGAGCGGATCTGCGCGACCTTCGAATACGAGGGCGTGCCCGGGCACGTCGCCCTGCAGACCGCGACATTCGAGCCTCAGGGCAACAAGACGAAGCTCGTGGCGCACATGGTCTTCCAGTCAGTCATGGATCGGGACGGCATGGTCGCCTCGGGCATGCGGGACGGCGCGGACGAGTCGATGGAGCGGCTGGCCGAGCTGCTGGAGCGGATGAAGGCGGGCCAGTGAAAATGACCAGGTCCCGGGGACTGGAGCAGCTCGACGTGCTCGTCGGCGAGTGGAGCATGAAGAGCAAGAAGTTCTCAGAGGGGAACGGGCGCCAGACAGTCGAGCAGATCGAAGGCGGTGCGTTCCTCCGCCTTCAGACCCGGGAGGAGGACGAGCGATTCCCGGCCAGCACGCAGGTCATCGGCGCCGACGAATCGAGCGACGAATGCACGTGCGTGTACCACGACTCGCGGGGCGTGTCCCGCGTGTACCGGATGACATTGATCGATGGGGTCTGGAAGATGTGGAGAGACGCCCCTGGCTTCAACCAGCGATACATCGGCAAGATCAGCGCCGACGGAAGGACCATCAGCGGCAGTTGGGAGTTCTCTGAGGACGGGAAGAACTGGTCGGTCGACTTCGACCTGACCTACACCAAAACCAGCTGAACAAAAGGGAGGGCCGGCGGCGGCCCTCCTTTCTTTATGCGGCCTGGGGCTGATGGACCTCAGCTCGGCGGCTGCCGAGCGTCACGGCAACACCGACGATCAGGGCGATCGTGAGCACTATCAGGGTCACCGGTTCCGGCAGGCTGACGTTCAGGATCCTGTCCAGCGACAGGGCGCCGGGGCCGATAAGTGCGAGCGCCGCCGCGGCGGCGAGGATCGAAAGATTGAACTCGTAGCCACCCTTCGTGACCCAGAACCCTCTGGGCAGATGAACGGTGGCGATGGCCACCAACATCGAGCCGGCGATCGCGAAGCTTCCGAGCGGCGACAGCAGCCCGGTCGCGAGCATCAGGCCACCGACGAGCTCCGCCAGGGCCGCGACCCACGCCCACGGCAGGGCCGGCCGGATGCGCAGCTTCTCGACCATTTGAACCCAACCCGTCATGCCAGGGCCGCCCCACCAACCGAACACCTTCTGCGCGCCGTGGGCGGCAATGATGAGCCCGATGGTGGCGCGAAGGATCAACAAACCAAATGCCGTCATATGCAAATCACCTCCTGCACTAGACTTCCCCGCTTTAGAAGCGTTTACCCTCCGGCACGACGATTTAATCCGCGCCTAGACTCTCCTGGCGGTAGGGGGCCCGTAGCTCAATTGGTCAGAGCGGCTGACTCATAATCAGCTGGTTGGTGGATCGAGGCCACCCGGGCCCACCCCACCACCTGTGTTTTGCGCCGTTCGGGCACAAATGGTCGGGTCGCCGGCGATGGGTCGAGCCATTTGGGCCCAGTTAGCCGCGATGGAGCGTCAAGGGCAGCAAAGTCTTTCAGGATTCCCCGCGGAGGTTGGGCCATGGACCGGATCGACATCGACACCGATCGCTTGCGCACGAGCGTATGGCGGAGTGGAACAGAGAACGGCGTTCCCATGCTGCTCATCCACGGCAACCTGGTGAGCGGCCGCTTCTGGCGCGACGTCGTCGAGAAGCTGCCTGAGCGGTTCAGCATCGCTGCGCCAGATCTGAGGGGTTTCGGCCGGACCGAAGAGAAGCCCATCGATGCGACTCGCGGGCTCGCCGACTGGACTGATGACATGGAGGCGCTCGTGAAGGCGCTTGGCTGGCGGGGGCGCCAGCTCCACATCGCCGGCTGGTCGATGGGCGGTGGGATCGCGATGGACTACGCAACACGCCACCAACAGGACGTGGCGAGCCTGACCCTCGTCGCGCCCATGTCACCATTCGGGTTCGGCGCCACCCGCGACGCAAGGGGAACGCTCGCCACCACGGATGCCGCAGGCTGCGGCGGCGGGGCCGTCAACCCCGAATTCCTGCGCCGGTTCACGGCCGGCGATACCTCATCGGACGACCCCACCTCTTCTCCTCGCGTGACCATGTCCAGCTTCTTCTGGTCGCCGAAATACAAGGCTCCCGATGAGGACGAGCTGCTGGCCGAGGTGCTGCTCACGAAAGTTGGCGACGACTTCTACCCCGGTGACAGCAAGACGTCCCCAAACTGGCCCGGCATGGCGCCGGGTGTTCGTGGTGTAAACAACGCTTTCTCACCTCTCTACTGCGACATCAGCGCGTTCGGTGACATCCGCAGGCAATTTCCCATCGTGTGGGTGCGCGGGGACGAGGACCAGGTCATCAGCGATACCTCGTTCTTCGACCTCGCTTATCTCGGGAAGCTGGGCGCGGTGCCGGGCTGGCCTGGCGAAGATGCGTGTCCTCCTCAACCCATGCTGAAGCAGGTTCGAGCGGTGCTCGATCGCTATCGCAAAGCATCGGGCGGGGAGGTCCGAGAGGTCGTGCTCGAGGGCGTAGGTCACGGCCCTCTGATCGAACGTTCGGATCGCGTGGCCGACCTCATGAAAGAGGTCGCGCTGCTCAGGGCTTGACCACCACCCTCTCCAGCCTGGTCGCGTCCTATGGGCTGGCAGGCGTGCTGATCCTGATGGCCTTCGAGAGCTGCGGCTTCCCCTTCCCGAGCGAGGTCATCATGCCGACGGCCGGGCTGCTTGCCGCGACGGGCCACATGAACCTGGAGATGGCCATCCTCGCCGGTGCGGTCGGCAACCTCGTCGGGTCGCTGGCCGCTTTCGGCCTGGCCGCACGATTTGGTGAGCCGCTGCTCCTCGGCCCAGGCAGGTGGGTCGGCATCCGCGCCCACCACCTCGAGCTCGCCGACGGGTGGTTCCGGCGCTGGGGACTCTGGGCCGTGCTGATCGGCCGGGTGCTGCCGGTGGTGCGCACGTACATCTCCTTTCCTGCCGGGCTCGCGCGCATCGAGCTCGGCCGGTTCTCGGTGCTTACCTTCGTCGGCGCATTGCCCTGGTGCGCAGCGCTGACCCTCGTCGGCTACACGCTGGGCAAGAACTACGACCGCATCAGCGGACCGATCGAGAAGGGCGCGATTGTCGTCGCGCTGCTGGTCGTGCTCGTGGTAGTGATTTGGTACTGGCGCGGCAGGTCGTCCGCGCCTAGTCAGCCGCCCTCTTAAATCGAGTAATCGCGAAGCGCGAGATGTCGCGCTTGGTTCCATCCTCGAGCAGCATGTCGGCGGCGATGTCGCCCACCACAGGCGAGAACTTGAATCCATGGCCCGAGCACACGCTGAGAACGACGATTCGTGAAGACTCGGGATGGCGATCGATCACGAAGTGCTGGTCTGGCGTGTTTGTGTACAGGCACACCGCGCTCCTGACGACGGACCGCGTGACGCCACGCAGGTATGTCGTGACGAACAGGCGCAGCGGATCGAGGTCTGCGTCGTTGACGGCGCGGCGGACCGAGGTCGGGTCGGATGCCTCGCCATTGTGGTGCCCGCCGAGCTTCACCGACTTGCCGTCCAAGCTCGGGAATCCGTAGATGTCGCCGTGCGGCGTGCCCTCGCGCAGCCATACCGGAAATTGCTCGAGTGCGAAATGTTTGGATCCGGACTGAAGCGCCCACCACACCATCACCTGTCGCTCGATCCTGACCGGCAGGGATGGCAGCAGCTCGCGAATCCAGGGCCCGGCGGCCATCACCGCAGCGTCAAAAGTTTCATTGCCGGCGGTTGTGACCACCTCGACGCCGTCTGGTCGTGCATCCACCCGCGTCACGGTGACGTTGCGGCGCACGTCGATGCCTTTGAGCATGGCCTCGACCGCCATCTCTGGGCGGAGGAATCCCGCCTGCGGATCGAACACGGCGACCTCGTCATCCGCGACCACATGTGCGGGGTACAGGCGCCGGATCTCAGCCGCGTCGAGGACCCTCGTCTCCAGGGCGTGCTGGCGAGCCGACGCGAGTGTGGCCACCACTGCGTCTGAGTCGGGACGGCCAAGAGTCAACAGGCCGGTGATCGTCAGCAGCTGAGAGCCTGTCGAGCTCTCGAGCTCGCGCCACAGCGGAAACGTCTCCTGGAGGAGCGGCACGTACCACGCGCCTTCTAGGTATGCGGTGCGCGTGATGCGGGTGTCCCCGTGGGTGGAGCCTCGATCGTGCGGCGGCGAGAAGCGGTCGAAACCGACCACCTCCGCGCCCCGCTGGGACAGCCTCCACGCCGAAGCGGCTCCCATAGCACCGCAGCCGATTACGGCGACTCTCATGGAGCTCGCTACTCGGGCGTGACGGTTGCGATCGGCTGGCCGGCCTTGACCGGCTCGCCCTCGCGCACCAGCAGCTCCTCCACCGTGCCGGCCACCGGCGACGGGATCTCCGCGTTGACCTTGTCGGTCCGCGCCTCGACGAGCGTCTCGCCCTCATCGACGTGGTCGCCCGACTTTTTGGTCCAGGCGCCGATGACGATCTCCTCCGCGCCCTGGAGATCGGGCATCACCACCTCGTACAGGCGCGTGCTGCTCACCCCGTCATTCTGCGTCACGCCATCGAGACCACGTCCAGCAGCTCCTCATCCCAGTAGTCCACGCGGCCTTCGGGCATGAACAGCACGCGTCCGGGCTTGAGCGCCTCGACGAACTCCGTGTCGTGGCTGACGATGATCATTGTCCCGGGCCACGCCGCCAGGGCGTGGGCGACGCCGACCCGTGACGGAGGATCGAGGTTGTTGGTCGGCTCGTCCAGCAGCAGCAGGTTGTGGCGGCCCGCCACCAGCTGAGCCAGCGCCAGCTTCGTCTTCTCGCCGCCGGACAGCGTGCCGGCATCCTGGCGCGCGATGTCGCCGCTCAAGCCGAACATGCCGAGAAGGGAGCGGAGCGTGGCTTCGTCGGCGTCAGAAAGCTCGCGCATGTGGGCGAGCACCGGGACGCCCGCGCGGATGCCCTCGTGCTCCTGCGCGTAATAACCGAGCAATGCGCCGTGGCCGAGGCGGAACGTGCCCTCGTTGGCGGTGCTCTCGCCGGCCAGGATGCGCAGCAGGCTGGTCTTGCCCGCGCCGTTGAGGCCCATCACCAGCAGGCGCTGTCCCCGCTCGACCTCGAAGTTCACGTCGCGGAACACGACAGGCCCGCCATACCCCTTGGCCAGTCCTTTGACGGTGATCGCGACGCGCCCGCTGTGTGGTGGATCGGGGAATCGCACCTTGACTTTGCGTTCGCGTTTCGGCGCGCTGACCTGCTGCGCCTTCAGCCGGTCCACGCGCTTGAAGATCGCCTTTGCCGTGCGAGCCCGCTTCTCGGTCTGGCGACGCATCACCTCCGCCAGCACGCTCAAGCGCTTGATCTCGGCGTGTTGGCGCTGCGCAAGCGCGGTCATGCGCACCTCTTCGGCCCGCCGCGCGGCCAGGTACTGCGAGTAGGTGCCGCGATACTCGCGAAGGCGGCCGGCGTCGAGGTGCAGCACGCGTGTGATCGCCTCGTCGAGGAGATCCAGGTCGTGGCTGACGACGATCACCGCCCCGCGGTTGCCCCGGAGGAAGTCCATCAACCAGGACTTGGCGTCCCGGTCGAGATGATTCGTAGGCTCGTCGAGGAGCAGCAGGTCGGCGTCCGCGAACAGCACGCGAGCCAGCTCGACGCGGCGTCGCTCGCCTCCCGATAGGACTCCGAGCGCAAGGTCGACGCGGTCGGGTTTCAACCCGAGGCCGGTCACGATCCGGCGGGCATCCGATTCGGCCGAGTAGCCGCCATCGAGGCGGTAGCGCTCCTCCGCGTCCGAGAACTTCTGCAGGTTGGCCATCGACGGGTCGCGGTCGATGAGCCCGTGCAGGTCGGCCAGCCTGGCCGCTGCGCGGTCCAGGCCACGACCGGACAGGATGTGTGAGAGCGCTGTATGCGTGGACTCGGCGCGCGGCCGCGGATTTTGCGGGACGTAGCCGAGCGTGCCGCGGCGCAGGACGAGACCGGCCGCGGGATCGTCCTCGCCGGCCAGCACCTTGAGCAGGCTCGTCTTGCCGGCGCCGTTGCGGCCCACCAGGCCGACCTTGTCGCCGGGCGCGACGGTGAAGCCGGCGTCGGACAGCACGCGGCGCGCGACGACGTCGATGGCGAGGTTGCGAACCTGGAGCACCGACGAATTGTTACCTACGGCGGCCGCGGTCGTTTGGTGGGTCATGAAGAAACTTCTCGTGGTGGCGGTGATCCTCGCGGCGGCCGCCGCGTGCGGCGGGGCGCAGTCGGAGCCGACGACCGGCCGCTCCCAATCTGCGGGCGGCGCCCTTTCGCAGCCAGCTGCCCAGCCGAAGACCGACATCGGCGGAGGCAGCACGAACTACAACGGTCCGGCGACGCCCGACCAGCTTGCCGTGCAGGGCCCCAAGGTGATCCGGCAGGGGCAGCTCACCGTCAGCGTCACCGCCGGAACTTTCGATCACCGTCTGGCCGACGTGCGCGCCCTGGTCCAGCGAGAGAACGGCTTCATCGCGGGGACCGACGCGCAGGCCAACCCGCAGACAAACGAGTCCATTCGCAGCGGCATCGTCACGTTCATGGTGCCGGCCGACAAGTTCGACGAGACGATCGACCAGCTGTCTCAGCTCGGCAAGGTGCAGAACGAGCACATCAGCGGCCAGGACGTCAGCGCGCAGTATGTGGACCTGCAGGCTCGCCTGGCCAACCAGCAGGCTCAACGCGACGCGATGCTGGCGCTCCTGCGCCGGGCGCAGTCGATCTCGGACATCATCGCGATCCAGACCCAGCTGGGGCAGATCACCCAACAGATCGAGGAGCTGAAGGGACAGATCTCATACCTCGACCACAACACGTCGTACAGCACCGTCAGCGTCAACATCGTCGAGCTGGGCGCAGCGGCCCCGACCGCCGGCTCCGACAACTGGGGGTTCGTGACCGCCCTCGGCGACGCCGCCCACAACTTCGTCACCACCATCAACTACATCGTCACCGGCCTTGGCGCCCTCGGCCCGGTGCTGATCGTGATCGGCCTCGGGTACCTGGTGTGGCGGCGGAGCGGCTCGCCCTGGCCGCGCCGCGCGTAGGGATCGGAGGCGGCGGCACAGTCCAGTAACCTGCACGGGTAACGCCCGTGAACGGTGATCAGTCGAGGCGCCAAAAATGACTCGTGCCATCGCCGTTCTGGCGCTGGCGGTGCTGGCGGCGGCCTGTGGGAGTCCAAGCCAAGCAATATCGCCAAGCCCTTCGCCCTCTCCGGTGCAGAACGGCGCAAGCCCCAGCGCGGGCGTCCTGGTCTTTTCGATCGATGGCAAGAAGTACGGCACCAGCGCCGTCGGCACGATCACTCTGACCCATCAGCAAAAGCCGTTCATGCTCGAGGTCAAGATCCACGGCCTGGCAGCGGACTCGCAGCACGTCTCGCACATCCACGGCGGCAGCTGCCAGCAGCCGGGCGGGATCATCTTCGGGCTGAACCTGGTCGTCGCGGACGCGACGGGTATCGCCGACACGCGGACTCAGGTCAACGCCAGCTACCCACCGGCCAGTGGTCATTGGTACGTGGTGGTTCACGCCGGCGAGAACATGCAGGGCCCGAACGCGAACTACCTGATGTGTGGAAACCTTTTCTAAGGGCCGAGCCATGACCTCGGAGCTGAATGACTCCGGAGAGGTGGTCGAACTGCCCGCGGCCTCGAATGCCGTCGACATCGCGCTGGACGAGCTCGAGATGGTCTACGCGTTCATCTACGCCCGCGTGGGCAACCGCGCCGACGCCGAGGATCTGACCCAGCAGGTGGCCCTTAAGGCGATCCCGCGACTGCGACAGGGCGCCCCGCCCAGCGCGATCCGCGGCTATCTTTTCGCGACGGCCCGCTCCGTGCTGGGAGGTTTCTGGAGCACGCGCCTGGGCCTCTCGGAGTCAGAGCTCCATGAGGACCTCGTGATGGCCAAACCCACGAGTGGCTACTCCCAGGAGTCGGCCGATCGTGCCGCTCTCATCCTGGCCGCGCTTTCCGACAACTACAGGCGCGTCCTCGAGCTCCGTTTCCTCCATGGGTATTCACTCAAGGAAGTTGCAGCTGAGATGCGTTCGACTGTGGGTGCGGTAAAGGTCATGCAGCTGCGCGCTTTGCGCGCGGCCGCAAAGGTGCGCCTGGATGGCTGAGACACCCGAGAATCGTGTGGAGCGGATTGTCAGTGGGCTGCTGCGCGGTCGAAGGCTGAAGCTGCGCGGGGGGGACGCCGAGGCCAAGGACGCGATCATCATGGCCGCCCGGCTCGCGGCGGCACGCCAGGGACCGCAGCGAATGAATCCAACCTTCAGGCAGCGACTGGCGCGTGAGTTGGAGACGGCTCCGCGTGAAGGCTGGCTGACTCGGCGCGCCGCTCTGGTCGCCGGTGTCGGCGCGCTGGCGGGAGCAGTAGGCGGCGGGCTTGCGGTGCGCGGGCTTCAAGAGGCGCACCCCAGCGCAGCCGGGCGGGTCATCAGGCCGACGAACGGTCAATGGATGGACGTCGGAGCGCTGGCGGACTTTCCTCCGGGCGGCGCCCGACTCGTGAAAGCCGGATCAGTTGGCGCCTTCGTTTATAGGAGCGGCGACCAGGTGTCGGCGGTGTCGTCGATGTGCTCCGATCTGCCGTGCGAGCTGTGGTGGGACGGATCCAAGTCGCTGCTCGCATGCCCCTGCCACAACCGAAACTTCACGCCGCAGGGCAGCTCGATAGGTGATCAGTACCCGCTACCCTCCCTCGACATCGTCGACGTGCGCGTGACCGCAGCCGGCCGCGTCGAGGTGCTGGGCGTGTGAGCGGTCGGGAGCATCGTCTGCGGCAGCTGGCGCTTGATCGGTGCCTCCAGATTCTCGAGGAGGCGCAGATGCACGGGCAGGCGCGGGTGGACGGCCGCCTTGGCACCGCGCTGCGATGGCAGCTCGAGCGCGCGGGAATCATGGCCGAGCATCGATTGGAAGGGCGCCGCGTCGACCGCGTGCTGGATGACATCTTTGCGCTGCAGGCGCAGCTGCTCGGGCAGGAGCCCGAGGAGCGGCGGCAGAGAACTGCCTCATAGAGGATCGGCGAGGCTGACGCGGGCCCCGATATGCTTTTCCACCTGTGGCAACGTCTTTCAGCACCTCCTCGTCCTACCTGCTGACCTCGGAATCGGTGACCGAAGGTCACCCTGACAAGATCTGCGATCAAGTGTCCGATGCGGTTCTCGACGGCATGCTCGCGCAGGACCCTGATGCGCGCGTTGCATGCGAGACGGCGATCACCAAAGGCCTGTGCGTGGTCATCGGTGAGGTCACGACCCACGCCGAGCTGGACATCCAGCGAACGATTCGAGACACCATCCGCGGCATCGGCTACAACGCGGAGTCGATCGGATTCGATGCCGACCACGCGCTGATCCAGGTCTATCTGAAAGAGCAGTCGCCCGACATCGCGGCCGGCGTTTCCCATTCGCTTGAAGAGCGCGAAGGCAATCTCGCGGACGATCCATTCGAGCTTCAGGGCGCCGGTGACCAGGGCATGATGATCGGCTTCGCGTGCCGCGAGACACCGGAGTTGATGCCGCTGACGATCGCGCTTGCGCATAGGCTGGCGAGACGGCTTGCGCAGGTGCGCAAGGACGGCACGCTTCCGTTTGTTCTGCCCGATGGAAAGACCCAGGTCACAGTTGAGTACGAGCGCGGCCGTCCGCGCAGGGTGGAGACCGTGGTCGTCTCCACGCATCACCTGCCGTCTGTTTCGCAAAAAGAGCTTGCGGAAGCGGTCACGGTGCACGTCATCGATCCGGTGCTGAAGGGTGCCGGCCGCGACGGCGAGACCAAGGTCATGGTCAATCCAAGCGGTAAGTTCGTCGTCGGCGGTCCGGCGGCGGATGCAGGTCTGACCGGGCGCAAGATCATCGTCGACACATACGGTGGCGTCGCCCGCCACGGGGGCGGCGCGTTCAGCGGCAAAGATCCAAGCAAAGTTGACCGTTCCGCCGCCTACGCGGCGAGGCATGTGGCCAAGAACCTGGTAGCCGCCGGGCTGGCCGACCGGTGCGAGGTGCAGGTGTCGTACGCGATCGGGCGGGCGCACCCGACGTCGATAGCGGTCGAGACGTTCGGCACCGGCGTCCTGTCGGAGGTAGACCTTTTGAAGCTGGTCCGGCGTCACTTCGATTTGAGACCTGGCGCGATCATCCATCGCATGGACCTGCGGCGGCCCATCTACACCCCAACCGCGGCCTATGGCCACTTCGGGCGCGACGACCTCGGGGTGCCGTGGGAATTGACCGACAAGGTCGAGGCTCTGCGGTCCGACGCCTCGGTGCCGGCGCGCGTGGCCAACTGACCCAACCGCAGCCGCTTCGGATTCACGACACCCTATCCGGGCGGCTGGTTCCTGTGCGGCCGTCACTGATCCGCGGGAAGCCGACCGTGTCGCTCTATGTATGCGGGGTCACGCCTTACGACTCGGGCCACATGGGCCATGCCTTCACCTTCTGCACCTTCGACGTGCTCATTCGTTTCCTTGAGGCGTCAGGGGTGCGGGTCCGGTACGTGCAGAACGTCACTGACGTGGACGACCCATTATTCGCGCGTGCCAGGCGCGATGCCGTGGATTGGCGATGGCTTGCAGACCATGAGACCGAGGTGCTCGTGCGCGACATGACGGCGTTGGGATGGAGACGGCCCGATGCAATGCCTCGCGTCTCCGAGGAGATCGGGCCGATCCTGGACGCGGCCAAGCGATTGAAACGTCGAGGCTTCGCCTACAAGACCGACGCGCTCTACTTCGACGCGTCGCGGTATCCGGGTTACGGCTCCCTGTCACATCTTTCGCGCAGGTCTATGGTGCGCAAGCTGCGGGCCGAGGAGCTGCTGGGAGTGGTGGGGCCGAGCGCGAAGGCTGATGCCCTGGACTTTCCGTTGTGGCGGCCCTCCGGCGCCGGCGAGCCGGCGTGGGCTTCGGAGTTCGGGGAGGGGCGGCCGGGCTGGCACATCGAGTGCTCGGCCATGGCGATGCGATACCTCGGTCCGCAGATCGACATCCATGGCGGGGGCCGCGACCTGGAGTTCAGCCACCACGAGTCGGAGAGGGCTCAGTCCGAATCCTTAACAGGCAAGGTTCCCTTCGCCCGCGCCTGGATGCACACTGGCCTCGTTCGTTACAACGGCAGGAAGATGAGCAAATCGCTCGGCAACCTGGTGCTGGTCGGCCAGGCTCTCGAGCGCGCACCGGCGGCCGCGGTGCGGCTATACCTTGCCTCGCATCGTTACGGACGGGACTGGGAGTTTCGGTGGTCGGGCCTGGCCCAGGCGGTCCGGCTCGTCGACCGTGTGCGCGAGCTTTTGGAAGGGGAGGCGCGGGGGGCGGGTGCACCTCCACCTGGAATGGCGGCAGGGGCGGGCCCCAGGAATGCCATGCCCCGTAGATTTGCGGCGGCCCTTGCGAACGACCTGGACACGCCGAGCGCGATTCGCGAGCTGCGCAGCGCCGTCCGCCGGCGGGACCATGTGGCGCTGCGGCGCATGCTGCCGGTCCTCGTCGGGACGGCCTCCCTCAGCCGGGCCTAGGCGACCTCCAGCGGAGCCCCGCAGTTGGGGCACTCCATCTCATCCCCTACTTGGACCATGGTTTCGCAGACCGGACACAGAATGTCCGTCACCACCACCGACGTCACGGCGTCCTCCTCGGCCTCGGCCGCCATCTCGGCCGGCACCACGGCGAGGTCGAACGCTGGCGCTCCGCAGTTGAGGCAGACGTATCCGGGCTGCACCACCCGGTGGTCCTGATATCCGCCGGCCGCGTCGAGCTCG